>Ga0307372_10002536_pt1 | contig 30138 bp, 32 predicted proteins | sample OX1MG_FD_202533 | JGI IMG/M metagenome (GOLD analysis project Ga0307372, IMG submission 202533) | Soil microbial communities from Risofladan, Vaasa, Finland - OX-1 | ecosystem: Environmental > Terrestrial > Soil > Coastal area > Acid sulfate soil | place: Finland: Risofladan, Vaasa | collected... | reverse complement strand
ACGGGCCGGTGAGCGGCGCGTGGCAATGGTCCCGGTCGTCGTCGACAAGCTGGTGAAGCTTGGTGCCGACGTTCGATTGCAGGCGGGGGCCGGCGAGGCAGTGAGCTTGCCGGACAACGCCTACCGGAACGTCACGATCACGGGCGATGCACAGAGCCTGGTCGGCGACGCCGACATCGTGCTCGCCGTCCAGCCGCCGCCCATCGAGATCGTGCGTGCGATGAAGGAAGGCGCCGTTCTCGTCTCGTTCGTGTACGCCCACCGCGAGCCCCAGCTCGTGAAACTACTCCGCGACCGGCGGATCACGTGCTTCGCCATGGAGTTGGTACCGCGCATCACACGCGCGCAGGCGATGGACGCGCTGTCGAGCCAGGCGGCGCTGGCCGGATATTACGCCGTGCTCCTGGCCGGTACCGAGCTTCCGCGCATCCTGCCGCGGATGACGACGGCCACGGGCGCGCTGCGGCCGGCGACCGTGCTCGTGATCGGGCTGGGTGTGGCCGGGCTGCAGTCGATCGCGACCGCGCGACGCCTGGGCGCGGTGGTCGAGGGGTACGACGTGCGTCCCGAGACGCGCGAAGAGGCGGCGTCATTGGGCGCGAAGTTCGTCGACACAGGCGTGGATGCCCGCGGCGAGGGCGGCTATGCCCGCGAGTTGACGGCGGACGAGAAGGAAAAGGTCGCGGCGGCGCTCACCCGGCACATCCAGCAGGCCGACGTGGTGATCACCACCGCGGCCGTGCCGGGCCGGCCCGCGCCGAAGCTCATCAGCAAGGCGCAGGTGGACGGCATGAAGAATGGCGCAGTGATCGTCGACTTGGCGGCCGAAGGTGGCGGCAACTGTGAGTATACGCAGCCGGGCGAGACCATCCGGGTCGGACAGGTCACGATCGCGGCGCCACTCAACGTGCCGTCGCTGCTCGGGGAACATGCGAGCGAACTGTACGCCAAGAACGTGCTGAACCTCCTCGAGTTGCTGGTCAAGGACCAGGCGCTCGTGCTGGATTGGGAAGATGAAGTCGTCGCGAAGACGGCGTTGACGCACGCGGGCGAGATCAGGAATGAGGCGGCCCGAACGGCCGTGGCATCGGCTTAGCGCACTGGGAGAGGTTCATGAACGTGGAAACCGGAATCGTCGGGTTCGTCGCGCTCTACATCTTCATGCTGGCGGCGTTCACGGGATACGAAGTGATCGGGCGCGTGCCCGCCATTCTGCATACGCCGCTGATGTCGGGCTCGAATTTCGTGCATGGCATCGTCGTGGTCGGTGCGATGTATGCCCTGCTCAACGCCAGCACGACGCCCGAGCAGGTGATCGGGTTCATCGGCGTGTTCCTCGGGGCCGCCAACGCGGCCGGGGGCTATGTGGTGACGGAACGCATGCTGGAGATGTTCAAGTCCAGCGGTCCCGCGAAACACTAAGGACACGACCATGAACTCAGTCTGGATCATCCAAGCGACCGACTTTCTGGCCGCGTTCCTGTTCATCTACGGGCTCAAGCGGATGTCGTCGCCGGTGACAGCCCGATCGGGCATCCGGGTGGCCGGCTACGGCATGCTGCTCGCGACGCTGGCCGGATTCCTCTACGTGTTCGGTATCAGCGACGCTGCGGCGCCCCACCTCACGGCAAATCTCGGGCTGGCACTGGCCGCACTGCTCATCGGCGTAGGCTGGGCATGGCGCGGGGGCAAGCGCGTCGCGCTGACGGACATGCCCCAGATGGTGGCGCTCTACAATGGCATGGGTGGTGGAGCGGCGGGTGCGATTGCCGCCGTCGAGCTGTTGGGTGGCAAGGCGGACAACGCCACGCATTTGGCCGTGACGCTCGTGGGCGCGGTGATCGGCTCGGTGTCGTTCTCGGGGTCGCTCATCGCATGGGCGAAGCTCGATGGCCGCATCAACAAACCGTGGCGCGTGCGCGGGCAGCATCTCTACAACGCCGCCATGCTCCTGATCACGCTCGGCGTCGGCATCGCGGTGGCCGTCGGCGTGGCGGGCGTGCCCCCGCATGCGCTGATCGCCGTGTTCTTCGGCCTCGCCCTGATCTACGGCGTGATGGCGACGATGCCGATCGGCGGCGCCGACATGCCCGTCGTCATCTCGCTCTACAACGCCCTGACGGGCCTTGCCGTGGGGCTCGACGGATTCGTGTTGCAGAATCCCGCGCTGATGATCGCTGGCATGGTGGTGGGCTCGGCCGGCACGCTCCTCACGCTGCTCATGGCGAAGGCGATGAACCGCTCGGTGAGCAACGTGCTGTTCAGCAACTTCGGCGACGTCAGCCTCGAGCATCAGGGAGAGATCAAGGGACGGATGAAACCGGTGGAAGCGAGCGACGCGGCCGTCTCCATGCGGTACGCAGGCAAGGTGATCATCGTTCCGGGCTACGGCCTGGCGGCCGCGCAGGCGCAGCAGAAACTGTACGAGTTCGTGAAGGCGCTGCAGGCGGCCGGCGTCGAAGTGAAGTTCGCCATCCATCCCGTGGCCGGCCGCATGCCGGGGCACATGGACGTGTTGCTGGCCGAGGCGGGCGTGCCCTATGACATCATCGCCGAGCTCGACGAAGTGAACGACGAATTCAGAGCGACGGATGTCGCGCTGGTCATTGGTGCGAACGACGTGGTGAACCCTGCGGCGCGCACCGACAAGTCGTCGCCGATCTACGGCATGCCGATCCTGAACGTCGATTACGCCCACCAGGTGTACGTGATCAAACGCGGTCAGGGCAAAGGCTACGCCGGCGTGGAGAACGAGCTGTTCTACGCCGACAACTGCAACATGATCTACGGCGATGCCCGGTCCGTGCTCGTGAAGATGCTTCAGGCGGTCAAGGACCTCGGCGGGGAAGGCTCGGAATCAGCGGCCTAGCACTACCGATGGTTCCCGATCAGGGGGCTGCGGATCGCGCAACGTCGCCCCAATGAAGTGCCTGCCGGACACTGACCTCATGTCCAACCCATCCGCTTCCGGAGCGCGGCGATGTGAGCCACGTGATGCTCCCCGTGCCAGGCGTAGAGAGCCAGCATCGCGTCCAGCGTCATCGGGGCCCCGGGGCGCTCCGGGTGTACCAGCGTCCGCTCGAAATCCGCGGGCGTCATGGCGCGAAGCAGGTACACCCAGCGCGCATGCAGCGCGTCAGTCAGCACCAGCGACTCGGCAACGAGCGGGCTCCGGCCGTCGGGAAGGGCTGCCCATTTCGCCTCGTCGTACGGCTTGATGGTCGGCCGGCTCTCGGTGAGCGCGAGCTTGAACCGCGCATAGGCGTTGAAATGGCTGTCGGGTACGTGGTGCACGACCTGGCGTACCGTCCAGCCGTCCGGCCGATAGGGAGTATCGAGCTGGGCATCGTCGAGGCCGCGGATGATGTCCCGCATCGCGCGAGGCGCAGCGGCGATGGCTTCCACGGCGACGGCCCGTTCGGCGGCGGTGAGACGGGTTGGGCGCTCGAAGCGGCCGATTGGGTAGCGGAGATCCATGCCGGCGAGGGAGGAAGGGTGGAGATACGGAAGGCTGGTCGGTAAACCCAGCGGCACGGTGCACGACCGCCGCAGCGCGGGAACGGCCGGCCACCGGATCAGTGCATCGTTACCGGTGTCGTGAGGATCAGCGTGAGTGCCGCCCCCTCGGGCAAACACGACTGGTAGTTCTGCTGCGCCTTGGCAACCACCGCCCCGGTTGCCGCGCCGGCAGCCGCGCCGATGACGGTGGACTTGGTGTCACGGCCGAAGATCTGGCCCAGGATGGCGCCGGCGATCGCGCCGCCCACGACCTTTTCCTTGTTGGAAACCCCACCATTCGCCACCTCGACGCGCTGCACGGTGGTGGTCGACGTGACGCTTCCGGTCACTGGGTACGCCATGCCGTTGATGTAGATGGACGTGGGGCGGAATACGATCGCGTTGGTATCCGGTGAATCCCCTGGTGTGAGCGCTGCCACCTCGAGCACCACGCGGGAGCCGGCCGGCACGGTGGCGCCACCGCTGCCCGTCACGGGGCTCGTCACCGTTGCCACAAGCTTATCACCCACTTTATTGGTGTTCGTGCACACCCGCATGCCAGAACTGAGCGCGATGCCGGTGCCGGAGTCGATGACCATAGGCTCGGGGACTGGTGCTGGCGCCGCGGCGGCGAGCGCGCTGGAGTCGGGCTGCCGCACGACGGTGGACTCGGCAAACGCCGGCTTCACGGGGGCCTGCGCCACATTCGCGGCCCGCGGAACTGGCGCCTGCCGCGGGCTGGTGCGATCGGCCCGCGGGGCGGGAGCCAGCGGCTCCTGTGCCTTTGGCTGCGGCTCGGTGGCCGCTGCCGTATCCTGCAATGCCGGCTGCGCATTCACCTGCCCAGCAAGGGCCAGATCGTGCGAGAGATCCGAATCAGCGCGCTCGGCAGTATGGCGCTCGGAGCAGGCCGAGGCGACCGTCACCGTGGCGGTCAGGGCAAGCACGCGCATCAGATTGGCAGACGGGAACGACATAAGTGACTCCTAGGGCTCATGCTCTGGGAACTCCCCGAATACTACACGGAACGTCAGGACTCGTTCACGGAGCGGAGATCTTTCGTGCTAACTCTGTAGCTTGTACCCCACCTTCCAGACGGTGAGGATATGGTCGGGCGCCGACGGATTGCGCTCGAGCTTTCGCCGCAGTTCGGCCACGTGTGTGTCAACCGTCCGGCTCACGACGTCGGAGCCGTATCCCCAGACGGCTTCGAGCAAATCACGGCGCGGCACGACCCGCCCGCGACGGCGAAGCAGCGCCGCGAGCAGATCGAACTCCTTGGGGGTGAGGTCCACGTGCTCGCCGTCGCGCGCGACCCAGCGGGCGTCGAAATCCACCTCGACGCTTCCGAACCGCTCGCGGGCGAGGGTGGCCGCGGGAACGGTGCGGCGCAGCACGGCTTCGATACGGGCGAGCAGCTCGAGCACGCCGAAGGGCTTGGTCACATAGTCGTCGGCGCCCAGCCGGAAGCCAAGCACCTTATCGGCTTCTTCACCGCGCGCTGTAAGAATGAGAACCGGTGTCATGACGCCGTCATCGCGGAGCGTCCGTAGTACGCGGTAGCCGTCCATGCCCGGCAGCATGAGGTCGAGCACGATGAGATCCGCGTGTGCGGCGCGGCCCTGGGCCACGCCGTCGAGGCCGTCGGCTGCTACGGCGACCTCATAGCCGGCGATCTCGAGACTGTTCCGCAGCCCGTACGCGAGATCGGGGTTGTCCTCAATGACGAGTATCCGATTCATGAACCGACCGGAAATTCGATGACGAAGCGGGCGCCGCCGGTGGCGCTAGATTCCACTCGCACGGCGCCATGATGCGCGTCCACCAGTTGTTTGACAACCGAGAGACCGATTCCGCTGCCCGCCACGGCAGAATTCGCGTCGCGATCGAGCCGGCGGAATGGCTCCCAGATTGCCGCGCGCTGATCCGGCGGTACGCCGCTTCCCTCGTCTTCGACGCTGAGCCGGGCTCGTGCGGCGACGGTTTCGAGCGTGACGGTGATGGTCTGAGACGGTGGGCCGTACTTCACCGCATTATCGAGCAGGTTGATCAAGATCTGGCGGATCGCGCCACGATCAACCGAAGCCACGCACTCCTCGTCGAGCAGTCGGACCACGGTGACCCGGCGCGACGCGGCGAGCGGCTGAAACGCGTCGATCACTTCCTGCACGAGCGGGGCGAGGTGAGTGAATTCCGGGCGAATGCGACGGGCCCCCGTGTGCTCGGCGTTCTCGAAGGTGAGCACCTTGTCGACGAGATTGGCAAGCCGCCGCGACTCTTGGTCGATGATTTCGAGCGACCGGTTGCGCTCCTCGTCCGACCGGATCCACCCCATCCGCAACAGTTCGGCGAACATCCGAATCTGTGCCAGCGGGGTGCGCAGTTCGTGGGAGACGCTCGACACGAAGTCGGCGCGCAGGCTCGCCAGCGCGACCTGGCGGCGCAGTTGCCGGAATGCGACCGCGACGAGCAGCGCCGTGAGCACGAGCAGCGCGACCATGAGCGGGAACCGGTGGGACACGCCACCGAGCACGAGTGTCTGCGCCAACTCGGGGCGCAGGGCCGTGTGCACGGTGAGGCCGGCCAGGAATTTCGGCAGCGGGTAGTAGCTGCCATATGTGGTCTCGTACTGCGGCGCCGACTGATAGACGAAGTGCCCCGACTCGTCCGTGACGGTCACCGAGAGCACCTGATTGTTGGTCTGCATCTTGGTGAGCGACGGCGGCAGGAGGGGCCACTCGTTCATCACGTATGGGAAGATCGCAGCGGCAAACGCGTTCGATGCATTGACGACGCCGTATGCGGCGATCGGCGTGCCGACCGTGTCGTGAAGGACGGCGTAGGCCGCTGTCCGCCGAGACCTGCCCACGGCCCCCACGATCACGGCTAGACGCCACCGCCGGTCCCAGATCGTGTGCGTGTACTGCGTGACTGTATCGGTGAGCCATGCCCGCTCGACGGCGTCGGGCGGCTTGTCGCCAACCACCGTCAGCTGGCCGGTCCGGAGGTCGAGCCGAAAGTAATAGGCCGCGGGCAGTGCGATCGCCCCGCAGTTGCACGTCGCCACACGGTGCTGCGATTCGACGAGAATCTCCGGGGCTGGCAGCGCGCCGCCGGGGTGCACGGCGACCTGCTGAATGGGGCCCAGCAGCTCGGATAGGGCCGACGCGATCTCATCCTTGGCATCGGCGGCGAATTGCCAGGCGGCCACTCCCGCGTACTCGCGAAGGGCACGGGCCACGGTATCGCGCTGGTCCTGCTCGACCCGGTAGGCCTGGAAGGCGAGCACGGATACCACGGCCAGCGCGGCGATGAGTATGAAAAGGGTGGAGAGCCCCCACCGAGGCGCACGTGACATCGGGGCGCGTGTCCGGCGCGCGGGCTGCTCAGCAGGCGCTGTGGGCGGGGAGGGGCCGGGTGCGTGGTTCGCCATCGAGTGGGCAGTGGGCTCAGTCAACCAGCTTATTGCGAGCGCGTCGGCTCCGATGTCCGCGTTCTGTCAGGAGGTACCGCGCGGGGGGCGGGCCCGTCGCGTCGAGGCAAGGCGAGCGACAACTCCAGTTGTGGTAGCGCGTCACCAACCAGAGCGTTGACGCGCGAGGCGACATCCTCGATGGCGTGGGGATCGGCTACCAGGTCGTATTCGCGTACGTCGAGTCGCAGCACCGGGCAGTGATGGAAGCTCGTGATCCAACGTTCGTATCGCCCGTGGAGCTCATGCCAGTATTGGGGTTCGGTGTCGCGCTCCTTGGGGCGGCCACGGGTGGCGATCCTCTCGAGAATCGTCTCGATTGGGCCGTGCAAATACACAAGCAGCCGCGGCGCACGGGCCGCCGGCGCATGGAGCAGTTCGACGTAGAGCTGCTCGTACAGCCGCCAATCGTCGGGGCGCATGTAGCCCTGCTCGAACAGGCCGCGGGCAAAGACCTCCGCATCCTCGTACCAGGTGCGGTCGAGCACCCAACTTCCGCCGGCCCCGATCATGCGGCGCATGGCAGCAAAGCGTGTGGCGAGGAAGTGCAACTGCAAATGGAGGCCGAAGGTGCGCATGCCTTCGGGGCCGTCGTAGAACCGCTCGAGCCAGGGATTCTCGTCGCCTACACTCTCGAGCGCCAACTGCAACCCGAAGCGCGCCGCGAGCGCGCGAGAGAGGGTCGTCTTTCCCGACCCGACCATGCCAGCGACGCCGAGCACCATGGGGAGAAAGTAGCCACTCGGCCGGCGCCGCGGAGGGGGCGCCCTTCCGTTGGCTCAGAGCGCGATGAAGGCCGCCTTCCAAAGGTCCGGGTCGTCGTCTTCGCGGTATAGCGTGTCTAGATCCACGACCAGGTTGGCGTCGGAGCGCTGCACCGCAAAGCGATCCATGCTGCGGGTCGCACGGCCGTCGATGAAGACGCCGTCGGGCGTGTACGTGGAATGGTGCTTGGGGCAGCGGAACTCCTGATCGTCGGCTTCCCAGCGCAGGGCGGTGTTCTGATGGGGGCACGCCAGCGAGAACGCGAAGACCTTGCCCTGGTAGCGCGCTACGATCACCGACTCGTCCCGGTCGATATTCACACCGTCGGCTGCGGGAATGGCGTAGGTCTTGAGCGTGCCCCGGGAACCGAGCGCCCGGATGAACCGCGTCTCGAGGGCCGCCGCTGACACGGGCGCGGCACTCAGCGCGGCCAACGAGCCGGCGACCATGAGCGCCGCATCGCGTAGAAACCGACGTCGGCCAGCAGCCACGACCTCACAGTCGCTGCAACAATCGAGGGGGGCATGTGGTGGGTGCTTCGTATCCATCAAGCCATCTCCTGAAGCCGTTAGGCGATGTTGACCAGCATGATGCCGGCGAGCGCAATGGTGAACCAGAGCACGATGCTCGCGACGGCGGTGCGACGCAGGACCTGCCAGCCCGTCGCTGCACTCTTCCCGCTCGCGCCGCTGCCACGGAGCCCGCGCTCGGCGCGGACCATCACGTAACCATTGGTGAGCAGCGCGATGATGAGCGCCATCTTCGTCCAGAAGATCCATGAGCCGAAAAAAGTCTTGATGTCCGCGGTCAGTAGCAGCAGCCCGGACAGGGCGGAGACCGTGAGGCCGCCCAAAACCCACGGGTGCACGCTGCGCAGATCGTCGAGGTGCTGCGTCCGGGCTGTCTCGGCGGCCCGCGCGGCCCGAAAGGTGTCGCGGTCCGTGGACAGCGCGAATCCGCCGGCCACAATCAATGCGCCGACGTGCAGGAAAGTCACGATCGTCGGGGCGACCTTCGAGTTACCGTAAAAGTCAGCCCACGGCCTGAGCAGATGAACCAGCGATTGCGGAGCGGTCAGCATCGTCATCAGTCGATGGTGCGGGAAGGACGGGAACGGAGCCCCGTCGGGGCTGCGGCCGCACCGGCGGCGGCTGCGCTGCTGAATAACGCACTAAGGCACGCCAGCGTTCCAGACGCCACCGACACGACGCCCCAACGGAACCCCACGAGGGGGTCCCCAACTGTGCTCCTCGCGCACCGCACCTTGCCGCCGGCATCCCGCGTGTGACGATGCGTCATCCGAGCGTCAGCTGGTCCGTGGTCGGATCGTATGACGTAGCGATCGTGGCAAGGGGGCTCGGGGCCGGTCCACGAATGACGTGTCCGCTGCTGTCGAACTGCGCACCGTGGCATGGGCAGTAGAACGTATTGTTGCTCAGAGCCGTCAGGCAGCCCTGGTGCGTGCAGATCATCGAGTACGCCGCGAACGTCTGGGCGCCGGTCCGCTTGACGGCGCGATAACTGTCGACCATGACGAGCGTACCGGCGGTGGCCAGCGCTGGGTAGTTGCCCACCACGAAGATGTTGGCGTTGGAACCACTCCCACGGGCGTTGGGCGCGGTGAACGGCGTGGGCCCGAACTGGCCGTTGCCGCAGCCCACGGCAACCACGACCACTGCCGCCGCCACGGCGGACTTGGCCAAAAACTCCCGCCGACTCAAACATTCCTCGCACTGTGCACGCGCTTCTGGCTTCATACGATCCCTGCAGCTCGAGGGTCCGGGCGCCCGGCCTGTGGCGCGTCCATCACCGATTGAAGAAGGTCATCATCAACCCGCTAAGCGCTGTTATGCCCATGGCGGAAATCGTGACCGTCATGTGTTCCCGTCGTTTGGCGACGCTGTTCTGCGCTTGTACCGCGAGCGTGCTGCCGGCGTAGCTGAAGGCGGCGTCGGCAGCCAGCATCGTGAGAGCATGCACCGTCCGCAACGTTCGGCCGTCTGGATCATTGCGGCCGTCCCACAGATTCCAGAGCCCCGTGACCGTGTTCACCGCGAACACACCCACTAGTGCCGTCGCGAATGCCCGGTGTCCTGTCTTGGCCCATGTCGGCGCGCTCTGCCCCTTGTTCCAGACCTCGCGGCCGGAGATGAACTGGCCCACGAACAGCGGGTAGACGGCGTAGCTCGTGTAGCGGTGAATCGAGAGCCGTGTGTAGTACGCGTCGTCGTACTCGATGGCGATCGGTCGCGGTCGCCGACGGGTGGTATCGATTGGCACCTGGACGGTGAGCGGGATGGCGGGAATGCTCGGCGCGGTAATGGGTGCCAGTGAAGCGCTCGTGTCGGCCGGAACAGCGGCCAGCGCGGCAACGAGTATCACGTGCAAGATCATGCGGAAGGCCGGAGGGGGTTGCAGACGGTCGGGTCGGCGATTCTCGGGGACCCTGCCCCGCACAGGACTAGGTAGGTACCCCGGCCGAAATTAATTGATCCATCATGTAATTTGGTTCCCGACCAGGCCTGGACGGGCGAGTTTCGTTGCCGAGCACTGCAACCGGTGCCGACGAGCCGACCTCGTCGCCCGCCAGTCGTCCTCGCAGACGGTTTGCGGAGGTGCACGACGCGAGGTCAGTCGGCATCTTTCAGGATCCATGCAGATCGTGCTCACAGGCGCTTCGGGGTTTCTCGGCCGGTTTCTGAGCCGGCGTTTGGCGGCGGAGGGTCACACCGTGCGGCCCATGGTCAGGGTCGCGCGGGCAGCTGGCGTGGAAGGGGCGATCTCATGGGATCCGGATGACGGCACGCTCGACCCATCGGCACTGGCCGGGGTGGACGCCGTTATCCATCTTGCCGGCGAGCCCATTGCGCAGCGATGGACTCGGGAACGCAAGCGCCGAATCCGCGACAGCCGGGTGCGAGGCACGGAGACACTGGCCCGTGCCATCGCGGCATCGCGCCGGCCCGGGTTGGTGTTCCTGTCGGGATCGGCGATCGGGGTGTATGGCAATCGCGGCGACGAGGCGCTGGATGAGCGCAGCGGAGCGGGCTCGGACTTTCTGGCCAGCGTAGCCACGGAATGGGAGCGAGCCACCGATTCGGCCCGGGCTGCGGGCGCGCGCGTGATTCAGCTGCGCACCGGAATCGTTCTTGCGGCACGCGGGGGAGCGCTGGCAAAGATGCTGCCCGCCTTTCGCGTCGGATTGGGCGGCCCGATCGGATCTGGGCGTCAGTGGATGAGCTGGATCGCGTGCGAAGATTTCGGGCGAGCCGTGTTGTTCTTACTCGACGCGGCCGAGGCAGCGGGGCCGGTGAATCTCGTGGCTCCGCACCCGATCCGAAACGCCGAGTTTGCGCGGGTGCTGGGGCGAACGCTGCACCGGCCGGCCATTGTCCCCGTGCCCGGCGCGGCGCTCATGCTAGCCCTGGGAGAGATGGGACGCAGCACGGTCCTGGCGAGCCAGCGCGTGCTGCCCCAGCGCCTGCTTGCGCTCGGGTTCCAGTTCCGGCTCCCGCTGCTTGGCGACGCGCTGGCATTCGAATTGGGGCGTGGCGACTAGCCGATCAGCGCATCGAGCCGGTCGCTGAACACGCGGCTGGCGGAGAGTCGCGTGCCGTCGGTGAGCACCACGACGTACTCGCCGTGCAGCCACGGTTGCAGTTCGCGAATGCGGTCCGCGTTGACGATCGCCGACCGGTGGATGCGCACGAAGGTCTGGGCGTCGAGGCGTGCCTCCATGCTCTTCATGCTGTGGCGCAGCATGTGGGGCGTACCGCGCACATGCAATCGGACGTAGTTGCCCGCCGCCTCGATCCAATCGATCTCCTCTTGGCGCAAGAAGAGCAGCCGGCGTTCGGACCGTACGACGATGCGCGAGCGCCGGCGTTCAGCGCGGATGAGATCGACCACCGTACGGGCGATCGAGTCGGGGTCATCGCGATCCGTCCGGAACCGGGCGTTCGCGGTCGGTTCGACGGTCAGGGTATCGACCTGTTCGTGATCCTCAGCGAGGGTCAGCATTCGCGTGGATTCCATCATGGTACGATTCCGCGTGGTTGAGGGAAGGCCTCCATGGCACGCTGCACACAAAGACTTAGACACCTCTCCGTACGGATGGGTACCCAGTTTGATGTCCGTAAACTGTAAGGACCGTGCGAAGATTTCCTTTCACAAACTACGAAAGGACACCGGCTGGCTGGGAGAGCGAGCCATCGATGCCCGGACGCAGGAACGCCCGCGACGTGGGTCGCGGGCGTTCGCAACGCGGCAGCAAAAGTGAAGCCTCAGGGGCCCGGGGTCAGGCTGTTGAACAACTGTACGACGTTGAAGCCCACCGGGTTGAGTTCGAAATACCGGTTGTCCTGGAACCGCCCCGTGGTGGGAAAGTACGGCGGCGGATTCACGGCGGCGCAGCGGTCGTAGCTGTACTGCTTGATGTAGCCTTGTCCGCTGCTGAGTCCCACGGGACCGCGGTCCTGCTGGATCAGGCCGCCGGTCATGTAGAGGCATCCACGGCCGTCGGACTGGCCCACACAAGTCAGGGCGTTGGTCGGGCCGGTGGTGTAGTTCTGAACAGTGAACGAGGTATTGAGGGCCATGAGTACGGCCTGGACGTATAGGTCCTGCGTGTCGTCGTACGACTTGTACGAACCGGTGAAACTCTGCGGCGTGTTGATGGCGTTGTCGGCCACAACGATGTTGTTGTCGGCCAGGAGCCCGAGGATGTCGGCGCAGGTGCCGAGCGCGGGATCATCGGCATCTCGCATGTCATCGAGAATGACAATCGTGCCGCCCTTGGAATACAGGGTTTCCTTGCCGCGAAGCGTGCCACTGACCCCGATAGTGCCGGCAAACGTGACGACTCCCTTGACGTTGATGTTGTAGCCGCGGTAGAGCGGAAACAGGTACTTGGCGTCCACCCGCTTGGCCGATATGGCGGCGTTGGGCGAATTGGAATAGAGCGACCACGCGCCGTATTGATCTGCGGGAGTGAACGTCGTGTCGCTGCCGCCCTTCTGAATGGCGGCGGTCGTGTAGTTGGCTCCCGTGCCCGGATCGGTGATACTCGTGGTGCGGGCGACGGCCACGAGATGCGGATCTCCACCGAGGTAGCAGCGGGCGCCGGCGTGCCCCATGATCGTGGCGGTGGTGGCGGAGCTTTCGGCCTTGGCCTGGGCGAGGGTCAGGATTCCCGTCGGAGACTGCATCAGGGTTTTGAACCACGTGGTCTTGTGCACAGCGACCGGAAAGAACACCGACACTCCATTCACCGTGTGCCAGTCGCCACAGTTGGTGCTCACCGCCGATCCGTCACCGCGAAGCCACGCCGTCTTGCCGGACTTGGCGGTGTATAGCCGGAAGAAACCATCCTGGATGGCCAACGAGTCGCCCGTCCCCATGATGTCGGTGGCAACGAATTCGATACGCTGGAGGACGGTCGTCTCATTGCCCGACGTAGGCGGCGTGAACGCATACCCGGCGAGGCCCGCGTATCCCGTCAGATTCGACAGGTTGGCGGTAGATGGCAGCGTGATGGGCTTGGCGTGTTGGGTGTAGCCCTTGAGGAAGGTGCCGTAGCCGATGCCGCTAATGGTTTGAGCGGTGCTGACGTTGCTATGGAACTTGGCGCCGCCGCTGCCGATGTGGATGATGTCGTTTGAGAAGACGGGTCCCCAGAGTTCGTCACCATTGTTGAAATAGATCGTGAGGCCGCCGCAGCAGGTCTCGGAATTGGTCCAGTAGGCGAACTTGGCGAAGCTCTCCTGATCCAACTCCAGACGCCGGACGTATCCCGACCCGCGGTTGTCCACGGCCTGAGCAACAACGCTGGCGAAGCGGCCGAACTGCCCGGTGGTGGAACCCGTGGGGCCGATCCACACGTTGACGCTGACGTTGGGCAGCGCCGTGCCATCGGCGGCGTACACCGGCTGATTGGTCATGATCTCGGTCTCGCCGCTGTCGGGTAATGCGGCTGGATCGAAGTTGAGCCGGCTCTTGCCGATCTGAAGTGCCGCTTCGGCGGCGTACTTCATTTCGGTCTGGCGGTCGACGGCTTTGGCCATCAAGGTGGCATTGGACGAGAGCACGATGGCGGAAATCGCGAGTGCTCCGATGGCCAACGTGAACATGAGGGCAATGCCGAGCGCGAAGCCGGATCGATTCTGGGCGCCACGGGGTGCCAATCGATGGTGCGAGAGCGATGCCGAACGATTTGAGCGCATGTGATTCCCTTCCTATTATGGCACGATGATTGTGCCGGTCGCGCCGATCGGCGAACTAGATGGCGTGCAGTCCTGTGCCGATACGCCGTAGATCCACTGGTCGCCCGTTGCCACGTTGTTGTCGGTCCACGAATAGGTGGCCGATCCAGCCGGAACCGTCGCCACCGGTTGATTGAACGTCGAGGCGGACGAGGGGCGCCGGTAAATGGCATAGCTCACCACGTCCTTTTCCCCCCCTCCATCATCGCCCGAGGCGTTCCACATAACGGTGATGAACGGCGAGGATGCGCCGGCTAGCGACGTACTGTCGGTCACGGTGACCCCGAGGGGCGGGTTGCCGCACGTCGTAGCGTTGACGAGGCCGGCATTCATGATGACGAGCGTACTGCGGATGGTTCGCGTGGCGGTTGTAGTGGGCTGCCTGGGATCGTGGTACACGGCGACGAGCTTAACCTTCACGGTCGTGATGCTGTCAACGATGGCATACTTGCCGGTATCGGCGATGGACCCGTGAATCGTTGCCTTGTGATACAGCGGGAGCGAGGACATCGGAATCGGCGTGAGGTTACCCACGGTGTCGGACTTGAAGTACTGGAAAACGGTGTCGCCCGGTGTGTACTGAATGCCGCGCGCGATGATCTGCGGCGCGGTGGCGTTCACGCGGCGATAGAGGAGGTACTGGTTGGCATAGCTGGACGTTGAGTCCTTGCTCAGGTAGTAGGCGATCGTCTCGGCGCCGCTGATCGTTCCGCTCGGCTGGACGTAGGTGGAATTGGGATAGAAGACCGCCATGCCCGGGAGCAACAATTTGTTCACGGACTTCATAGCGCCCACGGCATTGGAATCGGCGCTCGTGTCCACGTACACCGCACCCACGTCGCCCAGGGTTCGGGAAATGAGATCGACGTTGAACACGATGGCCGTGGTATCGGCCTCGACGAGCAGCGGCTGGCCGGCCACCGTTCCCACCCCGGCGTCGCGAAGGTCGCGGTCAATCGTGGTGAGCGCGAAGCGCGCGTTCTGCTGCGCTTCGAGGCGCCCTCCCTGGGCCCCGAGTAGGATGGAACTCTTGCGGAAGGTCTGAATCGTGCCGGCCATGAGGACCATGAGAAGGATCATGGCCACGAGCATCTCGACCAGGGTAAAACCGCGGCGGGCGTTGAGTCTTGGCATGGGATGCTCGACTAGAAGGCCGCGATGGCGGTGGTCGCTTTCACCGGCGCTGACATCACCGGATTGGTGACGATCACGGTGATGATGCGGTAGTCCACGGAATCGGCGATGCCGCCGCCGACGTGCGTGATCATGGTCTGGCGCGAGAATCCCGCATAGTTCGGCGATCCGGGAATCGAAGCTTCGGTGATCGCGCAGCTATCGATGGACGCGTAGTTGGTGATCGCCTTGATCCCTTCGATGCGATTGGTGGCGAGCTCGTTCGCAGTCCCGAGGAGACGCGAGTCCGACGTGGAATGCGCCATGCGCGAAACGAACAATGCCAGGCCGAGGAGCGCCAGCGTCAGAATACCCAGGGCGACGATGACCTCGACGAGCGAAAATCCGGGACGCGTCCGGAGCCTGATCCGCCGCATCATTGCAACCCCCCGAGCTTCCAGGAATTCGCCTGCGCGTTGTATAGATACCAGTCCGTGCGTCCGGTTCCCTGCGTGAGCTGTACGGCACGGTATGTCACGTTGGGATCGGCCGGCCCCGCGATATACAGCTCCAGATCGGACGTCGTGGCACCGTCACGATGGAACGTGATGGTAGGCAGTCCGTTCAGGGTGCCCAGATGCGAACCGACGACGGATGAGTGCACGATGCTGTCGAGCCCGATGGGCGGAACCGCAAACCGCACTGCGTCGTTGAGGGGATACGTGCGTGTGTGCTCGCTGGTCTCGATGATGCCGTCGTTGTTCGAGTCTTCCCACCACTGCAGAGCATGGTTGGCGGTATCGATGCTGATCACCACGTCGTACTGCCGAACCAGCGCCGTGCGTTGGGCCTGCATCAGCACGCTCCGCAGGCCCTGGACGGCGGCATCCGTGCGGTACCGCTGCAGGTTCAGGCGCGGGACGGCAATGGCCAACATGGCGCCGATCATGACCATGACGATCAAGATCTCGATGAGCGTGAACCCGACTTCGCGATGTATCCTGCGCAACTGTAATGCGGTCATGGCTAGGTGCTCATGGTGTACGGCCCTGCATCACGGATGGGAGGCAGGTGGGCGTTACGCATACGAAGATGTCTTTCGACAGTAACCGGGACAGTGATGATCAGTATCACACCGAAGGCAGTTGTTATCACATTATGTTATCGGTCGTCCTCAATGTGACAGGTAGCTCCCGGTCGGGCGGTCGTAGAGCCCCGGCTTCGTGCACAGGCGGCGTGCGTCGGGCAGAGGCTGGGCACTGGGCAGCCCCTCGTTTCTTGGTACCCACAGATGAGCGTGATCGCCACACTGCAGTCTCAGCCAGCGCGGATCCAGCGGCTTCGCGTGGCCATCCGCGACCGCCACGAGTTGGTGGTGTGCGCGGATTGGCAGGCGGTGGCCGACGCGTGCGAGCGGCGCGCCGTGCGCATCGCGATTCTGGACCTGTACGCGGAGGGGCAGGCCAACTTCGAGGCGATCCGGCAGCTCAAACAGCGGTGCCCGCAGCTCGCGATCATCATGTACGGGGCCGTCAGCCTGGAACGCATACACGACGTCTTCGACGCGGGGCGGGTGGGCGTGGATGCCCTGGTGGTGCCGGACCAGGACGATACGCCGCGGCAACTCCTGGCGTCTGTGGAACGGGCCGAGTCGCGGAGTCTGGGCGCGGTGGTCCGTCAGTCCCTCGACGAGGTGGACCCGAGTGTCCGGGACGCCATGCTTCTGGCAATCACGAGGGCGCACGAGCGGCTCTCGCCGACCGGTCTGGCCGAACTCCTGGCATTGCCACGTCGCACCGTGAGTGACCGGCTAGCCGCGGGCGGCTACCCGCCTCCCCGGCGGCTGCTGACCTGGGGGCGGCTGATCGTCGCGGCCCACATGCTGGAAGACCCGCATCGAACGGCGGACCGGGTGGCTGAGAGCCTGTCGTTTCCCTCGGGGAGTGCCTTTCGGAACATCTGCCAGCGCTACCTGCATTCCACGCCAGGCGAGATCCGTCGGCGGGGTGGGGCCGCGTTCGTGGTCCGCTCGCTGCTGCTGCAGGTGCAGCAGGCGAAAGAGGCGGGAGGTGGCCGGCGCCCAAGCGCGCGCGTGACGGAGGTTCTGGTATGACGGTGGACAAGCCCCGACCACGGGTGGAGACGCCCGTTGGGGCGAGAGCCGCACGCGGCTCGTGGCGCTAGTTGCTGGCGGCGGCGCTACCTTCCGGTCGTGATACTCTTGAACAGATCGACGACGTTGAAGCCGATTGGGTTCACCTCATAGTATCGGTTGTCCGTAAACCGTCCCGTGGTGGGGAAGTAGGGAGGCGGGTTGGTGGCGTCACAGGCGTCGTAGCTGTACTGCTGGCGGAATCCGGTTCCGCTCGACGTGCCAACGCTCCCCGGGACAGCCTGGCTCATGCCGCCGGTAAGGTAGAGGCACCCGCGGCCAACAGTGGTGCCCTGGCAGGTAAGCCCCGCGGTGGGGCCGGTGCCGAAATTCTGCACGCGGAATGAAGTGTTGAGCGCCATCGTCACGGCCTGGAGATACAGGTCCTGAGTGTCATTGAGCGATTTGTAGATGGTGCCACCGCCCGGGTTCACATTCTGCGGAGTGTTGATGCCGTTGTCGGCGATGACGATGTCGTTGTCGGCGATGAGTCCCAATACGTCGACACACGTGTCGAGCGACGGGTCGTGCGCGTAGCGGATGTCATCAAGCACCACGATGTCGCCGTGGTCCGCGTACACCGTAGTCCGTCCGCGAACAGCACCGCTTACCCCGGTTGTTCCGTTGACGTAGATGACTCCCCGGTTGCTGCTATTGAGTGCGGATGACAGGGGGAAGAGATATTTTGCATCGGCGCGGTGGGCGGCCACGGCTGCGTTGGGGGTATTCGTATAGAGCACCCACGCCCCGTTCGGGTCCACCGGCGTGAATGTGGTGTCGTCGCCGCCCTTCTGTCGATCAAGGGCGTTGGGATAGAGGATGGCCGTTCGCGACACCGCCACCAGATGTGGATCCCCACCCAGATAGCACCGGGCCCCGGCGTGCTGCATGATTGTGGCGACAGTGGCTGAACTCTCGGACTGGGCGGCCGCCAGGCTCAGCCCGCCCGCCTCCACGAGCGCGCGAAACCAACTCGTGGGATGCACCGAGGCCGGGAAGAACTTCGGGTTGGCAAACCCGGGTACCATGTGCCAGTCGCCGCAATTCGTGTAACTGGCGACGGAAGTTCCTCCCGGGTAATCGCCGCGCAGCCAGGATTGGTTGCCGGCGTTGGCCGTGTAGATCCGAAAGAAGCCTTCGTTGTCGTCGAGAGAATCGCCATCGCCGTTGAGATCCGTGGCGACGAACTCCACGCGCATGAGCACGGTCGTTTCGTCGCCGGTTGTTGGGGCCGTGAAATCGTAGCCGGCCAACGTGGCGTTGCTGGAAAGCCTGGCGAGCGCTGCCGTGGACGGCAGGGGAATGGGTCGCTGGTTTTGGCTGTAACCCTTGAGGAAGGTGCCATAGCTGACACCGCTGACGGTCTGTGCGGTGCCGACGCTGTCGTGAAAGGTGGCACCGCTACTCGCGATATGGATGACGTCGTTGGACCAGACCGGACCCCAGAGTTGGCCCGCGTTGTTGAAATAATTCGTGCCAAACGTTCCGGTCTCGGCGTTCGACCAGTAGGCGAATTTCGCGAAGCTCTCCCGGGTCAGTTCCAATCGACGGATGAATGAAACGCCGATATTATCGGTGGCTTGGGAGACGATGCTGACGAAATTGCCGTATTGGCCGGAGAGGGATCCCGACGGGCCGACCCACACGTTGACCTTGATTCCGGCGAGGTTGACGTAGTCAGCCGACTGGATGATGGCGTTGCTCATCACCTGTGTCTCGCCGCTGTCGGGCACCAAACTCGCATTGAGATCGAGGCGACTCTTGGCCATCTGCAGGCCCGCCTCTGCCGCGTATTCGAGGTCGCGCTGATGTTCCGCAGATTTGGCGAGCAGCGTGGCGTTGGAGCTTAGAATGATGGCCGCGGTAGCCAGCGCTCCGATGACCAGCGTGAAGATGAGTGCCAGGCCGAGGGAGAAGCCGGCGCGCTTCCTCACGGTCCGGGGAACGCGCCCCGTGAGATGGGCCGGGAACTGGAGCGCTGGGATCTGCATGCGGCGACGCCGTTACGGGACGACGATCGTGCTGGTGGTACCCACGGACGATGTGCTCGGAGTGCAATCTTGCGCGGCCACGCCATAAATCCAGCCTTCGCCGTGCGAAACCGCATTGTCGGTGAAGGTATATGAGGACAAGCCGGCGGGGATACTGGAATACGGAAGCGTGAACACCGCGGCCGTGTCTGGGCGCCGGTAGATCACGTATCGATCGACGTCGTTTTGCCCGGTGCCGTCGTCGGCGGAGGCAGCCCAGGTGAGGTTCACGAAGGGGGACGAGGCGCCCGGAAGTGATGTGGTGAACGACGGCGAAACGCCCTGCGGCGCCACGCCGCAACTCGTGCGCGGGTCGAGCCCGGCGTTCAGCAGGCGAATCGTTGTGCGAAGCGGGCGCAGAACGTCGCCCGCTTTCGGATCATGGAAGACGGCGTTCATGGACACTCGCACGGCACGGATGCTGTCGATCAATGCGTACCGCCCGGTGTCGGCGGGTGAACCGTGGGCAGCGGCCCAATGGTAGAGGGGAAGGGTCGACGTCGGCACGGGGGCGATGGTGTCCGCCTGGGTGACCCGCAAGTATTGAAAGACGGTGTCGCCTGGCGAATACTGAATGCCACGTGCGACGATGCGCGGCGTAGTATTGTTGACGCGCCGCCAGAGGATGTATTCGGTGCTGAGCGCGGTGGTCGAGTCCTTGGCCAGGTAGTAGGAGATCGTTTCGGCCCCGCCGACAACGCCGTTGGCCTGGTAGTACGTGCTCTCGGGATACGTGAATGACGAATTTGGCAACGTGATCGTGCCGGTGGTCCGCATGGCCGACGTGGTTGCGCTGTCGGCGTTCGCGTCGTTGTGGACGGCAAACGGATCGGAAGTGTCGTGTGAAACGAGGTCGACGTTGAACGTGATAGCAGTGTTGGAGGCCTGGACGAGCATCGGCTGGTCCGGCACGGTGCCGACGCCGGCCACCCGAAGATCGCGGTCGAGGTTGGAGATGGCGAACCGAGCGGTGGCCTGCGCGTCGAGGCTACCCGCCTGGCTGGCCAGAAGATTTGAACTCCGCCGGAACGTCTGCACCGCCACCGTCATGATGACCATCATGAGGATCATCGACACGAGTAGCTCCAACAGCGTGAATCCGTGACGCGGGTGGGCACCGGGAATCGGCGTCATCGTCTAGAAGGCCGCAATGACCGTCGTCTTGCGGACCGAATTGGCCATGGCCGGATTGGCGACAACCACCGTGATGATGCGGTAGTCGACACTGTCGGTTGTGCCGCCGCCGACGTGGCGGACGATGGTCTGGCGGGTGAACCCGGCATTGCCTGGGCCGGGGATATTGGTTTCGGTACCCGCAAACGCGTCGAGCTGGGAGTAGATCGTGGCGGTCTGCATGGTTTCGATTCGGTCGGCGGCGAGTTCATTGGCCGTGCCGAGAAAGTGGGAGGCGGTTCCGGCGCTCGCCATGCGCGACACGAATAGGGCCAAGCCGAGCAGCGCGAACCCCAGAATGATTAGCGCGACGACGGTTTCGACCAAAGTGAAGCCAGTCCGCGTGCGCCAGCGGTGACGACGCAGAGTCATCGCGATCCTCCGGGCATCCAAGTGTTCAGGCGTCGAGAACACGCCATCTGGAGAGAAGCTAGGGCGAAAGTCGACGGTTGACGATTCGGCCGTCGATTCATTCTATCACAATACTCGTCCGCGTGGCCGGCGACACCTGTGACGCGGACCGGCATCATGGCTCCCGAATACCTGGAGCCGTTAGATTTCCGATATTCAATCACACTTCAGACGTCCAGGTCCGCCGATGCCTCTCACAAACTTTCCTTCACTGCCAGCGAACGCGCGTGTTTGGGTGTTCGCTTGCGATCGGTCCCTCGTCCGCGAAGAAGCTCGGCCGCTGCTCGACCAGGTGGACGCGTATCTCGCGCAGTGGACGGCCCATGGGGCGCCGCTCCGGTGCGCCCGAGATTGGCGCCACGACCGGTTCCTAGCCATCGGCATCGACCCCACCGCGGAACAGGCCTCCGGGTGTTCGATCGACGATCTGTTTCGCCGGCTGCGTGCGGCTGGCGACTCGATCGGCGTCCGCGTGCTGGGTGGCGGGCAGGTCTTCTATCGCGACGAGAAGGGTTCAGTGCAATCGGCCAGCCGGGTGGAATTCGCCGAGATGGCAGTGCGCGGCGACGTGACGGAGGGCACGCCGATCTTTGACACGAGCGTGATCACGGCCGATGACTGGCGCGAACGGTTCGAGCGACCGACGGGCGACGCGTGGACGGCGGAACTGCTTCCCACTAGCTGAGCCAGCGGTCGAGGTTCTGGCGCACGAAGTCATCGTCGGCGAGGCCAGGATAGGCGCGTCTGGCGCGGCGAATCGCCAACCGCTGTCCCGGCGCCAGGGTTTCCCTGGGGTCGAGGCACCAGATTCCGCGCATGAGCCCTTGGGCCCGGAGCACGTCGTGGATTCCCGGGATGCATCCCGCGAACGCGTGGGCCGCGTCGAAAATGGCGCCATTGGCTGCGGTGAGCGCCGACCCCGCGGCGAGCAGGGACAACGGCACGGCGGCAGCATTACGCGCCGCCTTGGCCGCGGTAAGGAGTTGCACTGCCCGCTGCGTCCAGACCGCCCACTGGCCGAGCAGTCCGCCATCCATCCAGCGCTCGCGTACCAATCCACCCACGGTGAGGCGGACGGGCGTGATAAGGTCCGCCACGATGCTGTCGTCGTTGCCGGTGTAGAGCGCGACGTCGTCCCGGCCCGATTCGATCACGGCGCGGACGACGTCGTAGGTCGCGTAGCGGTTGAAGGGGGCTACCTTGATGGCCCACAACCCGGGTAATTCGCACAGTTCGCGCCAGAACTCATAGGACAGCCGGCGCCCGCCGACGGCCGGCTGCAGATAGAACCCGAACAACGGCAGGATCTCCGATACCACGCGACAGTGGCGCACGAGGGTGCGGTCGTCCGTGGCGTCGAGCCCGGCGAGGCTGACGAGGGCGAGATCGTAGCCCAGCGTTCGGGCCGTGGCGGCTTCAGCGACGGCCTGTCGGGTGGAGCCGCAGACACCGGCCACGAGGGCGAATTGCTGCGCGGGGGCCGCCGCGGCACGCGCCGTCTCGGCGGCGAGGGCGAGCACGGGGCGGTAGAGCCCATGGTCGCGGATGGCGAACTGCGTGGTGTGCACCCCGACCGCGATGCCGCCTGCGCCGGCATCCACATAATAGCGGGTGAGTGCGCGCTGTCGCCGCTCGTCGAGCGTACGCCGCGGTGAGAGCGCGAGTGGGTGGGCCGGAATGACCTGCCCGTCGCGGAGGTGTGTCCGTAGTCCGATCATCAGAATGCCCCGTCGCGCACGTCGAAGTGCGTGGGTTTGCCGAGCACCGGTCGTTGCGCGCGGACCCATTCGGCGACCCAGTCGAGCATGGTATCGAGGCTCATGGTCGGTGGGGCGAGGGTGCGGGCCATGCGTCCGGTATTGCTGAGCAGCGCGTCGGGGGCTTCACGACCGGTGAATTGCGGCGTGCGGCCCAGTCGCGCGCCGAGTTGCTCGGCGAGAGCGCGGACCGCACATGTCTCGCGTCCCGTGACGTTGACCACGAACGGCGGGGTGGCGGCGGTGGGGAGCAACTCGAGGGCGGCGCGGTTGGCGTCGCCCTGCCAGATCACATTGACGGCGCCCATGGCGAGGGAGATGGGTTGGCCGTGCCAGATCCGGAGCGCGAGATCGGTGAGCACCCCGTAACGGAGAGCGATCGCGTAGTTGAGTCGCATGACGGCGACGCGGGTGCCGAGCGCGGCGGCGTGCTCGAACACGCGTTCACGACCGAGGCACGACCAGGCGTACTCGCCCACGGGAGCCGTGAAATCCGTTTCGCGCGCGCCACCCCCGGCCACCGGGCTGAGGGGATAGACGTTGCCGGTGGACAGCACAACTATGCGAGCAGTCTTATAGCGTTCAACAGAGAGCGCAGGGGCGACCACGTTCATCATCCAGGTCCGGGCCGGCTCTTCGGCAGTGCCGAACTTCTGGCCGGCCATGAAGACCACGTTGGGCGCGTCGGGGAGCGCGCCCACCGCATCGCGGTCGAGTAGGTCGCACCGTACGGTGAGCACGCCGGCGGCCTGGAGCGCGCGCTCCGCAGCGGGGGACGAGAACCGCGAGGCCGCGATGATCCGTCGCGGGCGCGCGCCGTCGGCACGGCGAGCAGCGGTGAGGGCCATGCGGGCGAGGGTGGGCCCCATCTTGCCGCCGGCGCCGAGCACGATGACGTCACCTGGAACGGCGCCCAAGGCCGCGACAGTCTCGTCGCGGGGCTCGGCGAGCCGCGCGTCGAGTTCGGCTTCGTCGCGCGGACAGCGGTTAGGCACGGCTATCCGGTGGTTGGCGGTTTGGGAGGCAAGGGTACCGCGGGCGGCGCGAGTTCGTCGAAGCAGAGCGTCTTGTGGCTGGAGTGACGGAACGGCTTGTGCTTGGAGGCGCCGCAGCGATAACGGGTGATATCCGGTTTGCCCGAGGGAATCTCGATCGGGTTACCGTCGCCGTCCACGATCTCGACGTCGCCGGTGGCGAGGCCGATAGAGTGCGGACCGTTATGACGGACCTTGACGACGAGCGGCATATGAATCCTCAGGCGCGAACGTAGTCGGGACGCCAATCCTTGATCTGTCGTTTGACTTCGTCGGGGGTAGCGAGCTCGCCGGCGAGGCATCGCCGGACGAGGTCGGCCATCTCGGCGTCGCTGGCGAACCGGAGGCCGATGATCTGTCGGAGCGTGAGGTCGCCGATGCGCGAGCGAGCGTCAGCGGGGAGGATGGCGGTCAGGCGAAGACGCATCTCGAGGCCCAGGAGGCGGTTCTGGACGATGAGGGTCGAGGCGCGGCAGGCCACCAATCCCGCGGCGAGCGCCATGGAGACGAGCACCCACCAGGCCGCGCTCACGGACGGTGCCTCAATGAGCTGACTGACAGCGACGACGGCGTTGACGACGAGGATGGGGAGCGCGAAGAGATGATAGAGGGGAAAGATGCGTCGATGATTCCCGTACGCTTGCGGTGTGGTGGGCATGCGGGCCTCCGAGGGCCGGCGGGTGTGGGTACGGCGGCTACGGCGCGTCGATGAGCGCGCGCCGGGCATGGGTTTGGAGCCTCGCGACCATAGCCGAGAGCCCATTCTCGCGCCCGGCAAGTCCGATACCGTCCATCATCTGACGCACGAAGTCGGGGGGAATGGCGAGGGTCGTCTCGGGCGGTTGCTCGTTGACGGCGGAGAAGAGAATGGCGAGAAAGGCGGCGATCGTCGGCGATTGCCGCACGTTGACGTCGGCATAGAAATGCATCTTGCCGTCGTGGACTTCGGGAAAGAGGTCCACCCGGGTCTGACACTCGGGGACCGTGAAGTTGCTGCGGTCGATCACTCGGAACCGTTCGGGAAGGGGCTCAAGCTTTCTTGAGTAGTACAGGAGCGCCTGCATCTTCTCCTCGCGCGCGAGCGCCGCGAATTGGCGCAGGACGCGGGCGATGGAGGCCGGAAGCTCCGGAACCGACTCAATCTGGGACATGCCGGAGATAAACGCGGCCACCGATGGGGAGTCAAGCACTGGCGGGCGGATGGTGCGATCCTTCTTATTGGTGCATCCCCCGGAGGCGCTTCCGGCGCCCAACGGACCGGCCCCCAATCCTCAACCTCGCGCGCAATGTCGAACCCCACCCGGAGCGTCACCTTCTATCGCTGGGATGAGATGCCTCGCGAATCCGTATCGCCGATGCTGGACCGCCGCTTGATCACCGGCGATCGCATGATGTTGGCGCACGTCTATCTCAAGGAAGGGTGTGTGGTGCCCAAGCACCAACACGAAAACGAGCAGCTCACCTACATTCTTGAAGGCGCGTTGCGCTTCTGGATTGGCGAGGACGAGAAGGAAGAGTTGGTCGTCAGCGCGGGCGAAGTGCTCCACATCCCGTCGAATGTGTGGCACAAGGCGGAGGCGCTGGAGGACACGCTCGACGTGGACATCTTCGATCCACCCCGTCAGGACTGGCTGAACAAGACCGACGCCTACCTGCGGCGCTGACCATGGATCTGGGGCTCCGGGATCGCGTGGCAATCGTGTGCGCGGCGAGCCGCGGGCTGGGGTACGCCGTGGCCCGTGAGCTGGCGGGGGAAGGCGCGCGGGTCGTGATCTGCGCGCGCGGGGACGAACCGCTGCAGTCGGCGCGGCAGGCGATCATTGCCGAAACGCAGGCGGACGTGCGGGCGGTGGCCGCGGATCTGGCCACGACGGCGGGCATCGACGCCGTGGCACGGGCGGCCGAGCAGGCATTTGGGGGGGTGGACATCCTGGTGAACAACACGGGCGGGCCACCGTCGGGACCGTTCGAGCAACTGGGGTGGGAAAAATGGCAGGCGGCGACCGATAATCTGCTGCGGGGCACCGTGGAAATGACGCGGCGGATGCTGCCGGGGATGCGCGAACGCAGCTGGGGACGGATTCTCAACGTCACGTCAATCACGGTGAAGCAGCCGGTGGACGGGCTGATGCTGTCGAACAGTCTGCGGGCGGCGGTGACGGGGTTCGCGCGCACACTGGCCACGGAGGTGGCGCGGGACGGGGTGACGGTGAACTGCATCCTGCCCGGGTTCACGCGGACGGAGCGGGTGGCGCAGCTCGCGGCGGCGACGGCGGAGCGCGAGGGACGGCCGGTGGACGAGGTGAATGCGCGCACCGAGGCGCAGATTCCGATGCGGCGGTTGGGGGAGCCGCGCGAGTTCGGGGCGCTGGCGGCGTTCCTGGTGTCGGAACGCGCGAGCTACATCACGGGGCAGTCGGTGGCGGTGGACGGGGGGTGGATCCGGGGCTTGTATTAGGGCGGCCGGCGGGTGGGGTTTCCGGGAACGCGAGAGCCGACGCCAAGAGGCTGTGGGCCGATCGGCCCCAACGCGCCTGCTCGCCAACGGGAGGTCCACCGTGCATGATCGATGCGCGGCACGGGGATCCGCAGGGGCGAGGCACGCTACGCCGTCGTCTTGTGGAACCGTCGCGTGGCTGCGGTGATCACCAGGATCCCCATGGCGGCCAGGACCAGCGCCTGCGGATAGAGGATCCGCCAGCCGGCGCCGCGCAGGAACACGCCGCGCACGATCTCCAGGAAGTAGCGCAGGGGGTCGATGTAGGTGACGTACTGGAGCGCCGCCGGCATATTGGCGATCGGGAACATGAATCCCGAGAGCATGATCGCCGGCAGGAAGAAGAAGAACATGGCCATGAACGCTTCCTGCTGCGTGTTCGAGACGGTGGAGATGAACAGCCCGAGCCCGATGCCGGTGAGGATGTAGAACACGCTGGCGACGAAGAGGAACACCGCGCTGCCCCGGAACGGGATGTGGAACCAGAGCAGGGACACCGCGGTGATGAGCGTCAGATCGACGAACGCCACGAAGACGGACGGTAGGGTCTTGCCGACGATGAGCTCGAGCGGACGCAGCGGGCTGACCATGAGTTGCTCGAGCGTGCCGATCTCGCGTTCACGCACCACGGCGAGCGAGGTGAGGAGCAGCGTCATGAGGAGCACAATGGTGCCGATCACGGCGGGCACGTTGTACACGCGGCTCTCGAGGTTCTCGTTGTACCAGGCCCGCACGCGGAGGTCCACGCCCGGCCGCGCGTCGGAATTGGCGAACGCGGCGGTGGCGGCCCCGTGGGTCAGCCCCCACTGCCCAATGATCTGCGTGGCGTAGCCGAGCGCGACGTTGGCGGTGTTGGCCGAGCTGCCGTCCACGAGCAGCTGAACGTCGGCCTCTCGGCCAGCGGCGAGGTCCCTGGCGAAGTGCTCGGGAATCTCGAGGCCGACGAGCACGCGACCGGCGTCGAGGGCGCTCACCAGGTCGCGCGGCTGTTGGCTGCGATCGGCGACGCGGAAGTAACCGGACGACGTGAGCGCGGAGACGAGGGCGCGGGACTCGTATGTCTGGTCGTGGTCCACGATCATTGTGGCGGCGTTGCGCACGTCGGTGTTCACGGCGTAGCCGAAGACCACGAGTTGCAGGATGGGCGCGATGAACAGGACGCGCCGGGCGCGCGGATCGCGGAGCATCTGCCGGAATTCCTTCTGCAGCATCTGGCGGACGCGCGACCAGTTCAACAAGCGGCCGTTCACGACACGATTTCCTTGCGGAAGGCGCGGACGGCGAGGCCGAGGCCGAGCACGGCGTATACGAGCATGGCGAAGCCCTGCCGCCAGAGCACGTCGAGCCCCACACCCTTGAGAAAGACGCCGCGAAGGACGACCACGAAGTACCGCGCGGGCACCGCCAGCGACACGAGGCGCAGCGGCAGCGGCATGCTCGCGATGTCGAAGATCAGTCCGGATAGCAGCAACGAGGGAATGAACGTCGCGAGCATGGCCGTCTGCGTGGCCAGCAGCTGCGACTTGAGTGCCGCACTGATGAAGATGCCGAGCCCCAGGGAGCCGAGCAGGAACATCGTGGCCATCGCGGCGAGGAGCAGAGGGTTGCCGCGAAAGGGGACCCGGAACAGCAAGACGCCGATGAGCACGGCGGCGGTCACGTCCACGAGGCCGATCGCCAAATAGGGCAGCAGCTTGCCGCAGATGACCTCGAGTCGGTGGACCGGGGTGGCGGCGAGCTGCTCCATGGTGCCGCGCTCCCATTCGCGCGCGATGGTGAGGGCGGTGAGCATGGCGGCGATGATCATCATGATCACGGCGACGAGGCCGGGGACGATCATGTCGGCGCTCTCGAGCGCCTCGTTGTACCAGACGCGACTCTGCACGCCGATCGGCATGGTGAGGGCCGTGGTGCCGAGTACGGCATGAGACGAGAACGCGGTGACGATGGCCTCGGAATAGTTCATGGCAATGGAGGCCGTGTTGGCGTCGGCGCCGTCGAAGATGGCCTGCACCGGGGCGGGCCGGAGGGCGAGCAGGTTCTGTTCGAAATCCGGTGGAATCACGAGTGCCATGCGAACCGCGCCCCGGTTGAGGAGCGGATCGATCTGTTCGGGCCGGGTAAGGCGGGCGGCGATGTCGAACCGGCCCGCCGCCTCGAACGCCGAGACCAGGGCACGGCTCTGCGCCGAATGATCCTGGTCGAGCACGGCGACGCGGATGTCGCGGACGTCAAAGCTGATGATGTAGCCGAAGGCGATGATCATCGCCGCCGGCACGAGAAACGCCATGGCGAGACTGCGCGGATCGCGCCGCAGCTGGATGGCTTCTTTGCGCGCCATGGCGAGCAGTCGCTGCAAGCTGAAGCGCACGGATCACCCCTCCACCGCGCCGCCCTCGCGGCGCACGAGCGACACGAAGACGTCTTCCAACGACGGACGGACGGTGGTGACGCGTTCGCAGGCGAGGCCGCGCGCCGAGAGGAATCCCGGCAGCGCGGCGCGAGCCGCGGCTTCGTCGTTCACCACCACGTGCACGGCGCGCCCGAACATCGCGGCCTCGATCACGCCCGGGGCGTGTTGCAGCTCCTGGACCGCGGTGGGTCCGTCGTCAGTGGCGAGTTCGAGGATGGGCTCGGCCATCTTACTGCGCAGCGCGGCTGGACGGTCGAGGGCGATGAGCCGTCCCCGATTCATCAGCGCCAACCGGTTGCAGTACTCGGCTTCTTCCATGTAGTGCGTGCTCACGAAGATCGTGGTCCCGCGGTCGGCGAGCGCGTAGATCAACTCCCAGAAACTGCGTCGGGAGAGCGGATCCACGCCGGACGTGGGCTCATCGAGAAACAGGATCGGTGGCTCGTGCAGCACGGCGCAGCCCAGGGCGAGGCGCTGTTTCCAGCCCAGCGGGAGGTCGGCCGTCATCTGGCGGCGGTGCTCTGTGAGTCCCGCCATCCGCAGCACCCAATCGCGGCGCTCGTCGAGGCGGGCGCCGGTCACGTCGTACAGACCGGCGAAGAAGGCGATGTTCTCGTCCACCGTGAGGTCGCCGTACAGCGAGAACAGCTGCGACATGTAGCCGATGCGCTCCTTGATGCGCTCGGCGTCGGTGCGCACGTCGAATCCCGCGACGCGGCCCGTGCCCGACGTCGGGGCGAGGAGGCCGGCGAGCATCTTGATGGTGGTGGTCTTGCCGGCGCCGTTGGGGCCGAGAAATCCGAAAATCTCGCCCTCCGGCACCTGGAAGGTGACGTGGTCCACGGCGGTGAAGTCGCCGAACAAGCGCGTGAGGTCGTTCACTTCCACGGCGGAGGTCATGGAAGCGCCACCGCGTCGGTTGCGGTTTCGGAAACGCGCTGGATGAACACGTCTTCCAACGACGGATCCAGATCGCGCACCTCCACGACGTCGAGGCCGGCGCCGGTGAGAGCGGCCTCGAGGGTCGGCCAGTCGCGATCGCGGGAGTCCATCGCCAGGTGGATGGTGTCGCCGAACAGCGCCGCGTGGTGCGCGGCCGGCGTTCGTTCGAGTACTTGGAGCGCGCGGCGCGGATCGGACGTGCGGACGGCGACCATTCGGCCGGCCAGCGTCCGTTGCAGCGCCACCGGCGTGTCGAGCGCGATGATGCGGCCGTGATCGAGCAGGGCCACGTGGTCGCAGCGTTCGGCCTCGTCCATGTAGGCCGTGGTGACGAGCACGGTAACGCCCTGGGCGACCATCTCGTGGACGATGAGCCAGAGGTCGCGGCGGGAGATGGGATCCACGCCGAACGTGGGTTCGTCGAGCAGGAGGATCTCCGGTTGGTGGATGAGGGCGCAGCAGAGGCCGAGTTTCTGCTTCATCCCGCCAGAGAGCTGGCCGGCCAACCGGCGCTCGAACTGGCCGAGGTTAGAGAATTGATATAGCCGGTCGAGACGGGCGGGGCGTTCGGCGGCGGGTACGCGGTACAGATCGGCGTAGAAGTCGATGTTCTCGCGAACG
>Ga0307372_10002535_pt1 | contig 30148 bp, 28 predicted proteins | sample OX1MG_FD_202533 | JGI IMG/M metagenome (GOLD analysis project Ga0307372, IMG submission 202533) | Soil microbial communities from Risofladan, Vaasa, Finland - OX-1 | ecosystem: Environmental > Terrestrial > Soil > Coastal area > Acid sulfate soil | place: Finland: Risofladan, Vaasa | collected... | reverse complement strand
TTTGACGGACCGGGGTTTATCAACGTGAACACTTCGAACAATGTCTGGGTGAGCAACCTCCTGGGTAGCACCATCACTGAACTTTATCCGTTGAATTGCGGCTTGGGGGTAACCAACTGGACGAACCAAAATATCGCTGGAAATAATGGCTTTCCCGGGCCCGAGTTGAGCACTCCCGAGGGTATGGCAATGGACGAGTATGACGATGTCTGGCTGGCGAACTCGGGGAATAACAGCGTGGGCCTTTTGATCGGCGGCTTCTGTTCGCCGGCGAGCGGCTGCATCGGCGCCAACTACAATAGCTCCAACACCGGTCCGTTCGGCGGGGCCGGTTTCTCCTCCCCTGAATGGATGGCGGTGGACACCGAAGATAACGTCTGGGCGACGAACCTCGACAACGACAGCGTGAGCGAACTGACAGCGAGCAGCCTTCACGCAACCGCCCGTAACTTCAACAACCAGAACACCGGGCAATTTGGCGGCGCCGGGTTAAGCGAGCCGGCGGGGATCGCGCCGGATGCGGCGGGCGACATCTGGGTGGCGAATCAAGGCAACAATAGCGTCAGCGAGCTGGTGGCGAACAATTCTCAGGCCGCCAATCTCAATAACGTCAACTCTCCCGGCGCGGCATTCAATACACCTTTTTCGGTGGCTGTGGATAGCGCGGGCAATGTCTGGGTGACGAACGAAAGCGACAACAGTCTAACCGAGTTGCCGGCGGGCAATTTCAGCGCGGGTGCGGTCAACTTCGCTCCGCACGCAGTCGGTCAAGAACAGTGGATCGCGATTGACAGTGCGGGCAACATTTGGACGTCGGCCAGCGGCAGGAACTATGTGACAGAGGTCTTTGGGCTGGCGGCGCCGACCATGACGCCGATACAGGCCTGCCTGATATTCGAGACGAACAATCCGGGTCAGACCTGCCTGCCGTAGTCTCGACGGAGGCCTGTCGGCGGTTGCGCTGAATCGCTTTTGTCGCTCGATAGAGGCCATGGAGCAGTTCGGACGCGGTAATCGCGGAAATGGCAATGTTCGATTCCGCTTCCGCCAGACGTGCTTGGGTATCTTCGAAATTGATATGGCCTCGCTCGGCTGCTATCAGCACGCTCGAATCGATCAGCGCTGCCATGACGATTCCGCGACCAACGGCTGGTTCTTAGTCAGATCCTCAACGATGGTGAGATACTCCTCGTCGGGTTTTGGCAGCGATGCCAGAAGCCTCGCGAGATCGGTCCATGTGAACCTTGTCGGCCCCGCCGGCGATATCTCGCAAATTGGTTTGCCGCCGCGTTTCATAATAGAGCCTTGGTCGTGACCGCCTCAGGCGTTGCGGATCATCAGGCCGCCGTCGACCGGGATCACGGCGCCAGTGAGATACGACGCCACCGGAAGGCAGAGGCTGAAGGTGATGTGCGCGACCTCCTCTGGATAGCCGTACCGCTTCATCGCCGAGCGCCGGTTGGCGAAAATCTCCTTGTGCTTTTCCGGAATCGAATTGGTAAGGCCGGTTCGGATCGGGCCGGGGCAGATGCAATTCACCGTGATTCCTTCCGGCCCCAGATCGACGGCGAGCGCGTGCGTGAGTCCGATCACTCCCGTCTTCGCGACCGCGTAGGGCGTATCGCCGGGCGTCGCGCCGAGGCCCTCGGTCGACGCGATGTTCACAATCCGGGCCGCGTCGGATTTTCGCAGATGCGGCAGCGCGGCGCGTACCATCCGCTGCTGCGCGGTCAGCAGACCGGCTAGCGCCCTGTCCCATACCGCGTCGAAGCCGTCGCCGTCGAGACGGCAAAAGGCGCCGAAGCCGGCGTTATTGATCAAGATATCGATCCGGCCGAAGCTGGCCGCGATCTCTCCGACGACGCGCTTAATCGTATCGTGATCGAACACGTCGAGGCGCCATCCTTGCGCCTTGCCGCCCTCGGCCTTGATTTCGTCGACGACGGTTTTTATCCCATCTTCGTTGATATCCGTGACGGCCACTATCGCGCCTTCCTGCGCGAACAGATGCGCCGTCGCACGGCCCATCCCGCTGGCCGCCCCGGTGACAATCACGCCACGCCCTTTGACCGACCGATCGAGTTTCTTGATCGCTTCCATCCTTTTTCCTCTGACCGCTTTCTTTTTTCTTTTTCTTTCCGTCATCCGACGCTGGCCGCGGATCTGGAATATATGCCAGCGATGGCCATTGCTTTGATTTCGCGTTATTGACCAAGACCATAAGGATTTCAGGACGGGATAACAAATGTTCGCCAGTGCCAAGGAAAGCCGATGCTGAGTCCATACCGGGTGCTCGACCTGACGACCGAGCGGGGTCTGCTATGCGGACAGATTCTCGGAGATATGGGTGCCGACGTTATCAAGGTCGAGCCGCCGGGCGGATCGCCGGCGCGGCGAATCGGACCGTTCTTCGAGGACCGCGCCGATCCGGACCGCTCGCTCTACTGGTGGTCGTACAATCGCAACAAGCGCGGTATCACGCTCGACCTCGAGACCAATGAGGGACGGGCGCTTTTCAAGCGGCTCGCCGCGAGCGCGCACTTCCTGATCGAATCGCACAATCCGGGCTATCTGGGCGGGTTGGGACTGGGCTACCGGGAGCTCGCCGCGATCAATCCCGGACTCATTTACGTATCGATCACGCCGTTTGGCCAGGAGGGGCCCAAGAGCGCCTATGCTGAGAGTGACCTCGTGATCCTGGCGGCGGGCGGCCCGCTGATCCTGTATGGCGACGAGGATCGGCCGCCGCTCAGGATTAGCGTGCCGCAAGCGTACCTGCATGCGAGTGCGGACGCAGCGGTCGGCGCGATGGTGGCGAATCACGAGCGCCAGCGCTCCGGGATGGGGCAGCATGTCGACGTGTCGGCGCAGCAATCGGTCACGCTCGCCTCGCAGGCCAACAATCTTGCGTGGCGCCTTGGCGCCGACGAGGCGCGCCGGATGTCGGGCGGGGTGAAGCTGGGGTCGATCCGGGTGCCGCTGGTGTGGCGGGCGAAGGACGGCTACGTAACGTCGGTCTTTCTCTTCGGCCAGCAACTCGGAACCTTCAGCCGCAAGATGATGAACTATATCCACGAGCTTGGCCTGTGCGATGCGGCAACCCGGGACAAGGATTGGATCGGTTACGGCGCGATGCTTCTGAGCGGGGCGGAGCCGCTCGAGGAATACGAGCGCGTGATTGGCGTGGTTGCCGCTTTTCTCGCCGATCGAACCAAGACGGAGTTGCTCAAGGTTGCGCTCGAGCGCGGACTCCTGATCGCGCCAATTACGACGATCGGCGAGGTGCTCGAGAGTCCGCAGTTGCGCGCGCGCGAGTACTGGCAGTCCGTTGAGCATCGGGAGCTCGGGCGTTCGGTCAATTATCCGGGGCCGTTTGCGAAGTTCGGCGCGGCGGCGATCACGTATCGGCGGCGGCCGCCGATGGTGGGCGAGCATAATCGCGAGGTCTACTCCGATGAGCTGGGGCTCTCGACCGAAGAGATCGGTGATTTGCGGCGCGGAGGGATAATCTGATGCTTCCGTTGGAAGATGTGAAGATTCTCGACCTGATGTGGGCGCTGGCGGGTCCGGGAACGACCAGAACGCTGGCCGATTACGGGGCGACGGTTATCCGGATCGAGACCGCCAGCCGGGTCGACGCGGCGCGCTCGGTCGGACCGTTTCATAACAATCAACCCAATAACGATGGCTCGGGACTCTTCGGGACCTACAATGCCGGCAAGCTCGGGCTGGCGCTCGACTTGAGCAAGCCGCAAGCGCGCGCGGTGGTGCTCGATTTAGTGCGCTGGGCCGACGTAGTCGCCGAATCATTCTCGCCCAAGGCGATGCGTGCGTGGCGGCTCGATTATGAATCGCTGCGCGAGGTCAAGCCCGATCTGATCATGCTGAGCTCGTGCCTGATGGGCCAGACCGGGCCGTACTCCACTTTCGCCGGCTTCGGCAACATGGCCGCTGCGATTTCGGGCTTCTACAATATCTGCGGATGGCCCGATCGGCCGCCTTCGGGACCATTCTCGGCTTATACCGATTACGTGGCGCCGAAGTTCGGCGCGGTGGCGATCCTGGCCGCGCTCGAGTATCGCCGGCGCACCGGCAAGGGACAGTATATCGATCAGTCGCAGGCGGAGTCGGCGCTGCATTTTATCGCGCCCGCGATTCTGGATTGCGCCGTTAACGGCAGGATGACGCAGGGGGTCGGGAACGACGATCCCGATCACGCGCCGCACGGGGTCTATCCAGCGCTCGGCGAGGATCGGTGGGTCGCGATCGCGTGCCGGACCGAGGAGCATTGGCGCGCGCTGGCCGGGGTGATGAATCGGAGCGACCTGGCAAGCGACCAGCGTTTTGCGAGCTTTGCCGGGCGGCGGACGAATCGCGGCGAACTGGACGCGATAATCGCGAACTGGACGGGCGGACTCGCTCCTCATGAGACGGAGGCATTGTTACAGCGCGCCGGAGTTCCGGCGTCGGCGGTCCAGAACGGCGCGGACGTGTGCCACGATCCGCAGATGAATCGGCGCGGATATTTCGTCGAACTGGAGCATCCGACATACGGCAAGACGGTCGTCGAGGGGTCGCGGTTTATGTTGTCGCGCACGCCCGCGAAGATAACGCGGTCCGCGCCGTCGCTCGGGCGCGACAGCCAGTACGTGCTGGAATCGATTCTGGGATACAGCGAAGAGCGGATAATCGAGCTCGTGACGGCGGGCGTGCTGGAGTGAACCGCGGGCGCTGCGGCGCCGCTTCGGAGACTCCGGTCAAGCTCGGGCGTCAGCGAGTATCGGCGGCGTCGCTTGCCCCGGTGAGAGCAGGCCTGTTAGACTAAGCGTCAGTTTGACGCAAACACATGCGCAACCGCGTCGTAATCAGGCGCATAGAAGGTCGATAGAATCATGCATACGTCGAATGAAACCGCTCCGGCGACTTCCGCGGCCGAGCTTTATCGCAAGCTCTCGGTGCTGGGCGACGATAACTACACGATCGAAGCCTGCGCGCGGTTTGCGGCCCAGATTGACGAAATCAAACGGCTCAAGGTTGAGCGTGCCGCGGTTATCCTGGCGCACAACTATCAGCGTCCGGAGATTTTCGAGGTGGCGGACTTTATCGGCGACTCGCTCGAGCTGGCGCGCAAGGCGCGCGAAGTGCGCGACGCCGACGTGATCGTCTTTTGCGGCGTCCACTTCATGGCCGAGACCGCCAAGGTGTTCAATCCCGAACGGACGGTGCTGCTGCCCGATATGCGGGCGGGATGCTCGCTCGCGGATAGCGTCACGGCCGAGGCGCTGGCCGAACGCAGGGCCGAGTTGACGGCGCTCTACCCCGATCTGAAGGTGGTTTCGTACGTGAACTGCACGGCGGACGTAAAGGCGCTTTCGGACGCCTGCTGCACCTCGGCGAATGCGGTCAGGATTGTCGAGGCGATCGATTCGGAACATATCCTTTTCGTGCCGGATCAGAATCTGGCTAACTACGTCCAGAGCCAGTCGACTAAGCAGATAATTTCCTGGGACGGGAACTGTTACGTGCATCATCAGATAACCCCGGAAGAGGTTAATCGGGTCAAGCGCGCGATTCCCGGAATCAAGGTGCTGGCGCATCCGGAATGCCGCAAGGACGTATTGGCGCTGGCGGATGCGGTGCTGTCGACGAGCGCGATGGTGCGCTATGCGGAGACCAGCGACGCGGACAAGTTCCTGGTGGTCACAGAGTGTGGCCTGTCAGATCGGCTGCTGATGGAGATTCCCCAGAAGCGTTTTTACAAGGCGTGCAAGCTTTGCCGCTACATGAAGATGATAACGCTTCCCAACGTGCTCGAATCGCTGCGCGAGATGCGCTACGAGATAATGCTCCCCGATAATGTGCGCGAGGGTGCGCAGCATGCGCTGGAACGGATGCTCGAGTTGAGCAACTAAGCGTGCGCGAATCGCGGCGGGATGCATGGCGGTTACGCATCTGCCCGCCGCGGCGGCATCGCAGGAGTGCGCATCATCAGATTCCGGCGCGATTTCGAGTCATCGTGGCTGTCGGCCAAGGTATGCTTGTTGCATCGCCACTAGGCCCGTAGCCGGACCTGCCCACAAATGAATCGCTGAGCGGCTTGAATCGTAAGCGCGGTTTCGGCCGGTCGAATGGGTGTGTCCGCAAAATACCATGATGGAGTCGTGCGCGTGATGGAAAAGACGCGGCGAGTGGTTGTGGGCGCGTCCGCGCCCGATGGCGAGCCCGGGACGGCGCTCGGAAGCATTGGGATGTGACGTCATCATCGAAGGCCGCATTCGCGCTCGACCTGCCGTCGCTGCGCAATCTGTATCGTTCGGGCGAATCGAAGCCGTCGGAGATCGTGCGGCTGGTGTATCGGCGGATCGCGGCGGATGCGAGCAATCCGATCTGGATAACGCTGCGGCCGCAGGCCGAGGCGCTCGAGGATGCGCGGCGGCTCGAGACGCATGGGGTGGACGCGTCGCCGCTTTACGGCGTGCCGTTTGCGGTGAAGGACAATATCGACGTAGCGGGACTGTCGACCACGGTCGCATACTCGGCGCGCACGAAGACCGCGGAGACCGACGCGGCGGTGGTCGCCCGGCTTCGGGCGGCGGGCGCGATCCCGATCGGCAAGACCAACCTCGATCAGTTCGCGACCGGGCTTACGGGAGCGCGGTCGGATTTCGGCGTCTGCCTGAACGCCTTCGACCGCGATTACATCTCGGGCGGATCGAGTTCCGGGTCGGCAGTCGCGGTGGCGGCGGGACATGTGAGCTTCGCGCTCGGCACCGATACGGCCGGGTCGGGACGGGTTCCGGCGGCGTTCAATAATATCGTGGGGCTGAAGCCGACGCGCGGGCTGATCAGCACGCGCGGCGTGGCGCCGGCGTGCCGATCGATCGATTGCGTTTCGATCTTCGCGTCGACCTGCCGCGACGCCGGGACGGTATTCGCGGCTACGGCCGAGTACGACGATGGCGATCCTTTCTCGCGCGGATGGCGGATGCAGACGGCGCCGCGGAACTCGGCGTTGCGGGTCGGAATTCTAGCGGAGAAGGACGCGGAGTTCTTCGGCGATCGTGACGCGCGCGGGCTTTATGCCGGGGCGATCGAGCGGCTGCGCGCGTTCGGGGCGCGGACGGTCGAGATCGACTTCTCGGCGTTTCGCAGCGCTGGTGAATTGCTCTACGAGGGTCCGTGGCTGGCCGAGCGGCTGATGACGCTCAAAGAGCTCGCGGGAACGGACGCGGCGTGGCACGGCATCAATCCGGTGGTCCGGAAAGTGGTTGCACCGGGCGCAAACTATTCGGCAGCGGATGTTTTCGAGGGCTTCTATCGCTTGCGGACGTTCACGCGGCGCGCCGATCACGAATGGGAGAGGGCGGACCTGATTGCGCTTCCGACCACGGCGCCGATCTTCACGGTGCGCGAGGTGCAAGCCGATCCGATCGAGACTAATCGGCGGCTCGGGCTCTACACCAACTTTGTCAACCTGCTTGATCTCTGCGCGATCGCGGTGCCGGCCGCGTTCAGAAGCAACGGCCTGCCGTTCGGGATCTCGCTTATCGCGCCGCGGATGCACGACGAATGGCTCTGCTCGATCGGCGCCCGCTATGAAGAGGCTGAAGAGCCCGCCGCGGCAGATCAGTCGACCGTCTGATTCCGCCGCCGATTGGCGCGGCCGATTCAAGCGGTCCGCAGCGCGAGCGTCATCTGGGTTTGCGTAACGATCGCGAGCAGGCGGCCTTGCTCTGAAGTCACGCGGGTCTGCCAGACCATCGTGCTGCGGCCGCGATGGATTGCGGCGCACTCGGCGGTGACGATCGATCCCACGGGCGCGGCGGCGAGGAAGTTGGTCTTCGATTCGATGGTCGTGGTGGAGGCGCCGCCGGTGAGATTGAGCGCGGTGGCGCAGGCGCCGAGGGTATCGGCCAGCGCCATCAGCGCGCCGCCGTGGAGGATTGCCGGGCGGGTGCAGAGTTCGTCCCGCACCATCATCGTGGCGGTTACGCGATCGGGCGCGGCACTGGTGAATCTGATCCCGAGCAGCTTCGCGAAGGGCAGTTCGTTTTCACGCAGAAATTCGAGCGGATCGGTCATCTTTCGCAGTCCTCAACTTTGACCAGAATAGAGGTCCAAGCGGACCCTGGAAAGCATCAACTGCGGGTGAAGCGGCGGCCGGCGTTCGGCGTTGGCGGGGCTTAAGACCCAGACGCGCCGGTTTGGGCAGCTATTGGAAAGCCTCGGCTGGCAACAGTTCAAGCTCCATCTCGGGTGTCTTGGGAGGGGGAGCGAATTTGTCGGTCGCGGGGTCGTAGAGGTCCGCGGAGGCAAGAACGCCAACGTAATTTGCGCCGCCGGCGAGCACAATCATTCCCGCGTGCGGCCCCGAAGCAATCGCCGTCGCGGTGTCCTATCGATGCCTGTGCGATACGGCCCTAAAAGGCTAACATCGACGATCAGCGGAACAATCCAAAACGGACGCGGCGAGACTTGACACCGGCGCATGCGCGCGATGCGGATGAATATATCAAAAGCGGGGATTTAGGTTGAGATGAAACTCGTCAACGGAATTCAAGCGATGCTGGTGACGCCCTTCGATAGCGACTATCGGCTCAACGAAGAGGCGCTCCGGCGCGAGGTCCGATGGGCGCTCGACAACGGTGCGGAGGGGATCGTCGCGACGCCCAGTATCGGCGAGTTTCTCCATCTGAGCGAGTCCGAACGCGTGCGCGCCTTCGAGATTACGCTCGAAGAGACGCGCAGGCGCGCGGGTGTCGCGGCGATTGCGATGACCTCGGGCGCGACCACGCTCGAGACGCTCCATTACGCGCGAATCGCGGCGCGGCTCGGCTACGACGCTCAGCAGGTGGTTGCGCCGTACTACTGGCGCTGCGGCGAGGCCGAGGTCGAACGCCATTTCCGGATGGTCGCCGAGGCGGGCGACCTGCCGGTCGTCATCTACCACAACCCCGCGCTGAGCAAGTTCACGATCACGCCGCGCTTCGCCGGACGGCTCGCGGAAATCGAAGGCGTGGTCGCGATGAAGGAGGTGCTGACCGACCTGCAGCATCTCGAGGCGCTTTACGACGAGATCGCGGGTCGGATCGAAATCTACAACACGTTCCGCGCGCTGCTGGCGGGCCTGATGCTCGGCGCGGCGGGCGGCTTTATCAATATTTTCGCGGTGCCGGCCTCGACCGCCCTGCTCAAGGCATTTCGCGCCGGCCGTATCGAGCGGGCCGAGGAGATTCAGCGCCGGCTCAACCGATGCTTCCCGCGCGGCGGCGAAGAGACGCTCGGCCATCTCGGGACGACCAAGGTGACGGCGTCGGTGGTGACCGGAATCGAAATGGGACCGGCGCGGCCGCCTTACATGGCGCCCGAGGACGCGGCCGATCGTATTCGCAGGCGATTGCCCGCGTTGCAGGAGATGCTCTGATGGGGGCGCGCTCGGGAAACAACTATTTGAGCGCGTTGCGCCGCTTGAAGGCTCAAGTCTGGCTCGGCGGCGAGCGCATCAAGGATGCCACCAGCGATCCGGCGCTGATGCCGTGCGCGCGCTCGATAGCCTCGCTCTACGACATGCAGATCGAGCATCCCGAGGCCATGACGTACCGGGTCGAGGGCGGCGATCGCGTGGGGCTATCGTTCATCCAGCCGCAAAGTGTCGATGACGTTTGCAAGCGTGGCGCGATGTTCCGGCGCTGGGCGGAGTTCTCCGGCGGCATGATCGGCCGTTCACCCGATTACCTCAACGCGAGTATCGCCGCGATGGCCGCGGCGCACGAATTCTTCGCCGCGAGCGACCCGCGCTTCGGGACGAATATCGTCGAGTATTATCGCGAGGCGCGCCGCAATGACTGGTGCGCGACCCATACCCTGGTAAATCCGCGCGCGAGCCGGGCCGCAGGATGGGCGGGCAATACCGACGCCGACCTGGCGCTCAAGCTGGTCGAAAAGACCGGCGACAGTATCGTGGTCAACGGATGTCGCATGCTCGCGACGCTTGGCCCGCTCTCGGAAGAGCTGATGGTCTTTCCGTCCACCGTGCTGCGCGAAGACCCCGCCGATGAACGCTTCGCACTCGCCTTCGCCGTGCGATGCGACGCGCCGGGCCTCAAGTTCCTGTGCCGCGAGCCGCTGGAGGCCGAGCGCTCGCACTTCGACCATCCCCTGGCCTCGCGTTTCGAGGAGATGGATTGCGTCGTCGTCTTCGACAACGTAACGATCCCGTGGGAGCGGGTCTTTCTGTGCGGCGACGTCGCGCGATGCAACGCGCTCTACGGCGAGACCGGCGCGGTCATCAACATGATGCATCAGGTCGCCGCCAAGAACGTGGTCAAGAGCGAATTCCTGCTGGGGCTCGCCGCGCGGATCGCCGAAGCCAGCGACGCGATGACCCTGCCGCATGTCCGCGAGCGCATTGCCGAAATGATCACGACCACCGAAACGATGCGTGCATGTTTGCGCGCGGGCGAGGCTGATGCGGCGCGCGATCGATGGGGCGAGTTTCTGCCGGCCCGTCCGCCGCTCGATACCGCGCGCAATCTCTTTCCGCGCCTCTATCCGCGGATGGTCGAGATTCTCCAGCTCAACTGCTCGTCGAGTCTGGTCGCGGCTCCGACCGAGCGTGATTTCGCAAGTCCGATCCGTCCCGATATCGACCGTTACCTGGGCCAGGCCGAAGTCGATGCGCGCGAGCGGGTCGCGCTCTATCGGCTCGCATGGGACGTGGCCGGCAGCTCGTTCGGGGGACGCCAGGTGCTCTACGAGCGTTTCTTCTTCGGTGATCCGGTCAGGCTCGCAAGCGCACTGGTCGATAACACCGACCTGCGGCCGATGATCGAGCGGGTCAAGGAGTTTCTGGCGCGATCCGACTAGCAGTGCCGCCTGGCGCCCGCGAGTATCCGGCCGCCGGCGCATCGCGCCCGAACCCCTCAATGCCAAGGCTACGCAAGGCTGCCCGACTATGGCGCGATCCCGAAGCGCGCGCCGATGCCGCTCGGGTGATCGTTCCCGGCGACGGTCCGCTGTTCACGGTTGATCCGGCGGCGATTTTTACCCGCGCGGCGCCGCTGGAAATCGAGATCGGAGCTGGCCGCGGCGACTTCGCGATCGATTATGCCGCAGCGCATCCGGACCGCAATCTGCTCGCGATCGAACTTGCTGCCTCGGTCGCGCGTGTGATGGCCGTGCGGGCGGCGCGGCGGGGCGCCGCGAATCTGCGCGTTCTGATCATGGACGCGCGCCCGCTGGTCCGCCTGATGCTCGCCGAGCGCAGCGTCGCGCGCTTTCATATCTACTTTCCCGATCCGTGGCCGCGCGAGTCGCAACAGAAGCATCGCCTGTTCTCGCCCGGCTTCGCCGCCGGACTCTATCGAACCGCCGCGGAGAACGGCGCGGTCTCAGTCGCGACCGACTTCGAGCCCTACGCAAGCGAAATTTTCGCGACGCTCGAGGGCGCCGGATTCCGCCAAGTTGAAGCGCCCGTGCCGGGGGCGCGGCTGACCGGCTTCGCGCGCAAGTTTATCGCCGCCGGGAGGCAAATCTTTGCCGGTGAATTCGTCCCCGATCGCGATCACGGATGAGTCCCCTGCCGCCATCGCGAGCTTGCCTCTGGAGACCGATGCGTTTAACCTGTCTGGAACGCGTGAAAATGAGACGTACTTTATCTCTACTGGCGGCTGGCATCTTCTTGTTCGTCGCGGGATGCAGCCTGCGCAGGCCGTCGCCGTCGGGCGAAAATTACTACGCGCTCGGCCAACACGCTTTTTCGATCGAGGACTATAAGGGCGCTACGATCTACTTTCAGAAGTTGATCGATCAGTACCCGTTCAGCCCCTACGCAGAGGACGCCGAACTCAAGATCGCCCTCGCCGAGTACCAGATGAAGGAGTACCCGGAGGCTATCGGGTCGCTCTCCGACTTCGAGAAGATGCATCCGACCAGCAAAGAGAGCGAGATGGCATCGTACTACCTGGCGATGGCCCATTTCGAACAGATCGGACGGCCCGATCAAGATCAGACGCACACCCGCGCGGCGCTGGAGCAGTTTGAAACTATCGAGCGGCGCTACCCGGAGACCGGATTCGCCGCGCTCTCCGAACAGCAGGTATCGATCTGCCGCGAGCTGCTCGCGCGCCATCAGCTTCTGATCGGCGACTTCTACTTCGCGCGCGCCAACTATCGCGCCTCCGAATCGCGCTACGCCGAGTTGATGCAGAAATGGCCGGACACCCCGGTCGGGGATCAGGCGCTCTATCAGCTCGCCGTCACGCTGCAAAAGGAAGGTAAAACCTACTCGGCCGCACAGGCCTTCGCAGCCCTTCCGCTGCATTACCCGGGCACCACCTACGCCGCGAAAGCCAAGAGCCAGTTGAAACGGCTCAATCAGCCGGTCGATACCGAAGAGGATCCGCTGAGGCTGGTGCTGGCCGAAAGCGGCTACGCCGAGGATAGCGACGACGACGTCACGGTCAGCCAGGCGCAGACCGGCGCCGCAAACGATTCGGGCGCCTACGGAGCCAATGGACTCCCGGCTCTGAACGCGCCCGCCGCGCAGACCCGGGCGGCCGCCGTCCAGACCGCCTCCGCTGAAAAGACCGGACCCGCAACGCTCGACCGAATCCGCCTCTCATCGTCCGATCCGCCGCTCTCGATCATTCTCGATCTGACCGGTCCGGTCCAGTACGACAACGAGCTGCAAAACGGCAACGGCTTCTCGACCCTGACGCTCCATCTGAAAGATACCACGCCTAATGCGAAGCTCGACACACATCTGGTCTTTGACAGGTCGATCTTTCGCGATTGCGACATCTCGAGCGACGCGAACGGAACCACGGTCACGGTCAACACCTCGCCGGTGTCGCGTTTCGCGGTCGTGCCGCTCGACGCGCCGCCGCGATTGCTGGTGACCTTCACGCCTGGGAGCAACGAGGATCAGCCGGGTAATGGCGGTTGAGCGCCACACGCGCGCACGCCTGCCGTTTTGTAAAATCATCGCCTTGAACGGGGACCCGCTCAGGCGAAGACGTCCGTGAACTTCAGACCCAGAAACTCGAGCACGACTTCCGAGTAGACGCGCAGCCCCCATAGAAATCCGTCGACCGGAATTCGCTCGTCGTTGCCGTGATAGAGCGAGCCGAACGGCGTGCGCGGTCCAATCCTGACCGGTGCGAACCCATAACAGGTCGCGCCCAATTGCGCGTAGAACTTGCTGTCGGTCGCCCCGGGCAGCATCCACGCAATGGCCTTTGCGCCGCGGTCCGCCTGCTCGAGATGGTCCGCGATCATCCGGAACAGCGGAGAGTCAGCGCTCGCCTCGGCCGGCGGCGCGCTCTTGATTATTTCGAGCGCCGGCTCCGGCCCGACGATGTCGCGCAGCTCGCGCATAAAGCTCTGCACCGTCTCGCCGGGCAGCGTGCGCCCGTCGAGCACCACCGAGGCCTCGCCCGGAATCACGTTGTCCTTGTAGCCCGCGCGCAGCATCGTGGGCGAAACCGTGTTGGCCATCATCGCCCGGAAAAGCGGCGGCGCGTTGGCCGGGTCGACGCCCAAATCGGCCAGCGTGCGGCGCATCAGCGGCGTCAGCTTATGGCGCATCGGCGTGCGCACGATTCGCACGATAAGGTCGGCCAGCCACGCGATGGCGGTATCCGAGCGCGGAATCGAGCCGTGCCCCGGCGGCGCGCTGACCGTCATCCGGAGCGTCACGAACCCCTTCTCCGCAACCTGGATGGGATAGTAACGCCGCGTTCCAAGATAAAGCGTGAAGCCCCCCGCCTCGTTCAGCACCCATCCCGCCCGCACCAGGTCCGGATGGCTCGCGACCAGAAACTTGGCCCCCAGCTCCGATCCCGCCTCTTCATCCGCCACTGCCGCGATAATCAGGTCGCGATCGGGCGTCATCCCTGCACGCCGTATCGCGAGCGCAAGCCCGAGGTCCATCGCGCACTTGGCCTTCATGTCGACCGCGCCGCGCCCCCACACGAAGCCCTCGGCCAAGTCGGCCCCGAATGGCGCGCGTGTCCATCGGTCGCGCTCGACCGGGACCACGTCGGTATGCGACGAGAGCATCAGCGGCTCGAGCGCGCCGCCCCGGATTCGTGCCACCAGGTTCGCCCGTCCGGGCTCCTTTTCGAGGACGACGGAGTCGATTCCCTCGGCGCCGAGCGCTGCCGCGATAAAGTCGGTCGCGCGCCGCTCATTACCGGGCGGATTGGTGGTGTCGATCCTGATTAAGGCGCGGAGCTTTTCGATTGCTTCGCGCTGAAAGCTGTCCCAGGAAGTCCGCATCTATGAGTGTCGCCGCGGAGGTTAGTCCGCCACAAGTAGCCGAGTCTAACGTTTGACGAAGGCGCTGTGTAGGCGGAGGGGACATTATGTTCGCCTGAGGCCCGAACCCGAATGGCGCGCGACACCTCGGACACGGAGTCCAGAGCCGCGCCGGCGCATAAGAACCTCTTCAGCAAAGGATCGAGGCGGCGGCCATCTTCCCCATAGCAAGCCGCTCCGAGCCGGGTTGGCCAGGATGAGCTGTCAGGCGGGCTTCGCCACCATAGTGCCGCCACCGTCAAGTCCGCGCGCTTAGTTCCGATGGACCATCCGGGCTGGCGTCGGCTGCTCATGGCCGAGGATCGGATGGGGCCGGTAGGGTTTTTCGAGTTCCGCCACCGCCTCAGAGCTGAGTTTGATTTCGACCGCGTCGATAATTTCCCGCAGATGCGGCGTTTTGGTCACGCCGATTATCGGCGCGGTCACCCCAGGCGCCTGCAGAATCCACGCCAGCGCGATCTGTGTGGGGCTGACGCCGTATTGCTGCGCCACCTTCGATGCGGCTTGGGCAGTCTCGAAGTCGTTCTCCTGGAAGTAGAAGCGCTGCGCGAATTGGTCCGTCTTCGCGCGCGTCGTCGCTTCGCTGCTATCGGGTTTGCGATTCCCGGCGAAGAAGCCCCGCGCCAGCGGGCTCCACGGAATTAGCCCGACCCCTTGGTCGATACAGAGTGGAATCATCTCGCGCTCTTCTTCGCGATAGATCAGATTGTAGTGATTCTGCATCGCCACAAAACGATGCCACCCATGCTCCTTTGCCGCGTACAGCGCCTTCGAGAATTGCCACGCCGCCATGCTGCTCGCGCCGAGATAACGCACCTTTCCGGCGCGCACCAGTGAGTCGAGCGCGTCGAGCGTCTCCTCGATCGGCGTCGTGAAATCCCATCGATGGATTTGATACAAGTCGATGTAATCCGTCTTGAGTCGCCGCAATGAATTGTCGCACGCCTCGATCACGTGTTTGCGGCTAAGCCCACGCTTGTTCAGTCCCGGACCCATCGCGCCATGCAGCTTGGTCGCGAGCACGATATCGTCGCGCGAAGCCATCTCGCCCAGCCAGCGTCCGGTGATCTCCTCGCTGCCGCCGTTGGAGTAAACGTCCGCGGTATCGAAGAAATTGATCCCGCTCTCGAGCGCGATTGCGAAATGCTCGCGTGCCTGATCAGCGTTCAGCGCCCAATCACGCTGCATCGACCACGGCGGCATCTTGCCACCGCCATAGCTCATGCATCCGAAACAGATGCGCGAAACGGTCATTCCAGTATTGCCAAGCTTGGTATATTGCATAGCCTCTCCACCGCGGGACCCATCCGCCAGGCAATGGGTCCTGGTCGAACAATCAAGATCCGGGTGGCGTGCCGGGAACCACGCGCCCCGTAATAACTACTACCGCCGATTTACAAGTGAAAAGCTTCCCGCGAAACCTCGCAGCCTGTCAAGCATGACCGCCGAAATCCCGCGTCCGGCCGTTCTGGCAATGCTCTACAAAAAGGATTTGCCTGGATCAGCAGACAGGAATCGGAAGCGACGAACCGTCGGCTATGAGGGAGGGAGGCTTGCTCGCGGTGGTATCCCGCGGACCCGCACGGACGAGACTCTTCAGGCTGGTGCGGCCATCGCGGTTGCTATGCGCTTCGAGCGCCGCCGTGATTGCCTCGAGCAGAACTTTTTTACGCACCGGCTTGTTGACGTGGCGGTCCGACCCGGCTTCGAGGCTGCGGCGGACGTCTTCTTCAAGGGCCGAGGCGGTAAGCACGATTATGGGTACATGACCGATTTCATTATCTTTTTCCCATTGGCGGATTGCGCGCGTGGCCGCAAGACCATCCATCTCCGGCATCTGCACGTCCATCAGCACCAGATCGGGCGGCGCGGCCTTGAATTTTTCCAACGCGATACGGCCGTTTTCGGCCATTTCGAGCTGGCAGGGCGAGTTCTTGAGATAGGCTTCGACCAGAAAGCGGTTGTCGGGAGAATCGTCGGCAAGAAGGATCCGGATGATCTCGGAAGGTTCGCCGCCATTGGATGCTGGACTCGCGACAATCGCCGGCGCGGGGGTTGGGACGATCGCTGGCGCTGACTCCGATGCCGTTGCCGGAGGCGGCGCTTGCGGCGTCGCCTCCGCGGTCTCGTCCTCGCGCGCTCGAGGAGGTTCGCTCAGCGCCGCAGCGATTGCCGCCAGCAGTTCAGGCCGCCGTATCGGCTTCATGATGTAGCCGCGCAGGCCATGCGCTCGGAGCCGGGCAAGCTGCGCATTAAGATCGTCGGACGTCAGCATCAGAAGGATTGGCCCGCCCGCGCTCGCGGCTTGCCCCGCTTCTAACTGCCAGATCCGCTCCACCAGTTCGATCCCGTCCATCTCCGGCATATGGTAATCGAGCAGCGCGAGCCGAAATGGCCGCCCGGCTCTTCGCGCTCGCGCGATTTCCGCCAGCGCCAATGCACCGCTCGAGGCCTCGATCACTTCCGCTCCTGATTGCGCCAGCGTCTCGCGCAGTACGAGGCGATTGGTCGCATTGTCGTCGACGACCAAAACCGGCATCCCGGTCATATCGACCGAAGCGGGCCTTCGCTCCGACGGCCGCAACGTTCCCACCTGCATCGGAATGGTGATACGGAATGTTGACCCTCGTCCGATTTCGCTTTCGACTTCGATCTTGCCGCCCATCAGCGAAGCGATCCGCTTTACGATCGAAAGTCCCAGCCCCGTGCCTCCGAACCGGCGCGTGGTCGACGCGTCGGCCTGCGTGAATCCGGAGAAGATCGCGTCGATCTTATCGGCCGGAATACCGATACCGGTGTCGGAGATCGACAACCTGAGCCAAAGTGGCGCCAACGCCGGTCCCGAGGCATCGTCGCGCGGCCGGCCGTCAGCCTCATTCGGCTGGGAAGCCGGCTCGCCCGCCACTGTGTCGATGGTCAACACGACTTCGCCATGCTCAGTGAATTTGATCGCGTTAGCGATGATATTCACCAGCATCTGGCGCATCCGCAACGGATCGCCGAGGAGCGCGGGCGGCACGCCAGGAACAACTCGCGCCGCGAGCTCGATTCCTTTCGAATGAGCCCGCACGGCAAGCGTTTCGACCACCTTGTCGACCAGATCCGCGAGATCGAAATCGGCCCTTTCGAGCGTCAGCCGCCCGCTTTCGATCTTGGCGAGATCGAGGATGTCGTTGATTAGCTGCAGAAGCGCATTGCCATTGCTGCGCATCAGCTCGACGAAGCGGCGCTGCTCCGGACCGAGCTCGCTGTCCCACAGCAGGTCCGCCATCCCCAGAATCGCATTCATCGGAGTGCGGATCTCGTGCGACATGCCCGACAGGAATTCGGACTTGGCCTGCGACGCTATCTGCGCAGTCTCGCGCGCGGCGATAAGCTCGCGCTCGAGTTTTTTGCGCTCGCCGATCTCGCGCGACACCGATACCACGCAGCGCTCGCCGTCGAATTCGATCAGCATCCCGGAGACCAGAGATGTGACGGTACGCCCGTTCCGCACACGGTATTCGACTTCCATGTTGCGCACTTTGCCCTTGGCACGCAGCGCTTCCAGATAGCTTGCGAGCTGTTCCGGATGCGCCCATACGCCCAGCGAATGGGTCGAACTCGCCAGCGCATCTTCGCGCGTGTAACCGCTGCGCGAGAATTCCCGATTGACCTCGATATAGCGCCCGTCGGAAAGCCGGCTCACCGTGATCGAATCGAGACTTGCCTCGAGCAGCAGCCGCAGATTGTCGGCGCTGCTCCGCGCCGCCCGCTCGGCCCGCTCGCGCTCTTCGACCTCCGCCCGCAGCCGCGCCTGAACACGCGCGCCCTCGGCCACCTGCTCGGTAAGCTTGCGCTCGGCTGCGATCAGCGTCCGCTCCACCGCCTTGCGCCCCGTGATATCGCGCGCGGACGCGATCGCACATTGATCGCCATTGATTTCGACTACCGCCGCGGAGACGAGGAAAGATGTCACCTTGCCCCGATACACCAGCTCCGCGTCAAAGTTGCGGACGACACTCTCGGCTCTCAGACGGCGGATGAATTGTTCGCGTAGCTCCCAATCGCGCCACAAATCACGAGTTGAGATTGAGCCGCCTACCGCGCCGAGCCCGCTGCGCTCGAGAAACTCATGGTTGGCCCTGACAATGCGTCCATCGTCAAGCCGTGTCACAAGCAGCCCGTCCGGCCACGCGTCGAAGATCTTTTCGAATGTGATCGCGGCGGCGCGCTGTTCGCGTACTTGCGCCGCGAGCGAGACCCGCTCGCCATCAAGCGCTTCGACCAGCCCCAATTGCCGGCGGCGATTCGTGAGCACGAACGCAAACGCCGATCCGGCCGCCGCGAGCGCAACCGCCCATAGCCACAACTCGATACCCTGCGCGCGATAAATCAACGCCAACCAGGCGAGTCCAAAAACGGCCGCGCCAATATATAGACACTTCGACGATCCGAGCGCCCGAAAATCGGATGCTCTAGCGGAATGCACTAATGACGCATCAGAGTGAGATGACGTTCCACCTTTCTCTGAGGCGTCTGAGTCTTCCTCCTGTTGGCCGCGCCCCTTATGCAATCGCGTCCTCCGCCATCCCATCGAATGACGCTCCCCGCAATTGAATGAGCAACGTCCATGCCGAACGCCGAGGACGAAATCCTTCGCTCGGCCGCGAACTCGGGATCGGCTTCGTGGCCTGGAGCCGGCGATCATGGCGAGCCTGCGAGTCTGATCGCGATCGCGCTGCGCGAGAATGCAAAGGGCAACGCGCTATCGATGCCTTTTGCATTGCTCCGCCGCAATCGGCCGGAAACCGCGTTGCCAACATTGATCTTTTTTTGCTGGCGCACAATTTGCCCTCTTCCGAAGGCGAGGTGTTTGCGATGGGCCCGTGGATCGGAAGCCAGAGTGATCGGAGCTTGCAACATCAGTTCGTGATTGGGCCGCTGGTGAGCGGCAACCCATTCGATCGCGCAAGCCAACTCTACTACTGCCTGAGATGCCGATGGCATTTCGCCGTATCAGGACGCCATATAGCGGCCCTCGACGAGGACCGGGCGCTGCTCTCGAGCGCCGAGGCTCGGGCGAGACTCGGAAGTTTCGACCACGGCCCATGTCCCGGGCTCCATGCGCTTGCTGCCGCCGGTTTCAGCCGCGCCGCCGAAGTTCGCCCCGCAGCCTCACGCGATAGCGGATGGCCGGATCGCGAGCGCGGACAAGGAGGCTTCCCGGCCGCGCGGCATCCGGGCGTTGCCGCCAATGGATACCCGTCGATACGCCGCATCCTGGCGCGGCTCGCGTCATTTGGCCGGCCACTGATCGCGTGGCGCGCGCGCGGGAATCATCCGGTCAGCGGATGATTCCCGCGAATCGATACCACTTTCGCGGCGCGCCGATTGCGCGCAAGATAGACGCACGGAAATTCCTGTGACGGAAGGCTCGATTTGGAAACTGGCAGTAGCTTCAGCTTGAGAAATCGGGCCGCTGAGGCCTCCACCTACGAAGATAAATCCGAGCGGGCCGCCATCACAGTGGCCGCCGACGGGTTGCCGTGGCGGCCTGCGACACTTCCCGGCCTGATACTGCGGTCATCCGTGGCGACGCTCGCTCTGATGGCGGTTGCGTGCAGCGTGGTTTTGCTGCTGATGGATGCCGCGCCCTGGGCGGTCGCATTGCTGCCTGACGGCGCGCGGGCGCTTCCTCACGCGGCAAGCTTTATCGCGCGCGCGCCAATCACGGCGGCGCCGCTGCTGATGGCGGGCGCATCATATGTCGCGCTTCAACTTATACTGCGGCCGCGGCCGCTCGAGTTGCTCAAGCGCCTGATGCTCGCGTCGGCATTCATTCTTTGGGGAATCGATCAACTCATGCCGCCCGGGCCCCTATCTACAGCTATCGGCGACCTGGTGATCTCGCTTTTTGTCTTCGATCTGGCGTTGATCATCGTCGCCCAACTGCGCGAAACGATGTGAACGCGTCGCCGTTGGCGCACGCTACGATTTCCTGATCGTTTCGCCGCCGTCCGTCGCGCGCCATTTTGCGGCCGTCCGAATGCCGCGGGTGCGGATTACCGCGGCTTGCGCTTGACCGCGCGATCTTATATCTCTACAAGTATAAAAATATGAAGAAGTCAAACGCTATCGCGGCGCTGGCCGCGCTCGCCCAGGAGACCCGCCTCGATATCTTCCGCCTCCTGGTCGGCACGGGACCGCCGGGCCTGCCGGCCGGCCAGATCGGCGAGCGCCTCGGACAGCCGTCGCCCACACTATCGTTTCATCTGAATCAGCTCCGATTTGCCGGCCTGATCACGTCGCGCCGCCGCGGCCGCTCGATCATCTACAGCGCCAACTTCAAGGCGATGACCGGGCTGCTCGCCTACCTGACCGAAAACTGTTGCGGCGGACGCCCGGAACTTTGCGCTCCGGCCGCGCTTGTTCCGCTCGCCTCGATTGGCGCTCCGGCCAGGACGGCGCGCCGAAGCATCGATGCCGTCAGGAAATAGGGAAAGCTCCGATGGCCCCTCGCGAATTCAACGTGCTCTTTCTATGCACCGGCAATTCCGCCCGCAGCATCATGGCCGAGTGCGCGATCAACCGATGGGGTCGCGGGAAGTTTCGCGGCTTCAGCGCCGGCAGCCATCCCCGCGGCGCGATCCATCCGCGCACGCTTGCGCTGCTTGCCGAGCTCAACTACGCAACCGCCGCGCTGCGCAGCAAGAGCTGGGACGAGTTCGCCCGCCCCGACAGTCCCCCGCTCGATTTCGTCTTCACGGTTTGCGATCAGGCCGCCGGCGAGACCTGCCCGGTATGGCCCGGCCAGCCGATCACGGCGCATTGGGGCGCCGCCGATCCGGCTGCGTTCGTGGGCAGCGAAGAGGCCACGCGCCGCTTCTTTTTACGCATCTACACCGAGCTCGAAAATCGCATCAAGATCTTCGCGAGCCTGCCTGTCGATTCGCTCGACCGCTTCACGCTCGAGCGCCGCGTGCGCGAAATCGGCAAAGCCGCGACCCGGCGCGAATGATTCCGCGCGACGCGCTCCGATGGCAGCCATATTCATCATCCCGGAAAAAGGGAACCGCATCATGAGCGCGACCATGACGATCGCTCACACCCCCGTCCAGCGCAGGCTTTCCTTTCTCGACCGCTATCTGACGCTCTGGATTTTCCTCGCGATGGCGGCGGGCGTCGCGCTCGGCTACGAGGTTCAAGGAATCAAGGCCGCCTTCGAGGCGATGAGTATCGGCACGACCTCGGTTCCGATCGCGGCCGGGCTTATCGTGATGATGTATCCGCCGCTCGCACGGGTGCGCTACGACGAGCTGGGCGACGTCTTCCGCGACTGGAAGATTCTCGGCCTTTCGCTGATCCAGAACTGGGTAATCGGACCGATACTCATGTTCGCGCTCGCGGTGGTGTTTCTGCGCGATCGTCCGGAATACATGGTCGGCCTTATTCTGATTGGGCTTGCGCGATGTATCGCGATGGTAATCGTGTGGAACGATCTCGCGCGCGGCGACGCCGACTATTGCGCGGGCCTGGTCGCCTTCAACTCGATTTTCCAGGTGCTCTTCTACTCGCTCTATGCGTATGTGTTCGTCACGCTCATTCCCGCGTGGCTCGGACTCCGCGGCATGATAGTCCGAGTGACTATCGGCCAGATCGCCGAAAGCGTCGGCCTCTATCTCGGCGTGCCCTTCGCGGCCGGCTTTCTCACCTGGCTCATACTCACTCGCGCCAAGGGCAAAAGCTGGTACTACAATCGCTTCATCCCGAAGATAGCGCCGCTTACGCTGACCGCGCTGCTTTTTACCATCGTCGTGATGTTCTCGATCCAGGGGCGCGCGATCGTAGCACTACCGCTCGACGTGATCCGGATAGCCATTCCGCTGGCACTCTATTTTGCGATCATGTTCGCGCTTTCGTTTGCGATGAGCGCGAAGGCGGGCGCCTCGTATGCGCAGGGATGCACGCTGTCGTTCACGGCGGCCTCGAACAACTTCGAGCTTGCGATCGCGGTTGCGGTCGCGACCTTCGGAATCACGAGCGGCGAGGCGTTCGCCGCCGTCATCGGCCCGCTGATCGAAGTGCCGGTGATGATCGGCCTGGTCGACGTGTCGGGCTGGATCCGCCGCCGCTTTTTCCCCGACTCCCCCGCCCCGCACTAACCCAGCCGCCTACAACATCTTGTCTCCGCTCGCGAAGTGCATAGAATTAACTCGCTGCACGGGCCAATCATAATCAACTTGATCAGGTCTTGAGTCGCCGACGCCGTGGCGGCCTGCGCGCTTTTGGCCATCGGGCGATCACGCGTGGCTTTCGGTCCTCTTTTCTTTCGCCTTCGATGGCGTGCGTCCTCTTGCGTCGAAAGCGGCTATCAGCGTGATGCAGCTAACGAGCAGCCAAATTATCTGCGGGGCAAACAGGGGCGCAGCACACGTTCGCCCGTACCGCGCGCTCCTTCAGCGATCAGACCCTGTCATTGTCTTCTCTTAGGTTGCCAAAGAAAGTGACAGTCTGCGGACCTATGAGCGTAAATCACCTGAACGCTCATCCGAGGTCCTCGCCCTTTCGGGCCGCGGACGCTTTGGTAGGTTCGTTTTAATCGGTCCGAAGCCAGCGGCCTTTTCGCAACGTCAAGTAGCAACAAATATCGCGCTTTCGCGTTGTTTTGGCGCGTTAATTTATGTAGTTCGGACCGGTTCTGCGATCCGTATATCTCGTTCCCCGTTTGGGTGGTTCTCACCGCGAATTCAATCACCACCGGATTTAAACCCGGTTGACGAAAGTCAATTCGCTTTGGTCTTCCATTTTTCCGTCGGACATGATACTGCCGTTTTATTCGATATTTCGAATGCAACACGCCATAAAGCAGACCATCTAGCAGCATCTCTCGATGTGGCTGGCCTTTGTAATCGCCCGCAAGATCCAACACCAACTTTGCTGAGTCGCGGAGAGACTGTATACGTATCATAAGGTATCGGGAACCTCCCTCTTTGCGAGTTATTTATATATTGCCGACAGTGCTTTACAGGCCGCCCCTGTTGGCTCTCGCGACGAACGACTCAAGCGTGACGATCCAAATCTTGCCGGACAACCTCAGATAGCTGTCCAATCCGCCACCGGTATAGAAATTCCGGAGCTTCCAACCTTCCCCGCCCAGGACCACGTACGCGCCGTCGTAGCCACTCGTCTTGACCGCATCCTCAAGGCAGATCACCTCGAACGGGACTTTTTGCTCCGCTGTGCCCGATACCTGCTGCCACTTCAACGAGACGATCAAACGCCGCCCATCCTTTTCCGCCAGAACATCGACAATATGCTTACCTCCGCCCAGCCGAACGCCGACGACAACGCGCTTTTGAACCGAGTACCCCCCGCGCTCCAGTGCAGGAATCACCATGCGTTCGAGGACCACGCCGGTCCCCGTGTCGCGGCTAATCATCGCCGCAGTTTCTCACCGCCAGCACCTCGTCGACCGGGGTGCGGTCACCCGTGCAGCTGATGAGCCGTGGGCCTTTCAACGGGATAAGTTTGAAGCCGAGATCGCGGTATAGATGCTCAATCCGCTCGGTCGCCTGATTCGAAATCACGGCCGGGCCTGGATGGCGTGCGAGCCATCGCGCCAGACGTTCCTGGTCCTCCCACGAGAAGTCCTCCTTGGCATACTGCGTGAACTCGACGTCGTAGGGCGGGTCAGCATAGATGAAATCGTCCGCTTCCAGTTCGATCTTTTCGAAGTCACCACAGCGAACCTGCCAGTTCGCGAAAACGGGTCGATACTCGGTGAAATCGTCTTTGTATCGGATGTTTTTGTAGCGGCCGAAAGGGACGTTGAACTCGCCCTTTCGGTTGAAGCGGCAGAGCCCGTTGTAGCAAGTGCGATTTAGGTAATAGAAAAGACTCGCGGCGTCTTTGCTGTCTCCCCGCCCGGCGGCAACAAGCTCATTGAAACGCTGGCGATACTCGTAAAAGCGCGCGCTGTCGTTGTCCAACGGTAAAGAGATTCGCAGCCCCTTCCTCAGCCATTGATAGAAATTCATGGTGTGCGGGTTGATGTCATTGAGAAGTGCCTTCTCGGGCATCAATGTCAGCGTCACTGCCAACCCTCCGCATAGAGGCTCGACTAGACGACGACGCCGCTCGGACTTCCACAACGGAGCTATGTGACGGACGAGCCAGCGTTTTCCTCCAGCCCACTTCAACGGCGGTCTAACTGCGCGAGGCGACTCAAACAACTCCGCTACCAACGCCATAACTCTCCCCTTCGTTGAAGGAGCTAGGCGGCCAACAGCTTGATGATCGGGCGCGATCGGGTGGCACTGGCGAACTTCAAAAGCGTGTTCACGCTCGGCATTCGAGCGCCACTTTCGAGCCGCGCGACCACTGATTGTGTGGTGCCCATGCGTTCCGCCACTTCGGCCTGGGTCAGTCCGGCGCGCACGCGCGCCGCGATCAATTCACGAGCGAGATCGAATTCCCCGGCAAGGGCATCGTATGCGGCGCGCACCTCGCGATCCGCCAGCATTTTTCTCTTGATGGTCTGCAAACGCTTGGTCACGAATCTAACTCCTTCAAGCGCTTAAGCGCCAGATTCATTGCACTGCGCGGAGTCTTTTGCGTTTTCTTCACGAACGCATGAAGCACGACCAACCGCCGGCCGGCTGCCGCCGTGTAAGGGGCGCGGCCGATTCCATCCCTTCCAGTCAGGCGCATCTCCCACAGTTTCTCTCCCAGAGGTCTCACGTGCGGCAGTCCAACACGCTGTGGCCCAAAACTCTCCAGCAGTTCCGAAATTCTGAGGAAGCGAGCCTGCATGTCCTTCGGTAAGGAGAGAAGCTCGGCCTCCACCACAGCGTTCAGAACCTCAACCGCCCACTCCATCACCCCGTTCCTATAGCACTTTTGCTATAAAGATCAATAGCACTATAAGGATCAAAGTCGTTCTGATTTTCACTTGGCGCTTGCGCCCGGCGTCTGGTCGGCGCGCGACAGCTCGAACGCGATCCGTCGCACCGCGCGTCCCGCCTCGCCCTGCGCCAGATGCGCAAGCAGCCGCTGAAGTTGGGGCTTGGGCCTAGCACCAAGCAGCGAACAATGTTGTTGATATCGTCCGTCCGTGCCGGTAATAATATTGTTATTACATCAGGGGGCTGGCGATGCGCGCTCCGATACGAAAGATGGGCAACTCCTCTGGCATTATCATTCCAAAGCCGATCCTCAGGCAGATCGGGGTTGAGGCGGGCGACGACTTTGACTTGTCGCTTGATGACGGGCGGATCGTGCTCGTGCCCGCGCGCCGGCATCCGCGCACCGGCTGGGCCGATGCGGCGAAGCGCATTGCGGAAACCGGCGATGACGCCCTTGTCTGGCCCGAGTTTGGCAACGCTGGCGATGTGGACCTGGAATGGTAAAGCCGGCGAGGACGGGGACTCCAACCGTCACGCGCGGCGACGTTTGGCTGGTAACCCTTGACCTCACGGTTGGCAGCGAAATTCGCAAGACCCGCCCGTGTGTCATCATCTCACCGCCGGAGCTCCACGATTATCTAAGGACCGTGATAGTGGCGCCGATGACGACCGGCAACCGGCCGGCGCCTTTTCGCATTCCTGTCAGCTTCGCGGGAAAGAATGGTCTTATCCTGCTGGACCAGATGCGCACTCTCGACAAGCAACGTCTCGTGCGGAGCTTGGGAGCGGTCGAACGCCGAACGTTGCGGGCAGTTCTCGGGCGTTCGCGCGACATATTCGCGGATTAGCCGCCTTTGCTGCTCCTCGATCCGGCGCTGCGCGGCCGGCGCGATACTCACTTGGCGCTGGGGCCCGGCGGCTGGTCGGCGCGCGACAGCTCGAACGCGATCCGCCGCACCGCGCGTCCCGCCTCGCCCTGCGCCAGATGCGCGAACAGGAGCAGCGAACGTCCGGTGACGGTGTAATGGGTCTCGGCGCCCAGCACGGCGGGTTGCGCCCGGTCGGGATCGTTGGTGTCGATAAGGCAGAGCCAGCGATCGCCGCCCACGACTTTGGGCAGGGTGAAATTGACCACGTCGTGATAGGCGTTCATGACCATCAGCAGCGTCGCGTCCGATCCCGGCCGCTTGATACCGGTGGGCTGCGCGCGTCCCTCCATCAACATCCCGAAGCAGCGCATGTTGCCGTCGTTCCAGTCCTCCTGCTGCATCTCGGTACCGCTGGCATTGACCCAGGTCACGTCCTTGACCTCGAGCGCCTCGTTGTATTCGCCGGTGAGAAACCGCCCGCGCCGCAGCATCGGAAGCCCGTGGCGCAGCATCGCGAGCTTGCGCGCGAAGTTCGCAAGCGACTGCCCCTCCTCGCCGATGCCCTCCCAGTTGAGCCATGAAATCTCGTTGTCCTGACAGTAGGCGTTGTTGTTGCCGTTCTGGGTGCGGCCGAATTCGTCGCCCGCGAGTATCATCGGCGTCCCCTGCGAGAGCATCAGGGTGGCCAGCATGTTGCGCTTCTGGCGCTCGCGCAGCTTCTTTATCTCGGGGTCGTCGGTGGGCCCTTCCGCGCCGCAGTTCCAGGAGTTGTTGTTAGAGCTGCCGTCCTGGTTATTCTCGCCGTTGGCCTCGTTGTGCCGAGCGTTGTACGAGACCAGGTCGTTGAGGGTGAAGCCGTCGTGCGCGGTGAGGAAATTGACGCTCGCCCAGGGCCGCCGGCCGCGCTTGTTGAAAAGGTCCGTTGAGCCCGCCAGCCGCGACGCCATCTCCGGTACTTTGCGCTCATCGCCCTTCCAGTAGCTGCGGACCGTGTCGCGGTAGCGATCGTTCCATTCGCTCCAGCTCGGCGGAAACGACCCGACCTGGTAGCCGCCCGGTCCGCAGTCCCACGGCTCCGCGATTAGCCGCATCTGCGCCAGCACCGGGTCTTGCCGGCAACTGTCGAGAAATCCGCCGCCCTGATCGAAGCCTTCGTCTTCGCGGCCAAGGATCGTCGCCAGGTCGAAGCGGAAGCCGTCCACGTGCATCTCGGTCGCCCAGTAGCGCAGGCTGTCGGTGACCATCTGCAGCACCCGCGGATGGCTCAGGTTAACCGTGTTGCCGGTCCCGGTATCGTTGATATAGAGGCGCGGCTTGTCGGGCAGTAGCCGGTAGTAGGAGGCGTTGTCGATCCCTCGGAAGGAAAGGGTCGGACCGCGCTCATTGCCTTCGGCGGTATGGTTGTAGACCACATCGAGGATCACCTCGAGGCCGGCGTCGTGCAGGTGGGCCACCATCTGCTTGAACTCGGCGATCTCGCCGCTTGCGAAGTAGCGCGGCTCGGCCGCGAAAAAACCGATCGTGTTGTAGCCCCAATAATTCCGGAGCCCCTTATCGAGCAAATTCGAGTCGTCGACGAACGCGTGGATCGGCATCAGCTCGACTGAAGTCACGCCGAGGCTCTTGATGTAGTCGATCACCTCCTGGCGGCCCAGCCCCGCGAAGGTGCCGCGCAGATACTCGGGCACCATCGGATGGCGCTTGGTGAAGCCCCTGACGTGGAGTTCGTAGACGATCGTGTGGTCCCAGGGCACGGCGGGCCGGCGATCGCGAATCCAGGTGAAGGCCGGATCGACGACGCGGCACTTCGGCATCAGGCAGGCACTATCACGCTTGTCGAAACTCAAGTCGCCGTCCTTGGCGCCGATCGTATAACCAAACAATTCGGGCCCCCACTTGAGTTCGCCCACGTGCGCCTTCGCGTATGGATCGAGCAACAGCTTGTTGGGGTTGAAGCGATGGCCCGCGTCGGGCTCGTAAGGTCCATAAACGCGATAGGCATACACGGTGCCGGGACCGGCGTCGGGCAGATAGCCGTGCCATACCTCGTCGGTATACTCGGGCAGCTCGATCCGTTCGATCTCGCGCTTGCCCGCGCTGTCGAACAGGCAGAGCTCGACCCTGGTCGCGTAGGCTGAGAACAGCGTGAAGTTGACGCCGAGTCCGTCCCACGTGGCGCCCTGCGGCAGCGGCAGCCCCTCGAGGATACGCGACTTCATTGGGGATTGGCCCATGGTCAAAATTCCTTTCTTAGCCTGAAGCGCTGACCGGCCTTTGGTGATGGCACTCCATCAGTCAACCGGCCGCCGCCGGCACGTTCTGCGGCTGCTCCGATACGACGCCAACCTCGACCGTCATCCCGAGAAAATCGCTCGGCGCGCCGGTCCAGCTTCCCGCAATCGGAACCGCCTGTGACGGATCGCGGACCACGGCAACTCGAATCAGATCGCGATTTCCCACGATACCGTTGGTCGGATCGAATTCCATCCATCCCGACCCGGGAAGATAGACCTGCACCCAGGCATGTGTCGCGCTGCCGCCGACGCTGCCCGACCTGTCAGCGGCCGGAGCGTACAGGTATCCGCTCGCGAACCGCGCCGCCAAGCCAAGCGCCCGCACCGCTTCGATCATCAGGATCGCGAAGTCGCGGCAGGTTCCGCGGCGCACGTTGAGCGTGTCCGCCGGCCGCTGCACGCCTTCGGCGTCGCGCGCCGCGTAAGCGAAGCCTTGCTGCTTGATCGATTTCGTCATGGCCGCGAGCAGCGCCATCGTTTCGGTCTTGCCGGCCGGATTGAGAAAGCCTCCGGCCCACAGGTCAACCTTGTGTTGGGGGTCGGGATAGTGCCGTTCGATATAGCGCGTCAGGTCGGGCACCTCGTCAAAGGAATAGCTGAACGGATAGGTCTCGGCGTAGGCCTCGATTGGACAGTCGGGCTCGGTGTTCTCGAAATGCTCGAGACGGATATCGCTCTCGATCCGCAGTTCGGCGGCGCGCGCGCCGAACGAGGCGACCGCGACCGAGTTGCCGAAGACATCGTGCAGCCATCGGAGCGCCGAAGGCTGCGGGCTGATAATGAGGTTGGTCGTGAGCAGCCGCAGATCGTGGCTGTCGCGCGGTCTCAGCATCATGCGATGGTCGCCGAAGGCGACCGGTCTCGCATATCGGTAAGTGGTCACGTGTCGAACCGCAAGCGTACGCATCCTGTCCTCACTGATTGGCCTCGATAACAATAGCGGGGCCCAAATCGATGTTGCCCGCGGCGGGTTGCACTGCGCGAGCCGGCAACCACCGTTAAGCTCTTAAGCAAGGATGGTACCTGCGGCCGGCGTGCGATATTCTATCAGCACGGATTCCCAATTCCGGCATGAATCGCGTGGCGATGCTGGCGTTTCCGCTTGCGGTTCGCGTTCGCGCGGGTCAACCTCTGCTCTTCAGGGCCAGCCTTCCATGCGAACTTTTTTTATGGTAGTTGAAACGGTTTACAATAAGGGAGCTTGCGGTCAGGGTCCCTTGAAGATTTGGCGTGGAGAGGTTCCCGAGTGGCCAAAGGGAGCAGACTGTAAATCTGCCGGCTTATGCCTTCGGAGGTTCGAATCCTCCCCTCTCCACCAGCGGCTGTGCGGTGGGCGGGAATAGCTCAGTTGGTAGAGCGCGAGCCTTCCAAGCTCGGGGTCGCGGGTTCGAGCCCCGTTTCCCGCTCCAAGCTCTTACGATGCCTGTGCGAAAGGCGCAGGCAGGCCGGTTTAGGCGGGGCCCATGTAGCTCAGCCGGTAGAGCACTTCCTTGGTAAGGAAGAGGTCACGGGTTCGATTCCCGTCGTGGGCTATCAAAGAATCAGGAGCCGCCGTCGTGGGGCGGGTTCCGAAAAGGACAGGCGTAACGGACGATGAGAGACTTGATAGGACTGGCATGCGACGGGTGCAAGCGGCGCAATTACACCACCAGCAAGAACAAGAAGAAGCAGACCGAGAAGTTCGCGATCAAGAAGTTCTGTCCGGCGTGCCGCAGCCACACGCAGCATCGCGAAGTAAAGGTCTGAGCCCGCACGGGGTTGACGGCGGACCGAGCGGCTT
>Ga0307372_10002533_pt1 | contig 30156 bp, 24 predicted proteins | sample OX1MG_FD_202533 | JGI IMG/M metagenome (GOLD analysis project Ga0307372, IMG submission 202533) | Soil microbial communities from Risofladan, Vaasa, Finland - OX-1 | ecosystem: Environmental > Terrestrial > Soil > Coastal area > Acid sulfate soil | place: Finland: Risofladan, Vaasa | collected... | reverse complement strand
CAGCTCAATGGGCGCCTGCTGCGGCCGGCGCGAGTGGTCGTGGCCAAAGCCCCTGAGCAGCCGCTTGAAAGCCCGGCAACAATCCCCATGTAGTTGAACAACAAGCTATTTTGGCCTTCAAATTTGGAGATTTTCATTCATGAGCAAAATCATCGGCATCGACCTGGGCACCACCAACTCGTGTGTGGCGGTCATGGAGGGTGGCAAACCCAAGGTCATCGAAAATAGCGAGGGTGACCGCACCACGCCATCCATCGTAGCCTTCACCAAGGACAACGAAGTGGTGGTCGGCCAATCAGCTAAACGCCAGGCGGTCACCAACCCCAAGAATACCCTGTATGCCATCAAGCGCCTCATCGGACGCAAGTTCGCCGATGATGTAGTGCAAAAGGACATCGACATGGTGCCCTATCGCATCGTCAAGGCCGACAACGGCGATGCCTGGGTGGAAGTCAACGGTAAGAAAATGGCGCCGCCGGAAATTTCCGCGCGTGTGCTGCAGAAAATGAAGAAGACCGCTGAAGATTACCTCGGCGAACCGGTGACCGAAGCGGTCATCACTGTGCCGGCGTATTTCAATGATTCCCAGCGCCAGGCCACCAAGGATGCTGGCAAGATCGCGGGCCTGGATGTAAAACGCATCATCAATGAGCCGACTGCCGCGGCACTCGCCTATGGCATGGATAAGGTTACCGGCGACCGGAAAATAGCCGTGTACGATCTGGGCGGCGGTACCTTCGATATCTCCATCATCGAGATCGCGGAAGTGGATGGCGAACAACAGTTCGAAGTGCGTTCCACCAACGGTGATACCTTCCTGGGTGGTGAGGATTTCGACAAACGCATCATCGACTATATCGCCGAGGAGTTCCGCAAGGAACAGGGCATCGACGTGCGCAAAGATCCTTTGGCCATGCAGCGCCTCAAGGAAGCCGCCGAGAAAGCCAAGATCGAGCTTTCCTCCACGCAACAGACCGAAGTCAATCTTCCTTACATCACTGCGGATGCCAGTGGCCCGAAACACCTCACTATCAAGCTGACCCGCGCCAAACTCGAGTCGCTGGTAGAGGATCTTATCCAGAAAACCGTTGAGCCCTGCAAGATTGCGCTGAAGGATGCGGGCCTGTCGGTGAGCGAAGTGCATGACGTCATTCTGGTGGGCGGCCAGACGCGCATGCCCAAGGTCCAGGAGATAGTGAAGAATTTGTTCGCCAAGGAACCGCGCAAGGACGTCAATCCTGACGAAGCGGTGGCTGTGGGAGCCGGCATCCAGGCGGGTGTGCTCAAAGGCGATGTCAAGGACGTGCTGCTGCTAGACGTCACGCCGCTGTCTCTGGGCATCGAGACCCTGGGTGGCGTCATGACAAAACTTATCGAGAAGAACACCACGATCCCGACCAAGGCATCACAGGTGTTTTCCACCGCCGATGACAATCAGACGGCGGTAACAGTGCACGTGCTGCAGGGCGAGCGCGAGCTGGCGCGCGACAATAAGTCCCTGGGTCGGTTCGATCTCTCCGATATCCCGCCGGCGCCACGTGGCATGCCTCAGGTCGAAGTGAGCTTCGATATTGATGCCAACGGTATCCTGAACGTATCGGCCAAGGACAAAGCCACCAACAAGGAACAGAAGATCACCATCAAGGCGTCCTCGGGCCTGTCGAAGGAAGATATCGAACGCATGGTGAAGGACGCGGAGGAACATGCGGAAGAAGACCGCAAGGCCCGTGAACTGGTGGATGCCCGCAATCAGGCAGACAACCTGGTGCATGCCACCGAAAAAACCCTCAAGGAACTTGGCGACAAGGTCACCGGCGAAGAGCGTGCCAGCATCGAAGCTGCGGTGCGCGATCTCAAGGAAGTCATCAAGAAGGACGACAAGGGTGTTATCGAAACCAAGACCCAGGCGCTGGCGGAAACCTCTGCCAAGCTGGCTGAACGTATGTACGCGGCCAAGCCAGAGGAAGCGAAACCCACCGGTAAGCCGGGCAACGACGAGAGCAAGGAAAATGTGGTGGATGCGGAATTCGAAGAGGTCAAGGACGACAAGAAATAAGCATAAGCAACCAAGCTGACCAGAATAATGCCCGCGTCGGCTACCGTATTGGTTGCCGGCGCGGGCAGTCCAGCAAGTGGGGTGTTACGACTCAATGAGTACGGCAACTGGGAACCTCAGAAACAGGATTACATCTGCCGGCGACTATGCCGGTTTTTTGCACTGCATACACCGGCATTTTTATCTGGTTGGCGCCGGCTGCGTGAGTTGACAGGGTAGCTGCGCAATGAGCAAACGAGATTATTACGAGGTGCTGGGTATTGCGCGTGGCGCACCGGAAGTCGAGATCAAGCAGGCCTACCGGCGTCTGGCAATGAAATTCCATCCGGACCGCAATACCGATGATGCGGCTGCCGAGGGCAAGTTCAAGGAGGCCAAGGAAGCTTACGAGATCCTGAGCGACGCACACAAACGTGCCGCCTACGATCAGTTCGGGCATGCGGGTGTGGAAGCAAGTGCCGCAGCTGGTGGCCGTGGTGGTTTTAATACCGGTGATGCTTTTGGCGACATCTTCGGGGATATGTTCGGGGATATCTTCGGCGGCGGCCGGCGTGGTGGACGGGGCCAGCGTGTGTATCGCGGCGCGGACCTGCGCTATGAGCTGGAACTTGATCTGGAACAGGCGGTATTCGGCGAAACCATCACTATTCGTGTCCCGACCCTGGTGCGCTGTGATATCTGTGACGGTAGTGGCGCCAAGAAGGGCAGCAAGCCCCAAACATGCCACACTTGCGGTGGCCAGGGGCAGGTGCGCATGCAGCAAGGTTTCTTCTCCATCCAGCAAACCTGTCCACGCTGCCATGGCAGCGGCACCGTCATCGGCGATCCCTGTTCAAAATGTCACGGTCAGGGACGGGTGGAAGAACGCAGAAACCTGTCGGTTAAAGTGCCAGCAGGCGTGGACAGCGGCGATCGCATCCGCCTGGCCGGTGAAGGCGAGGCCGGGCCAATGGCCGGGCCGACGGGCGATTTGTATGTGGAGATCGCGGTGCGCCCGCATGCGATCTTTACCCGCGAAGGCGCGGATCTGATCTGCGAGGTGCCGATATCATTCGTGACCGCCGTACTCGGCGGTGAATTGGAAGTACCGACACTAGATGGGCGTGTGGTTCTCAAGATCCCGCCCGAGACCCAGGCCGGCAAAATCCTGCGCTTGCGCGCCAAAGGTGTGAAGCCGGTGCGCGGCGGTGCGGCGGGCGATTTGCTGTGCCGCATCGCAGTGGAGACACCTGTTAATCTGAACCGCGAACAGAAAGAACTGCTTATGAAACTGGATGCTACCCTGCGGGACGACGGCAGCAAGCATTCCCCGCGCGAACGCTCCTGGCTTGATGGTGTGAAGAAATTCTTCGAGCGCGCGCACACGTGAGCCGCAAACAGGGGAAACATCCGATTATTAACATCGCGCTGCTGGGCGCAGCCGGCCGCATGGGACGCACGCTTATGGAAACCGCCGGCGATTTCCCAGGCATCTGTATTAGCGCTGCCTTGGTCACTGCAGACAGTCCGGTAATTGGTCAGGATGCAGGCGGACTTGCATACACCGAAGATTTGGAAAAAGCGCTCGCGCACAGTGATGTATTGGTGGATTTTTCCACGCCCGCATCTACCTCCATGGCAATCGATGCCTGTGTAGTAGCGCACAAACCGATCATCATCGGTGTTACTGGATTGGATGGAGTGCTCAAGAAAAAGCTGACCATGGCGGGTCAGAGCATCCCGATACTGGCGGCGCCGAATATGAGCCTCGGAGCGGTGCTGTTAATGCAACTCGCACGCATCGCCGCAAGCGCATTGAGCGAGGATTTCGTAGTCGATATCAAGGACCAGCATCATCGCCACAAGAAAGATACGCCTTCGGGCACGGCCTTGGCGCTGGGCGAAGCCGTGGCCGCCGGGCGCGGCGTCGAATTGAAAGAACGTGCGATCTTTGAAGTGCCTGGACAGGTCAGGCCCACCAAACCCGGCAGCATCCGTTTTACCTCGATTCGCCAGGGTGAGATTGTGGGAGATCACACTGTGACGTTTACCGGCAGCACCGAGCATCTGGAATTGGCCCATCGTGCTCATAGCCGCGCGGCATTTGCCCGTGGCGCGTTGACCGCGGCCTGCTGGATCGTCGGCAAGCAGCCAGGGATGTATGCGATGGTGGATGTGCTCGGCTTACAGGCGCGACAACCTTGAAGGGCGTGGACGCGCGCCCAGGTATTCCGTTAAAATCCAGGCGCTTTGATTGTTGCCCGCGGACTGCATGCGGGAATCTGGCAGTAGGCGCGCAGGCCTTACTGCCGCGCGAGTAATGAGGAGGTGCCTTTGGAACAACCGGCCATCCTGGCTCTCGAGGACGGTACGATTTTCCGAGGCATTTCCATTGGCACAGCCGGACAGACGCTCGGCGAAGTCGTGTTCAACACCGCCATGACCGGCTATCAGGAGATCCTCACGGATCCATCCTATTGCCGGCAACTGGTCACTTTCACCCATCCCCACATAGGCAATACTGGCGTCAATCGACAGGATTGCGAGTCCAACCGCATCATGGCGGCCGGTCTCATCATCCGCGATCTGTCCCATCATGTGAGCAGCTGGCGCGCTGAGGAATCGCTGTCCGACTATCTCAAGCGCGAGAACATAGTCGCGATTGCCGGCATCGACACGCGTAAACTTACGCGCCTGTTGCGGAAGATTGGCGCGCAGAGCGGTTGCATACAGGCGGGCACGGATGTCGATGATGCCGTGGCCATTAGTGCAGCACGGTCATTTCCAGGACTCAAGGGCATGGATCTTGCCAAGGTCGTGACCACGAACAAATCCTATACCTGGAACTCCGGCACCTGGCAATTGAGCGGCAATACAAGCCCGGTGTTAAAAAATACTGGCTTGCATGTGGTGGCCTATGACTATGGCATCAAGCACAACATCCTGCGCATCCTCGCGGATCACGGCTGTCGCGTGACCGTGGTACCCGCCATGCAGACGGCGCAGGAAACGCTGGCGCTTGATCCCGACGGCTTGTTCTTTTCCAATGGACCCGGCGACCCGGAAGCCTGCGATTACGCCATCATCGCCATGCGCGAATTCTTGAGAACCGGCATTCCGATTTTCGGCATCTGTCTCGGTCATCAATTGCTCGGGCTTGCCAGCGGCGCACACACCATTAAGATGAAATTTGGACATCACGGCGCCAACCATCCGGTGATTGATCTGGATTCCGGCCGCGTGATGATTTCCAGCCAGAATCACGGCTTCGCGGTGGACGAGCACTCGCTGCCTGCCACATTGCGGGCCACACATCGATCATTGTTCGATGGCACCCTGCAGGGAATGGAGCGTACCGATTGTGAAGCCTTCGGTTTCCAGGGGCATCCGGAAGCCAGCCCCGGCCCGCATGACGTCAAACCCTTGTTTGAACGCTTTGTGAGTGCCATGCAGGCACGCCGTGTACAGCCGCTGAGCGCCGCCGCCAGCTGACCCATGGAGAACCCTATGCATAAGCATCGACGCTCGAGAAAGCGTCACGTATTCTGCGGCCCGGGTTGATTCGATCCTATGCCTGTGAGCGTGAGATAAATGCCTAAACGTACAGATATCAAGAGCATTCTGATAATCGGCGCAGGTCCAATCGTCATCGGTCAGGCCTGTGAGTTTGATTATTCTGGTGCTCAGGCCTGCAAGGCGCTACGCGACGAAGGTTTCCGGGTGGTGCTGGTGAACTCTAATCCCGCCACCATCATGACCGATCCGGGCACTGCCGACGCTGTGTATATCGAGCCGATCCACTGGCGTACCCTCGCACGCGTCATCGAGAAGGAGCGCCCGGATGCGTTGCTGCCCACCATGGGCGGACAGACGGCACTCAACTGTGCGCTCGATCTAGTGCGTGAAGGAGTGCTTGCAAAATACGGAGTGGAAATGATCGGCGCATCCCGTGAAGCCATCGACATGGCCGAGGACCGGGACCTGTTTCGGCGTGCCATGCAGGATATCGGACTGGCGGTACCACGTGCCGGCCTGGCCCACAATCTGGAAGAAGCCCTGGCGGTGCAGGCGGAGATTGGTTATCCCACCATCATCCGCCCGTCCTTTACCCTAGGTGGTTCCGGGGGCGGTATCGCCTACAACCGTGACGAGTTCGTGGAGATTTGCGAACTGGGCCTGGATCTGTCACCCACCAATGAAATGCTGATCGAGGAATCGGTGCTGGGGTGGAAGGAATTCGAGATGGAAGTGGTGCGTGACCGCAAGGACAACTGCATCATTGTATGTTCCATTGAAAACCTGGATCCCATGGGCGTGCACACCGGTGATTCCATCACCGTGGCACCGGCCCAGACCTTGACCGACAAGGAATACCAGATAATGCGCGATGCCTCGCTGGCTGTATTGCGCAAGGTGGGCGTGGAAACCGGCGGCTCCAACGTGCAGTTCGCTGTCAATCCCGACGATGGGCGCCTGTTGGTTATCGAGATGAATCCGCGGGTATCGCGTTCTTCGGCGCTGGCTTCCAAGGCGACCGGGTTTCCGATTGCAAAAGTCGCCGCCAAACTCGCCGTCGGTTACACGTTGGATGAGTTGAAAAATGAGATTACCGGCGGAGCTTCACCAGCTTCCTTCGAGCCCAGCATCGATTATGTAGTCACCAAAGTGCCGCGTTTCACCTTCGAGAAGTTTCCCCAGGCGGAACCGCGACTCACCACCCAGATGAAATCCGTGGGCGAGGTTATGGCCATTGGCCGTACCTTCCAGGAATCCCTGCAAAAAGCCTTGCGCGGACTCGAGACCGGCAGCGCCGGGTTCGAGGAGCAGATCGCAGATTTCAATACTGCGGGTGTCCTGGATGTTTTGCGACATGAGCTGCGGGCACCGGGTCCGGTCCGTATCTGGTATGTTGCGGATGCTTTTCGCGCAGGTTTGTCATTGGCTGAAGTGGCCAGCCACACCCGGATCGATCCCTGGTTCCTTGCGCAGATCGAGGATCTGGTCAAAGAAGAGCGCTCGATTGCGACTGATGGCCTCAAGGCTCTGGATGTTTTGCGCATACGCGCGCTAAAGCGCAAGGGATTTTCCGATAGCCGCATGGCAACTTTGCTGAGCTGCAAGGAAAGCGAAATTCGCGCTTTACGTATACGCCATGGCGTTCGACCGGTGTACAAGCGCGTGGATTCCTGTGCAGCGGAATTCACTGCCACCACTGCCTACATGTACTCCACTTATGAAGAGGAATGTGAAGCCGCACCAAGCAAGCGTAAAAAGATTGTAGTACTAGGCGGTGGACCCAACCGTATCGGTCAGGGAATCGAATTTGACTACTGCTGCGTGCATGCGGCTCTGGCACTGCGGGAAGACGGTTATGAGACCATCATGGTCAACTGCAATCCGGAGACCGTATCCACGGACTACGATACCTCCGACCGTCTGTATTTCGAGCCACTGACTTTCGAGGATGTGATGGAGATCATCGATCTCGAAAAACCCACGGGCGTGATTGTGCAATTCGGCGGCCAGACCCCGCTCAAGTTGGCGCGCGCCCTGGCTGCGGCCGGCGCTCCCATCATCGGCACCTCGCCGGACAGCATCGATTGCGCCGAGGATCGCGAGCGCTTTTCCCAGCTGGTGGACAAGCTGGGCTTGCTGCAGCCGCCGGCGCGCAGCGCCCATAACGAAGAGGAAGCGGTACAGCTCGCCCGCGAAGTGGGTTTTCCGTTGATGCTGCGGCCATCTTATGTGCTGGGCGGCCGCGCCATGGAAGTGGTGTTTAGCGAAGATGACCTGCTGGTTTACATCCGTAACGCCGTGCAGGTGTCAAATGACTCGCCGGTACTTATGGACCGGTTCCTGGAAGACGCCATCGAAGTGGATGTTGATGCGCTCTCGGATGGCAAGCAGGTGCTCATCGGTGGCATCATGGAACACGTCGAACAGGCGGGCATCCATTCCGGCGATTCCGGCTGTTCGCTGCCACCCAATACCCTGTCGGCGGAGATGCAGCTGCGTATCCGCGACCAGACCTCGCAGTTAGCCAAGGCTCTAAACGTTGTGGGCCTCATGAACATCCAGTTCGCCATCCAGGGCGACAAACTTTATATATTGGAAGTGAATCCGCGTGCCTCGCGTACTGCGCCATTTGTCTCCAAGGCTGTGGGTGTGCCGCTGGCTAAAGTGGCGGCGCGCTGCATGGTGGGCCGCAGCTTCAAGCAGCAAGGTATCAAAATGATTCCGGCTCCCAAGTATTTCTCAGTCAAGCAGCCGGTGTATCCGTTCATCAAGTTCCGCGGCGTGGATCCGATCCTGGGACCGGAAATGAAATCCACTGGTGAAGTCATGGGCACCGGCCGTAGTTTCGGTGAGGCTTATGCCAAAGCGCAATTCGCTTCGGGGATCATCATCCCGACTGCCGGCAAGGCGCTGTTGTCGGTACGCAATCAGGATAAAGCGGCAGCTATCGGTTTGGCGCGCGCGTTGGTGCAGCGTGGTTTCAAGCTGATCGCAACCCACGGAACTGCTGCAGCGTTGGAAGCCGCGGGTGTGGCCTGCGAGCATGTTAACAAGGTGCGCGAGGGTCGGCCGCATGTGGTGGACCTCATCAAGAATGAAGAAGTGAGTCTGGTTGTGAATACCACTGAAGGCAAGCAGGCGATACTCGAATCCAACTCCATCCGCCGTGAAGCGGTCTTCCATAAGGTTACTTACTACACCACGATTGCTGCAGCCAAGGCCACGATTATTGCGCTGGATTATCTTGATTCGGCCGATGTGAATAAACTGCAGGATTTGCACCGGGAGCTTGCCTGATGGCGAAAACGCCTTTAACGGTGCGCGGCGCAGAGCGTTTGCGTGATGAACTTAAACGCCTCAAGAGCGAGGACCGGCCGCGCATCATTAAGGCCATCGCGGAAGCGCGTGCCCATGGTGATTTGAGTGAGAATGCCGAATATCATGCGGCCCGCGAGCAGCAAAGTTTTGCTGAAGGCCGCATTCAGGAACTGGAATCCAAACTATCAAACGCCGAGATCATTGATGTCACCGGTATCAATGCCGGCGGCAAGGTGGTATTTGGCTGCACGGTGATGCTGGAAGATGAGGAAAACGGCAACGAAGTTACTTACCAGATCGTGGGTGAGGACGAAGCCGACATCAAGGCCAGTCGGGTCTCAGTCAATTCACCCATGGCACGCGCGCTCATCGGCAAACAGCAGGGTGACGTGGTAGTGGTAAAAACCCCCGCCGGTCAGCGTCACTTCGAAATCATCGATGTGCGTTACGAACAATGATGCATGCGGCTTGTTTGACGGGTTGCATTTTCCGGCAATAATCAAGGCGGATTACATCTCAGCTTATGCCTAAACATACCAAAAGCAGCGGCCGCTGGTTGGCCGAGCATTTTTCCGATACTTATGTAAAGCGAGCCCAACAGGCGGGCTGGCGTTCACGCGCAGTTTTCAAGCTTGAAGAGATCCAGCGGCGCGACCATCTCATCAAACGCGGCATGGCGATCGTAGATTTGGGGGCGGCTCCCGGCAGCTGGAGCCAGTACGCCGCGAAGATCCTGGCAGGGCATGGCAGCGTAGTGGCTCTGGATATTCTGCCCATGGAACCCATGGCTGGCGTGGACATTATCCAGGGAGATTTCACCCAGGATGCGGTTCTGGAGCAGCTACAGCAACGCTTGGCAGGCCAAGCCGCTGACCTTGTATTGTCGGATTTGTCCCCCAATATCAGTGGTGATGAAACTATTGACCAGCCCCGCGCCATGTATCTGGCGGAGCAAGCATTGGCGTTTGCCCGTTCTGCACTTGGACCGCAGGGCGGATTCCTGGTGAAAGTATTTCAGGGCACAGGATTTCCTGCCTATCTGCAGGAGTTACGTGCTGGCTTCCACACGGTAGTCACACGTAAACCCAAGGCCTCGCGGGCCCGTAGCCCTGAACTGTTTTTATTGGCCAAACACCCCCGGGTGTAGTACTGTCTCAACGATGAAATAATCCACAGCAATGAGCTGGGGCGCTTGCGAGGTAGCTGATTTTGAACGATTTTCTCAAAACTCTGATCATCTGGATCCTGATTGCAGTCGTGTTGCTGGCGGTATTCAACAGCTTCACATCCAGCAGCAGCAAGACCCAAGCCATCGCCTATTCCAACTTCCTCACGGACGTCCAGGAAGGCAGCATTACGGATATTACTTTCGATGGCCGCAGCATCACCGGCAGTCTGTCTTCGGGCGAAAAGTTCAGCACCTATAGCCCCCTGACCACGGATTTCGCGCCATTGGTGGAGAGTCTGCGCAAGAACAACGCCAATGTGAAAATCGAAGCCAAACCACCCGAACAGACCTCCTGGTTGCTGCAGTTACTGTTCTCTTGGGGACCGATGCTATTGCTTATCGGTGTGTGGATTTATTTCATGCGCCAGATGTCCGGCGGCGCTGGCGGGCGTGGTGCCATGTCGTTCGGCAAGAGCCGTGCGCGCATGCTGGGCGAAGATCAAGTGAAGATCAATTTCAGCGACGTGGCCGGTGTCGAGGAAGCCAAGGATGAAGTCGCGGAACTGGTGGAGTTCCTGCGCGATCCGGGCAAGTTCCAGAAACTCGGCGGGCGCATCCCGCGCGGCGTGCTGATGGTGGGCGCACCGGGTACCGGCAAGACCCTGCTGGCGAAAGCCATTGCCGGTGAAGCCAAGGTGCCGTTCTTCAGTATCTCCGGTTCGGATTTCGTGGAGATGTTCGTGGGCGTGGGCGCCTCGCGCGTGCGCGACATGTTCGAGCAGGCCAAGAAACATGCCCCGTGCATCATATTTATCGATGAGATCGATGCCGTCGGACGGCATCGCGGTGCCGGTCTGGGCGGTGGGCATGACGAGCGTGAGCAGACACTCAATCAGTTGCTGGTGGAGATGGATGGTTTCGAGGGCAGTGAAGGCGTGATCATCATTGCCGCCACCAACCGTCCCGATGTATTGGATCCGGCATTATTGCGCCCCGGCCGTTTTGATCGCCAGGTGGTGGTGCCGCTGCCGGATGTGCGCGGCCGCGAGCAGATCCTCAAAGTCCATATGCGCAAAGTGCCGCTCGCGGACGATGTAAAACCTGGAATCATTGCCCGCGGCACGCCGGGGTTTTCCGGCGCCGACCTTGCCAATCTCGTCAATGAAGCGGCACTGATCGCGGCGCGCGTCAATAAGCGCAGCGTGAGCATGGATGAATTCGAAAAGGCCAAAGACAAGATCATGATGGGCGCAGAACGCCGTTCCATGGTCATGAGCGAGGATGAGAAGCGCCTGACCGCCTGCCATGAATCCGGTCATGCCATCGTCGGCCGACTGGTGCCGGACCATGATCCTGTTTATAAAGTCAGCATCATTCCGCGCGGACGTGCCCTGGGCATCACTATGTTCCTGCCGGAAGACGATCGTTACAGTTACAGCAAGCGCCGCCTGGAAAGCCAACTATCAAGTCTGTTCGGAGGGCGTGTCGCCGAAGAACTGATTTTCGGCGAAGAGTGCGTCACCACCGGCGCCGCCAATGATATCGAGCGTGCCACGCGCATCGCCCGCAACATGGTCACCAAGTGGGGGCTATCTGAGAAACTTGGACCGCTCAGTTATGAAGAAGAGGAAGGCGAGGTATTTCTCGGACACTCAGTGACACGTCACAAGAACATCTCCAGTGATACCCAAAATACCATTGATCTGGAAGTGCGTACCCTGATCGACCGCAACTATCAGCGCGCCAAACAACTGTTGCAGGATAACCTGCAGAAACTCAAGGTCATGGCCGATACCCTCATGAAGTATGAGACTATCGATTCCGACCAAATTGACGCCATCATGAGCGGCAAGCAGCCTGGCGCCCCCAAGGGCTGGGATGACAGTGACCAGGGTGGCCAGCCAGAATCCGCACCCGCTGCGGCATCTGCACCCAAGACCGACACCAAGATCGGCGGCCCTGCGAGCCAGCACTAGGAAAACATGCTGTAATCAAGCCGGCGGTAACGCCGGCTTTTTTATGGCTGGATAGCTACAGACTGGGAACCTCTGTGCAGTTACTGTTGGGTAAAAATACACTGGACCTGTCGCAACCCATAGTCATGGGGGTGCTGAATCGCACGCCGGATTCGTTCTCTGACGGTGGTGCATTCACGGACCTGGATGCGGCATTGCGGCAAGCGCTCCGCATGGGCGAAGAAGGCGCCGCCATCATCGATATCGGCGGGGAATCCACCCGCCCTGGTTCCGTCGCAGTGACTGCACAGCAGGAACTGGACCGGGTCATACCGCTTATCGAACGCCTGGCTTCTGAATCCAAAGTACCGATTTCCATCGATACCAGCAAGCCAGAAGTGATGCGTGTGGCCGTCAGTGCCGGCGCAGTCATGATCAATGACGTCTATGCGCTGCGATTGCCAGGCGCGTTAGAAGTAGCGCGGGATTGTGCCGTGACGGTATGTCTTATGCACATGCAGGGCGAGCCACACAGCATGCAGCAACACCCCGAATACGTGGATGTTGTCTCAGAAGTTAAGATGTTTCTCGAAGAACGTGTGCGGGTGTGTGAATCAGCCGGCATCCCGCGCAAACGTCTGTTGATCGATCCTGGGTTTGGCTTTGGCAAGACACTGACCCACAACCTCAACTTGCTCCGTCATCTGGATGAATTTGTCTCATTGGGACTGCCACTGCTGGTGGGCCTGTCACGCAAGTCCATAATCGGCATGCTGCTCGGTGATGTACCGGTAACCCAACGCATGCATGGCGGCGTGGCGGCGGCAGTGTTAGCTGTCCTGCAGGGTGCCAATATCATCCGCACCCATGATATAAGGCCCACTGTGGATGCACTCAAGATCGTCACCGCCGTACATGAGGACGGATGCTAGAATCCGGCTATACGGGATATGCACTAACAATGGCACGCAAGTTTTTTGGTACTGACGGCATACGCGGCCCGGTAGGCAGCCCGCATATGAGTGCTGATTTCGTACTGCGGCTTGGATGGGCTGCGGGACGGGTACTGGCGCCCCAGGGCGGCGGTACGGTACTCATCGGCAAGGACACGCGCATCTCCGGCTACATGTTTGAATCCGCGCTGGAGGCAGGGTTGTCGGCTGCAGGCGTGAATGTGCAATTGCTAGGCCCCATGCCCACGCCAGCCATTGCCTATCTGACGCACGTGATAAAGGCGCAAGCCGGTATCGTCATCAGCGCATCGCACAATCCGTATGAAGATAATGGCATAAAATTTTTTTCTGCCGAAGGACACAAGCTGCCGGATGAAACCGAGCAGCATATTGAAGAGGCTATAGCCAAACCATTCGTGACTGTGGAATCGGGTTCGTTAGGCAATGCGCGCCGCATGACGGATGCCGCTGAACGCTATATGGCATTTTGCCAATCCAGTGTGTCACCAGGATTCAAACTGGATGGTATCAAGCTGGTACTCGATTGTGCTCACGGCGCCACTTACCGGATAGCGCCCGCAATATTCAGCGCTCTGGGTGCGCAGGTGACGAGTCTCAGCGTGCGTCCCAACGGCTTGAACATCAACAAGGATTGCGGGTCCACTCATCCGCAGAATTTGCAGCAGAAGGTCCTGGAACTGGGCGCGCAAATTGGCATAGCTTTTGATGGCGATGGTGATCGAGTCATAATGGTCGACCATAACGGTGCACTGGTGGATGGCGATGAGTTGCTGTTCATCATCTCCATGGCGCGCAAATTACAGCACTCCCTGCATGGCCCGGTGGTGGGCACGCAAATGAGCAACCTTGGCCTGGAGCAGGCCTTGGGGGTAAACGGCATTGAGTTTCGCCGTGCCCAGGTGGGCGATCGTTATGTATTGGCCATGCTCGAACAGAGCCATGGGCTGCTGGGTGGAGAGAACTCAGGCCACATCATCTGCCTGGACCGCACTACCACCGGCGATGGCATCATCTCTGCCTTGCAGGTTTTGGAAGCACTCAGCGTAGCCGGCCGTGATCTGGCCGATATGAAAACCGGGATGCACAAATTTCCCCAGGTGCTGGTGAATGTCAAGACCCGGGAACGTGTGGATCTACAAACTCCAACGATCCGCTCAGCCGTAGAAACTGTAGAGCAGCAACTGGCCGGCCGGGGACGAGTGTTGTTACGCCTCTCTGGGACAGAACCCGTGGTGCGCGTCATGGTTGAGGCTGAAGACGCCGCTTTGACGCAACAGTTTGCAGAAAGCATAGCCGAGGCGGTACGGGCTGCGGCGCCACATTGATTTCCATGTCTTGCACCATTAAGCTTGCGCGCCTTTTGATCCGAGTCTGGGGGCAGTAATGCGCCAATTTTTGGTTGCCGGCAATTGGAAAATGAATGGCACGCGGGAGAGCGCAACACAGCTCGTGAATGCCATCCTCCAGGATTCTGCGTTATCAGCCAAAATGGAAATCGTGATCTGCCCGCCGTTCGTATATCTCGCCGAAATGGCCAAGCTACTCAAAGGCAGCGCTTTGGTGTTGGGCGCACAGGACATGTGTGCAGAGGGTAATGGCGCCTACACGGGTGAGATCTCCGGCAGCATGTTGCGCGATGTGGATTGCCGTTACGTCATCGTTGGGCACTCGGAGCGCCGTACCCTGTACGGCGAAGACGATGCCATGGTGGCGCGAAAATTCATGGCCGCGCTGAAGGCTGAACTTACGCCAATTCTGTGTGTGGGCGAGAGCCTTAATCAGCGCCAGCGCGGTGAAACCCATACGGTCATTATGCGGCAGCTGACCGCGGTTCTGGATGCGACTGGCATATATGCCTTTGAAAAAGCGGTTGTGGCCTATGAACCTGTGTGGGCCATCGGCACGGGTAAAACCGCAACTCCGGCACAGGCGCAGGAAGTGCATGCGCTTATCCGTGCCGGTATCAGCACTGGGGATGCTAGAATAGCCAGCGCTATCCGGCTGGTTTACGGTGGCAGCGTGAAGGCCTCGAATGCCGCCGAACTGTTCCATATGCCCGATATCGATGGCGGCTTGGTGGGCGGCGCCTCCCTGGAGGCACATGAATTTCTAGCCATCTGCAAAGCGTCAGCCTGATTCCGAATAAATTATTTTGAGTGGTTCTATGCTATATACACTTCTTGAGATCATCCTGGTATTCGTGGCTGTGACGCTGGTCATATTCATTCTGCTGCAACAGGGCAAGGGCGCGGATGCAGGCGCGGCTTTCGGGAGCGGTTCTTCCGGCACAGTCTTCGGGGCAGGCGGGTCAGCGAATTTTCTGAGCCATGTCACAGCGGTATTGGCGACACTGTTTTTTATTCTGGCACTGACGATGGCGTATTTATCCCATCACAAACCTGCGGCGCCGCAGAGCATCGTAGAACGGGCTGTACAACAGCAGGCGGCCGCTGCTCATCCAGCGACACCACAAGCACCCCCTGCGATCAATACGCCTGCTGCCACATCCAAACCTTCTGGCAACCCCCCTCCCGCTCAACCACCACTACATTGATTTAAAGCAAAGCGCAATGACTTAGGTTGTGGTGTCCAGCATCGCTTTTCATCGCTGCAATACGTTAAAATTAAGCAGCTTAGCGGACGGCTGGCAAGCGCGCCGGTATCCTTGGCAAGTAGAAAATGCCGACGTGGTGGAATTGGTAGACACGCTACTTTGAGGTGGTAGTGGGTAAAACCGTGGGAGTTCGAGTCTCCCCGTCGGCACCAGTTTTCTACCTCAGGCCAGCTGTGCACCAGGAGCACTCTGGCTTGGCGGCAATGCATAGCGTTTTTGGAAGGAGAGCATGCTCCAGAATTACGTTCCCATTCTTTTGTTCCTGATCTGCGGTTTCCTGTTCGGAGGCGTGCTGGTCGGAACTGGATTCATTGCCAGCACGCTGCTGGGTAACCGCCGGCCGAACGCGGAAAAGCAATCACCCTATGAATGTGGTTTCGAGCCTTTCACTGACAGCCGCATGAAATTCGACGTACGCTACTATTTAGTGGCGATCATCTTCATCATGTTCGATCTGGAAACTGCTTTTCTGTTTCCCTGGGCCGTTTCACTGCATAGCATCGGACTCTTCGGGTTCATTTCGATGTTGATCTTTCTCGCCATAGTCATGGTGGTGGGTTACATCTATGAATGGAAGAAAGGGGCCCTGGAATGGGAATAGCAGAGGTGCAACAAAAAGGTTTCGTGACTACTGGGGTGGATACCCTGGTCAATTGGGCGCGCACCGGGTCACTCTGGCCCATGACTTTTGGTCTGGCCTGTTGTGCCATCGAGATGATGCATGCCGGCGCCGCACGCTACGACCTGGACCGCTTTGGAGTGATCTTCCGTCCCAGCCCCCGGCAATCCGACGTCATGATCGTGGCCGGCACACTGGTCAATAAGATGGCCCCGGCACTGCGCAAGGTTTACGACCAGATGGCTGAACCCCGCTGGGTGATCTCCATGGGTTCCTGTGCGAACGGCGGGGGTTATTATCACTATTCATATTCCGTGGTCCGCGGCTGCGACCGTATCGTGCCAGTGGATGTGTACGTGCCCGGATGTCCGCCCAGCGCCGAGCAATTACTCTACGGCATCATCCAATTGCAAAAGAAAATCAAACGTACCAATACCATTGCGCGTTAGTCGAGTAACCGAGTGATTTCAATAACCGACAAATTAGCCGGAATCTTAAAGTCGCGCTTTGGCGATGACTTGAAACGTATGCCGTCTACGGTCGATCAGCTGACGTTCGAAACAACCGCGACCAAGCTGCGTGATATCTGTAAAGCATTGCGCGACGAAGAGCCCTTCCGGTTTGAACAGCTCATGGACGTCTGCGGGGTGGATTACCTGGGATACGCAGACACTGAATGGCGTACGCAAAGCGCCACTGTCACTGGCTTTAGCCGTGGAGTGAACCGGCATACGCTGGAAGTGGGCGATCGCCCGCAACGGCGCTTCGCAGTGGTCTATCATTTATTGTCCATCCATTTCAACCGGCGTTTGCGGTTGCGGGTGTTCTGCACTGATGATCCGCCGATGATGGATTCGGTGACTGATATCTGGAGTTCTGCCAACTGGTTCGAGCGCGAAGCTTTCGACCTGTACGGCATACTTTTCAATGGCCATCCGGACCTGCGACGCATCCTCACCGACTACGGTTTTATAGGCAATCCTTTTCGCAAGGATTTCCCCATGTCCGGCAATGTAGAAGTGCGCTACGACCCGGAGAAGCAGCGCGTGATATACGAACCGGTGAGCATCGAGCCGCGGGTATTGGTACCGCGCGTCATACGCGAAGATCCGCGCTACGAAGAGGCCAGCAAGGAGGCCCCCAAAAATGCCTGAGATCCAGAACTTCACCATGAACTTCGGGCCGCAACACCCGGCGGCCCATGGTGTGCTGCGCCTGATCCTGGAGATGGATGGCGAAGTGATCACCAAGGCCGATCCGCACATCGGTCTGTTGCACCGCGCCACCGAAAAACTCGCCGAAACCAAGCCCTACAACCAGAGCATCGGCTACATGGATCGGCTGGATTACGTCTCTATGATGTGCAACGAACATGCCTATGTGATTGCCATCGAGAAACTGCTGGGAATCACAGCGCCGGTCCGTGCCCAGTATATCCGCGTGCTGTTTGATGAGATTACCCGCATTACCAATCATCTGCTGTGGTTGGGCGCTCACGGACTCGATATCGGCGCCATGACCGTGTTCCTGTACTGTTTTCGCGAACGCGAGGACATCATGGACATGTATGAGGCGGTCTCCGGAACGCGCATGCACGCTACCTATTACCGTCCAGGTGGCGTATATCGAGATTTGCCGGGACGCATGCCAGAGTATAAGGCCACGCGTTTTCGCAGCACAGGCGACCTGCGGCGCATGAACAAGGCACGAGAAGGATCGTTGCTGGACTTCATCGAGGATTTCACCGGGCGATTCCCAAAATGTATCGACGAATATGAAGTTCTGCTCACGGACAATCGCATCTGGAAGCAGCGCACCGTGGGTATCGGCGTGGTTTCACCAGAGCGTGCCCTGCAACTGGGTTTTTCAGGCCCGATGCTACGCGGTTCCGGTATTGAATGGGATCTGCGCAAAAAGCAGCCGTATGCGGTTTATGACCAGTTGGATTTCGATATTCCGGTGGGAATAAACGGCGACTGTTATGACCGTTATCTGGTGCGTATCGAGGAGATGCGCCAATCCAATAATATAGTTAAGCAGTGCATCGCCTGGTTGAGAAACAATCCGGGTCCGGTGTGGCTGGAGGATCACAAAATCACACCGCCGCTGCGCGAACAGATGAAATCCGACATGGAATCCCTGATTCACCATTTCAAGTACATGACTGAGGGTTACTGCGTGCCGGAAGGCGAAGTTTATGCGGCCATCGAGCATCCCAAAGGCGAATTCGGGATATACATGATTTCCGACGGCGCCAACAAGCCGTTCCGGGTGAAGATCCGCGCGGCCGGATTCGCGCATCTTTCCGCTCTTGATGAGATGGTGCGCGGTCATATGCTCGCGGATTTGGTGGCCATCATCGGCACCCAGGACATCGTGTTTGGCGAGGTGGATCGCTGATGGCGAAGGCTGCCTCCAAACCGGCGACGCTGTCGAAACACGCGCGTGAGGCCATTGACGCGGCGATTGAAAAATACCCGCCGGGGCAGCAACGTTCTGCGGTGTTTGTGGCATTGCGCGAGGTGCAGCACGAGAACAACGGTTATCTCAATGTGGAACTCATGGACGCGGTAGCGGAGTACCTGAAGCTGGAACCCATCAAGGTTTACGAGATCGCCACCTTCTATTCCATGTATGAGACCAAACCAGTGGGCCGGCACAGCATCTCGGTGTGCACCAACATCTCCTGCATGCTGCGTGGCGCGGAAGATATTGTGGCGCACATCGAAAAGAAATTGGGAGTGAAGACCGGAGAAAGCACCAAGGACGGGCGCTGCTATCTGAAGCGCGAGGAAGAATGTCTGGCGGCCTGTGCTGGCGCTCCGATGATGATGGTGGACCATAAATACTATGAAAATCTAACGCCGGAAAAGATCGACCGGATCCTGGACGACCTGAAATGAGCATACCGCTGGATCAGGTCTGTCACCGGACGTTTAAGTTCGATAAACCGTGGACTATTGAGAACTATCTCAAGGTCGATGGTTACAAGGCCTGGAAGAAAATCCTCAAGGACAAGATCTCACCTGACCAGGTGACCGAAGAAGTAAAAGCCTCGGGACTGCGTGGCCGCGGCGGCGCGGGTTTTCCCACCGGCGTCAAATGGGGGTTCATGCCCAAGAACCCCGGCGGTCCTTCCTATGTGGTGTGCAACTCCGACGAATCCGAACCGGGCACCTGCAAGGATCGGGACATCCTGCGTTTTAATCCGCATGCGCTGGTGGAAGGCATGGCCATCGCGTGTTATGCCATGCGCTGTAAGGTGGGATACAACTACATGCGTGGCGAGTTCATGGACGAACCGTATGAACACTTCGAGCGGGCGCTCAAGGAAGCCTACAAGGCCGGGCTGCTGGGCAAGGATATCCTGGGCTCGGGCCTGGATATCGACATCTACAGCCATCTGGGCGCCGGCGCCTATATCTGCGGTGAGGAAACCGCGCTGCTGGATTCATTGGAAGGCAAGAAGGGCTGGCCTCGTTTCAAACCGCCGTTTCCGGCCAGTTACGGCGTCTTCGGCAGGCCCACGACCGTCAACAACACCGAAACTTTGGCCTCGGTGCCGAGCATCATCCTGAATGGCGCCAAGTGGTTCGCAGACTTTGGCAAACCCAACAACGGCGGCACCAAGATATTCTCGGTCACCGGCCATGTGGCCAAACCCGGCAATTTCGAAGTGCCTATGGGCACATCTTTCAAGGATCTGCTGGCGATGGCAGGCGGCGTGTGGCAGGGCCGTAAACTCAAAGCGGTGATTCCCGGCGGCGTGTCGGCCAAGTTATTGCCCGCCGACATCATGCTGGAGTGCGACATGGATTTTGATTCGCTGCAAAAAGCCGGTTCGATGCTGGGTTCGGGCGCGGTCGTGGTGATGGATGAGACCACCTGCATGGTGAAGGTGCTGGAGCGCATCTCACGCTTCTTTTATTCGGAATCCTGTGGCCAGTGCACGCCCTGTCGTGAGGGTACCGGCTGGATGCATCGCGTGATCTCGCGTATCGAACATGGCCAGGGAAGACAGGAAGATCTGGATATGCTAGTCAGCATCTCGAAGAATATCGAAGGTCACACCATCTGTGCGTTCGGCGATGCAGCCGCCTGGCCGGTGCAGAGCTTCATCAAGCATTTTCACAGCGAGTTCCAATACCACATTGACCACGGCTGTTGCCTGGCGGGTCCCGGCGCGCGCCGGCAAGCCGCCTGAACGCTGGTGGCACACGCACATGACTGAACAACTGGTCAACATAGAGATCGACGGCAAACCCATCAAGGCCCGCAAGGGTGAGATGATCATGCAAGCTGCCGATCGGGTAGGCGTTTATATCCCGCGTTTCTGTTATCACGAAAAACTCTCGGTGGCGGCTAATTGCCGCATGTGCCTCATCGAAGTTGAGAAAAGTCCCAAGCCGTTAGTGGCCTGCGCCACGCCGGTGGCGGAAGGCATGAAAGTGCTGACCCGCTCGGTGAAGGCGCTGACCGCACAACGTGCCACCATGGAATTCCTGCTCATCAACCATCCGCTCGACTGTCCCATCTGTGATCAGGGTGGTGAGTGCGAATTGCAGGACTTGGCCATGGGTTATGGCCGCGATATTGCCCGTTACTCGGAACGCAAACGCGTCATCAAGGATGAGAACATCGGCCCGCTGATATCCACTTACATGACGCGCTGCATCTACTGCACGCGCTGCATACGCTTTGGTCAGGAGATTGCTGGCATCCAGGAACTCGGCGACACCGGGCGCGGCGAGCATTCGCGTGTCGGTACCTACATCGCGCGCAGCGTAGATCATGAATTGTCCGGCAATGTCATCGATCTTTGTCCGGTAGGTGCACTCAATTCCAAGCCTTTCAGGATGCATGGCCGCGGCTGGGAGATGACCCAGATCGAGGCTGTCTCACCACATGATTGTGTCGGTTCGAATCTCTACGGTCATGTTTTGCGCGGTAATGTCATGCGCGTGGTGCCGAAAGCCAATGAGGCGGTGAACGAAACCTGGGTCTCTGACCGTGATCGTTTCAGCTACACGGGCATCAGCAGCAGTGAACGCCTTGAATATCCTATGCTCAAGCTGGATGGTACGTGGCAAAAAGCTGATTGGGAGACGGCCTTGGCGGCAGCGGCCAGCACCTTGCGCCAGGTACATGGCGATGCCGGTGTGCTGGCTTCACCTAATTGCACGACTGAAGAATTATATTTATTGCAAAAATTGGCGCGTGGCCTTGGTATCCACAGCATCGACACACGCCTGCGCCAGGCAGATTTTCGCGACGATGAATTCGAACCGGCATACCCATGGCTTGGGCAGTCAATCGAGGATATTGAAAGACTCAACTCGATTTTTGTGATCGGTTCCAATATTCGCAAGGAAGTTCCGTTGCTGGCGCATCGGCTGCGCAAGGCGGCGCTCAGGGGCGGGCATGTGATGTTCCTGAATGGGCGCCATCATGAATCGTTGTATCCGGTTGCTGCCGAGATCAATGTGGCCTGGTTGGACATGCAAGCAGCGCTGGCGGCGGTCCTGAGAGCGGCTTTGGGCAGAAAGGCAGCGCCCACACATCTCAAGGATCTACTAAAAGAACAAGAAGTGAAGCCACAGCATCTGTTGGTGGCGGAACAACTGCTGAAGGGCGAGCGCAAGGCGGTCTTGCTGGGGCATATGGCCCTGCAGCATCCACAGTTTGCGGATTTGCGTGTCTTGGCGGCAGCGCTTGCGGAGGTGACGGGTGCACAACTGGGATATATATCGGAAGGTGCCAACAGCGCGGGTGCCTGGCTGGCAGGCGCTGTGCCGCAACGTCTGGCCGGCGGCAAGAAGGCCGCGCTCAAGGGACTTGATGCCCGCGCCATGTTTACCGAGCCACGCCGTTGTTATTTACTGTTGGGTGTGGAACCGGAGCTGGATTGTTGGGACAGCGCCAGCGCCCTGCACGCACTAAATGGTGCGGACGCAGTGGTCGCCATTACGCCGTTCGTGACTGACAACATGAAGCTATATGCATCCGTGCTGTTGCCCGCAGGTACTTTCGGCGAGACCTCCGGCACCTATGTAAATGCAGAAGGGCGTTGGCAGAGTTTCACCGGTATGACAAAACCGTTGGGCGAGTCTCGACCCAGCTGGAAAATATTGCGGGTGCTCGGCAATATCTGTGGGTTGGCGGGTTTCGACTACCTGTCATCGGAGGACGTACGCGAAGAGCTCAGGAAGGCAGTAGGCGATTTAAAGCCCGATAATTCCTACAAGGGTACGCGTATCGTCACATCAGCCGCAGCGCATAAGGGTTTCCAGCGGGTCGCGGAAGTGCCGCTGTATTCCACGGACATGCTGGTGCGGCGCGCACCGCCTTTGCAGCAGACCCAGGATGCCGATGCCGGCTGGCTGCGATTGTGTCCTGTGGATGCCCAGAAACTTGGAGTGGCTGAAGGCGAACGCATCACCGTCAAACATGGCGATCAAAGCGTGGTGTTGCCTGTGAAGATCGATACGAGCATGGTCTCCGGTGATGTGTGCATGCCCGCCGCGATCCGCGAGACTGCCGGTTTTGGTGCATTCCACATGCAGCTCGAGCTGGAAAAAACCAAATGACTGCTGCCCTGAACAACCTGGTTTTATATTGGCAAGGGCTGCCTGCCGGCTGGCAACTCACGCTGCGCTCCCTCGGCGGCATCGTCGCTATCATGCTACCGTTGATCCTGGCGGTGGCGTATCTGACGCTGGCGGAGCGGCGCATCATCGGTTTCATGCAGGTGCGCATGGGGCCGAACCGTGTCGGCCCATGGGGGTTACTGCAGCCGTTCGCGGATGTGCTCAAGTTGGTATTCAAGGAAGTCATACTGCCGACCAACGCCAACCGTTTCCTGTTCCTGACCGCGCCGATCATCTCCATCGCCACGGCTTTCGCTGCTTGGGCGGTGATTCCATTCGGCAATGGTGTGATTCTGTCAGATGCCAATGCCGGACTCCTGTACCTGTTGGCGCTGTCATCGTTCGGCGTATACGGTGTCATCCTCTCCGGCTGGGCCTCCAATTCCAAATATGCATTCCTGGGCGCCATGCGTTCCGCGGCACAGATGGTGTCCTATGAAATCGCCATGGGTTTCGCTTTGGTCGGCGTGCTGCTGGCAAGCCAGAGCCTCAATCTCAACCAGATTGTGCTGAGCCAGAACGGTAACATCGGACATTGGTATATTTGGCCGCTGCTTCCACTATTCGTCATCTATCTGGTTTCCGGTGTGGCGGAGACCAACCGAGCACCCTTCGACGTGGCGGAAGGCGAATCGGAGATCGTCGCGGGTTTCCATGTGGAATATTCCGGCACCGCTTTCGCGGCTTTCTTTCTGGCGGAATACACCAACATGATCCTGATTTCAGCCCTGGCCGCTACGCTGTTCTGCGGCGGCTGGTTGTCACCTCTGCAAGGATGGGCATGGCTTGCGGGTACGCCACTGGCGTTCCTGGCCAGCACCAGTTTCATCTGGTTTGCACTTAAGACCTGTTTCTTCCTGTACTGCTTCCTGTGGTTCCGGGCCACCTTCCCGCGTTACCGCTACGATCAGATCATGCGACTTGGCTGGAAGGTATTCATCCCCATCACCATCCTGTGGCTGGTGCTAGAGGGTTTGGCCATCATATTGAAGATCCCACCGTGGTTTGCATGAGGCCCACATGAACGCAATACGCAGTTGGATCAAGAGCCTGTTGCTGGTGGAGCTGTTCCAGGGTCTGGCGCTCACGGGCAGGCTATTTTTTGCCCACAAGGTGACCATCCGCTATCCGGAGGAGCACACGCCCAAGTCACCGCGCTACCGCGGGTTGCTTGCGCAACGCCGTTATGCCAACGGCGAGGAACGCTGCATCGCCTGCAAACTGTGCGAAGCGGTGTGCCCGGCCCAGGCCATTACCATCGATTCGGAACAACGCGAGGACGGCACCCGCCGCACTACGCGCTATGACATCGACCTTTTCAAATGCATCTACTGCGGCTTCTGCGAGGAAGCCTGTCCGGTGGATGCCATCGTGTTAAGCAGCGTTACGGATTTTCATTTTGAAAAGCGCGGCGAGCAGATTATGACCAAGGAAAAACTTCTTGCCATTGGCGACAAATACGAGACGCAGATCGCCGCCGCACGCGCGGCCGATGCGCCTTACCGCTGAGGAGCACATGGCAGAAACTATCGTCTTCATCGTGCTGGCGGCGGTCCTAATCGGTGCCGCACTCGGGGTAATAACCTCGCGCAATCCGGTGCATTCAGCGCTGTTCCTGGTGCTGGCATTCGTGACCAGCGCCGGATTGTGGCTGTTGCTGGAGGCAGAATTCCTGGCCCTGATACTGGTACTGGTATACGTGGGTGCGGTCATGGTGCTGTTCCTGTTCGTGGTAATGATGCTGGACATCAATACCGTCACCCTGCGCCAGGGTTTTGTGCGCTATGCACCGCTGGGCCTGGTGGTGGCAGTTATCGTACTGCTGGAGATCGGTTACGTGGTCTGGACTGAGAAACTGGGTGTGACCTTTGGCACGCCGCTGCCGCATGCGGCTGCCTACAGCAACACCCGCGAGCTGGGCAGCCTGATCTATACCACCTATGTCTATCCGTTTGAGCTTGCGGCGGCGATCCTGCTGGTTGGCATCGTGGCGGCTATCACCCTGACGCTCAGGCGCCGTACCGGCACGCGCTTCCAGGACCCTGCCAAACAAGTACGCGTCAGCGCCAAACGCGGCCGCATCCGCATCGTCAAAATGCCGACAGAACACAAGCCAGGAGGGGATCCCGGTGATCACACTGTTTGATTTTCTGGCGCTCAGCGGCGCGCTGTTCGCCATCAGCGTGGCCGGCATATTCCTGAACCGCAAGAATGTGATCCTGTTGCTGATGTGCATCGAGCTGATGCTGCTGGCGGCCAATTTCAATTTCATCGCATTCTCACGTTATCTCAACGACCCTGCTGGCCAGGTGTTCGTGTTCTTCATACTCACGGTCGCAGCAGCCGAATCCGCCATTGGCCTGGCGATACTGGTGGTGCTGTTCCGCAACCGTCACAGCATCAATGTCGAAGACATGGACAGCATGAAGGGTTGATTATGAATCCAGCGATGCCGGACATATTTTTGATCATCGTGCTGGCACCGCTGGCCGCGGCCATCGTGGCCGGGATCTTCATGCGTTTCATCCCCAGACCTGCGGCCCATTGGGTCACGATTTTGGGTGTGGGCGTGTCTTGCGTGCTATCGGCCTATGTGCTCTGGCAGATGCTCTACAACGGCATGGGCAGCACCAATGTGACGGTCTATGACTGGGGGGTGGTGGGGAATGTGCAGTTTCAGGTGGGGTTCCTGGTGGACCGCCTCACAGCCCTGATGATCACCGTGGTGAGCTTCGTATCCCTGATGGTGCACATCTACACCATCGGCTACATGGCGGATGATCCCGGTTACAAGCGTTTTTTCAGTTATATCTCATTGTTCACCTTTTCCATGCTGATGCTGGTAATGGCCAACAACTTCCTGCAGCTGTTCTTCGGCTGGGAAGCGGTCGGGTTGGTGTCCTACCTGCTGATCGGTTTTTGGTATACGCGTCCGACAGCCATCTATGCTGGCCTCAAAGCTTTTCTGGTGAACCGTGTAGGTGATTTCGGTTTCTTGCTGGGGATTGCACTGGTGCTGACTTATACCGGCAGTCTGAATTACGCCGATGTATTCACGCATGCTCCGCAGCTCTCCGGCCAGACTATTCAGCTGTTTTCCGGCGTCGCTTGGTCAGTGCCGACGGTCATCTGCATACTGCTGTTTGTAGGCGCCATGGGTAAATCTGCCCAGGTACCGCTGCATGTATGGTTGCCGGACTCCATGGAAGGCCCCACGCCAATATCGGCGTTGATCCACGCCGCCACCATGGTGACCGCCGGCATCTTCATGGTGGCGCGCATGTCGCCGTTGTTTGAACTTTCCGATACCGCCTTGTCGGTAGTCATGATCATCGGTGCTATCACTGCCTTCTTCATGGGGCTGGTGGGCGTCGTGCAGAACGACATCAAACGCGTGATCGCATATTCGACCCTGTCACAGCTGGGATATATGGCGGCAGCCCTGGGGGCTTCAGCCTATGCCGCGAGCATCTTCCATCTCATGACGCATGCGTTTTTCAAGGCCTTGCTGTTCCTGGCGGCAGGCTCGGTGATCATCGCCATGCACCATGAACAGGACATGCGCTACATGGGTGGACTGCGCAAGTACATGCCCATCACCTACATCACCTTCGCCATAGGCTCCCTGGCATTGATCGCATTCCCGGGTTTTGCCGGATTCTTTTCCAAGGACACCATCATAGAGGCCATTCACGAATCCCACCGCCTGGGCAGTGGCTTCGCCTATTGGTGCGTGCTATTGGGCGCCTTCGTGACCGCGCTGTATACCTTCCGCATGTTGTTCATGACATTTCACGGCAAGGAACGCTTTGTGGTGGAGCAGGGCCAGGGAGCGCGTCATGATGACCCGGAAGCGCACTTGAAATCTGGCCACCTGACCCATCTCCCAAAGGAATCACCGTGGGTGGTCACCCTGCCGTTGAGTTTGCTGGCCATACCCTCGCTGCTGATCGGTTGGCCGACGATCCGGCCGCTGTTGTATGGAAATTTCTTCGGCACGTCCATTTATGTCGCGCCCGATCACCATGTGATGCAGACACTAGCCGGAGAATTCCATGGCGCCGGCAGCATGGTATTGGAGAGTGTCAGCACACCGACCTTGTGGATCGCCTTGTCAGGTGTGTTGGCCGCCTGGATATTCTACATACTCAAACCATCCTGGCCCGGTGTGTTGGCAAGGGTCTTTAGGCCTGGTTATCAACTTTTAGTACATAAATTCTATGTCGACGAGATCTATTCGCTTTTCATCGCCGGCGGAGCCCGTGGTTTGGGTAGGCTGCTATGGCAGGTGGGTGACGAGACGATCATTGATGGCGGTTTGGTGAATGGTAGCGCCCAGACCGTAGGCTGGTTTTCACGCATCCTGCGCCGCAGCCAGTCGGGTTATCTGTACCACTATGCCTTTGCCATGATCATTGGCCTATGCCTGTTATTGGGCTGGCTGATATTGCGCTGATGGGATCTTTCGATATGACTAACGCCCATTTTCCCATCTTGAGTGTCCTGCTATGGCTACCCATCGCCGGTGCTCTGGTGGTGCTGCTGGCCGGCCGAATGGCGCCTAAATCAGTACGTTGGCTGGCGCTGTTCTTCTCGACCGTGGTGTTCGCCATCAGTGTGCCTTTGTGGACCGGGTTCAATACCGGCACCGCCAGTATGCAGTTCGTGGAAAATATACCTTGGATCAGCACCTTCAACGTGCACTATCACCTGGGTGTGGATGGCATCTCCATGCCGCTGATTTTACTCAACACTTTCATGACAGTGCTGGTGGTAGTCGCCGGCTGGGAAGTGATCCAGTACAAAGTTGCCCAGTACATGGCGGCCTTCCTGATCATGGAAGGGCTCATCAATGGCGTGTTCTCATCGCTCGACGGCCTGCTGTTCTATGTACTGTGGGAAGCCATGCTCATCCCCATGTTCCTCATCATCGGCATCTGGGGTGGCCCGCGGCGTGTGTATGCCACCATTAAGTTCTTTCTGTATACCTTCTTTGGCTCGGTGCTGATGCTGATCGCCATCATTTACATGTATGTAAAGTCCGGCAGCTATGACATTCTTGCCTTCCAGCATATGCCATTGGGCATGACTGCGCAGGTGCTCATTTTTATTGCTTTTCTGGTGGCGTTCGCCGTGAAAGTACCCATGTGGCCGGTGCATACCTGGCTCCCGGATGCGCATGTGGAAGCGCCTACCGGTGGTTCCGTAATCCTGGCGGCCATCTTGCTGAAAATGGGTGCTTATGGCTTCCTGCGATTCAGCTTGCCGATTGCACCGGATGCCAGTCGTGCACTCATGTGGTTGATGATTGGCTTGTCGTTGGTGGCCATCATTTATATCGGCTTTGTGGCCATCGCCCAGACCGACATGAAAAAGCTGGTGGCTTACTCATCCGTGGCGCACATGGGTTTTGTAACTCTGGGTTTCTTCATCCTGTTCCTGATTTTCCAGAAGACCGCGAGTACCGACGGCACCGTTATGGGCGTGGAGGGGGGGTTGGTGCAGATGATCTCCCATGGGTTTGTCTCAGGAGCGTTGTTCCTGTGCGTGGGCGTGTTGTACGACCGACTGCACACTCGGGATATCAAGGCCTACGGTGGCGTCATCAATAAGATGCCAGCGTTTGCATTTTTCCTGGTGCTGTTCGCCATGGCCAATGTAGCATTGCCCGGCACTTCCGGCTTCGTGGGCGAATGGATGGTGATTCTCGCCAGCATGAAAGCCAATTTCTGGATCGCATTTGGCGCTGCCTTCACGCTTTTCCTCGGCGCTGCCTATACCCTGTGGATGGTGAAGCGCGTGCTTTACGGACCAGTGGCCAACAGCAACGTGGCAGGAATGCATGATATCGGCAAGCGCGAATTTATTGTTCTGGGTTTGTGTGCGCTCCCGGTGATCCTGATTGGTGTCTGGCCGGCGCCCTTGCTGGATGTCATGCACGCGAGCGTGACGAATCTGGTAAACCAAGTAGTGCAATCAAAATTGTAGAAAAGTGTTTGAGGAAATGCCGATGTCCATACTGCCCAGCCTGACCCAAGCCATTCCAGAGATGTTCGTTCTGGGCATGGGCTGCTTTATCCTGGTCGTAGACACATTCCTGAGTGACCGTCATCGTGTTGTCAGCTACTGGCTGTCTTTGGCGACGGTAGCGGCCACCGCCTGGTTGACCGTGACTGTAGCGCAGACGGGTGGTCTGCTGACATTCAACGACATGTTCATAAATGACAGCATGGGCAATGTGCTCAAACTATTCACCTACCTGGTGGTGGCGCTCACGTTCCTGTACTCGCGCGAGTATCTGCGTGACCGCAGCCTGTTCAAGGGTGAATTCTACGTGCTCGGCCTGTTTGGCATGCTCGGCATGATGGTGATGATATCGGCGCATAATTTCATCAGCATCTATCTGGGTCTGGAACTGTTGTCATTGTCGCTGTATACGATGGTGGCACTGGATCGCGACTCACCAGTGGCGTCCGAGGCCGCCATGAAATATTTTGTACTGGGTGCGATCGCGTCCGGCACGTTGTTGTATGGCATGTCTCTTCTTTATGGCGCCACCGGCACTCTGGATCTGACCCGGCTGGGCATGCACATCGCTGAATCCGCAACCATCAATGTCGGCGTGATGCTGGCACTGGGATTCATCATCGTTGGCCTGTGTTTCAAGTTGGGTGCAGTACCGTTCCATATGTGGCTGCCGGATGTGTACGAGGGCGCCAGCACGCCGGTGACCATGTATATCGGTTCAGCGCCCAAGATCGCCGCCTTTGCGCTCTTCATGCGCCTGTTGGTGGCCGGCCTGGGTGGTTTGCACGTGGAATGGCATGCCATCCTGACGGTCCTGGCAGTACTGTCCATGGGCATCGGCAGCATCGTGGCCATCGTCCAGACCAACCTGAAACGCATGCTGGCGTATTCCACCATCTCACATGTGGGCTTCATCCTGCTGGGGATCCTCGCCGGCACCACCGAAGGCTATCAGGCCGCCATGTTTTACGTGGTCACCTACGTGATCATGTCCACGGCAGCCTTCGGTATGATCATCTTGTTGGCACGCAAGGGCTTTGAAGCAGATCGGCTCGATGACTTCAAGGGCCTGAATGACCGCAGCCCGTGGTTCGCCGCCATGATGCTCATGGTGATGTTCGGTATGGCCGGCGTGCCGCCGTTCGTGGGCTTCTTTGCCAAACTCTATGTGCTACGCGCCGTGATCGATATCGGGATGTCCTGGCTGGCGGTGGTGGCGGTGATCTTCACACTCATCAGCGCCTACTATTACCTGAAAGTGGTAAAACTTATGTATTTCGATC
>Ga0307372_10002532_pt1 | contig 30162 bp, 24 predicted proteins | sample OX1MG_FD_202533 | JGI IMG/M metagenome (GOLD analysis project Ga0307372, IMG submission 202533) | Soil microbial communities from Risofladan, Vaasa, Finland - OX-1 | ecosystem: Environmental > Terrestrial > Soil > Coastal area > Acid sulfate soil | place: Finland: Risofladan, Vaasa | collected... | reverse complement strand
CTTGGATGCGTATCGGGCCCCGCCAGATGGGACGTATCCCAAATACCTGGTCCTGCTTGATTACCCGGATGAGAAAATCCATGCCGGCAATGGATTCACGCACGCGCCGAGGGCGTTTGGTGGTGATAACCACTGTTGTTCTGAAGATTTGTTCGGTCAGATCCCAATAGTTCGCCGCGGACCAGCCACCGATATAGCAGGGACTGAAAAGCCGGTCTGCGATGACCCATGGATCATCCAGGACCGGTGTGGCAGTTGCCGCTTCAATCGGGATAGGCTGATACAGACCGCGACGGAGCCGAGCCATCCACCCGGAAGCAGCCCATCTGGATAGCTGTAAAGCGGCAGCCTGACCATCTATGCCAAGTACCTTGGTCACGTCTTTTACTGAGACGGGTCCCTTGGAGGCCCGCACAACGGCCGCAAGCCGCGTCCGGCTCAGGTTTCCCAGCCCTTTTAGACTGCTTGTTTGTGTATATTTAGTAAGCATATTATATCCGATAAAGATAATTAATACTCTTACTATATACTTAAATAAAGCTTTATAGTATATTATGCGTGTAATAACTATCTGATATTGATAGAAACTGAAGTTCTATGATACTAGATAATTCAAGGCCCTACCGCTGTATCCAAAAATCCGAACGACTGTCAACGCGGGAGACTGTCGTTGAGTGATTTCGGGTGGAGGTCCCACTGCCATGGGTTATTCGAGTTGCCCACGGCGGTGTAACCTTGGATTTCGCCTACTACACGCGATCGAACTGGATTTTTGTTATAAGCGCCAATACCTGGACAACATGCCAGTCCTTCTCGATAAGGACCTCGGTTGTACCCAGGGCGCCTGCGACAGCGCCAAGTTCTTCAAGAGTTGGCGCGCTCAAACTCGAGATACATCCCGTTATAACCGATCTTGCGCCGCACGCGTTTATCAATAGCAATCACGCGACCCGAGGGAACCTGTGTTGTCTGCCCCTCGTTGTAGGAGAGCTCGGCCATCGAAGCGCGTACACCGACGTTCAGTTTGCGTAGCGCCTCCTCACCCAGGCGCCGGATGCCGACACGAGGGACAGGCCGGTCACCCGCCAACGGTGAATACGTTGCTTTTGCGTAAAGCCCGTACCCGACACGAACCAGCGCCCCGTCCCTTACCAATTCCCTTAAGGCGCGCCCAACCTGGTCGTATCCGGCCAGCCCCGCGAAATCAGCCCGTAAATAGACCTCGGGTTTGCGCCGCTTAACCGACTTATAGATTCGTTTCTTAAGATTATCCATAATATTCAATAATATAGATATTAATAAACTAGCCAAAATACGACAATTTCAATGATTAGCATAGGCGTCCTATGCTCCCTGAGCAACCCCGCGCCGGCTACTGCCTCCAAGGGTGCTCCAGCATGTCGATTTGTGTATAAATATTGATTTAATCAATAATTATCGTATTAATACTAACTTTATTTAATATTTATATTGATTTCCCCCGTGAATAGTACCAAGCGTGATGTGGGATTTCTCGGTCATGTTCGCAGCACAGTTATTGGGCGAATCCCTCCGCAATCTGGGTATCGGGAGCAACCCCAGAATTGACCCCCGGCATTTTTACCTTGCCTGGCTGTACGCTTGACCATGGGGCTATTGCACTTCGGGCATTCCGGTATCGCATGTGCTGCGACGGTTGTAGGCGTAATCGAGTGAGAGTTTTGCTGAACAGCGGCGATCATTGTCGCAAGGCGTGGGCCATCAATTAATTCTATATTCCGACCCGAGGCGAAAGCTTTGGCATCCTCAGTGAAGTTACCAGACGTGATGACAAATCCACCGGCGACACCTTTAGCGGCCATAAGCCCATAGAGTTCGCGCACGATGTTCACGCTGACCTTATAAGCGTGCCAGTGCTTACATTGCACCAGAAAGACTTCGGATTCTTTTCGCAGTCGCAGATCAATACCGCCATCGGCTCCACCCTGGCCGGTTTCTGTCACGGCATAGCCCTGCCGGCGAAAGGCCTCCCCCACCAGCTGCTCAAACTGTTTCCAATCCAAGTCGCGGATGGAAGTGAGCCCCATCTGACTGTCTAACGTCCGCCGTCTATCCCGGGCGTTCAGCAAGCTAAACGGTACTGGTATCAATAATAGAATGCCTAGAAGCGGCGCCGCGGAATAGCCGAGTTTCTTAGCTCCCTTAAAAAAGGAGGCTTGAAAGACATCACCTGTGTGCATGGAGAAATGGGGGAATATATATCTTAGGAACACAAATGTTCCAGCCGCCAACGTGACACTTACCCACCAGGGGCAGACCTCCAGTAGTTCAAGCCAGGTTTCATTTCTGCGTGCCATGTATATATCCTCTGACCTTGGTCTATTCAGACTCAGCTAAATGCTCGGGCGTTGAAGTAGTCTTTCTTCCTATTCATCGATATTATCATCCACAACTTGCTGCCGACCAAAAGAGTTCATTCAATCGATCTATTCCCATGGTGATTAACACAGTAAAGTGGAACTGCTCAACATCTCTATACAACAAACAGACCCAGGTCTTTGGGTTATACTCGGCTGTAGAAAATAATGTATTCAGGTCAATGCTATTGAAAGCTACGCTTAAGTTCTTTAAAACACATTCTTATCTAGTGGCTGTGATGATATTGCTGGCCCATGCTGTTAATGCCACACAGGTACATACGCACACAATTCTGATGACATTCTGGTCTGATGACATATCAAAATATGCGTCTTACCCCATCCCAGGCAGCTTAAATAAAGGCAGTGCGCTCCAACAGAATGAAGCGCTGTTGAAGCAACTAGATGCAATTAATGTACTCGCCTATGCCTTTTTACAAGTTGATGGGTCCGGTCATGTATATTTCAGCCGCCCATCTATTGACCTGTCTCCGAGCGATGTCCAACACTTTTGTCGTAAACAGCCATCCAGTTGCCCGAATGCGGCTACCGCATGGTCAGGCAGCTTTTCCGCCTTTGCAAAGTTAGACAACAAGAACCATACGCTGCAAAAGGTCATCTCCATAGGAGGTGCAGGGAGTCAGAAAACCTTTGAAAATGCCATTCAACATCCAGAAGCATTCATTCAGTCTGCAACCGATCTCATTCATGCATACCATCTGAATGGCGTTGATCTCGACTTCGAACCAGATGCTTTTTTTGATCTGCATGAGGGTCAATCATACGCACAACTGGTTCTGGATTTGAGGAGAGCACTTGGCAATCAGGCCTTCATCAGTATTGAGGTACCCGGCGATTGGGAGACGTTGCGGAGCATAGACTGCCCGACTAATAATTCATGCAACAATAACCTCGGCATCATTGCTGATAAAGCCTATGTCTCACTCATGGGCTACGACTTTCATGGCCCATATTACCCGGGGACGGTTACCGGTAATAGCTCCAATCTTTATACCGATCCAGACGAACCGTTGCTTCCAGATTTTTATCATATCAGTGACAATCAAGCGATCGAATATCTTACTTTTAATAACGTGCCAGCAAATAAGATTATCTTGGGCTTCCCGGCATATTTCAGGGACTATGGCGGAGTCAAAGCTTCACCGGGCAGTTATGGTCTGTACCATCCGTTCGATAAATCAGAGACGCCGACTTATGATCTAGGCACAAAAGGAGTCGGCTCCTATCAGGTTGCAAGAAAACTTCTAGAATCAGGATTCACACAGCATTGCCTTCTAGTGGACAACAAGATCAGCGCCGTCTATGCATATAACAAATTGTCTTGGCAATGGATTAGTTACGAAGATCCGTCATCGATTACCGCCAAAGCTAATTATGTGCTTGCCATGCATCTTGCGGGGATGATGATGTGGGAAATCGGCGAAGACATGCCAATAAACTACTCTACATCACTTTTACGAAGCGCACACTCCGTTTTGTTCAATAGATAACGGTCATAAACATTCCTTATAGAAGATCGGCAGTATCATACTGCATGACCGTTTAAATAATTTTCCTCACTCCATTTACGAGTATTGAACTTCATGACTAACAGAGGCCCTGCACAAGAACATCAAAGTGTCATATGGAAACGTCACTGACCGTATTTCCAGACACCAGCGTGTTCCTACAGTGCAAAGCTCTCCAGGAACTGCCCTGGTACGAACTAGGAACGTATGCTCAATTTTGCTTAATTCTGACTCCGACTGTATTAGATGAGTTGGATGAGCACGCGCATGGCCCATCTGAACGCCGTACGAGACGATCGCGAACTGTCCTCACATTAGTTGATCAGATTCTCAAGTCCCCGGAGCATGTACATGTCATCAATGACGTAAGCCCGAGAGTGACCCTTTCCCTAGGCGATCATCCGGCCGAGAATGAGTTGATGCCCTACCCGCTAAAGGAAACCAAGGCGGACGACCGAATCTTATTCGAGTACCGTTGCTTCGCCAGAGCAAATCCAACCGTCCCATCTTTGCTCGTGACAGGCGACCGTGGGGCAAGCGCTGTCGCAATGAAACTTGGGCTACCGTATATTCAGCTGCCAGACTCATGGTTATTGCCGCCGGAACCGAGTGATCAGGACAAGCGTATAAAGGCTCTTGAGGCAAAGGTTCTGGCGTTACAGTCGACACAACCTGTCGTAGAAATTCAGCGCCTGGATCCCGACGGCGTACCGTATAACGATAGTGACGGACAATCACTCAACCTGACGACTGTGGAGCAGCAGCCACAGATTGAAGCGACGATCAAAATCTATCCAAAGCTCAACACGAATCAAGTCAGCGAAATTGTAGAACTTGCAAAAGCTATGCATCCTCTCAAGATGGACAGTTCGTCGAAACCACCACAGGAACCCTCAACACATTTGCAATTACTGTCAGCTACCCTCACTGGGAGGCAATGGATGCCTCCGTCAGAAGAAGACATCGCATCTTATCGAGATACGAAATACCCCATGTGGGTCAAAGAGGTTGAGAATTGGGCAGGTAATCTAGCCGACCGCCTAAATAGCATCTCGAACGTCTTCGTCCTCCGGTTGGCGATCACGAACACTGGTGGGGCGCCAGCCAAACGGACCGTAGTCAGTTTTGAAGTTGTACCGGACGGATTGGTATTTGACGCCTCTACAAAGTCAGACAAGGCAAAGGGACCACCGCCCCACCCCATCGCACCTATTGGACACTACGAGGACTGGCGCTCCCGGTTTCTCAGTTTTTCGAATTTAGGGGTCTTAGGTGCTGCTACCATGAACTATCCACATTTTAAAATACCAGATCTGAATATTTCAAAACACGATCCGCATGCTTTCTACTACCACCCAAACAGACCGCTAGTGGCATCAACTGGTTACTCCTACATTTGCGATGCGTTCCGCCACAAACTAGATGCTGAAATATTCACTCTCATAATTCGGATGATTCCCGGGAGTCAACGACCTGGGAAAGGCGCCGTGCGTGTCCAGGTGACAGCTGACAATTTGCCCATGCCGACCAAAATCATCATTCCGTTCACCCTTCAGTATGAGACACTCGACACATTGCGGGCGGCCAAAGATATGTTGGAGCATCCTGATATGGGAAATGTTGCTAACGATGGAGAGGATGATCAATAACATCTATTTGCGCGACTTATCGTTGATGGTTCTTAATAATATAGGATGGATACTATCTGCCTAACAAGGCCCCGCAAGATAATTAGAATTCTCTTTCGAAGCGGGAAACGTCGATTCGTATAGACAATATAATGTCAGTGAATAATGCTGTCCCACCAAGCTTCAAATTTCACTTTTGATGAAAATCCATTTATAAAGTCATCAGGCGCATTTACGTAGGATCTTTTAATAATTACCTTTCCTCCTTTGTCTAAAATATCTCCTGCCAATTTTTTGATTGTATCAAGTTCATTGGAATTATTTTCTATTTTAAAATCTTCAATATCAGTTGTATCTATTTCAAAATTTATCATGGCAATTCCTATATATTTGGTTGATGATGATAATGAATAGCTTATGGCAAATATTTTGGTACACAACAATTATCACTGCCGGCTATCCAAATTGGTACTTCTGCTGACCACCCCGTAAATAGTATCAGTCGCGAGAGGCGATTTACGGCTTCTTCAGCCGGTATTCTGCCAACGATGAACCAAGCTCCTCTAGAGAACGCGTTGGTAATGAACATGTCGGTCCACATTCCGCGAGCGTGAGCTCATATCAGAGCAATATTTCTGGGATGGCGCCCAGGGTTATAATGGATTGAAATTGAGCGCTACTGTAAATAGACCTGATTGAATCTGAGTTTTCTTAATTTATGATATCAAAGCCACAAATCCGAATTGCCCATCCGACAAGTGACCTAGCAAGAATTACTGCTATGTATCGCCACGGGCTTGGTTTTGACGTTATCGCTACATTTGTTAATCACGATGGATTCGACGGTGTCATTCTAGGCACCGTGGGCGCTGGGTACCACATCGAGTTCACACACTGCCGGAAAACTACTGTAGTTCCTTCGCCAACCGTGGAAGATCTCCTGGTGGTCTACTTGCCAAACCAGAAGGAATGGCAACAGCTCTGCAGAAACTTATTAAGTGTGGGCTTTAAACAAGTGTCTTCGTTCAATCCATACTGGGATAATCTGGGACGTACCTTTGAGGATTTCGATGGTTACCGCATCGTCTTACAGAATGCCATCTGGCAGGGTGAAAACACATAAAGGTTACGCTCTTTCCATTCCTGGAAATAACACGCGTTCCGATGTTCATTGCATATTAATGTTGCGAAGCAACTCCATTTTGTAATATACGGCCTTACATTTACTCAATACTTTATTATCAGGCGTTCCTATTGAGCAGACAGGTGATTATTACTTCGTACAGGTAACCGAATACTTGCCATTGTGCCCCTCGATTCTTTCCGATTTCTGAGTTGCAATGTGCCTCCATGCGCTTCAATAATCTGACGAGCCAGTACCAGGCCAATACCGCTACCACCAGGTTTTGTAGTAAAGAACGGAACAAACAGGTTCTCATCGTGGGCGATGCCCGGACCATCATCCTCGATATCTATAACGATATTGCGTTCATCCGTGCGCCACCCTACGCGCACACTTCCCGTGGTCTCAAGCGCTGCATCTACCGCATTGCGAACTAAATTGATGAGTGCCTGTTCCAATTGCGCTCGATCAGCTTGTGCAATTACATGTTGATCTGAACATATCTGAATCGTCATTCGCGTATCCAATGAAACTACATGTTTGATCAATGTCTCAATATCAATTGGCTCGGGGATTGGCGGTGGCAAACGGGCTAGTTCTGCATAACGCCGTATAAAGGCACCTAATGCTTGGCTGCGCCGTTCGATAAGCTCCAGCCCTTCGCATAGTGCATCGCCATCAGAGTGTGATCCCTTGGCGATTATTTGCTGTTCCTTCAGAAGATTTGCAGTGGATTGGATTGGCCCCAGAGAATTGTTGATCTCGTGCCCTAGCACTCGGATAAGTCGGCGCCAGGCACGACGTTCTTCTTCGCGCAGTGCATGACTCACATCAGTAACGACTAACAGCTTGTGAGGTTGGCCACGACGCCGGAACGTCAAACGGCGTACTTCCCAGGGTCCCCCGCCGCTCGCAAATTGTTGATCATCAATGAACGGTGAGACCCGATCTTGCCAGTCGGATAGCTGTAGATCCGCCGCAGTACGCCCAATGAGCGCAGTCGATACATCGCCAAGTAATTCTTCCGCAGCTGGATTCAAATCGACCAAGCGGTTCTGTTGGTCAAAGACAAGCACCGCGAAATCCAGAGCAGCAAGCAACTGTGAGAGTAAAGCGTCTGTTTCAATCCCCAAGCGCTGTTCACCACCCAATTTCGTTGCTAAGGCGTTGAACTCTTGCCAAATATTCTTGAAAAAGCCACGCCCAGGTCGGGCTCGTAAACTGTAATCTCCCTCGCGTAAAGCTTGCAACAAACTGAGTAATACTTGCAGCCGGTGAGTTTGCCGGGATGCGATTAACCCAAACAGCAGAAGAAACCACAGCAAGGCCACAATTATTAGGATCCAGTGCAATATCATCGGAAACGTAAAACCAAGGAGTGGCAAACATGCAATGCATGCCAGTGGCAGTACGCCCAATATTACAAAAGCAACTGTGGAAATCGGCGGATATCTGCCGTCATACTTCATTCGCGTAGTTTCTCTATCCGGCGATACAGCGCACTGCGGCTCACCCCAAGCTTCTCGGCTGCAGTTGCGACGTCACCACCACAAGCCTCCATGGCCCGGCGGATCACATAACGTTCCGCCTGTTCTAGTGTCAGGGTGTCCAGACTTTCGACCGTCTCATTGGCTATAAGCCGGAGGTCCGCTGCATTGATCTGATTTTTTTTGGTAAGCAATACAGCGCGCTCCATAACATGCGCGAGCTCACGCACGTTACCCGGCCAATCGTAGGATACGAGCGCCTGGTGTGCAGCCATGGTGAGCACAAGATCAAGGCGCCCATGCTGCTGCGTATAACGTGCAAGAAAATGCCCTGCAAGGAGACCAATATCATCGCGCCGTGCTCTCAAGGGTGGGAGCTGAATTTCGACGGTATTTAATCTGAAATACAGATCCTCCCGAAACCGTTTTTCTACGATGACTTTGCGAATATCTACATTGGTGGCGGCGATGATACGCGCATCGGTGGTACGGGATAAGGTCTCGCCTACGCGCTCAAACCGTCCTTCTTCCAGCACCTGCAAAAGGCGCGCCTGTTGCGCTGGCGCAATGTTGGCAATTTCATCAAGAAACAACGTACCACCACGAGCAATTTCGAATCGTCCCTGACGATCCGAGCGGGCATCGGTAAACGCGCCTTTGACATGACCGAATAATTCACTTTCGAATAAGTTTTCTGCGAGACCTCCGATGTTCACATGCACGAATAGCCCGCCCGCCCGTGCTGAGTGTTCATGAATCCAGCGGGCCAGCATGCCTTTGCCGGTGCCACTTTCACCAGTTAACAGCACGGTAGCGTTGGACTCAGCGACCTGCCTTACAGTAGCCATGACCTCATTCATGGCCTTGGATTGAAACACCAAATTTTCGTTATCGCCTTCAGCACGTTGAATCTCAGCGAGACTGCAAAGTTGTGCCCGGGTGCTTGCAAGATTAAGGTGGTTGGCCACGAGCGTGCGCACACGTGCATTTTCCCAAGGCTTCTCCAGAAAGTCCTGGGCACCAAGACGGATTGCCTCTACGGCCAATTCCACCGTGGCCCAACCCGTCAGGATGACGATTGGCAGTTCGGTATCTTGGCGACGGATCTCCTTGAGCAAGGCGAGCCCTTCACTGCCCGAGGTAGTATCCCGTTGATAATTGAGATCCAGGAGCAGTAAATCGGGGCGGGATTGCCGTAATGAACTCAGCACTTCGGCAGGGCTGGCGGCTGTCGTCACCTGGTAGCCTGAATCCTGAAGCAGTAATGACATGGACTGGCGCACATCCGCCTGGTCATCGGCAATGAGAATCTGCGGTTTTGTCATACAACCATTATGCCGGGCGCTGGCAAATTTACCTACAAACAGCTAATTTCACAGCCAGGCCATCATTCATGTCGTAAGGCCACGGCTGGCGCGATTCGGCTGGCCCGCCAAGCAGGCATCCAGGCGGCGAATAGCAGCGCAAACGCCAGCACGATAAACACGGCGCACATCGCAATCGGATCCAAAGGGTTCACGTTATAGAGGGCTGAAGCGAAGATCTCACCGATGATCGTCATGCCGACAAGTCCCAAGAGTAGACCAATAATCAACAATCGCCCTGCCTCACTGAGAACTAATACCAATAGGCGGGAACGGTCTGCGCCGAGAGCGGCGCGCGTGCCGAACTCCCGAGTGCGCTGTCTTACCGTGTAACTCTGGACTGCATACAGGCCAACGGCCGCAAGCAAGAGAGCACTGAGACTAAAAAACGTCACTAGTACTGCAAGCCCTTGCCTATAGGCCAAATTACTGGCAATACGTTGTTTTAAGGTGTGCACCTCATAAATCGGTATCCCAGGCAAAATAGCAGCGGCCTCGTCTCGCACTAAGGGTAAGATGCGCGAGGTAGATAATGGTGTGCGGATTGCCACCATCCAATGGTTCTGATTCCACCAGCTTTTATCGAAACCCAGCACTTGGTTCCGATCGACATAAACTGAGCCGATTTGCGGCTCTTGTGCGACTGTACCGTGATGGATTGTGCCAACGACGCCGATCACCTTGAATAGCGAATCGGGATTCGTATTGTTCGCGCCATGGTATGAGAATTCTCGGCCCAACACTTGGGTTGTTCCAAATAGCTGTTGGGCTGCCAATGTATCAATCACTGCCAGTCCCTCACCTTGAGGTCCATCCTGTTGTGTGAAAGTCCGTCCCGCCAACACAGATATTCCAAGTGCACGAAAATAGTTTCCATCCACAATTGTCGTAAATGCATCCGTATATGATCGTTGGTTCCAGTGAGAAGGAAAGACAGTGTAATCGTCAATGCTTCCGTCAAACGGCACATGTGAAGCTATAGTTGCAGAAGAAACACCCGCGATGTTGGCCATTTTTTCCCGTAATTGCGATAAGGCCGACACCATGCGCTTGGATGAATAGTCGCTGGAAGGCAAATCCACTTCGAACGTCAGTACCTGTTGTGGCTTGAATCCCAAGTCCACTGCATTGAGATTCAACATACTGCGTGTCAGCATCAGACCCATGCCGCTCAAGCCACAGGCCAAAGCCACCTGTACCACGACCAGAACAGCTCGGACGCGGCGTTCCCCCCTGCCATGTGACGCACGGGCATCACCCTCGCGCAGGGCCTGGGACAGGTCCTCATTCCGGATGAAATAAAATCCAGCAGCTGCGAATATCAATGAAGACAGTAAACCGAGTCCTGTGGCTACAACTGCAGAAATCCACCATCCCTCAATCGGTATTGCAGAACTTCCGGACAAAAGGCCGCTGTGTTGCAGCAGTATCACCAGCAAGTGCCCCAGCAAAAGTCCAAATGCAGTACCTACCACGCACAGGATTGAGCTCTCGAGTAGCAGATCGATAAACAGACGCAGTGTGCTCACCCCCAGCACCCGGCGGAGAATCAGTTCGCCCCGCCGGGTGAGGACGCGGGTAACGAATAGATTGGCCAGATTGAACCATGCAAGCAGAATCAGCAATGCCGTTGCGAGTTGCATAAGTATCAGTGATTGGTGGTACTGACCTACCAATCCGGTACGCCAAGATTGCGCTGTCAACTGGTAAGGGTTATTACGAAAATAGGCGCGATCTTCGCTGCTGGGCGTCTGTGCCACCATCTGCTGCATAATCGCGCGTGCTTGTATATTCAGTTGATGAATATCTGCGCCAGACGTCATGCGTCCAATCATATTGTAATCAATATCCCCTAAATGGCGCAGGTCATAATCTTTCTGCGTCAACATTAGTGGAATCCAAAATAAAACGTCATGTGACGGAAACCAGAATCCTTGCGGCATTACACCTTCGACAGTAAAAAGCTGACCATTGAGATGCAATGTGTGTCCGATGATGTGTGGGTCACGGTGTAACACGTCGTCCCACATGCGATAGCTCAACACGATCTGCGGCGGTGCGTCGGGCTCCTCGCTGGATTTTGAAAAAAATCCGCCCAGAAAGGGCGATACCCCGAGCGTTGCAAACAGGGAAGCCGTACAAGCAACGCCTTCCACACGCAGCGTTTTCTGACCTAACTGAAGATTCAGGCCACGCCCGTATTGAAATAGTGCGGCGTTTTGCAGCGCCGGCGCCTGGGTTCGAAGGCCCTGATAAGCGGGCACCGACACCGCATGAAGCATACCTTCTTTAGGGATAACAAATTGAACTTCAACCAATTGTGACGCTTTGGAATACGGTAGCGGCGCATAGAAATAACGATATAGCAGGCTAAGGGTTGCGGTATTGGCGCCGATACCAAGTGCAAGAATCACGATTACCGTCAATGCGAAGGCCGGTTTACGGATCAACGTGCGGATTGAACCCAGCATATATGGAGAAAATGGCATTGACGTTACTCCCGCAGCGCTTCCATGGGTGGCACGCGGCTGGCACGCCAGGCTGGAATCCACCCCGCCGCGAGTGCGGTGAAGCTCAGGATCACAAACACCAGGAATAGCGATACGGGGTCGGCCATGTTCACGTCGTAGAGAGCGGCGGAAAACACATGCCCGAACACCACCACGCCGATAAGGCCGACCATGAGGCCAATCCCCAAGAGCCTGGCGATCTCGCGCAGCACCAGGCCCAGCAACTGACCGCGGTCCGCACCGAGCGCTGCACGGATGCCAAACTCACGCAGCCGCTGGCTGACTGAATAACTCTGCACGGCGTAAAGGCCGACGGCGGCAAGCAACACTGCGCCGAGGGCGAATATCAGCACCAGTGTCATGAGACCGCGGCGCGGTGCCAGCTTGCTGGATAGCCGCTGGTTCATGCTGCGCACGTTGTAAATCGGAATTCCGGGCAACGTTTGTGCCACTGCCCGAGTGAGCGCTGGAAGGATCGCACCGGTCGAAAGCGGCGTGCGCACCGCCACGTACCAGGTTTCCGCTGCAAAAGACCAGTTCTGGGTCTTGGTTTGCAGCACCTGTTCGCGGTCTATGTAGACGCTGCCGGTCTGTTCGGCGCTGCCCACCTTGTCGCGGTGCATGTTGGCGACTACGCCGATCACGCGGTAGAGCAGGTTGGGCTTGGTATTGTTCGGACTGTTGAGACTGAGTTGCCGTCCCACGACGTTGGTGGTGCCGAACAACGACTCCGCCGCTTTCACGTCAATCATCGCGTAGGCTTCCTGCACTTGAGCGTCTTGAGGTGTAAAGCCCCGGCCGGATAGCACCGGGATTCCGAAGGTCTTGAAGTTGCCCGGATCGGTGATCACCGGGAATACCCCTGGCGAATGTATTTCGTCGTAAGGATAAGGATAGGCCGAAACCCCTGACGACTCGTCATCGAAGGGTATGTCGCTTGCGAGCGTCACGGACTCTACGCCTGGCACCTGCGCAAGCGCCTGGTGCAGGTGCGCGAGCTTGGCTTCGAGCGGCGGCCCGAGGTATTTTTCGTCCGCACTGCCGGGCACATGCACCTGGAAAGTAATCAATTGCTCCGGCTGAAAACCGAGTCTCACGTTGTTGAGCTTCATCAGGCTGTGCACCAGCATCGCGCCGATGCCGACCAGCACGCAGGCGAGCACCAATTGGGTGACGACCAGCCCCGCACGTACACGATGCTCGTTACGCCCGCCGGAGGCGCGTGCATCCCCTTCGCGTAGTGCCTGGCCGAGATCCTGACGGCGGATGAAGTACAGGCCGGCGAGCGAAAATACCAGCGCCGAGACGATGGCCAGTACCGCAGCGACGCCGATGGCGCTGCCCCATTCGTTGATCGGGAAGGCCAGTTGCGCGGTGCCGAAGCCGGTATGCAACAGGGTACGCAGCAAAACTTCGCCGAGAATCAAACCCGCAATGCCACCGATCACGCACAGCGCCAGGCTTTCGGCAAACAGTTGGCCGAAGAGCGTGCGGGTGCCGGCGCCGAGCACGCGCCGCAGGATCAGCTCGCTGCGGCGGGTGAGCGCACGAGCGATGAAGAGATTGGCGAGGTTGAACCATACGAGCAGCAATAAGAGCGCGGTGGCGAGCTGCACGAGGATTAGGCGCTGGCTGAGTTCCCCGACCAGCGCACCGCGCAGCGGTGCGGCCTGGATACTCAAGCCGATTTTCTGTAGGTCGGGAATGGCGGATGGGTAGGGAAAGTGCGCGATTTCGTTGTTCAGCACGCTCTGACTTTGCGCTGCCAAGGCGGAAGCCGTTGCACCGGGCTTCAGCCGCGCGATCATGGTGTATCCGAAAGCGGTGATGTTGTCGGCCTCGTGGGTGAAGGCACCGAAAGTTTCTGGAACCCACAGATCAGTTTCGGCATCCGGGAATGCGAAGCTCTTGGGCATGACGCCGACCACGGTGTAGGCAGTTTCGTTCAGCCGCAATGTGCGGCCGATGACGTCGGGATTGCGGTTGAAGAGCCGCGACCACAGGCTGTAGCTCAAGACCACTTGGCCGGCGGCACCGACCTTGTTGGCATCCTGCCCGAACACCTGACCGACGAGCGGCTGCACGCCGAGCGTAGTGAACAGTGAGGCGGAGATAGTCGCGCCGCGCACATGCACAGTGCCGGCCCCGGATACCAGATTCAGGTTGTTCATCTGATACATGCCGGCATCGCTCATAGCTGTGGCCTGCTTGCGGAGGTCGAAGTAGGTGGTGTAGGACATGCTTGAGACGCGGGGGTATTCCTTCGCGGTGAAATGCACGTTCACCAATTGATTCGCGTGCGGATAGGGCAGCGGCGCAAGCAAATAGCCGTACAGCAGGCTGAGAGTGGCGGTATTGGCTCCGATGCCGATGGTCAACGTCAGAATCACGGCAAGTGCAAATCCGGGTTTTTTCACCAGTGTGCGGATAAGGCTCGCAGAAAATTGGTTCAGAGTGTTCATGGCGATCGTCCCGTAATGGATTAAGACGGAACCTTGCTGTGCGTCTGTCCCGGCAGTGGATCGCCGCGGTTGTCTGCGTCGTGTTCCGATACGATCTGGCCGTCGAATAAACGTACGAGACGCCTGGCATGTGCCGCATAACGGGGATCGTGGGTGACCATCACGATGGTAGCGCCCTTGGCATTGAGTGCGGCGAGCAATTCCATCACCATCTCGCCATTGGTAGAGTCCAGATTACCGGTGGGTTCATCGGCGAGCAGAATGGCCGGATCACCTACCAATGCGCGCGCGGCTGCCACGCGCTGCTGCTGGCCACCGGACAGCTGTGCGGGATAATGGCGCATGCGGTGTGACATACCGACGCTCTCCAGCGACGCCGCCACACGGCTGCGTCGTTCGGCACGGCTGATGCCGCCGCGGTAAACCAGCGGCAACTCGACATTCTCATAGACGTTGAGATCGCCGATAAGATTGAAGGACTGGAACACGAAGCCGATGTTGCGATTGCGGAATTTCGCCCGTGCGGCTGCATCGATTTCGGATACCTCACTGCCTGCCAACTGATAGCGTCCCGCAGTAGGCGTGTCCAGCAATCCTAAGATAGACATGAGTGTGGTCTTACCGCAACCGGAAGGCCCCATAATGGCGACGTATTCACCTTTTCTCACTTTTAAATTAATCCCCGACAGGGCGTGGGTTTCCACCTCTTCCGTGTGATAAACCTTGGTCAGATCTTCGATCTCGATGACGGCTTCAATATTCATGGTGAGAATTCTCCATCGGAAGTGGTGTCATGTGATTCATTGTCGGGTGAAATGGATTCAAGCCGCTTGCTTAATTTCGAGAGCAATTCGGGTGTTAAAGTACCGAGTGCCTGGGCCAGCGCTACTCGGTTAGTGATCAGGTCAACCACGGCTTGCGCATAAGCGGTTTTGATGGAAAGCAGCGTCTGACGGGCAATGACCAGATCCTGTTCTGAGTTCAGCCCTTTCGCGACCGCAGCCGCCGTTGCCGTTACCGCTGCCTGGGCGGATACGACTCCGCTTCGCAATTGCTGTACACGCTTGTTCGCATTCTCCAGACCGTCCAGAGCATTGTTGATCTGGCTCTGGACAGTGAGTTCGGCCGTGCGCGCCGTGGCATCGGCGGAGCGTTCCTGAGCTTCGGCAGTTTGGCTAGCCGCGGAAGTGGCACCACCCGAGAAGATCGCCCAGCTCAGTTTGACGCCGATCAGATTCTGACTCGCGTCCTGGTTGGCAGGGCTTACGGCTGATGTACTCGGAACTGAATAATCCTGGTTACCCGCCACTAAATTGCGCTGATGGCTCAATACCAAAGAAACCGCCGGAAGATATCCGCTATGAGCCGCCGAGAGCGCGTGTCCTGCGGAGTTCTGCTCGAGGCGAGCGGCTGCGAGTGAGGGGTTTTGCGCCAGTGCCTGCGTTATCCAGGTGGCTGTGTCTAAGGTCGGTGGCAAATGTATTTCCACCGTCGCCGGTAGTTCGGAAAAGGGACCCGGTATGTGTATCCCTGCATCGGTGTCCAGTGCCCGGCGCGCCACCTGCAGTGCTTGTTCCGCAGACAGAGTCTCCGCCTGGGCCTGAGCCAAAGCCGCCTGGGTCTCATCGGTCCCGATGATACCGCTCACGCCCGCCTTATAGCGTGCGGCGGCTTGCGTGGCCTGCACATCAAATCCTTGCTGCGCCTCACGTGTCGCCTCCAGTAGCGCTTGGGCATTCAACACTGCCAGATAATCCTGTGCCAAGGTCGCCATAAATGCTTGTCGCGCGGCCTCAGCCTGTGCCACACCAGCGGCTTCACTGTAGTCAGCGGCTGAGAGATTCTGGATCGCTTGCCAATTGAAAAGTGGTTGATCAAGTTCCATGTTCCAACCATTAGTCTGAGTGTTTGACGATTGGGTCTGCTGCACAATGCTGCTTCCATAGAACTCTGGTCCGCCAGACGATTGGTTATCGACGATGCGACTGGCATTCAGGCTCAGGGATGGAAGAAGTTTGGCAAGTGCTGCGGAATGAGCAGCCCGTGCTTCGCTAAGCGTTGCTTCTGCCTGTACAAGTGCGGGCGCATGCACTTTTGCCAATTGCCATACTTGCCAAAGATTAGTGGCGCTGACCGACGGAATTGCAGCAATAACTGCAATTGCAAACAGCAGACGAAATGATACTAGTGTATTCACCGTATGTTCACTCGCTTGGCGCCTGCGAAACTTGATGTGTCGGAGACGATGACTTGTTCACCCGGCGTCAGACCGCTCAATACCTGGATATCGCGATCCGAAGCAGCCCCAAAATGAACGCTGACAGGCATCGCAATATCACCGTTGTCACTTAGCCGATACAGCGTCATGGTGCTATTGGCATTCGCATAGGCAGGACGCTGGATAAATACGGTCTTCGCGATGTTGGCAATATGTATTTGCCCCGTGACGGCAAGATTTGGTCTAATATTTGCAGGCAAATTACCATCAGGCATGACATCTACATCCACGTTGTCATTACTGACCGTGGGGGAAACACGCGTTACATGGCCGGAGATATCTTGTGCATCGCTGGTTGCCAATTCGAGCGTGACCTGCTGACCGGTAGCCACTTCGTTAGCTTGGCTGGCCGGTACTTGCAGGGTAACCTTGAGCGACTTGAGGCTCGCGACACGCGCAATGTTGCCGCCGAGAGCCAACGTCTGACCTGACTGAATGGCTACGTCCTGCACCACGCCCTCGAGATTGGCGGTCACGTGCAAGGCATCGACCTGCTGCTGGCGATCGCTGAGCACTGCTTTGAGCGCGGCCACCTGGGCATTGGCTGCACGTTCTTGAGCCGCCATACTGTCGTGAAATGCAGCGATACGCTGTTGTGTCAGCGTGACCAATTTAGCCAATTCTTGGGCGGTTAATTGAGTGCTCGCAAAATCGAGTTGTGAAACAATGTGCTGGCTAAACAGCGACTTTTCAGCCTCTTCCTTAAGCTCCGCGGTCTTAGCTTGGACCTCGGCGGACGCCAAGGACGCCTCCAGATCCAAAAGCTGGTTGATCAGTTGCGCCTTCAGAGACGCTCTGTTTGCTTCCGCATTGGCCACATCTGCTCTCGCCTGCACCAGGTTAGACTCCAATGTAGGATTCGATAAGCTGGCCAGAACGGAGTTAGGCTTTACCGGGTCGCCGGCTTGGACATTCACAGTTTCGACGACACCCGGAGCTGCAGCCGTTATCCAACGCTCCACCACAGGTTTAAATGTACCGGTAGTGCTCACGATGATGGGCAGAGGTCCCTGATGCACCGTCGCGATCCAAAGGTCCGAGCGCTGCACGCTGGGACCTGCCGGCGCGCGCGTCACGGCCCAGATCACCAGGGCAAGTAGCACCACACCTGCGCCAGCTAGGTAGAGATAGCGCTTCAATCTGCGGCGGCGGCGAACGGCGGGTGGGATGGCAATATCAGGCAATATTAAGGTCTCATGAATTTACTTAATTTATAAAGAGCAAAGTGCGTGCCAACTTTGGCCTATTGGCATAAGTCGCTGATTCGAGGGGAATTGCGCTACTCTCAGGATTTATGATGTTTTGATATAAAATCCCATAAATGGGATTTAAAGGCTGTTCAGTTGCGAAATCGGGAAAAACACTATTTCCTGCATATTCCGGTCCAATTCTGCCAAGTTGACCGGAGTACTACATTGAACTTGACACAAACCGTTCAACCCGGTCATTCGGATATGCTCAGAATTCATCAATCAGCTATTTGCTAAATCATAAATGACGAGTCAGCAATCCGAACTCGCGCGACGACAAAACAAAGTCTCTATCCATGGCTGAGATTCAGCATTACGTACCGCAGCTCCTACTCCGGCAATTCGGGAATGCCAAGGAGCAAGTGTTCGTGTTTAATAAGAAGACTGGCAAAGTCTTTCAGACCCATGCACGCAACATCGCGGCGGAGAGAAACTTTTATGACTTCAACTTTGAGGGTACGGATGTAACCCTGGAGAAAAGCCTGAGTGAACTCGAAGGTAAGGCGCAGGACATACTGAGAGTCATCATTGAGAAACAAAGCCTCGGTCAGCTTAAACGCAAGCACAGAACGTTGCTTTCTTCCTTCATTGCTACCCAATTTGTTCGGACTCGGGCAACTCGGAACATCATGCAAGAACTTGGCGACTCACTCGCCACGGAACTCCGCCGCAGGGTGGCTAGAGATGCTGAACAGTTGAAAGCCGTCGATGACTTTATAGGGCCACCAGTAGACGAAAATAGTCGGGCTATGGAGCACACGAGGCTAATCTCTAAAGCCTCCGTAGAATTTGCCCCGATGATTCGTGAGAAAACATGGTGGTTGGGGCGAACCAACAAAGAACACCCCTTCGTCATCGGTGATCACCCAATCGGCCTACAGAACTCTCTGATGCGGACAATGTATCCCGACTCCCCAAGGGGGACACTGGGGCTACGTAGTCATGGTATTGAGATTTATTTGCCCTTGACCCCCATGCTCACTTTAATAATGGTCGATGATACGATGACAGGCAGACTCCTCCAGTCAGCAAGAGTTATTCCTAGGATCCATGCGCCGGAAGTCCATGAACTCCGTACGGCGATTAAAAAGGGAACCCCGGTTGAGATGAACCCAGCGAATGTAGAAAACATGAATTCCCTGCAGATTATTGACTCTGAAAGATTCGTGTTTGCATCCACCGATGACTTCACACTGGCAAAATTCATAGTTAAGGAGAACCCAGGAATCGTCGATGGGCCCCGATTTGTCATCGGCTAAGCCTAGCCCAATGCGACGAGTTGCTTGTAAAATTCAATGGCAAGGGGGCTGGACGTCGCAGTGTCACGATCGTGCCATATTTCCCAGCGGGAGGTTAGCGTCCGTACGTCCAGATTCAGACTCTTCAATACCCCTGTGATATGAGTACGCAGCGTCTCGTTTCGAACCGCGTTGACAAGGAAATTCGCCAGCGCTTCATCACTACCTATATAGCGAACCAGCAGCTCTTCGGTAAATCCTGGCTCCACAAGGAGGTTAATTTCAGCCAAGTATGCCGCTAACCTGCCCGGTAGGACGTCCCAGCTATCAAGACCTACGGCCGGCATTGAGTAACGGATTTCATCGATCTGATCCGCGATAAGAATGGCTAGGCTTTGTAGATGGGCCTTTTGTAAACCAATAGCTTTGGACCAAGACAAGGTCATAAGCGCAACAGCAACAATCGCGATACAGGTTTCCATAGCCTTGATATCCCTGGATGGCCACCCAAACTTTGCTCGAATGCGTAGCTGAGTAGCCTCTTTCCATACTTCCAAGATTCTGTCGTGCGGTGAAGACGCCATTCCTATCGGCCAAGCAAGAAGCGATGCTGCCGTCGAGCTCTGAGAGTTCCCAAGGTTTCCTAAGTAAGGCTCATTTTCTAAGCTGGTGAGGACGATCTCGGTCCACATTTCGAGGTCCCTGATGTCCTCGCCCCTACGTGCGTCAGAGCGTGCCAGTATAACCGCGACTAGAAGAGGCGATATTCCGTCTTCGTTGCCACGTTGATTAATCCATTGTGGGCGGCTGGCTCGATCTGAGTGCACACGTGAACCTGGAGAACCTGTAGGGTTGGAGAATGCCGACTCCGCTCCACCGAGTACTGTCCATATCGATGACGGATATGCCCACTTGTCGCTGGCACAGTTCTCCACAAGCGTATTAATTATTCCACTAGCCACGTCCGATATCTCATCAGTTTTTTGTTGACCGAAAGGCAGACGCTGTTCCCTGCCGATCACATTGCTCAACAAATGCGACAGCCACTCGTCAAACAGGCGGAAACCGTCAGCTGTCCTTGTACGAATAACCGAAATCACCTGTTTTACGATGTCAGCGACAATGATCTGTATTTCGTTAGAGCTCAAGGTCACATTACCAGTCGCACGGCGTTCATAGTTCTCGTTGCGTACAAGCTCGGAACACCATTCCTCTACTTCATGAATGACCAGACGAGCAAGAATCTTGCGATTCCAGACTCGAGCTGGCTCCACAACAGACTCGGCTGTTGCAAGCAAGGACAGCAGAACAGGAATATCGATTCCATATCGGTCACTAAGGATGGCTGATATCAGTGTCGGCGAACCAATTTCCTCCAACTTCGTAGCTACAAAGGCGGGCTCCGCATGTGCTATCGTCATCAGCACCCGCCCGAATGTCGGAATCGGCATACCTGAATTCATCTGCATGCTGACTGCCTGTTCCATTCCCACGGCGCTTGGCCATAGTTGGACGGACGATTTCAAGAAATCAACTTCGGGGCCTAGAATCCGCATTAGCGGTTTCGTCCTCCATAGCGCAGCTTCGGAATTGAGTTCCGCCAAGACCTCGCTTTTTAGCTGGTCTCGCTCCTCAACGAGCCGGTCGTCTGCGCCGGCATACGCAATAAATTGCCCATCAAGATGCTCGACAAAAAGGTAGGGCAATGTGAGTCCATGCGTTCCTCTGGGCGTTGCGATTGCGGCTTCCATCGCCGCTTTCCCAACGATGTAGGCGACCGCCGGGGTGAGTGGCGAGCTGACTGCAGCCATCGTTGCAAACCGCCTTAACTCCGTCTTCACCGATTCCTCAATCTTGAAGCCTCTGCTCTCGCACCAAGGAATCGGACCCTCTAGGGTATCCAGTTGCAACTGTGATGCGAAATAGTCGTTCGGATAGCCCTTTTCTTCCGAGTAGTCAGCGCTAACGCCGGAAATCCATGCTGCCATGGACCTCATGGTCTCCGCCGCATCGGCTATGCTCAACACGGTAGCCCTCGCGGCTTCGATCGAGGCTCTATAGGACCGCATATGCGCAGTTTCGATGCTTACCATACTCGCCGAATCCCAAGCTTAGTCATGAGTCTGGCAATGAAACTACTGTGGCTCCTTTTGGATCGGCGTTCTGCTAGCCACTGTTCAAATGGGGAAGCATCGTTTCTCAAATCAGTAAGCTTCTTGACAATATCAGTGGGCTCGGGGATCTCTATAAGGACACTGGCCCTCTCCCCGATGTTATTCAGCGAGTTACCCGAAAGCCACACGCGTCCGTCAACAACTAAAAAGCGATCATGCAGAGTAGATTGGGTCCCCTGCGCCACATGAACACTTATATTTGGGTGGAGCTTGTGTTGTGCAACTTGCTTTAGAAACTCATCAAGCTTGTCGCCAGCTTCAGCGCCATTTCCTTTGTCCACCTTCTGTCTAAGAGCCTCAGCGGAAGTAAGGACGCTGACGACTGCATACTTGGGGGCGACGATCCCAAAGCGTACAAGGTCTTCACCTGCAAAGTACGGGTCAACAATCCACACATATTCTCGCGCACCGTGAATGATGGAACGGATTACATCGGAAGCCTCTTTGGGGTGATCAAACCATCTAACCCCCAAGGTGGCGCTAAGCTGGCGCTTTTCGCGCGCAGCACGTGCTGAGTAGTAACGACTAGCCACCGCACGTGGATTAGGTGTTTCACCGATCATCGACGGTTTGGAGAGAACTCCGTCAGTCAGGGGTGCTTGAATCTCATATCTATCTTTTAGAGCGCCGTCTTTAGACCGGAGTTCGATAACTTTCCGGGGTCCGAGCGGCGTCATATTCAGCCCTACGGTCCTGATATATGACAAAGGTTCATTCCACCAGCAAAGACCGATGTTTGGGTGAAAAATCGCCATGCCTGTATGTTCGATGCGCCTTGGCCAATTCAGCTTGAATGTCGAGGATGTGATTGACTGCCTTAGAATTGGTGAAACACCAAATGGGCGCTGATCCATCGCTATAAGTTCGCATCCAACAACGTTCGCTCCTGGCCAGGTATTTATTCGTATGAGCTCATCATCGTTGCCATCCTCTCTAGGTGCCAATCTGCGCTCGACAGAACGGATTACCGGGTTGTAACACATTCGGAAGATTGAGCCGAGGTACTCTGGGTATTCCTCTAGCGAAAAGAAGAGATTGCTATCTAGCCAAGCGATAATCGACGGTAGAAATACGACTCGTTGCGTTTCGGTATCGGGATCTCCGAATAGAGCGCGGACAAAGACACCGCCATGCACTGCCGGGAGAAATGGCAAGCCCATCGCGAGGCACTCACTCTTGTCTCCAGGTTCGGCGACAAGAGGTCCAGTCTCAACCAGCTTGCCGTCCCCAGGCGTCTTGCGATCCGGGTGAGTAGGTAGTACCAACCTCCCGGCCGCTACGTCTTCATACCAGCGGTTGACCTCTGAGGCTAGCATTGGAAATCTTCCCACATATGCCGCCGCATTCTTGTCGCCGGGAATGACCTCTGAGATGTATGGGTGTCCGCGCTGCTTCGGGTAGCCACCGGGACATATTTCTACCCAAGCAAAGATAAGGCGCCGCACCTCTTTCTGACGCCACCATGCCAGGTGAATCAAAGCGTGCGATTGCCCCATGCTTACGCTTCTTCCTCATGCACATTCAAGAACGGATCATCACCGACTGGATAGTTAGCGGTTGTAAGGACCTCAAATCTGATGCCAACAGCTTCTAAACGCGCTCGGGCATCAGCAAGATCGGCCTCTGGACCGGCACCGTCCTCCATCACCGCAAGCAGCGCAATATCAGGGCGAAGCCGTGTAGTTAGAGCGACAAAATCAGTGAGGTCGCTCCTTCGTAAACCCCGCCACGACGATTTCACTTCACACAACAATGCCTCTCCATCTAGAACTACGAGAAGATCAGCCTCGGCATCGGGTCCAGATGCGTCCGGGTCATAACCGAACCATGTAGGTTCGACGTACATGAAGGAGTGACGAGACCGGTGGCGAAGCGCTGAAAGTAACCAAATCAGCGATAACGTACTATGCACCCGTAAGCTTTCAATCAGGAATTCATTGGGTCGGAACAGCCAGCTAATTTGGACGGGTATATCAATGGCCATTTTACATACCTCACACTGCAGTTCTGACAACAATGATCCTAGGCCAACCCAATTTCTGTGGTGACATTTTCTGCAGACCCAAAGGTGCCCTTGATATAGAATTTGACGACGTCGCATTTCAATCAGGCAGTTGTCTAGGGACGCGACTTCCATTGCGTCCCAATCCACATCCGGGTCGCCTTGCGCCTGTTGGGGATGACGGGCCCAGAACTGCTCTCTGTAGACCCGCCATCTTTCTTTCAGTTCTTCGTACTTTACCGCTTCGCGCGGACGCGAAATACTTTGGGCCGCCTTCACGATCATGCCCGCAAGAACCTGTCTATCCTGTTCTTGTCGGACATCAATTACCGGGTTTTGACGAATGCGTTTCCGAAGTCGATTAATCGTGGGTGTTATCTGATCATCCTTTAGGTCAGGCGTGCCTCCTAAGCGCGCGAACATGGCCTTTAGATAAGGATGCAGCAACAGCTGCTCAGCGCACCCCAGCCCCCCAGTTAGTCCGAGGACCCCAACTAGATACCTTGCCTCATTAGAAGGTCCAAGCCGCCCCGTCTTGTTCGACGGATAGGGATTTGCGCCTGATCTGGCAGGTCCATATTTCAATCCATCTAGAACCAAGGCATAGTGTATTGCCTCCTGGGCGGTTGGAACACGGACAGTCTCCACCGCTCGGCCAACACTCGTAAAAACACTGAAGTCTCCATTTCGATTGCGACGCGGCTGCGGAAACACCTCATTAGCACGGCCTTCTGTCATGGTTACCTTGAAAGCACCGGCCATGCGCCACCTTCGTGGCAACGAAAGACGATTCATATTTCCAAGGCCCGGTCTTGGCCCCTCATGCTCAAATGTCACATCGTTTCCCCAACAGCCAACGGTGAAGGCTTGTCGGGGAGGAGCATCAGATAGATGGCTCGGTATGGCCACGGGCGGACGCGCCGAAGGCATGGCCCAATCAAAAGGAATCCAATCGGATTGACACAATAAACCATTATCGAAAGCGCTGGTTTCCCGAGCTCTACGGAGGGCATCCGCTGCCGGGACGATATCTTCAAGCGATGCGACCGCTGGGGTCATAACCATGCCCCAAGGCTTGGTAGAATTTATTGTCTTTTTGGCCTCCTCAAGACGAGCTGCGTTAAGCGACATCGATCGGATTGCCACCTGGGGTTGGCCGCCGTGACCATCAGTTACATGGTTGCGGCGCTTGAGCATATCGCCCAACACCGCCAAAAACCCCGGATCTGCCAGTTGATCAGCGCCCACTCTTAGACAGCACAGTTCGTTGTCCAGCCACGGTGGAATCAATAAACGGGCATTCCAGAATAGAATCCTGTCCGCAAAGGTATCGCCTATCACGAGGTTAAACGTTTCGCTCCAGCGTCCCCCATTCACTTCAAGTCGTGGCGTAAATAGCAGAGATGCAAGCGACATTGTGATAGCTCGTCCATCAACTATTTCGCGGAATGCGGTCAGTTCATCAGGGACGCTCCTCAAATTCTGTGGTACACCATTGCGTCGGTCGGTTTGAATATCTGGTCTCACGATGTGCAATAGCGTTGCCGAACTTGTGGCGTCAGCTGGATACATACTGCCGCCGCGACAGCGTAGATACGTCCCGAAGTTATCAGTGAGGAACTGGGATTCCGGTTCGGTATGCCAACAGTCGACAATTTGAATGGGGGCGAGGGTACTGGATCTCGGGCTATGTCTTGCCAGCCTGAAGATCGTGGATAAAGAGAACAGCGGAGAGAATTGGAGGTGTGGCCTGAACCCGTAAACGTTTAGACGTGGCTCTCTTCCCATTTCATGAAACTGATAGTCCGCCGGCGATAACCGCTCATACAGCTCCAAAATATCATCATTGCTTAGTGTGACGTACGAATAGACGACATCGGGGTCATACGTCTCTAGCCAAGGCCAATAGCCGGCCGGGACTTTGCCTCCATGGCAAGGCACAATAAGGCTGAATCGACCACCCCACCGGCTATAGCAATCGGCAAATATCCCGTCCAGCATCGTGCTGGCGTGTTCGCCGTGTTGTACTAAAAACGCAACCCTTATTGGCCTTGAGCGGGCCCACCCTTTGAGTGTGCGTGGCATTTTTGCCGTTATCTCCCTGATCCCGTCGATGCTAGCTCACTCGTTTGATTGTTTAGTCTGGGAGTGAGCCTCATCCCTCCGAAACCGATGTGTCCGCATACGCATTGAGCGCCGGCGATTTCGTGCAAGTGAAACGTGCACGGATTTTGCGACACCGGCCTGATTTTGAATTTCGGAAAGATGCTTCGACGCCTCGGCTTCTTTCTGCTGCGCGATCACGGCGCCTTGTTGTACAGTCGACGCGATGCCCGCCAACAAGGGGTCGAGGTTTGTCTTTACACGACTAAGCTTCTCCCGAACCCACTTGCGGGCCTCTGGGCTCGCAATTAAAACAATAACTACCAGCAGTATGAGCAGCTGCACCCCTGGCGGAATTCTCCTGATTGCCTGGACTAGGGATTTTACAAGTTCAAATATGGCTGCAATTGCCACGGCACCGAGGACAGTACCCCCGACTTTGACGGTGACAGCAATTACCTTCGCCCTGGCGTAGTTACGGACTGAAAACACAAAGTCCAGGGTAAGTCTATTCCCACCCATCTGTTCAATGTGCTTGTCCTTTGAGAGGACGCCAACAGCATTGTGCAGCCACTGTGTGAGCACATAAGGCGCATCCTTGGGATCGACATGCGTCAACGGTGTATCGATCGGCTTCGGATACGTCTCATCCCAAACGAGCTGCTTCTTGTATTCCTCCCAATGGAGGTGCAATAAGATAGCCGATAACCCGCTACTCTCGGCGTATTGTGCAATAGCTGAATTCATGTCGGCATCCAACCAGCGCGGCGCGATCACAACCAACACGCTTGAAGCCATCAACTCTTCCAGAGCCGTTTTGCCGCGGTCTGGGTAGAGTATTTTCTGCCGAAGTTCAGAAATTACTACGTTTGCATCAACCACGATCCTGCATTGAAGGATATTCCCGATCACATCGGCCAATTGGCAATGTTTTGTCACCAGCTCGCGAAATATGGCGAGCCCTAATGTGTCTATTCTGAAATCTTCTACTATATCCATTCATCACCGCCAATTGCTTAATGACTCGCCTTATGCTTCTGTCGTCAAAGCTTGTTCATCACGGTCCACTCAGAACAGACTCCTTCTAACCAATGCTCCTCAAAATGTCCTTTCAGCTTTGGTTGCGCTCCATTGGCTTTCGCAGCGCTCTCCAATGCGATGATTCGCTGGCGCCAGCCGAGTCTGAGGGTTGCATATATTGCTGCTCTATCCGCTGACACTATCAACCAGGCATCCTTGCGCGTAAGGGCGTGAGCCAGCAGGTCCCGTTCACCCGCATCTAACCCAAATGACTTTGGATCAGTCAGCGCAAGGGACGCTCTATCTCCATCTGATACTGGATGAATTTTGTGTAATCCGGTACGAAGGGCTTTGTCGTCCACCTTTATATACCCAGGTCGCAGTTGCGGATCGCCGGTACGCGCTTCTTCCTCGCATTTCTGTACAGTTTCCACTACGAAATAGGTAGTGACTGCCCGCCAACAGTTCGTGCGAAATGCCTCAATGATCACATTAGTGTCCACAAGGACAATCTGCCCACGTTCCACTGGCCGCCGCCCCTTCACATATCGAAGGGGACAGCGAAGTCATAGGATCTGAAGAGATCTGCCAATTGATCAATTGATAGTCCCAATAGCTGCGCAGTGCGCCGCACAGAGATATGCCCTTTGCTTAACCCCACACGGAAACGGTCGACGTATTGCTTGCAAAACAGCTTCGGGAGCTGTTGCCTACGTTGACTCTTCTTGCAGTTGGCAGCAAGTATTTCATCATCAATCTTTTCGTCCTTCGACAGCCAACCGAGATTGACGAGCCGCCATTTGAGCGCACTAGCGGTAACTCGAAAATAATCTGCAATCGAATTGATCCAAGAATGGATTTCTTGATTTTCACGCTGCTCCCACTTACCGCGCAACACTTGTTTAGGCATCAAAAGCGCCGCCGCAAAATTCTCCGCCAGTAGTTCAATCCGTTTTGCCCGCGCCTTTAGATTCTGTGCTGGTTCAACATCGTTGTGTTTAGGAGGCATCCGCACCCAGGTCAGCAAATGGAATAGTTCATGCGCGAGGTCGTAATTTCGGCGACCCTCCGGCTCCTTCCGATTGATAATAACCGCGCTTAGATTTGGAATGCGAAGAGCGGCGCCGGAAATGCCAGGAGGAGCCTCAATATAAATGACAAGCGTATTGAGGTGCTCGCAAATGGCATCTTCAAGCTTAAGTGCGGGCACATCACCAAGATTCCATTTCAAACGCAGACGCTCGGCAGCAACTTGCGCGTCTTCAAAGGTATTCTTCGTTGTCAAGGACAAAACCAGTTCGAGAGGACTAGGAGTAATATTCTCTAGTTCCCCAAGTTTGCGGTAGGTGGCCACCCACTTGCCCGCTTGTTCCTCAAACTGTCTTAACACGTTATGTTCCACCTTAGGCGCTCGCCAGGAAAACTTCCCTTCGCCGTCTAGTCGAAATTCGTCAACAAAATAATCAAGATCAACACCAAGAATCTTAATAAGTTGCAATAGTTCCTCTGCAGCAAGCTTTCTGTCGCCGGTCTCGATCGCCGTCAGTGTTTGTCGATCTTTAAAACCCAGCTTTTGGGCAAGCTGCTCCTGTGTCAGTCCGGCACGCTCACGCGCAGCCCGGAGCCTACGACTGATAATTTGATTCATAGCGCCCTCGTGAATGTTATTTGCGTTGCAGATGCAACGCTGGTCTTGGTCGTAAACCCATCTCAGCCCGAGATCATTTGAACAAACAAAACCGAATGAATCCTTAAAACCCGAACTAAGTCCTCGCTCGATCCCTGGCTATTTACCCTGGTCGTTGTACTTAGGTTTTGAACGGCTGATTGCAAGCAACTCCGCCCGTCGCGCTTCATCGACACGGTTTGCTTGCTGGATCTGCACCTTCGAACCCGGCACATGGTCTTTGCTACCGGGCAGGTGCTCCTGCAGCCGCTCGTGTACGCGGCCACGTTTGGTGATTCCTACGTAGTTGGTCTTCCCGCTTTCCGTCTGGATGCGGTACACGACCGGCCTGTTGTTCGGCAGCTTCTCGATGCCGGACTTATTGAAATCGACTGTCTTCCTGGCCATGGCCGCCTCCCGGCTAGCTTCGGACCTTGAAACTCTCAGGGCATATTTTACTCTTGCATTTCTTCTAGTGCAAGATTATATTGCGACTTGTAAACTGCTGGACCCCCTAGTTGGAAGGGGTGGACGTTGTTAGCCCCCATTTGAGGAGGACCTATGGACATCGCACTTGTTAACCTCCGGCGGGAGCTCCCACGCTTGCTGCCAAAAGCAATTGAATGGGCGGAAACAAGACCACGCGGCGCTCCAAAAATTAAATCTACTACATTCCATCTGGCACAGATTTTCCAACCCAGGTCAATTTTTTGATCAGCACCAACAGTATGAATCATAGATCCACGCGACTCCCAATCTATAAGATAGTTTGGTCACGATGACCGAATGCATCGCTTACCCTGTCCGCAACGATTAATCACGGCGACATCAACCAAGTGCGCCTTCCAAATACTGCCTGACAGCCCAGGTTCCCTCTGCCACGATCACATCAATCGGGCGCCGATCTTTGAAATATCCATTCGGTGTTGAACACCAGCTTTGTCCCAGACTGTCATCGGGGATCATGATCGTCAACGACTTGTGGATCGCGAGAAGATCCTCCAGGCACTACAGTTCCGCTACCTCTGTCGGGAAGCATCCTTTTTTATAGTCTTCAACACGCTCGGACGTCACACCCAATACAGATCCCCAGTCGTTCGCCGGGACACCCCAGTACTTCAGTAGGTTCAAATACCATCCGCACAGCCAGGGAGGCCGGCATTGTGATGGAATCCGTTGGGCTCCCCGCCCCCTTGTAGACAAGCTTGTTGGACAATGAAAGTCCGCGCATCTCGAACTCGCCCAGTGTCCCTATGGGAATCCGCGGCTCCTCATCACTCGGTGGCTGGCTTTTCGTCGTCATTCCCCCCGAAAGTTATTTCCTGGCATTTCCACAGGAACTGCAATGACCTTCTTTATCCGAACCGAACCGAACCGAACTGATCAGCGCTCGTGAGAATGTGGCCGCCCTATTCATACTGGTCATTGCCGGCATCGATGGGCTCCTAGTGGCTGCTAGCAAGTATCACACCGTTATTCCCTGGCATCCCACTGTGCCCAGCACCGAGTTCCATCAGCTCTCAGGCACAGGAAAGTGCGTGCAACACCCCAGGGCCGCTTGCGCTCGACAATGTAGACTTTACCCGAGTGGGGTACCAAGGCATCGCTACGCAGCAGATAGGTGCCCTTGTCCGTATCCACCCGCACCTGGCCCCGGCCCCGGGGTCCCGTCATGTAAGTTAGCTCCTCGACCTGAGCCGCCTGTGGAGCGCCGAGCGTACGTATATAGAGTCCCGGATCATCGATATAAAACACCAACACTACGAATAAAACTAACAGCGCGACGAAACCTACGAGCATGGACAACATTTCCAATCCGCCTAAGCGATCGTAGATTTCCACTCGTACCCAGAAAAATATGAGCAGTGTGATAAGGAGCCCGCCGCTCACAACTGTTGAGATCATAAATTCAGTCAAAGTCATAATTTGCCT
>Ga0307372_10002531_pt1 | contig 30166 bp, 31 predicted proteins | sample OX1MG_FD_202533 | JGI IMG/M metagenome (GOLD analysis project Ga0307372, IMG submission 202533) | Soil microbial communities from Risofladan, Vaasa, Finland - OX-1 | ecosystem: Environmental > Terrestrial > Soil > Coastal area > Acid sulfate soil | place: Finland: Risofladan, Vaasa | collected... | reverse complement strand
CTCACTTGGTGAGCGTGCGCGACGGGCGCGTGACCTTGGCGCCGAGTGGCCGCCTGCTCGCCAACCAAGTCATCCTCCGGCTGGGAAGTTCAAACTAACCCTGTAACCTTGGTCGATGAATTCGTCGCCCGACACGACTGCGGACCTTCTCGAAAAGGTCACGAACTTAGCCAAGCGCCGCGGGTTCATTTTTCCTTCGGCGGAGATCTACGGTGGCTTCCGCTCCACCTACGACTACGGCCCCTTGGGCGTGAACATGTTGCGTAACGTCAAGCAGGCCTGGTGGCGCTCGATGGTCCAGATGCGCTCTGACATCGTGGGCATCGATGCGGCGATCCTCGGCCCGCCCGCCATCTGGGCCGCCTCCGGTCACCTCGAGACCTTCACCGATCCCTTGGTCGACTGCAAGAAGTGCAAGGAGCGCTGGCGTGCCGACAAGATCGACGGCGTCTGTCCCAACTGCGGTTCGACGGAATTCACCGAGCCGCGGGCCTTTAATTTGATGTTCAAGACCCAAGCCGGCCCCGTCGAGGGCGAGGGCGCCACGGCCTACCTGCGACCCGAGACGGCCCAGGGCATCTTCACCAACTTCGCCAACGTGCTCTCCACCGTGCGAAAGAAGCCGCCCTTCGGCATCGCCCAGGTCGGCAAATCCTTCCGCAATGAGATCACGCCGCAGAACTTCGTCTTTCGAACCCGCGAGTTCGAGCAGATGGAGATGGAGTACTTCGTCCCGCCGGCCGACGCCGATGAGTGGTACCGCTACTGGATCGCGAAGCGTCTGGCCTGGTACATCGACCTGGGTATCCCGGAAAGTCTGCTCCGGTTGCACGAGCACGCCAAAGAGGACCTGTCGCACTACTCGCGCGGCACGACCGACGTCGAGTTCGCCTACCCCTGGGGTTGGGACGAACTCGAAGGCGTGGCCAATCGCGGCGACTACGACCTGACCCAGCACGCCAACGCCTCGGGCGTGGCGCTCGACTACTTCGACCAGACGACCAATGTGCGCTATACGCCGTACGTGATCGAGCCGGCGGCCGGCGCCACTCGCGCCATGATGGCCTTCTTGCTCGCCGCCTACCATGAGGACGTCGTCGAAGGTGAGAGCCGGACCGTGCTGCGACTGGACTGGCGACTCGCGCCTTACCAAGTCGCGGTCCTGCCACTCTCGAAGAAGCCCGAGCTGGAAGACGTGTCGCGTGAAGTGCTCGAGTTGCTGCAACCGCACCTCATGTGCGACTACGACGTCACGCAGTCCATCGGTCGTCGCTACCGTCGCCAAGACGAAGTCGGTACACCGTACTGCGTCACGGTCGACTTCGACACGTTGGAGGACCGCGCGGTGACGGTGCGTGACCGCGACACGACCGAACAGGTGCGCGTGCCGATCGTCGACCTGCTGGCATCACTTCGCGAACGCACGGGTCAACCCTGACGTGACCTACGATGGGCGGGGCCTGCGCTTCGGGAGCGTGGCCGAGCAGTACGACCTCTTTCGTCCGTCGCCTCCGCCGGAAGTGTCGACGATCCTGGGCGACCTTGGCGGACTAAAGGTGCTCGAAGTCGGCGCCGGCACCGGTAAGTGGACGCGGCTCTTGCTTGAGTTAGGTGCCGACGTCACGGTGGTGGAGCCAGATGACGACATGCGCGCGGTACTCGTTCGTCGCAGTCCCCAAATGCACGCGCTGAAAGGTGCAGCCGAAGCGTTGCCCGTGGACGACGCCACCTTCGACGCCGTGCTCGTCTCATCGGCGTGGCACTGGTTTGAACAACCGGCCGCGACAAACGAAATGGCGCGGGTGCTGCGTGATAACAGCCAGTTGTTCATCCTGTGGAACGGTTTTAGTGGCGAGGTGCCGTGGGTGGTGTCGCTGCTCGCTCTTCGCGAACGGCCCAATGACCCGGGCAAGCGCCCTCGAGGCTGGGCCGCCGAATTCGGCGTGGGAAGTGAGTTCGTAGTGGAGTCCGACGTCGAACTCGACTGGACCTGGACGCGAACAATCGACGAAGTCATATCAGGTTTCGGGACGTACTCGGGAGTTATCATTCGCGGTGACGAAGAGCGTGAAGAGATGGAGAGCGAAGTCCGCCGACGGCTTGAAGCGCGGGCCGTCAATGGGATAGTCGAAGTGCCGATGACGGTGCGCGGGACGATCGCTCGCCGACGAGCCCGCGCTTAGGTCGCTATCGTCGGCGTGGGCGGAATGGAATACGTGACCTGGGCCTTGGCGACCAATTCGGTCTCGCCACGCGAGTAGAGATCGACATCCACGACCGCCAGGCGTCGTCCGAGTTTTAACATCCGAGTCTTCGCCATCAAATCGGTGAGTTGCGGTCGGCGCAAGAAGTCGATGTGCAGGCTCGTCGTGACGGCGAGCACCACCGGGCCAATTTGGGACATGATCGCGACCCAGGCCGCAGTATCCGCAAGCGACATCATCACCGGTCCCGAGAGCGTGCCGCCGGGGCGCCCGTGGCGGTCGGCGACGGAATAACTAACGCTCACGGAATCATCGGTGACCTCTTCGACGCGTGGCACGTCAACGTCAGGGAAGGCGTTGTCGAGAATCGACTGCAGCTCCGCCACGCCGAGTCGCGGCACGGATTACTGGACCTTACGGAATTGATTCACCGCGAGCGGCGCGAGGACAGCGATGATGCCGGCCGACCAGAGTATGGAGATCCACACGTGATTGCCGACGGGAGTTCCCGACATCAGAGCGCGAACGGCGTCTGTTGCTTGGCTCACCGGCTGATTGTTGGCGAAGCCTTGCAGCCACCATGGCAATTTATACAACGGGATGAATATCGTCGAGGCGAAAGCCAACGGGAAGATGAGTGGGAACGTCATGGCTTGGGCGGTCTCGGAGTTCGGCGCGGCGAGGCCGACATAGGCGAAGCCCCAGGAGAGACAGTACGCAAAGAGCAACATCAACAAGCAGGCTGCGAGGTAGGCGAAGATTCCACCGTGCGGACGGAACCCCACTAATAATCCGACGCCCGTGATGATGATGATCACCAAGACGTTTCGAGCGGTGTCGGCGAGGGTACGTCCGCCGAGGACCGCCGCTCGCACCATGGGCAGTGCCTTGAATCGCTCGATGAGACCCTTTTGCAGGTCTTCTGCAAGTCCAATCGCTGTGGCGATGGCCCCAAACATCGTGGTCTGAACCAGAATTCCCGGCATCAGATAGTTCACGTATTGACCACCCGGTACGAACGCGCCCAGGGAACCGAAGACGTATCGGAACAAAAGGACGAACATGATCGGCTGAATGAACATGAAGACCAACGCCGTCGGAATACGTAGGGTCGCGAGGAGGTTGCGGCGCGAGAGGGTCAACACGTCGCGAACGGCATAGCGCAGAGAGTCGTGGTGGGGTGCTGCGACCGCCGTTGGCCGAGAAGTGAAGGTCATACCTGGGCCCTTCGACGTGAACGACGCGACTTCTTCTCGGTCACCGGGGCCACTTCGTCATCGGCTTTGTGACCGGTGAGATTCAAGAAGACGTCGTCGAGGCTCGGTTCGCGGAGTTGCAAACCGGCGATTTGGATTTCGGCGCTGTCGATACGTCGCAGCGCCTCGGCGGCTGAGGCCGGTCCAGTATCGACGGTCAATTCGATTACGGTGCCGTCGACATTGGCGGGCTTCGCCGATATATCCGAAATCAATCCGAGCGCGCGATGCGCGTCACCGATGTGTGCGAAGGTGAGCACCAATACGGTGTTACCCAGTGAGCTTTTCAGTTGCGAGGACGTCCCCTCAGCGATGATCTTGCCGTGATCGAGTACGACGAGTTGTTTACAGAGCCGATCGGCTTCTTCCAAATACTGGGTCGTGAGCAGTACGGTCGTGCCACCTTCCACGAGACCTTCAATGATCGCCCAGAGGTCTTGACGTGACTGTGGGTCCAGTCCCGTTGTCGGCTCGTCAAGGAAGAGGATTGGAGGATCAGCGACCAGTGCAGCCGCTAGGTCCAGTCGACGTCGCATGCCGCCGGAATACGTCTGGACCAGTTTGTGCGCAAACTCGGCCAATCCGAAATCGGCGAGCAGTTGGCGCGAACGCGCGATGGCGGTGGATCTCTCCATGTGATTCAAGAAGCCCACCATCCGGAGATTCTCGTAGCCGGTGAGGTTCTCATCGACCGCCGCGAACTGTCCGGCGAGGCCGATGACACGACGGACCTGTCGCGGTTGCTTCACCACGTCGAAGCCACCGACCATGGCCCGACCTTGCGTGGGTGCAAGGACCGTCGAGAGGATTCGCACCATGGTTGTCTTGCCGGAGCCATTCGGTCCGAGGAGTCCGAAGACTTGTCCGGTGGACACCTGCAATGACACGCCATCAAGCGCGCGAAACTCGCCGTGGTTGAACGTTCGGACGATATCGGTCGCCTCAACCGAGATTCCAGACATGGCCCAGAGTTTAGGCAGGCGCCTCGACAACTCCGATGTGAGCGCGTGAAGGAACCGGTACTTTCTTCCTATGGCCATATCGGAGAGTGAGATCGCGCAGGTCCGCTCGGCGACCGACATCGTGGCTCTCATAAGTGAGACCGTGGCGCTGAAGAAGTCCGGTCGTCGCTGGACCGGTCTATGCCCGTTTCACGCGGAGAAGACCCCGTCGTTTTCCGTGAATGCCGAAGAGGGCCGCTACTACTGCTTCGGCTGTCGCGCGTCTGGCGACCAGATCACCTTCGTGCGCGAGATTCAGCACCTGGACTTCATGGACGCCCTTCGTTTGCTGGCCGACCGTGCGGGAATTGAGTTGCACGATGACGCCAACGCTGGACCGGCTCGCAAAGAGCGCCAAGAGGCCATGGCGGCCATGGAGATGGCGGTCACGTGGTATCACGATCGACTACTCAACGCACCCGACGCCCGTCCGGCGCGCGAGTATTTGAAGTCGCGCGGTTTCGGCGGCGACATCGCTCGACAGTTTCGACTCGGCTGGGCGCCTGACGAATGGGATGGACTCGCCAAGGGGCTTAAATTTACTGAAAAGTTGCTGCTCGCCACCGGTCTCGGTTTCGTCAACAAAGGCGATCGTCGTCAGGACGCCCTGAGGGCGCGCGTCATCTTTCCTATCTTCGACTCGGCGGGCAAGGCGATAGCCGTCGGCGGTCGCATCCTTCCCCCGCCGTACGGAAGCGCCGCTGGCCCCGACGGCCGTGTAGAGGCGAAGTACAAGAACTCACCCGAGACGTCGATCTACTCCAAGCGCCGCACGCTCTACGCGCTCAATTGGGCCAAGGACGACATCATCAAGTCCGACGAGATCATCGTGTGCGAGGGCTACACGGACGTCATCGCGTTCTTCATGGCCGGCATGCCGCGGGCCGTCGCCACCTGCGGCACTGCCCTTGGTGAAGAGCACTTCAAGACAATGCGCAACTTCGCTAAACGCATCGTGCTGGCATACGACGCTGACAAGGCGGGTCAGAGTGCGGCGGCCTCAGTCTATCAGTGGGAGCGACAACACGAGGTCGACGTCTTTGTCGCGCATCTGCCCAAGGGGCAAGATCCGGCCGATCTCGCGCGCAGCGATCCCGAGGAGCTCCGTAAGTCGATAAACGAGGCCGTGCCATTTCTGCAGTTCCGACTGGACCGCGTACTCGAGAGCGCGAACGTCGCCACCGCCGAAGGCAGAGGGCGGGCCGCGGAGCGCGCCATGGAGGTCCTCGCCGAGCACCCGAGTGAACTGGTGCGCGATCAGTACATCATGCAAGTCGCCAGCGCTCTGCGACTCGAAGAGTCACTCCTTCGACCGCGAGTCGCCGAACTCGCGCGCAATCCAAGACCGCCCACGACGAATGAACCTCGCCCTATTGCGGTGAGCCAACCTCGGGCCGCGCGTCTACCGATGCCGCGTCCCGGTCTGGAAGCTCTTCGACTTCGCGTTCATTTCCCGAATGACGTGAAAGATCGACTGATTTCCGCGTATTTCGTCAACGACGTGCAGCGAGAGATCTTTGATGGACTTTCCAGCGAACGGTCACTTTCCGAAGTCATCGACGACCTCGATCGCCGTGGCGGAGAGGAAGCGGCGCACGTCCTCAGCCAACTCGCGGTCGACGAACTGGACCGCGAGTACACCGTCGAAGACGTGACCGCAGTGGTGTCCCAGCTCATCCGCAGTGCGGTCAACGCTGAACTCAAGAACGTGAATCGCGATCTTCAAAGCGGCATCTTGTCACCCGAAGTCGCCGACGTGACCGTCCGTGACGTAAAGGAGCGGCTGGTCCTTCTCGAGAGCCCCTCGGGACAGCTCGCCGAGAACGAACTCCGGGAGTGGCTGGTCGAACGAACATCATCAAGGTCAACGTGACCGGACAGACTCTGGGCATTATCGGTGGACTCGAAATGACCGCCCCTCTCAGCGTCGACGAAGAGCGGAGTCTGTATCCGCTAATCCAACAGGGACGTCGAGCCGGACAGCTCCTCGAACGTGGCACATCGAACTCGACCGAGCGCCGCCGCCTGCTTCGTCAGCGCCACGCTGGCCAGGAAGCGGAATCGAAGCTTCTCCGCGCAACGTTGGGACTCGTGCGCACGCGCGTCGTCGAACGGGGGTACCGGTTCGGCAACGATGAGTTGGAGGCGGCCGGCGTCGAGGCATTGGTGAACGCCCTTCAAAGGTTCGATCCGGAGCAAGGAAATCGATTCTCCACCTACGCCAACTACTGGATCATGAAACTGGTCAATCAGGCCGTGCAGCAACAGGCCGGTCTGAGCGATTCAGAGATGCGCCTCATACTGGAGCTGCAAAAATTGATCCGAGCGAATCCCGCGAAACATCTGACCAAGCGAGACGTTGCCCAGGCACTCGGAGTTTCGCAGGCCAGGGCGCACGAAACGATGCAACTCAATCGAGAATTGCAGTCCCGTCGTTACGGCAACACCGAACTCGATGACGACACCGATTTTAAGATGCGACATGACGTCAGCGATCCTCCGTCGTGGGTGATCGATGCTCTCCGCCGAGTATGTGGCGATGATTTTGACGCGTTTTGGCAGTTCACCTTTCGAACGATGTCGATTGACGAAATCGCACGGTCCGAAGGAATCTCCCGACAAGGAATGACCAAACGCATCGCTCGTTGTCGGCGACTGGTTCGCGAAAGCCGCGACGCTGAACGCTTACTGCAATGGTTTGCCCGCCAGTGACTTCGAATGGCGGGTGCTAATGTTGCTCTGCTTTCACAATCCCTTTCCCAGATAGCTCAATTGGCAGAGCAAGCGACTGTTAATCGCTAGGTTGCAGGTTCGAGTCCTGCTCTGGGAGCTTTAGCCCGTTGTCTTTTGAAGGGCCGTAGCTCAGTGGTTAGAGCAGGGGACTCATAATCCCTCGGTCGTGGGTTCGATCCCCACCGGCCCTACCAGTCCGGTCTAAAACTGACGGACAAGTCCATTCAGGAGTCAATCTCCACAATGCGACCGCCCTGAGCGATGCAGTTTGCATGTCCCGCAATACAGGGCATGCTCCCGTCACGAGCCAACTCGGAAGAGCACTGTCGCCACAACGAAGATGTACTAGCCCCACTGAAGTGGTTCACTGCAGGATGACAGCGCGAGCCCTCTACCCCCATTTAGCTCGCACGCGGGCGAGCAGGGACTCCACCTCGTCGGCCGGTACGGCGGGTGAGAAGAGGTAGCCCTGGCCGAAGTCGCAATGGAGGTTGCGCAGGCGCTCGAGTTGTGCGTACGTCTCGATCCCCTCGGCGAGCATGATCATGTCGAGTTTGTGGCCGAGCGAGACGATTGTCTCGAGCAGTGTGTCGTTGCGGGCGCTCTCGTGGGGCGGGCTGACGAAGGACTGATCAATCTTGATGATCCTCGGGTGCAGCAGCGCGAGGTAGGAGAGTGAGGAGTACCCCGTGCCGAAGTCGTCGAGCGCGATGCCAATCCCGAGACGTTTGAGGTGTTCAATCACGCGCAATGTCTCAGCGACGTCGAGCAGCGTCACGCTCTCGGTGATCTCGATGATCAGGAACTCTGGTGCAAGACCGCTCGTTCGCAAGACCCCCTCAATCATCGCCGTCAGGCCCGGGTCGTGAAACTGGTGCGCAGAGAGGTTGACCGTCACGTAAGGTTGACTGGTCTGAGTACCGGTACGTTCCCAGGAACTGGCCACGTTTACGGCCTCGAGCAAAGCGAAGGCGCCGAGCTCCAAGATGAGTTCGCTCTGTTCGGCCAGCGGTATGAACTCGTTGGGGGGAACCCATCCCCGATCAGGGTGCTGCCAGCGCATCAACGCCTCGAAGCCAACCACCTCGGTCGTAATGAGATTGATAATGGGCTGGTAGTGCATCGAAATTCCGCCGGCTTGGAGAGCCCGGCGCAACTCTTGCAAGAGCGCGAAGCGGCCGGTCACCTGTTGGCGCATGTTGGAAGTAAAGAGAACATGGTGGCCCTTGCCCTCGCGTTTGGCCTCGTACATGGCGACGTCGGCGTCCCGGATAGATTCGGTGTAGTCCGTGCTCGTTTCGTCACAGACCACGACTCCGATGCTCGCGTGCTGTGCGAGGTGCGCCCCATCGATGGAAAACGGTTCGGCGAGCGCACCAAGAAGACGTATGGCCACCTGCTCGGCCTGAGCCGGGGAGGTTAGTCCCTCGGCCAGGTAGAGGAACTCGTCGCCACCGAAGCGACACAGCGTGTCCGAGGAACGAGTCACCTGGTCGAAGCGGCGCGCAATCGCCACAAGCAACTTGTCGCCAACGAAGTGTCCGAGTGTGTCGTTTACCCCCTTGAAGTCATCGAGGTCCACCATCAACACCGCGTTCATCCCGCCTTGGCGAACGACCTTTGCGCGCGCATGGGAGAGCCGGTCCTCAAAGAGCATTCGGTTCGCGAGTCCCGTGAGCGGGTCGTGCAGTGCTTGGTGGGAGAGCTGGGCGTTGAGCGCCCGCTCCTCGGTGATGTCGCGCTCCGAGATGACAAAGTAGAGCGTTTTTCCTTCGGGGTCGCGGGCGGTGGACCTGTGCACCTCGACAAAGATGACCCGACCGTCCTTGTGCACGTAGCGCTTGGCATATCTGACTTGATCGGCCTCACCGGAGGTCGCGCGTCGGTGGGCCTCCTCGCTGATGCCCAGGTCCTCGGGATAGGTGAATGGAGTCGAGTCGTGCCCGAGCAGTTCTTCCCTAGTGCGTCCGACCATTAGACAGAAGGCGTCGTTGACTACCAGAATCCTGTCTTCGAAATCGGTGAAAACCATGCCGGCCACGTTGTTCTCGAACGCGAGGCGGAAGCGCCGCTCGCTCTCCGAGAGCGCCTCGGCGGTGGCCAGCGCATGTAGTTCGAACTCGGTGCGGATTTGCTCTGCTGCCCTCCGGGCGCGGTCATCACGGATCATCGCCACAACCCACTCTTTGCCGTCAACGGCGAGGGGCGAGAGGGCGATTTCAACCGGTAGTTCGTTGCCGTCGCGGCACAAGAGCGTGAGATCCAGACCGCTCCCCATCTCACGTGCTTTCGGGTCTCGGGAGTACTCGTCGCGATGTGCGGCGTGTGCATCTCGTTCCGGCGAAGGCACGAGCATCTCGACGGCCTGACCGACCAGCTCGTCGCGCGTGTAGCCAGTCAGGACCGTGAGGCGTTCGTTCGCTTGACGAATTGTCCCGTGCTCGTCGACGAAGGCAATTCCGTCGGGCAGCACCTCAAGCAGGTGGTTCCACGAGAGGGGATAATCTTCCAGGTAGCTAACCACGGAATGCCCCTCCGACTTTTTGAACTGGCGAAATGCAGCGCGTACCACACATACTGACACGAGAGCAAAACGGTGCCCTGGTCGGAGAATAGTATCCCCTGACCAAGAGAGTCGGCTTCGTTCGGACCTTGCCGTTCGAATCCGTCAGTCGTGGATTGTTGATGCCGGTCCTTCGCCAAGAACCTCGACACTGCATGATTGCCTTCGAAAATCCCACATTTCATCCCACAGACCAATCCGACATCACCGGACCAAAACGACACCACCGGACGAGCTTTCTTTCAAATCCGGATGGTTCCGACACCACCGGACCACCCCGACCGTTTGCATCCACCTCATAATCCCTCCGTCGTGGGTTCTATCCCCACCGGCCCTACTAATTTCCAAAAGTATAGGTTGCTATCTAAAAGAATAAGATTCTATACTTACAGATAATGAATCTCACCGACCCTTCAATGGCAGTTACTTCGTCGCTGGACGGACCCGTTCTTGTTGTCCTCGCCAGTGCCGGAAAGCCCCTGACTGTTTCTGAAGTTGCGAGCATATCGGCACGTGGTTCCGAGATTGGAATCCGCAAATCTTTGGGGCGACTTCTCTCACAAGGTGTCGTCGAGTGTACTGAACTGGGAAACACTCGCGTTTATAGCTTGAACCGGGACCACGTAGCGGCAGCAGTTGCAGCCGAAATGGCGGAAATACGTTCGGAGCTCTGGCGAAGGTTTGCTCGAGAGGTCGAACGATGGACTGTTCGACCTCTCTACGCAAGTGTCTTTGGCTCCGCTGCTCGTCACGACGGAGACAATGACAGTGACATTGATTTGCTGGTAGTACGACCTTCAACCATTTCTGAAATAAATGAGGCACAAAGGAACAAATCAATCTGGTCGGCTCTAGGTGTGTGGGTTGAAGTCATTTCGACGAGGGTGATTTCAGAAGCGCAAATCAAGAAATGGGAGTCGAACGTCGACAACTTGCACGATTTGGTGCGGCGATGGACTGGGAATCCGCTTCAAGTCGTCAGTATTACGGCAATTGAATGGTCAGAAAATCGACGCGCTCAGAGCGCAATTTATCGGAACATTGCTCAAGATGAGATTCGACTCTATGACGAACTTGCCCCTATTAAATATCAATACCCGAAGGGGCGGATCGGCCAATGACTACGAGAATCCGAACCGTTGTTTGCACAATTCGCGAGGCTCGACAACGTCTTAATACGGCGCGTGCTTATCTCGAAGCTGCAGAACTGATACTGGGAGATGAACGTCGTGAATTCTCCGGTGTGGCAGCCGGCAACGCAGTGCTGGCTGGGATAGCAGCTGCAGATGCAATTTGCGGAAAAGGGCTGAAGAAGTGTTTTCGAGGTGAAGATCATCGTCAAGCCACGGAACTACTCGAAGCTGCATTTTTCGATGGGCCAAAGTGCAAGAAGACCTTGCTTCGGCTTTTGGACCTGAAGGACGCGGCGCACTACGGGTTCCAAGACTTTTCACGAGCGAGCGCCCAAAGGGCAGTGAAGTTCGCTCGAGAATTGGTAGACAACGCTGACGTTTATTTCCAGCGTTAACCTTTCCGCTGGATTTTTCCCCACGCTCTTCAATCTGGGCTTGCCGCGGTCCCAATCCGACGTTTCATCCCACGTACCAAACCGACGCCACGGACTAAACCGACGCCACCGGACGAAGGAATCTGCTTTTTTCGGACAAAACCGACGCCACCGGACCAGTCCGACCGTTTGCTCCCACCTCATAATCCCTCGGTCGTGTGTTCGATCCCCACCGGCCCTACCAACCCACGCCAAGAAGTATTGGGAATAAGGGGAATACCTAGGAAGTGATTTTCTGAACTTGAAGCGGCGCCGTCTCCTACGATGCACTAATTGAGACTCTGACCTTCTTTTTCTCTGACATCGAGCAGTCAACGGCGATGCTACGACGTCTCGGTGATGACGCGTACGCCAAAGTCCTTGCGGATCATCATCAAATCGTTCGCAACGAACTCGTTGACCACGGTGGGAAAGAGGAAGGCACGCAAGGTGACGCCTTTTTCGCGGTGTTCACTTCCCCTAGCGCTTGTATTTCGGCGGCGCTAGGTATTCAACGAAATTTGGCAATGCACCATTGGCCCGGCGCGGAGATTCTCAAAGTACGCATGGGAATCCATACGGGTGAAGCATCGGAGAAATCGACCGGACTCGTTGGCTATGAAGTCCATCGAGCGGCACGGATTGCGGCGGTGGGTCACGGTGGCCAAATTCTCCTTTCGTCATCATCGGCCGGCCTAGTCGAAACTTCATTGTCTAGCGATCTTGCGTTGCGCGAACTCGGTTCTCATCGACTCAAGGACCTTGGGCGTCCAGAGACGATCTTTCAGCTTGTCGCTGAAGGGCTCGAGGCGAATTTTCCGCCGTTGCGATCTCTGGACAATCCAGAGTTAGCGAACAACTTGCCCACTTCTCTGAGTCCAATGATCGGGCGTCACGTCGAGATGATTGAAGTACGACGGTTGGTAGTCGAATCTCGACTAATAACCCTGACTGGCGCGGGCGGATCCGGTAAGACACGAATCGCTCTTCAGGTCGCCGCCGAAATGCTGGACGGCAGTGGTGAGGGAGTTTGGTTCGTGGACCTCGCCCCAATTAGTGATCCCAACCAAGTTCCATCAACCGCGCTGAATGCCTTGGGGATGCGTCAACAGCCGGACCGCTCTCCTCTGGAATCCTTGCTCGTCACGCTGAAGAGTCAAAATGTCTTGATTGTCCTTGACAACTGTGAGCACCTAATCGATGCCACGGCCAAGATGGTCGAACAAATCGGCCATCGATGTCCACGGGTAACTATCGTGGCAACTTCACGCGAACCACTTGGTGTCGAAGGTGAGCAGATCTATCGGGTTCGATCGATGTCGCTGCCGTCTGAAGACGTCGACAACTTTGTTGATCTCGAAGGTTCAGATGCAGTTGAACTTTTCCTTGCGCGTGCGAATTCGTATGACTCGACCTTCACCTTTGATGACGACGCCGCACCAATCATTGCCTCAATTTGCCGGCGCCTCGATGGTATTCCCTTGGCCCTCGAGTTAGCTGCATCGAGGCTTTCGTCGATGTCCTTGGAGGATCTGCACGAACGCCTCGACCAACGATTCCGTCTTCTCACCGGAGGGAGTCGAAACGCGTTGCCTCGCCAGCAAACGCTGGGTGCGATGGTCGCTTGGTCCTATGACTTGCTTGACGAGCGTGAACGCAGTGCACTACGTCGCCTCTCGGTGTTCGTCGGAGGGTTTGATCTCAAGGCGGCAGAATATGTCTGCTCCACCGACGCACTTGAATCTTTTGACGTGGCAGACATCGTCAGTTCACTTGTCAATAAAAGCCTCGTAACTGGCGAACGCACCTCGACAGCCTTGCGTTACAGATTGCTCGAGACGATTCGCCAGTACGCGGCCGACCAACTCCTTCAAATTGACGGTGAGATCGTCGCGCGCGAAGTTCGAGGTCGTCACGCGGCATATTATTTCGAGCTTTGCGAAAGCGCGGAACCCTTCCTCAAAGGTCCGGAGCAGGGTCTATGGATGCGGCGAATCGATAATGAGTGGGACAACATCCAAAGCGCGTGGCGACACTATTTAGACGAAGAACGCGATGACGAGAAAGTGCTGCGGATTGGAATCGACCTCGTCCAATTTCTAACGTCTCGTGTGAAAGAGGTCCCAATTGCTTGGATGGCGAGTGTCTTGGAGAGAGGTGAGGATCTCCCCGAATCACTTCGAGGTAGGGTTGCGGTCTTGCTCGCAGAAATGATGTTCACAGCGTCGCCCGACAAATTTAGTTCAGGGATAGCGCGTCATTATCTCGAAATCGCATTAAATATGGCTCGTAACTCTCAGGACAAGACACTCGAGGCCAATGCCACTGGATGGATGGCGTTCGAGGCTCGTGAGAGAGGAGACAACGAAGCAGGTGTCCGTCTCGGAATTAAGGCGGTTGACCTCGCGCGTACGTCGGGCGATGTGAGCGTCTTGGGCGATGCATTCTTAATGAGAGCGTTCACTGCGAACGACTTCCCGACGTCGCACGAGTATTACTCGCTCGCCCTAGCGGAGGTTCGACGACAGGGAAACCTGTTCAGAATTTGTACCGCCCTTATGGGGTTGTCGATCACGGGCGGTCTATTCGCCGGCGACTTAAATGAAGCCAAATCCTTGACTATGGAGGCCATGGCAATAGCTGAGCAGATCGGGTCCCAATTTCACATCCAACTGCTTTTGTCGAATCTTGGCGTCACCCTATTTTTGTCAGGAGATATTCAGCAGTCTGAGCAATTCAGTCGCCGTGCGCTGTTCACTGCTCGACGTATTGGATTGGACGAAAGGGTAATCTTCTGGTGTGTTTTCAGCTTGGCGTGCTGTGCAACGGCGCGTGGCGACTTTGTACGAGGCGCCAAACTCACTGGATCACACGATGCAATTGAAACCAGAGTCCTCGACGGGGCGGGCTACTGGACCCCAATAGAAATAGAGATGCGCGAGCACAATCGGGAATCACTGATTGAATCGCTCGGAGTCGAAGAGTTTGAACGATTGGCTGACGTGGGTCGGCGCCTATCTCAAGACCAATTGGTTGATTTCTCGCTTGGGCGAACGCAAATAGGTTGACGATCAATCTTCGCATCAAACTAAGTATCTATTGCTATCTCTAAAATCCCACGCCTGCCGTCCAGGGTTACTTGCTACTCTCTTTTCGATTCGGCCGACCGTTGTGTAGAGAGTCGAGGAAGGGACGCTACCAAGTTGAAGATCTAATTTCGTCGGTGTTCGCTCGCAACATATTCGTCAACTCACGCGCGAGAACTGCACCACTGGCCGTCGGGCCCCTTCTGTGCTCGTAGTCGTCCGCGTTTGATCGTCGCTCGGAGCGAAACGACGCTCCGATCTTTCGTAGCTAAAGCAGCGAGCGGAACCAACCGGTTCGGTCCGGCCACCGCAGGAACTACGAAGCGATAAACGTTGTCTGTAATCGCGCGCGCGATCAACTCACCCAGAGCACCTGGGTCGCCGTCGTCCGCCCGCTGCAGGGATCGAAGGTACTTGCTTCGATACCGCTTGTAGATGATCACGGGCGGGTAGCCCATGCGAACCAAGACGAGGTTGAGCATTTTGAAATCGGTCCGTATCGATTCAAAATCCCACGTTTCATCCCACATACCAAACCGACACCACCGGACCAAACCGACACCACCAGACGAAGAACTCTGACTTTTTCGGACCAATCTGACGCCACGGGACCAGTCCGACCGTTTGCTCCCACCTCATAATCCCTCGCTCGTGGGTTCGATCCCCACCGGCCCTGCTCGATGGCAAAGAAATAGGACTTACTAAAGGGGACAAGCGAGCTGGGGGACAGAGATCGAGCGTGCTCCGATTTCTGAACGGCTCTGAAAGCTTTTCCCCGGATCACGGACGGGAGTTGTTTAGAGCAGGATTTTCATTGCTGAGATTTTTCCGACCTTCACTTGATAGATAACGGCGGCGTCGAAAGTTTCTGGATACGGAGGATTTATGAAACCGTCAAGGTGCTCCAGATCGACCACGAACCCTCCCGACTCAATGCGCGAAACGATTTCGACTGTGAGATCCGGACTGTTCTCAAATAGCGGCTGGTAGTTGGACCTCAGCCCTTCGATTCCTCGCATCAGCACATTCCCTTCGAAATCGGTCACAACAACATCTTCGGCGAAGAAACTGAGATACTTGTCGAGATCGCGGTCTCTATACGCCGCAACCTCACTATCGATGAGTTCGGTGATAGTGGACACTTGTCCCCTTCCATTCATGGGCCAACAGTGGTGAAGGTGATGGTGATGCTAGGTCACTTCGCCGACCTCTATCGCCAAGTTCGCCCTACAAATGCAGTTATCGAGCGGGTTTCAGTTTTGCAATTAACTCAATCTCAACAGCGATATCGAAAGGCAGCTCGGCTAGTCCGACTGCACTCCGCGTGTGTTGTCCCGCTTCGCCGAACACTTTGACAAGGAGATCCGAGCAGCCGTCAATTACAGCCGGAGTTTGGTTAAACCCTGGTGCGACGTTGACCATCCCTAAGACTTTGACGAATCGTTCAATTCGATCCAAATCACCGAGTTCTGCCTTTAGCGTTGCGAGGATTGACAGTGCGGTTGCCCGCGCGGCTTCCTGCGCCTCATCCAACGTCAAGTCGACACCGACCTTTCCTCGAATGATGTCCGAACCCGCGATCGGTCCATGACCGCCGACGTAAACCATGTCGTCCACGATGACGCAGCCGAGGTAGTTGCCGGCGGGAGGGAACACCGGTGGAAGGACAATTCCAAGCTCATTGAGTCGTTCTTCGATCACCGAGGAAGTGTACAGAATCGGTGTCAACTAACCGAGACATCCCACCTGATCTCTCAAATACCAAATCGACACCACCGGACGATTCCGACGCCACCGGACAATGGATGGAGTGAAATTCGGATGATTAACGTCACCGGACCATTCCGACGGTTTGCTCCCAACTCATAATCCCTCGGTCGTGGGTTCGATCCCCACCGGCCCTACGAAGAATCTTTTTTGTAACGGTTAATGGTTGACATTTCGCCATCACCGGATTGTTGACATCGCAACCTGATCCTTCACGCAACGTCAGCTGATCCTTGACATGCCGCTGTTTCTTGTCGGAACGGCTCCGGGTGATGCTATGCCCATCTTCGCGTGGTGACTGGGGTCTCGCAAGATACCCACCGACAGCGATTCTCATTCCACCGTCCAGCCATCCTGCCGTCAATGCAGTGGATTGAAATTGAGGCAAGAACGATCGCCAGTCCGGACAAATCGGACCGGGAAGATTATCCCCACTGCGACAAGAAACGGGGGGGAGAGAGATTCTTCACGCCCGAGACGCTGACACTTGTGACGTTTGGCCCTAGTCAATTTCCTTTTGGCTACCTTCAAAATTGAATATCGATTGTGCGCGAGATCATGGCGTGAATGTCTAACGAATGGAGGCTGCGGTGCTCAAGAACAGGTCAGGGAAATGCTTCACTACGTTTGGAAGAGTCGCCAAAATCAAGAAGATCGCGCCTTACGAACAGTTGGACCAGATGCGCTTCCGAGGCGCTCGGTGTCAGGGGCTGACTTCGCAGCAAAAGTCCGATATTGAGTTGACGCCGAAAGCAAGCGTCCGTCGTGCGGGCGGCGTGGTTGTGTTGACCGTCGCAATGGTGCTCACTATGTTCACAGGGTCAACTCCGGCGCTAGGGGGCACTTCACTACCCGCCTGTCCCATTATCGCAAAGTCGGCCGTGAAGCCTATATCCGCGAATGTCGTCTTGGCATTGAAGAAGTACTACGCCGCCAGGCATCTCACACCAATCTCTGTCTACAAGAACGAAGAGACGGTGCTCAATGTCAAACAGCAGTCAATAGGTGTGCACTGGTGCAGGAATCTTGACGGTTCCAAGAGCGGCTACGTCGGCGTGGTCCCTAAGAATGCGACTGCGGCAGTGATGGTGCACGTCAAGCACAGGCCCTACCCGGAAACCATGGCTGCATCTACTTTCGCAACTCTCGCGAGGATGCCGCTCAAAGGTTGGAAGGTTGTCTCAGACGACACGGGACCATGAACACCGCTGAAGGTAAGTGATCGACGGCCGGGGTCGCATCGCGCCGACTCCGGCATGTGAAACAAACTCGCACGCGGTGATTCGCTCTCAGAAGGTCCCACGTTTCATCCCACAAACCAAACCGACGTCTCCAGACCAATCCGACGTCACCGGACAACTGTTGCAGTGATATTCGGACGAAACCGACGTCACCAGACCAGTCCGACTGTTCGCCCTCAGCTCATAATCCCTCGGTCGTGGGTTCGATCCCCACCGGCTCTGGGAAATCGATCGGTCAATTTAATTCACGTCGTTGCCGGTTTATGAAACGCCGAGGCAAGAAGCGGGACCGGCGTAAGGCTTGTAATTGGCCTGTGCAGATGCAACGACCGCTCCTGCAGGGGTAATGGAGACTTTTAACACGGGCCTACCGGCAGCTGTCGAAAGCTCGAAAGCGTAGTGAGGAGTGTTACTCGGCCACGACTGAATATACGGGCTATTGCCGTTCGCGGAGGTGCCATTTAAGAGCCCTGCCGTAGTCACTGCGGATTTCGCGTTCTGAGCATTGAAGTCGGCAATCGCCGTTGTAACCGTTACTCCGTCAGCCTGGCAGGCAGCGACTGCAGTCTTGCCGGTGATGTCACCGAGAGCGAAGATCACGACGGCAGCCAAGATACCGAGAACAACGATGACGATGAGGACTTCGATCAACGTGAAACCGTTTATCTCCCCAGCATCCCTGTGGCGCTTCAGATTGTGAATAGTGTTGGTCATCCCTCTTCTCGTTCTGTCAAGGTGCAACAACTTATGGCGTTGCACCACCGTGTTGCAGCCCAACCTGTTGAAGCACGGCAATTAATTCTTTGGCCCCGTTTCCTGATCCTTCGAACTTGACTCCCTTGCGAGCGCATTGTGAAAGATCGTGCGATATAAAAATAGTTTCTCGGAGTCCTTCGAATTGGGATTCCCGGGTCCGCTGCGTCATCTTGGACCCCCATTCATCAACCGACAATCAAGGATTCATAAAATTTCGCAGATATGGCAGTGCATGTTCGAAGACTCGTTGCGCGGGGCCCTCGACGACAATCAGGTTCGGCATAGATGAAGTCTTGGTGTCCGGTGGCATAACTGATACGACGGCCGCCGAGACGAATCCGCCCGTGATTACTCCAATCAAGAAAATCCCACGTTGCCCTCGGTTCTCCCAGTGAGGAGATGAAATCGAGTTCGACAAACTACGATCTGATATCGCCGGACCGTGGAATTAGGGCAATCTTGGATCGATCCGACGTCACCCGACCAGTCCGACCGTTTGCTTCCACCTCATAATCCCTCGGTTGTGGCTTCGATACCTTTCGACTCCACTTTCCGATGCTCGGATTTTGGGATTGCCGTGATACAAGAAAAGCACCTGCACGCAGTGTCGAGATACTCCGGGGTGGCTCGATGCCGAAGCCTCGGGCCACCCCGGAACAAGAGTTGGTTTTACGCCAGGATCTCTGTTTTAGATGAATCGTGCCGAATGTCAATTCGCCGAGGCCTCGCTTCCTCCGCAACGGGTATTGCCAGAGTGAGCACTCCGTCGGAAAACTGCGCATCGATCTTCGATGTGTCGAGATTGTCGCCCAAAAGTATCTGACGGGTGAAAACCCCATGGGGACGCTCTGCGACCAACGCTTCGATGCCTTCGGCGAGTACGGGCGCTTGACGTTCTGCCTTGACAGTCAACGTGTTGTTGTCGACTGTCAATTCAATCGATTCGGAGTCCACGCCAGGCACATCGAATTGAAGCAAGAATTGGTCTTCTTTCCGATAGGCGTCCATCGGAATTCCGACGGACGTAACTCGGCGACTCGACTCTCCCATGAGCTGCTGAAAGAGTCGATCAAAGTCTCGATATGGTTCGGAACGAACAAGAAGCGGCATTGCCTTACCTCCTAATCACTCATTTGTCTCGTGATGCCGGCTAGCACTCACCGGCAGCGAGTGCCAATTTAGCAGGTCAAGAGGGTTTAATTCTATGAAAATTGTAAGAATTCTTTGTCGAGCCACGCGTCGTCCATCCATCACCAACGATTGGCAAAGCCACCGGATTAGTCCGACCGTTTGCTCCACCTCGTAATGGCTCGGTCGTGGGTTCGGTCCCCACCGGCTTTACGACCTGAGTAACATTCCCGCGATTTTGTGTTGTGGGGACGTCAACTTCTTCCACCGGCCTGGTCGATCATCGCCTCAAGTTCGGGGTCGAATCCTATCTCCCAAACCTCTTGCGCGCAGCGGCATGCGACCGCGATCTTGGCAGCCCACTTCAGCGCCTCCTCGCGCGATGACACGTCGACAATCGTGAGTCCGCCAATGGCCTCCGGTCCCGGACCGTCGGTGACGGTCCCATCGGTGGCTACGATGCTCGAGCTCCGATTTTCCAGTCCGCCGGCGAGCACATAGACGCCGGCGTTCAGAATCTCCTCGACGACAGCGTGAGCGGCATCGGCCACCGCGGGCATGTCCTCATCGGGGATGTGGTCCATAGCGCTGGCACCGTACGAAACTATGAACTTGGCCATTTTTCTCCTTTTTTCAGCATGGTGATGTCAATTTCAGTCCCCTGAGCTGAAAATCCTACGTTTCAACGCACATGCCGATCCGAAACCACCGGCCCAAACCGATCAATCGGACAAGGGATCAATTCCATCTTGGATGAATCCGACATCACCGGGCGAGTTCGACCGATTCCTCTCGCATCATTCCTTCGGGCCAATCATGGCGCCACCGTGAACGCCATCTGTCCCGGCTGGGTCCTCACGCCGCTGGTCGAGAGCCAGTTGCAAGAACGTGCCGAACAATCGGACGCAGATAGACGTGGAGAAGGGGCGGCTGTTGACAGAAAAGCAGTCGATGTCCAAATTCACGACACCGGCCTCAATTGGCGCCATGACCTCATATCTGTGTAGCGACGCTGCCGACAGTCACCGGCGCAGCGCTCTGGACGGCGCAGTAAACACCAGGCGGGTGTTCAGGGTCACATGGTCGCGGTCACGAGCATCGCATCTCGGAATTAGTTTGAGGTGACCATGCGAATCCGTCGTTCCTCCTGGTCGCTGGCCACGATGTTGGCGATGGCAGCGGTCGTGACGTCGGTCTTCTTGGGCGTCGCCCAACCTCCGTCAACGGGCGCATCGACGAATGATTCTTCGTGGACCGTGTATCACGGGGACGCTCTCGACACCGGGTTCTCTTCGGTCTTGAGGTCGGTCACGACGACCAAGAGGGCGTGGACTTCACCGGAGTTGAGTGGAGAGATCTACGGCGAGCCGCTGGTCTATTCGAGTGACGTCTTCGTCGCGACCGAGAACGACACGGTCTACGCGCTTTCGGCCGCGAACGGTTCAGTCGTATGGAAGCGGCACCTCGCCACCGCCGTTCCGTCATCGGAACTGCCGTGCGGGAACATTTCGCCCAGCGTCGGGATCACCGGTACTCCGGTGATCGATCCGTCGCGCGCAGAGATCTTCATCGTCGCCGACGAGTTCAAGGGTGGGCACCCCGAACACTTTCTGGTCGGTCTGAACACGAAAAACGGAGCCCTCGAGTTGCGAGAGCGAGTCGATCCAGCCGGTTCCGATCCGGCGGCGTTGCTGCAGAGAACTGGGCTCAACCTCGATGGTGGGCGAGTCGTCTTTGCGATGGGAGGGAACTACGACGATTGTTCGCCGTACCGTGGTCGGGTGATCTCGGTACGAGAGGGGGGCTCCGCGCCCGACATATTTACCGTCGACGAGCGTGCGGGGGATTCCCAAGGTGCCATCTGGATGGGTGGGGCGGCGCCGGTGGTCGATGCGAAGGGCAACGTGTGGGTGAGTGTCGGCAATGGCTCGGTGCACAGTGCCGGTCAGGCGTACGACGACAGTGACTCGGTGCTGGAACTCAGTTCGACCGAAAGACTCGAACAGTATTTCGCTCCTTCGAGCTGGGCATCGGATAACGCGTCTGACTACGACATGACGACGGCACCGGTGCTGCTCGCCGACGGCCAGGTGGTGGTCGCGGGCAAGTCGCCGACCGTCTATCTCTTGAACAGAGCGCGCCTGGGCGGCATTGGAAACCAAGAGGCGAGCCTTTCTTCCGTGTGTTCGAACGACATCGACGGTGGCAGCGCCATCGTAGGTGCGACGGTATATCTGCCGTGTCTCAACGGACCGGTCGCGCTGCACACTTCGAAGTCACCTGCGTCAATGCGAGTGCTCTGGAGCGCGAGTGTGGGCGGCGGTCCGCCGATCGTGGCGGCCGGTCTGGTGTGGACGGTGGGCAAGAATGGCGTCCTCTACGGACTCGACGCCGCCACAGGGAACATTCGCCAACAGGCATCAGTCGGTACTCTCGCTAACGACTTCACGACTCCGAGCGTGGGTGACGGACTCTTGTTGCTCGCTTCCTCTTACCGCGTCGTGGCGTTTCGTGGAGTTCCTTCCAGTTAGCCGCGTTTTCAGACGGGCAGCACGTCGCAGAATACGAATCCACCGCGTTCGACGACCTCGCCGATTTCAATGTCGATTGGCGAGGAGAAACCCGGTCCGTCGAAGGCGAACGTATGGAACTCACCTCGTTCGCCACACGGATCGATATCGGTCGGCAATTCCTCGAGAAGCGTGGCGTCAAACATTCTGCCGATGAACTCAGACGGCATTTGCTTCGGATCCACGCACGTGATCACCGCGCGCACACCCGCCTCAATCACCGAGCGTGCGAGTTCGTCCGTGGGAAGCCCCCACAAAGGAAAGAGTGGCGAAATGCCGGTTCCGTTCAGATGGCTCTCTCGGTAGAGCCGTACATCTTCGAGGAAGAGATCGCCGAATACGAAGTGCTCAATGTCGTCGCGGAGAGCGGCATCAATGGCCTGCGTCATTCTCTCTTCGTACATCGCGTTCGTGCAGTGTTCCGGTATTTCCGCAAGCGTGAGCGGCAGGCCTAGTCGCTCGGCCTGAGCCTCGACGAGTGAACGCCGAACTGCGTGCATGGCAACTCGGTCGGCCGATTCGTTCATCGTGACCAGAAGACCCACGACGTCGATTGTTTCGTCTCGACGGGAAGCCGCCAACGCCATCACACTGTCCTTGCCGCTGCTCCAGCTCATCCACGCACGAGGGTGACTTCGCATCAGGGAACTCTATTCGTCGCGATCGCAGCCCTGGCCCGATTCGAAGTCTTACAGCGTGCGCGGTCCAGTGGCAGGCTGATCGGGCCAGAGGACGAAATAGTCCGACGAGCGACCGTCGACAATTCGCGCAAAGCGCAGAAGCTCACGGATGATGCCGGCGTTGCCCATCGCCCAACCAGTTCTCGGTTCGAGTTCGCTCGGCGTGACTCGGTGCTCAAAGTTCGACCACCGCGCACCTTCGCCGTCCAACGTCGCTCTCCGACAAACATCGTGGACCAGCACGCGCGCAAAGGCGAGGTCTTGATCCCTCTCGACATATCGATCGCAGGCGAGGGCCAGTACGCCGGCGGTTCCACAGCACCGGCCACTGTTGTCCCAGAATCCGGGGCGCACGCGTTCGGGGACGCCAGATTCCAACAACGTTCGCCAACATCGGTCGGTAAGTTCCATCCATTTGTCATCGCCGGTCACGGCGGCGAGGAGGCGAAAGACTTGAGCGTCACCGGCTGGACCGTGACACCAGCCGTAGCTATGACGATCGATCAATTCGGGTCGGTGCTGCGGATCGGAATGCGGAACCAAGAAGCCATCTTCCGACTCGTTGCGGCTGACGACGTCCGACGCCCCGGCGAGGGCCAGATCGATCAAGTCGGGGTTTTTCGCCGCAGCTCCCACTGCGGCGAGCGCTTCGACGATGCCAAGCGTGCCGTGTGAAATATGGTGGAAACGCGCGGGAGTTCCTTCTCGAACCTCCCAATTGATGCCCGCCTTCGTTTTCTCCGCTCGTTGAATGTACGGCGTCACAGCCATAACTGCCAGGTCAGTGTCGCCTACGCGTAGTGCGCCGAGACCGATGCCGGCGTTTCCCCCAAGGAGTTCGAACTGATCGCTCCAACGTTCGCCGTCGAATCGAGCGCGCACGAGATGCAATGCTTTTAAGGCGTTCGCTCGAGCGAGCGAGTCACCCAACACCTCGTGAACAGCCTGGAGCGCTACGGCCATTCCAGTGAGCCCGAAATAAAGGGAACAGTGCTCCCACGTGTCGAGCATTACACCAAGGTCTCGACTCGTCGCGAGCGCGAGGTCTCCGAAACGATCATCGTCGAAGTGTCGATACGCCTCGAGGAGGGTCATCACGATTCCGGCGCCACCGTTGTAAAGATTCGGATTGAGGTCGTCGGCGCTTTGCGTGTCAGCCCAGGCGACTCCATGTTCAGTGACTCGGGCACTGGCAACCAGCCAATCCAGAGCTCTGTCAACAACGGCGACCAGATCGGGGTTGTCAGCACTCACGTATCAAGACTGCCATAGGTATCGTCCTTGAATTCTTTGGGTTCCTTCCGTCAATCCGGCGATATGCGAGCAGCCGCTACTTTGGACTGGTCAGCCAAGCAAGACTGACGACCGTCGAATTGTGGAGGTTGAAAATGGGTCATGCGATTGGCGGATTCGGTCCGCTGGTGTTATTCGTCGAAGATCTGGAACGAGCCAAGACGTTTTACGTCGAGACCCTTGGATTCAAGTTCGCATTCGAAGATTCAACGTCGGCCGGAGTTCTCCTCGGTGACGACCTGTTGCTCCTGGTGACCATCGCCGGTGCGCAGTTCCTGTCCGCGGTCGATCCGAGTACGCCCCGTGGTCAACGACCCGTAGCGCTGTTCAACATCTTTGTTGAGAATGTCGACGAGGCCTTTGAGACGCTCAAGTCCAAGGGTGTCGCATTCTTCCTTGATCCAATTGATCGCGAATGGGGACGACGTACGGCGCACTTCAAGGATCCCGATGGATTTATTTGGGAGATCTCGCAGTCGATCGATTGATCAACTCTCAAAACGAATCAGGCAGAGTCGGCGAGCGTCGGCGCCCTCGGCTTGCCAATCGGTATGACGACGGCACGTTCGTCGCCCTCTTCGGATTCCCGATCGAGACGCGCGGCGACATCGAGTGTGAAGCCAATCTTGTCGTCGTCATTCGGTTCGGGTGATGGAGGAACGATGGGATGAATCGTCGCGCCTTCGGATTGCGGAACGTCGTGTGCAAACAAGAACTGAATGCTTCGATCCATACACCAAAAATAGTTTGTCAACTGGGACCTTTCGGTGACCGTGTGGCGCATTCTTCTCGAAAGATGGGTCTTAAAGGCGCCTTCACGCCGTGATTCGGCCGCCGTATGAGAGTTCGATGCGCGGCAATTGCCTCGACGAGGTGAGTAAGTGACTCGGTCAATGCTTCAAGTACGCCCGATCAACACCGCTACTTGGTACATTGTCGGCGTCAATCAATGTCGCTACCGCGCCGAACAATCGGTCGAGTAACGAGTAAACGAAGGTCTTCGAACAATGGCAGTTCAAACAGCTGACGAGAATATTCCGCTCGAGTCGGCCTTCAACCCCTTCGACACGGTCTTCATGACCGACCCCGACGCGGTCTTGGCGCGTGCGCGCGACGAAGGGTCGATCTTCTTCAGTCCGATCATGAACGCGTGGATCGTTACCCGCTACGACGACGTCGTGTCGATCTTGCGAGACCCGGAACTGTTCTGCTCGAAAGACATTCTTTCTATCATCGAACTGCTCTCACCAGAGGTCATCGAACTGTTCGGCGACGAGATTCCGATGGAGGGCACACTGATAGGGGTCGACCCTCCAGATCACACGAGGTTACGAAGCGTCATGGAGTCCTCGTTCACGCCGAGCAGCGTCGCGACGCATGGGGCCATGATTCGCTGGGCGTGCGACGAACTCGTCGACGGCTTCGAACATGGGACGAGCGCCGATCTATTGAGTCAGTTCTCCTATCCATTGCCATTGCGCGTGGTGGCGTTGCTGCTCGGGATGCCCAAAAAAGCCATGCCGTCACTTCGTCGAGGCGTAAAGGACTGGCCCGATTTGGCGATTGCGCTATTGATGGGAGTGCCGCTGGAGCAACAACTCGAGATGGCGAACAACATCCTCGAGATGCACCGGATGATCTCTCGACTCATAGAGGAGCGCTACGACCGTCCTCAGAATGATCTTCTCACCGTCATCGCGCAGGGCCGTGACCAGTTCAACTTGAGCGAACGAGAGATGCTGTCCCTCGTTCCAGGTCTCTTTCTCGCCGGACACGAGACGCTGGCCCACGAACTCACGAACGTGCTCTGGCGACTTCTCTCCGTACCCGAGCGATGGCAGGCGCTGGTCGACGATCCGAACCTAGCGCCGCAGTTCTTCGAGGAAGCTCTGCGCTGCGACCCTTCGGTCTATGGCATGTGGCGTATCGCAACCCGTGACACGCAGTTGCTCGGGCAAACGGTATTGGCGGACCAGAAGCTCTTCTTGGTGTATCTCGCGGCCAACCGTGACGAGCGCTACTACGTCGACGCCAATTCCTTCATGCTGGATCGTGGACGCGTTGCGCCGAATCTAGCATTCGGAAGGGGCATCCATCATTGCATTGGCGCGCCGTTGGCGCGACTAGAGGCGCGAATTGCCTTGGAAGTTCTGACGAAGCGCCTGCCGGGTCTTCGACTCGCCGAGGGTTTCTCACCGATCTATCAAGCCCACCCGTTCTTGCGGGGAATGGCGGAGTTGCCCGTTCGTTGGTGATTAAAGCGCGCATCCGCGGTTTTTGGATGCTCAACAACTTCCAAACAATCGTGCGGTGAACAGGTATTTTGCGCTATACAGATTGTCCAACGTTCGATTGGTCACGTTATTATGATTCGATGGCAAAACAGAACCGCTCCGCTCCAGTCATGCAGGCAGTATTGGACGCGGTCGGCGAACGCCTGATCAAAGCCGATGAATCGCTCATTCGCATCCCTGAGATCTGCGAAGCGACCGGTGTCAACTACGGCTCGGTGTATCACCACTTCGGGTCGCGCGAAGGCGTCATTGACGCGGCCTATCACCAGATGTTCACGAAGTTGGCCCAAGAGGACCTCGCCACGTTGCAGTTGGTGAGTGTCTCATCGAAGACTTATGACGAGTACGCCGTCGCCATGCAAGCACTCGTCGGGACGTTTACCTCGAGCGACCTGCGCCGCGCCCGACGAGCTCTGCGGGCGCGCATCGTGGCGGCGTCGATGATGCGCCCCGAACTGAGGGAACTGATTGGGACCACGCAGTCGCGTCTGACCAGCGAGCTCGAATCGATCGTCCAATACGGACAGGAGCGCGAGTGGCTCAGTCGAGAACTCTCCGCTCACTCGATCGCGGTCCTGATCCAGGTGCTATTGATTGGTCGCACGCTCGACGACGTGTCGACGACGCCAATCGACAATTCGGATTGGGAAGCCACTATGGGTGTCCTGCTTGGTGTCATCATCGCGCGACACTGAATCGCTTTCTGTGTTGTAGAACTTCAGTGAGGATTCTTCGTCTCGCCGCCCCCGCGGCGATGTCGAACGTTTAGTCCTCGTCTACCCATCACGTACGCTCGATGTCGTGCGACGACGGGGATTCGGTTCACTCGCGTGGGCCTCCGCGCAGGAACTGTTCGATCAAGAGACGGCCTTCGGTCGTCTGGCGCTGGTGCACGTCATCATGATCGCCGGCGACACCCTGGTCACCGTCTCACTGGCCGGTTCTCTTTTCTTCTCGGTGTCACCGACCGAAGCTAAGAGCCGGGTACTGCTTTATCTCTTGTTGACAATCGCTCCTTTTGCCGTGGTGTCGCCGTTGCTCGGACCGCTCATAGACAAGTCCGCGAACGGGCGGCGTATCTTGGTGGCGCTTTCAGCGGCGGCACGCGCGGGGCTGTGTTGGATGATGAGCCAACACCTCAATTCGCTCTGGCTCTTCCCGTTAGCGTTCCTGGTCTTGATCTCATCCAAGCTCTATGTCGTCACGCGCGGCGCGCTCGTGCCTGAAATGGCGCGCACGGATCAACTGCGTGAGCACTCAGACCGCGTCGGCGGCGCGGGATGGCCGAGTAATGCTGCACAACAGGAGAAGGGCTACTCCGGGTTCAACGCTCAACTCACGCTGCTTGGCACGTTGAGCGGACTCGTCGCCGGTTCGATTGGCGCCGGGATACTGAAGGGTCTCGGGGCGACGAGTGTCCTTATTACGGCGTCAGTCGTCTTCATCGGCGCGACGGTCGCCAGTCTCCGGTTGCAACGCCCGCCGAAGGTCGTGCGCGAAGAGATCACCGGTCTCTCCCAGGCCGAACGAGATCGCAACGCGCTCAATCCGATGGGCGACATCGAAGTTGTGTGGGGACTCGGCGCCGCGGCGTTGATGCGCTTCACCGTGGGGTTCGCGACCTTTCTCCTCGCCTTCGGACTTCGACGAGACAACGCCGCGCTGGGCTATTTCGCGGTGGCCTTGGCGATCAGCGCGTTCGGCGCCCTCATCGGTTTGGCGTTGGTCACCAGGTTTCGAAACGCCGTTCCCGAATCGACATTGTTGACGTTGGCGCTGCTCGCGACCGGCTTGGGATCTGCACTGACTGCCTTCCATTCGACGTTGATCACGCAGGTCATCCTGGCTGGATGGCTTGGTCTGTGCGCGGCCGTCGCGCAACCAACCTTCGATGCCATCACCCAGCGCAACGTAGCGCCCGGCGCGCAGGGTCGTACCTTCGCGCGCTTCGCCGTGCGTCAACAATTGCTCTGGGTCGTCGGAGCGTTGATACCAGTCGCCATCACCTTGCGCTTCTCGGTCGGCGATGGCCTGCTCGCGGTCCTGACCTTCGCCGCCGGACTGATTTACGGCTTCGGACGGCGCTTCGCTCGCGCCTGATGAACCTGATGGCGTCGTCATTATGCTGAGCGGCACATGGCGACTACCCGCTCCGGCCCTCGCGACCTTTCGTCGCTTCCGCACGTCATAGTCCTCGGCGGCGGTTTTGGAGGGGTCGCCACCGCGAAAGGTCTGGTCGGTCACGACGTCCGGGTCACGATCATCGATCAGCACAACTTCCACACGTTCCAGCCCTTGTTGTACCAAGTGGCGACGGCAGGATTGGAGCCGGCCGACGTGGCGTTTCCGATCCGCACGATCTTCGGTCACGCCGCGAACGTGCGATTCCGACACGGTCGAGTCCGCAGTGTCGATCAGACGCGAAACCTCGTCACGCTCGGCGACGATTCGCGGGTTTCCTACGACCACCTCGTCATCGCCACCGGGGCGACGGCTGCGTTCTTCGGCATTCCCGGTGCGTCGAAGTTCGCGCTGCCGCTCTACACGTTGGCCGACGCTCGACGACTTCGCAATCGTCTTCTTTCGATTCTCGAAGAGACTGAGGTGCGCGGCGAGAGCGAGCAGTCCTCACCCGAGCTCACGTTCGTCGTGGTCGGGGGAGGCCCGACCGGCGTCGAGACGTCGGGCGCATTGTCGGAGTTGATACAGATCGCGATTCGTCGCGACGGCCTTCGACTCGATCCCAAGCGGATTCACGTCGTGTTGGTCGACGTGGCGCCACGGTTGTTGACGGCCTTCGTGGCGCGCGCGAGTGAGTACGCCAAGCGCCGACTGGAGTCGACCGGAGTCGAAGTCCAGTTCGGGCGATCGGTCGTCGCGATTAACGAGAATTCGATTCGATTCGAGGACGGCGAGCAAATCGAATGCGCCGCCGTCATTTGGGCGGCCGGCGTGAGTGCCGGCGACGCGCTGCCGAAGGACTTGCGCGCGACCTCAGGACCGAATGGTCGGTTACGCGTGAACCCGGATCTGCGCCTCGTCGGCAGCGACAACGTGTGGGCCGTCGGTGACGCCGCGGCTGAGCCGCTGGGCGCGGATTTCTGTCCGCAACTGGCGCCCGTCGCCATTCAGAGCGGTCGGCATTGTGCGAAGCAGATCCTTCACGTCGTTCATGGTGAGGCGACGACGCCGTTTCACTATCACGACAAGGGGATAATGGCGACGATCGGTCGAAACGCCGCGGTCGCGGAGTTGCCGCACGGCGTCGTGGTCAAGGGTCGCCTTGGTTGGCTGGCTTGGCTCGGCCTGCACTTGTGGTACCTGGTGGGTTTTCGTAATCGACTGCGCGTGTTGATCAATTGGACGTGGCGATACTTCGACTGGCCATCCGGACCGCGACTGATCGTTGCCGACGCAGAAACGGTGGACTAGGTCCCCGTCTCTCGACTTCGCACGCGAGAATTATCCGAGCTGAGCTTTGAGTCGATCGACTTCTTCGTGGAGTTTGGCGGGAAGGTCCTGGCCGAACTCCGCGAAGTGCTCGCGAATCAACGGCACCTCTTCGTGCCACTCGTGCGTATGGACCGTCAACAACTCGGTCATGTCCGCTTCGGTGACGTTGAGACCTTCGACATTGATCGCGGTGGCCGTCGGAACGAACCCGATCGGCGTCTCGACGGCGTCGCCGCGACCAGCCGTTCGCTCGAAGACCCACTCGAGCACACGACTGTTCTCGCCGTAGCCGGGCCACAGCCAGCGGCCGTCGCCACCCTTGCGAAACCAGTTCACGTAGAAGATCTTCGGCAGTGTGGCCTCGTCGAAGCGCTGGGAGAACGTCAGCCAGTGGGCGAAGTAGTCGGCCATGTTGTAGCCGCAAAAGGGCAGCATGGCGAAGGGGTCACGTCGCAGTCTGCCGACGGCACCGGTCGCCGCGGCCGTCGTCTCAGAGGACAGGATCGAGCCCAAGAAGACGCCGTGATCCCAGTTGCGCGATTGGAAGACCAGCGGAATCGTGTTCGCGCGGCGACCACCAAACAAAATGGCGTCG
>Ga0307372_10002530_pt1 | contig 30167 bp, 27 predicted proteins | sample OX1MG_FD_202533 | JGI IMG/M metagenome (GOLD analysis project Ga0307372, IMG submission 202533) | Soil microbial communities from Risofladan, Vaasa, Finland - OX-1 | ecosystem: Environmental > Terrestrial > Soil > Coastal area > Acid sulfate soil | place: Finland: Risofladan, Vaasa | collected... | reverse complement strand
TCCATCAACCGGCGGGCAAGCGCTTCCGCCTGGGGTAGATCGCGGGCGGCACGCGCGCCCTCCGCGGCTCCTTCTGCCGCCGCTTCTTCGGCGACGTAGCCCTTCTGTGCAAGCCATCGGGCCAGCGACTTTGTCACGGTGCCCGCGGCGCGTTTGAACTCTGCGCCGGCGCTGACCTTGCGGACCATGAAATAGCCGAGGAATTCTCGGACATTGGGAAGGATATGCTCGGGGCCGAAAATCTCGCAGAACTCACGACGCTCGTCGCCTTCAGCGTTGTAAACGCGATTGAAAAGTTCGGCGTCGGATTGAGAGAGGGCTTGGTACGCGTAGTTGTCGAGGCTGCTCGTCAGGAGCCCAATCACCAAGCCCAACACCCTCTACTGAAACGGGGTAGCTCCAGTAACCAACCTGGCGGCTTTAAGGCGGGCGGTGGTGCGGTTCTACAACAAGCGCGGTACTGCCGAGCAATGGATCAAAGAAGGTAAGCAGGCGGTGAAGATGACGCGGCTGAGCTGCCATCGCTTCCGCGCCAACGAGGTGCGGCTGTGGCTGAGCGTGATCGCCTATAATCTGGGCAACCTGTGGCGGCGGCTGGTGTTGCCGGCGCGGATCGGCGACTGGTCGCTTACCAGCTTGCAGCAACGGCTGGTGAAGACCGGTGGCCGCTTGATCAAGCACGCCCGCTACTACTGGTTGCTTCTCGCGGGGAGCCATCTGACGCGCCGGCTCTTTGCAAGCATGCTGCGGAGGATCGCGGCGCTGCCATCGCCCGCGGGATAAGGCGAGGCGCAGAGTGGAGCAATTTTCGCGGACGACGCTGGTTTGGCGGGGGAAGTGTCTGCCGATGCGCCCGGGAAAAGGGTCATTTCGGGGCGTTGCACGCTCGCCGGAGGGGCGAAACCGCCCCGCTCCGGCGCCGCTGGGAACACCGTGGACCAATACCGGCTGAAACCCTTGCAGAGAGAGGTCGTTCGGCCTATACGGGAATTGGAATCGGAGAATCAAAACGGAAATTCCAAGTTAGATCACCCGGAAGTCCGGAGACGCGGTTAATGAAACTTCGAGAGATCGGAATCCGGCGCTATCTGCAAGTTTCGAGCGCCTTGATTATTTTTGGCCTGCTCGTTGAAATTTTCACCCTGCTTTGGTTTAGCCCACTTTCGTTTGTGCTTTTTGCGGTCGTCGGTGTGACCCTAATGGGAGCGGGCATCCTGGTTTATCTCGCTTCGCTGGTCTTTGCTGTTTCTCCACCTGCAAATGATCGCGCATGAAGTAAGAACCCTCACGCTGGCCTCAGATTCGGCGGCCGCAAAGTAACTGAGAAGTTATGCTCGGACTAACCGGTATCCTAATCGCCTTGGTCGTCCTGACGATCATTATGGCCGCAGTGTTTCTCGTGTACCCCTCCGTGACTGTGGAAGCTTCGGGCAAGATACTCGCCTTCATTGCGTTATGCATCCTGCCCGCATTATGCATCGGCACAGGCATGTCCTTTCACAATGAGCGTTCGAAACAGACGTCATACTGTGTTTCGTGCCACACCATGGTAACCCACGGGCAAAGTCTGCACCTGCTTGATACGCGTTATATCCCTGCCCAACATTTTCAGAACCACCTCGTGCCGTCGGACCAGGCCTGTTATACCTGCCACACCAACTACACCATGTACGGACCGTTGAAGGACAAGCTTAGAGGCTTAACCTATCTGTACATGGAGTATCTGAGCACTCCACCAAAAACACTTCATCTAATCGGCACGTACCCTAATTCGGAGTGCCTTCACTGCCATATGGGCACCCGCGACTTTGAAGACAATCTCGGGTACATGCCGGCTTTAGCTGTGCTCAAATCGGATAAAGTATCGTGCATTTCAAGCGGTTGCCACGATATGATTCACGACGTTTCCAAAACAGATCATATGAAATTGTGGACCGGCGGACCGGTGGCTTCCGATTCGTCCTCAGCCTCGGCAGCTAACGCGAGCCCGGCCGCCGCGAGTGGGCCGGCTGGAGGTTCGGGGGGCAAGACCGCTGGCGGCGGGGGGAAGGCTATTTTCGATTCTCACGGCTGCAAAGGATGCCATGGAGAGGCTGGTGGCGGCGGCGCCGGGCCGGCGCTGACTAATATTTCCAGTAAGTATCCGTCCGCTAAATTGACGGCTCTTCTGAAAGCTCCGACGGCCAAGATGAAAACCGCCGGCATGGTCCCGCTGACCTTGAATGCTGCTGACATGAAAGCTCTGGTTACCTACCTTGGCAGCCTTGGCGGCAAATCAGCCGCAGGAGCAGCTAGCAAGAAGCCAAGTGCCGCGGCCCCGTCATCAAAACAATCGCCCGCAGCGACGTATCACAGCTTCTGCGCCTCCTGCCACGGCGACAGCGGGAAAGGAAACGGGCCTGGAGCGGTGGCATTCAATCCGGCGCCGACGGACTTCACCGACTGCGCAAAAATGAAAATGCGTTCCGACGAATTCCTCTATGAGGTTGTGGCTAAGGGTGGTTCGGCAGAGGGTTTGAGCCGCAGTATGCCTGGTTGGTCGGAAGCGTTCACCGGCAGTCAGATACATGGGCTCGTAGAGTATTTGAAACATTTTTGCAGATAGACGGCAAGTGCCAGAAACACTCGCGCAGTGCGCTTGACGCAACGCACATCCTTTCCCGAGTTGAAGTGGGTTAAGGACGGCCAAACGATTGAACTAGAAGCTTGATTACCTGGATGACGAAGATGGTCGAGGCGATTAGCCTTTCTGGTGGTGCTTCCGTGCGGCAGAAAGGCCCCCATCCTCGCGAGAACGCTCGCGGCGCGGGGACGCTGGAGAGCGATTAGGCGTCCCTGGGCCCAGACTGAGAGATTCCATGGCTGCCTGGTTCTATTGCCCGGGGACCGATGTTCATGCGGGTGAGGGTCCTGCGTCGCAGAAGCGCCACGGCCGCCGCTCACCCTCTCGCAGCTTTCGGTGTGTCACGTTCGCTAGCTCGATCGGTGAGAAGAGTGCCGCATTGACCAAAGTGCTGGGGCGCCGGATGGTAAAGGTGTTCTCCTGGTACGACAACAAGTGGGGTTACGCATCGCGTCTGGCTGACGTGGCGGCAATGATCGCACGGCGATTGTGACTAAGGAGGAAACGCCATGCAGGAAAATGTGTCGGCTCCGACTTTCTCAGAAACCGATATCAATGGCATCCGACTGAACGTAAAAGCTTTCGCCGTGACATGCGCGCTAATTTGGGGAATCGGACTCTTCGCCCTCACGTGGTGGATTATGGCATTTGACGGCGCCACCCATGAGGCAACCTTAATCGGCGAGGTTTATCGCGGCTACCGCATCAGCCCCTTGGGTAGTCTCATCGGACTCGTGTACGCAGCTCCAGACGGACTCATCTGAGGAACCATATCCGCCTGGCTCTACAACCTCATCGCGGCTCATTTACGATAGAGGAGGCGAGGGATGTCGTGCTACCGGCGCGATCAACGGCAAGAAGGCACGTTTAGTTTCTAAGCGGCTAAACTAAATGGGGAAATGCATACTTATAACCGAGGCAAGGAGGTCACGTGCCCGGCTGGACCGACTGTTGCCGCGAAATAGCCGAGCAGCAGTCCGTGGTCGGTGTCGCGCGCACCGAGACCAACCGAAGGGCCAAGCTGCCAAGCATCGATCGAGCGGGTGGTTCTGGAGATGGATTTGGAAGAGCGCGGTCAGTGGCGGCGGTGTGGACCCAAAAGGAAGATGCCCGAAGATTCACGAACGGTGCTTCCGCTGACAGACAAGATCGATTTCACGTCAGATTATCAGAACTCGTAAGACCTAGTTGAAATCAGCGCGCGAAAGTTTTTGTTGGCGAAACGTCTTTCCACGTACGGAATCACGTCGAAGACGAGAAGGAGACCAAAATGACGGAGAAAAAAGAGGCCAAACAATAGTCGGTCATTGGAGAGAAGCTGCAGCCCACCGAAGACGAGATCCGTAAGCGCGCGTATGAAATATATTGCGCCCGTAATGGCGGTCCCGGCAGCGAGGTGGACGATTGGCTGAAGGCGGAAACCAAGCTCAAAGAAGGGCAGGCCACGGCTGGGTAGTGATCCCAAACGCTGAATCCCTGCCCATTGTCGGGTTCCGAACACGATCCGGAGGCGAGCGCGATTCGGCGCCCATCAATTGAGCGGTGCAGCGCCAGGCTGACGCAACCGATCGATTTAGTCCAGCCCGCGACCGGCATGACGTGTTCTTCAGATAACCAAATATATTCTTGCCCTTGATGGCCGTTGCGCGCATGCTCAATGTAAGGTTTGCAGCAATAGGAGCGCTGTACTGAGAGATTCTGGCTGGGCGTCGGCTGTGACTCGTCACGATCGGGTGGTGGAACACCTTATGAAAGCAGCACTGTCGAGAATACTTGAGTTCTTCTTCGGCGATGACGGGCTCGAAAAGAACAGTCCAGTCCATCGCGACTACTGTGTCTGTGGCGCGCTGAAGGTCGCGCATAAACTACAGAAGCGCGAAGCGCTAGCAAGAGCCGAGAGCCGTCTGCAGGCCGTTAATGACATTGGCTGGAAATAGGCGTTGGTTCCGAAAAAAAGGGGACGGAAATTAAGAATGTGCAAGATTTGCCGTGCGGCCTTAACCATAATCCTGATCATTTCCCTTGCCGGAATCGCGCAGGCCCAAGCTTCCGCTTCTCCCGTGTCGAGTGCCCCAGCGGAGGCCCAGCCGGGTACCGTAAGTGTTCCGGAGGATGTGCTGACTCCACTAATCGACGAGCCCGAGCATCATTTCCATATGGCGAGCCGGTACTTTGCGCACGGAGACCGTGCTCACGCAGCCGCGGAGATCCGGGCTGGAGCGGCACTGGTGAAGCTGGAAGCGGGGCGTCATGACGCCACGAACAAGACTGGGCTCGAAGACGCGGCCAAGCATCTCGACGATCTCGCCGCGGGAGTAGCCGCGGGTACTGTCAAGTCTCCGAAAGAGCTTAACGACGCTTTTCTCCACGCTGACCTCGCGCTCGCGCGTCATTACCACCAGATGGCCGAGGCGTCGGCGGCGCGGAATGAGCATGAGAAGACCGGCTATTGGCTCGAGGGCGCGGCCGATTCGGTGGACGACGCGGCCGAATGGTCGGGACACAAGCTTGCGGCTGGCGGCCGGGCAACCGTGAATGGCGCGCGATCGTTGGGCGCCAAACTTGAAGGCGGCGCAAAGTCGACGGCCGACGAGGTTAAGAAGTCCGTCAGCGACCTCGGCAGTGAAATCGAAACCCTTGGCGGCGGTAGCTAGTCTGGCCGTCCCGCGTCGACAAGCGCCGCAGCGGCGCCGTCATCAGGTCAGTGAGCTCGACCTGGCCTTGGAAACAACAGACTATAACGAACAACGGCAATGAACTCGCGCGGGAGAGATAAGGAGTCCAAGTCATGACCAAAATGAACTCAGTTGTAGCCATCTACGATACCCACTCCCAGGCAGAAGAGGCGATTAGGAACTTGCAGAAGTCCGGGTTTGACATGAAGAAACTGTCAATCGTCGGAAAGGACTATCACTCCGAAGAGAATGTCACCGGGTACTATAATACCGGCGACCGTATGAAGTACTGGGGCAAGATTGGAGCCTTTTGGGGTGGCTTTTGGGGACTCTTATTCGGAGGTGCCTTCTTCGCTATTCCGGGGATCGGGCCGGTGTTGGTAGCTGGTCCTCTAGTCGCCTGGATTGTCGGCGCTCTCGAAGGCGCGGCGGTGGTGGGCGGCTTGAGCGCTGTCGGCGCAGGCCTCTACAGCATCGGTATTCCTAAAGACAGCGTCATGAAATACGAGTCAGCGCTCAAGGCTGACAAGTTTATTCTACTGGCTCACGGCACGACAGCCGAAGTGACCAAGGCCAGGGACATCATACAGACGACACACCCCACGGAGCTTGCACTGCACGGGACCGAATCCTAGGAACGCCCGCTCCGGGTTTCCTGGCAGATAACCCTATCCCAACAGACGAGAGGGTCTATGCCTTAAGCGTGAGCCACCGAGAAGCAAATGACCGGTGAAGCATTCAACGGCCGGCAAGAAGATAAATCTGAAATAATGTCGTTGGGAGTGAAACAAGAGGGAACCGGCCCTTATCACGCACATGGTGTTGCTGATGCTGCCGGGGATTGCGGCCGACAAGCAACGACCGCAATCTCGCCGAAGAGGTGATGCCCGACATCCGCTAAGAAGCGCCCCCTGAGGGCACGGGCCCGTCTCCTGTCGCGTGCGGCTATTTTTTCTGCCATTCGTGGTGAGGTGGATCGGGTTTTCGCCCTCGTGAGTTGGTGGTGTTTCGAGAGATGTCGCGTCGGGACGGACGACGAGTCACTGGAGACGAAGCGCTGGCGTTCGCCAAGACGGAAGATAAGGTGAAGGCCGAGAGCAGGGTGGCTGGCGCCGCACCAAGTCTCGAAGGGAATCGCCCAAGCAATACCAAACTTGCCGAGCGTGTGACGCCGGAAACGTTGGGGCTGCCGGTCGCGCATTACGAACACACCGCCTTCACTCAAGGGAGAATCTGGAATCGATTCATTCGATCGAAATGGGGCGTCGAGCTGGGCAAACTCGCGGCGGAACGGACGGCCCCTGAACTTGAGAGCATGATGAACCGTTTATGAATGTTTGCTTACACGCCAGTCGAATGCCGCCACTCGCAAGCATCACAGGTGCCGAATGAGTAACGCAAAAGATGCGGCTATAAAAATAAGTCCTTTGGCAGGCAAAGCCGCCCCGCCCTCGATGCTGGTGAATGTTCCGAAACTGGTGACTGCGTATTATGCTGAGCGACCCGATCCGTCAGTCGCCGCGCAGCGGGTTGCGTTCGGCACCTCGGGGCATCGTGGCTCCGCCTTCGAAAACACTTTCAACGAATGGCATGTGCTGGCCATCAGTCAGGCTATTTGTGATTACCGCAGGCGGCAGAGCATAGGCGGTCCGTTGTTTCTCGGCATTGACACGCACGCGCTATCTGTACCGGCTTGTGCCAGCGCGCTCGAAGTGCTGGCGGCCAACGGTGTGGAAGTCATGCTCGCGGATCAGGACGAATACACGCCGACCCCTGTGATTTCTCACGCAATACTCACTTACAACCGCGGCCGCGAGACCGGAATGGCAGACGGCATCGTCATCACACCTTCGCACAATCCACCCGAGAACGGCGGCTTCAAGTACAACCCGCCCAATGGCGGACCGGCGGATAACGACGTCACAGGATGGATCGAAGCGAGGGCCAATGTGTTCGTGGAAAGCGGCCTCCAAGGCGTAAAAAGAATCCCGTTCGAGCGCGCCCAGCGCGCCGCTACCACGCACCGGCATGACTTTCTCAATGCTTACGTAAGCGATCTTGGCCGCGTGCTCGACATGGACGCGATTCGCGGCGCGAATATCCGTATGGGTGTGGATCCGCTTGGTGGCGCCGAAGTTCACTATTGGGGCCCGATTGCCGAGCGCTACGGTTTGAATCTCACCGTCGTGAATGAGGTCGTCGATCCGACCTTCCGGTTCATGACGGTCGATTGGGACGGTAAGATTCGCATGGATCCCTCCTCGTCCTACGCAATGCAACGGCTGATCGGCCTGAAGGATCGTTTCGAGATCGCCTTCGCTTGCGATACTGACGCTGATCGGCACGGCATCGTAACGCGAACGGCCGGATTGATGAACCCCAACCACTACCTTGCGGTCGCTATTTTCTACCTCTTCCAGCATCGGCCGCAGTGGAGCAAGGAGGCGGCGGTTGGAAAGACGCTAGTAAGCAGCCGAATGATCGACCACGTCACGGCGAAGCTCGGCCGTAAGCTCTACGAGGTGCCGGTCGGCTTCAAGTGGTTTGTGGATGGCTTGCTCGACGGCTCGCTTGGCTTTGGCGGAGAAGAGAGTGCGGGTGCATCCTTTATCCGTGTGGACGGCAGCGTCTGGACGACAGATAAAGACGGCATCGTCCCGGCTTTGCTATCGGCGGAGATTACCGCGCGCACGGGCCGCGATCCCGGCGAGCTCTACGTTGAACTCACGCGCGAGTTCGGGGAACCCGTTTACGATCGTGTTGAGGCGTCAGCTACCCCGGAGCAAAAACAAATGCTCGCGCGGCTCTCACCACAGCAGATACCGTCCGCGGAGCTGGCTGGCGAAACAATTCAGAGCATCCTCACCCAGGCTCCTGGCAATGGCGCACCCATCGGCGGTTTGAAGGTGATTACCGCGAGTGGATGGTTTGCGGCGCGTCCGTCCGGCACCGAAGACATCTACAAGATATATGCTGAGAGCTTTCGTGGCGCGAATCATCTGCGCCGCATCCTGGCGGAAGCTCAGGCCATCGTCGGTGCTGTGTTGGCCGGGTCCAAGCGGCAGCCCGAGATTGCACCCAGGTGAATCCGTGAGCGGCGGGCAACCAATCGGCGAAGCTGAGCTGGAAAGGCTTCAGCACCAATCATTCAGCTACTTTCTGCATGAGACGAATCCAGACAACGGGCTGGTGATCGACAAGACCGCAGCGGAGTGGCCCGCCAGTATCGCTGCTACCGGCTTCGCGCTGGCGGCTTATCCGGTGGCTGTCGAGCGCGGATTCATGCCGCGCGCCGCGGCGGTAGAACGAGCGTTGACCACGCTGCGTTTTTTCTGGAACAGCCCGCAAGGCCCCGAACCCGACGCCACCGGCTACCGGGGCTTTTATTATCATTTTCTCGACATGCGGACCGGCCAGCGCGCATGGCGATGCGAACTTTCAACGATAGATAGCGCTTTTCTGCTGGCGGGCGCGTTGACCGCGGGAGTTTATTTTGACGCAGACACTTCGGACGAGAATGAAATTCGCAGGCTAGCCGACACGCTCTATCGCCGCGCGGATTGGCAATGGGCGCAGAACCGTGGCGCAAAGGTTACGCACGGCTGGAAGCCCGAGAGCGGATTCATTAAATACCGTTGGTCAGGCTACGACGAGGCGATGCTGCTCTATATCCTCGGGCTGGGCTCGCCGACGCATCCGCTGCCCGTGGAGAGCTACGCAGCATGGGCTTCTACTTATCGGTGGGAACACTGTTACGGGTACGAATACCTTTACGCCGGGCCATTGTTCACGCACCAGCTCTCCCACCTCTGGATTGATTTTCGCGGCATTCAGGACGCGTTCATGCGCGTCCACGGCATCGACTATTTCGAAAACAGCCGTCGCGCGACTTACGTGCAACAACAGTACGCGATCGACAACCCACTCAAGTTCGCCGGCTATGGCCGCCATTGCTGGGGAATTACCGCGAGCGACGGCCCCGGCTTCGAGACAATCAAACTGAACGGCATCGAGCGCCAATTCTTCGGTTACCTGGGACGAGGTGTGCCGTATGGCCCCGACGATGGCACCATCGCGCCGTGGGCGGTGGTTACATCGCTGCCGTTCGCGCCTGAGATCGTGCTGCCCACGATCGACTATTTTATTAACCAGGTTAAACTAACAGAGCTTAACCCCTACGGCTTCAAAGCGACTTTCAATCCGACCTATCCGGTGAAATCCGGCAATCCCTGTGGCTGGGTATCGCCATGGCATTACGGGCTTAATCAAGGGCCGATTGTCTTGATGATCGAAAACTATCGCACCGGCTTGTTGTGGCGATTGACGCGAGACTGCGCATACATCGCCAGCGGCTTGCAGCGAGCGGGTTTTGGCGGAGGTTGGTTATGAACGGCATCGTCATCGCCTCGTGGCTCCTTGACCTGGTTGCGATCGCGCTCATGCCCGCAGTCAGGAAGGGAGACGTCTGATGGCCGCGTCTCGTTCGGATGCGCTGGTGCTCTTCGGTGTGACGGGCGATCTCGCCCACAAGATGATCTTCCCGGCACTCTATGCGATGGCAAAACGAGGCATCCTCAAAGTCCCGGTAATCGGCGTCGCCTTCCCCAAGTGGAGTCTGGCGCGTCTGCGCAAACGCGTGAAGGACAGCATCAGGCGATCTGGTGGGATCGATAACAAGCAAGCCTTCCGCCATCTTCTGTCTCAGTTCCAGTACGTCAGTGGGGATTATAAGGACCCGGAGACGTTCACGGCGATAAAGGCGGCGCTTGGTAGCGCTCGGCGCCCGGCGCATTACCTCGCTATCCCACCCTCGCTCTTCGAGACGGTGATCAAAGGGCTCGGTGCCGCGAACCTGGCCGAGCATGCGCGCGTCATTGTCGAAAAGCCATTCGGACGCGATCTGGCGTCCGCACGGGAGCTCAATCGTGTCGCGCAGGCCGTGTTTCCGCAGGACTCTATTTTCCGCATCGATCACTTCCTCGGGAAGGAGGCGATCATGAATATCCTCTATTTCCGTTTCGCTAATTCCTTTCTGGAGCCGATCTGGAACCGCAACTACATAGCGAGCGTTCAGATAACCCTATGCGAGAATTTCGGCGTGGAAGGCCGCGGCGCGTTTTACGAAACCGCCGGCTGCCTGCGCGACGTGATCGAGAATCATCTCTTTCAGGTGGTCGCGTTGCTTGCGATGGAACCGCCGGCCGACAGGGACTTTGGCGCGGTGCACAGCGAGAAAGCGAAGGTCTTTGAAGCCATGCGCCCGCTGAAGTCCGACGACCTGGTGCGCGGCCAGTACGCTGGCTACCGGAAGGAACCGGACGTGGCGAAGAACTCCGACGTCGAGACTTTCTGCGCCTTGCGGCTTTTCATCGACTCGTGGCGCTGGGAGGGGGTACCGTGGTACCTACGCTCCGGCAAATACCTGGCCGATACGGCGACCGAGGTCCTGGTGGAACTGAAGCCGCCACCGCAGAAGCTTTTTGCCGACTCGGCGCCGACGACCGGGAAGGCCAACTATCTGCGCTTCCGCCTATCACCCGGCTCAGCGGTCGCCCTGGCCGCTCGCGTCAAGCTGGCAGGGAAGGAGTTCGTTGGCGACCAGCACGAGCTCTACCTGTTCGAAGAACAGCCGGGAGAGGAAGCGCCTTACGAGCGGCTTTTGACCGACGCCATGGCCGGTGACGGAGCGCTCTTCACCCGTGAGGACGCGGTTGAAGCCGCCTGGGCGGTGGTCAACCCAGTGCTTAAGAACCACCTCCGGGTTCGCCCTTATAAGCGCGGTGGCTGGGGGCCGAAAGAGGCCGACGCGATCATCGCTTCAGACGGCTGCTGGCACAACCCTGACGTCAAGGAGGGAGCCGAATGATGGGCTTGCGCGGCCGTGTTTCTGCTCACCCCGATCGCTACCGGCGGAGGAAGCACGAAGATTGACGGAGAGCGCTTCCGCTGACCAGCGATATAGGTTTCACGCCGGGCCATCGGATCTCACGCGTGCTCGATACGGATGCGATTAGCGGCATTGTTCGCCCATGGTCTCACCTTCGGATTTGTCCTGAAATGGAGCGGCGAAGTTCATAAGGGAAATGTCGGATTATGGCTGGGCACATACACACAGGAGCATCAAAATGCTCGATGGCGTGATGCTTCTGTGGTTTCTTCTTACCGCGCTCTCGCTGCTGTTTCTGGTGGTTGACATTCGTACCACACCGGCGTCCCCGGTCCTCAAATGGGGATTCATATTACTCACCGCGTACACGGGGCCGCTGGGTGCATTTTTGTATGTGTTAGGTTGCCGTGAACCATTACCTGGATTGCACGAACGCTACGTCGCGACACGGTGGAGACAGGTTCTGGGTTCGACGATGCATTGTGTAGCCGGCGATGGCTTGGGAATCTTGACGGGCGCAGTCATCGCCAGCTTATTTCATCTTCCCAAAGTTACAGACATTGCGCTGGAATACGCTTTGGGCTTCGGCTTCGGATGGAGTGTCTTCCAAGCTCTGTTCATGCGGGGCATGGCGGGTGGTTCATATATGCGCGCGCTCTCCAGCACTTTCTTTCCGGAGTTGTTGTCTATGAACTGCCTCATGGCCGGCATGGTGCCTGCGATGACTTTGGCAAGGGCAAGTACCCCGGTAAGCCGCGATCCTTCTGAGCCGTCATTCTGGTTTACTATGTCCATGGCGCTTCTTGTCGGTTTCATCACCGCGTATCCCATGAATTGGTGGCTGGTCTCCCGACACATGAAGCATGGCATGATGACGGTGCGACCACCGGACGAGTCTGCAGGCGACGGAGCACATAAGAGTAGCAATATGGATGACGCTCACTCGCCCGGCGGGCCCTCTGGCGTAGCGCAACGAAAGACCACGCCCTCAATGGACGATGATGCTAAATCGGTATCAAACAGCGTCCTCGCTTGGATGACTATCCTGTCGTTTTTAGTATTGGGCTTGGGGTTATCTATCGCTATTGGTTTGCAGGCTATAGCGTATTAACGGTTTAAGATGAAAGGACGTGAAGACTATAATCCATGAAACCAGCTAGCCCACACATTCTGACGATCAATGGCGGCTCGTCGAGCATCAAGTTCGCGCTGTTCGAAGCTGGCGAGTCGATGCACCGCGTGTTGGACGGGAGTATCGAACGGATCGGCCTGCCGGACGCCACGTTTGGCGTCAAAGGTTCGGAGAACTTTTCCCGACCGTTGGCGGTACCCAACTACACGGTAGCGGTGAATCTGTTGATGGATTGGCTGGAGAAACGCAGCGGCCCTGATGCATTGACGGCGGTAGGGCATCGTGTGGTACATGGCGGGCCGAAGTATAGCGAGCCGCAGCGAATCACTAAGGAGATGGTAGAGGAGCTGCACCAACTCAGTCTATTCGATCCTGAGCATCTGCCCGAGGAGATCCTGTTGACCGAGGCGTTTCATCGCCGATTTCCTGACCTCCCGCAAGTGGCGTGTTTCGACACGGCTTTTCACCATGACCTGCCCCGCGTGGCTCGGTTGCTGCCGATCCCGCGTCGCTACGAAGCGCAAGGGGTGCGCCGGTACGGGTTTCACGGATTGTCGTATGCCTTTCTAATGGAAGAACTGGCCCGCGTGGCCGGATCGGAAGCGGCACAAGGCCGGATCGTCCTCGCACACTTGGGCAACGGCGCGAGTCTGGCAGCTGTGCGTCACGGCAAATCCGTGGACACCAGCATGAGTTTCACTCCGACAGCCGGGGTGCCGATGAGCACCCGCTCAGGCGATCTTGATCCCGGACTGGTCTGGTATCTGGCGCGCACTGAAAAAATGAACGCGAATCAATTCAACGAGATGGTCAATTTCCAGTCCGGACTGCTCGGCGTGTCGGAGACCAGTTCCGACATGCGTGATTTGCTTGGCAGTGAAGCGCGGGACGTGCGGGCGGCTGAGGCGGTCGCGCTGTTTTGCTACCAGGTCAAGAAATGGATCGGCGCATTCGCGGCGGCGTTGGGGGGATTGGACACGCTGGTGTTCGCTGGCGGCATCGGAGAGAAGGCGCCCCCGGTCCGCGCACGGATTTGCGAGGGGCTGGAATTCCTTGGAATCGAACTCGAAGAAAAGCGAAACGCGGCGAGTGAGGGCGTGATTTCCGCGGCGGCCAGCCGGGTCGCTGTGCGCGTCATTCGCACCGACGAAGAACTCATGATCGCCAAGATGGTTTGTCGCGTTCTTGGGCTTGGCTGAAAGGAATTGAACCATGAATACAAATCCTCTCTCCCCCGAACTGCTCCACAAGATGGATGCTTACTGGCGCGCCGCCAACTATCTGTCGGTCGGCCAGATTTATCTCTACGACAATCCGCTGCTGAAGGAGCCATTGAAACTGTCGCACGTAAAGCCGCTGGTGGTCGGACACTGGGGGACAACGCCGGGCCAGAACTTCATCTACGTGCATTTGAACCGGGTCATCAAGAAGTATGACCTGGATATGTTCTACATTGCGGGTCCCGGTCACGGCGGTCCTGCGCTGGTGGGCAATACTTACCTCGAAGGCACCTACAGCGAAATCTATCCGAACATCAGCCAGGATGAAGCCGGGCTGAAAAAGCTGTTCAAGCAGTTCTCGTTTCCCGGCGGAATTTCCAGCCATGTCGCGCCAACGACGCCGGGCTCGATTCACGAAGGTGGCGAGCTCGGGTACTCGCTTAGCCATGCCTTCGGGGCCGCGTTCGACAATCCCGATTTGATCGTCGCCTGCGTCGTCGGCGACGGCGAAGCGGAAACGGGGCCCCTGGCGACGGCATGGCAGTCCAACAAATTTCTCAACCCAATTACCGACGGAGCCGTGCTGCCGATCCTGCACCTCAATGGCTACAAGATTAGCAACCCGACTGTGCTGGCCCGAATCGAGAGTGAAGAACTGGAGCAATTTTTCCGTGGCTGCGGCTGGACGCCATACTTTGTCGAAGGTGATGAGCCAGAAAAGATGCACCAGCTGATGGCCGGTACGTTGGAAGAGATCATCGAGAACATCCGGCAAATCCAAAGCAATGCACGGAACAAGAACGACACCACTCGGCCACGCTGGCCAATGATCGTTCTGAGGTCACCCAAGGGCTGGACGGGACCGAAAGTCGTCGATGGCTTACAAATCGAGGGTACCTTTCGGGCGCACCAGGTGCCGCTCCTAGTCGATGCCGAGCATCCCGATCATGTCAAGCTGCTCGAAAGCTGGATGAAGAGCTACAAAGCAGAAGAACTGTTCGATGAGGATGGCCGACTCAAATCGGAATTGGCCGAGCTGGCGCCTAAGGGTGATCGGCGGATGGGTGCCAATCCGCACGCCAACGGCGGAATTCTGCTGCACGATCTGCGCATGCCGGACTTCCAAGACCACGCGGTGAAAGTGCCTTCGCCGGGCGCCGTCGACGGCCAGGATACTCTCGTGCTGGGTAAATTCCTGCGCGATGTGGCCAAGCTGAATCAGGATCAGCGCAATTTCCGGATCTTCGGTCCCGATGAGACGCTCTCGAATCTCCTGGGCGCGGTTTTTGAAGTCACCGACCGTCAGTGGGACGCTCGCGAAGTAAAAAATGATGAATTCCTCGCGCCCGCCGGACGCGTGCTGGATTCGATGCTCAGCGAGCACCAGTGCGAGGGTTGGTTGGAAGGATATCTACTGACCGGGCGGCACGGCCTTTTCAATAGCTATGAGGCCTTCATTCGTATCGTCGACTCGATGTTCAGCCAGCACGCCAAGTGGCTCAAAGTAACGCTGGAACTGCCCTGGCGCCGGAAGATCTCGTCGCTGAACTATCTGCTGGCCTCCCACGTCTGGCAGCAGGATCACAACGGCTTTACCCATCAGGATCCTGGCTTTCTCGACCACGTGATTAACAAGAAGGCCGATATCGTACGCGTTTACCTGCCGCCCGATGCCAACTGTCTGTTGTCGGTCTTCGATCACTGCCTGCGCAGCCGGCATTACGTCAACGTGGTGGTTGCTGGCAAACACGCACTGCCCCAATGGCTGACCATGGAAGCAGCGGTCGTGCATTGCACGGAAGGAATTGGCATCTGGCAGTGGGCCAGTAACGACCAGGACGGCGAACCGGACGTGGTAATGGCCTGTTGCGGGGACACGCCCACGCTAGAGATTCTGGCCGCCGTTTCCATCCTGCGCGAACATCTGCCCGATCTGAAAATCCGGGTGATCAATGTCGTCGATCTGATGAAGCTGCAGTCTGCGAGCGAGCACCCGCACGGGCTAAGCGAAACGGATTATGACTCGCTCTTCACCAAAGACAAGCACATCATATTTGGCTTCCATGGATACCCATGGCTTGTCCACCGGCTGACCTACCGCCGCACCAATCGCAACCTGCACGTCCGAGGCTACAAGGAAGAGGGCACCATCACGACGGCCTTCGACATGAGGGTGCAGAACGACCTGGACCGCTTTCATCTGGTGCAAGACGTGGTGGACCGCCTGCCGCATTTGAGTGCCAAGGGGGCGTATCTGAAGCAGATGGTCCAGGACAAGCTCATCGAGCACAAGCATTACATTGATAAACACGGCGAAGACCTGCCGGAAGTCCGTAAGTGGAAGTGGAAGTAGCCGAGCCGTAAAAACGCCGACCCGGGACGAACATCGACAACAACTTGCCCTGAAACGAACCCAAAGGAGGCCCAAATGCCCATTCAACTCAATGAAGAAAACGGCGGAAAGATTCTCGCCGTTCGCGTCAGCGGGAAGCTGGTAAAGGCGGATTACGAGTACTGTGTGCCCGAGTTCGAGCGGCTCCTCCGGCAACATGGAAAATTGCGCGTGCTGTTCGACCTGACCGGTTTCCACGGCTGGGAAGCCGGCGCACTGTGGGACGAAATCAAGTTCGACATTAAACACTTTGCCGATATCGAACGGATCGCAGTGGTCGGGGATAAGAAGTGGCAGCACGCCGTGGCGACATTCTTCAAGCCGTTTACGAAAGCGACGACCCAATATTTCGATCACGCCGACGCCACTGAGGCGCGGAAGTGGTTGGGAGAAGCGTAGCCGCTGCGGCCGGAACCGGGTCATCAAGCACAAGCAGTACACCGACAAACACAGGCAGGACTGGCCGGAAATCCAGAACTGGAGTGGGAGCAGCCGAGGAGTAACAACGCCGACCCGAGATCATTCGAAATGGAGAGAAGGCAGGACACTATTGAATAAGACAAAGAACAGTCATCACCACCCCGCAGGTCCAGATGGCGAGAGTGTTCATCATGGCTTCCATCGTCCTTACTGGAAACATGCGCATCATGATTGGCGTTTGACAGTCGCCGTGTCTTTGATGCTGGTCGCGGTACTTATCTATGTGATGAGCGATGACTTGGCGTGGCGGCCCCGCAGTCAACGGCAGCAGCCGCTTTCAGGCGCCGTCGTAAAATAGCAGAGCCCTTATAGAAGCTTCCACAACCAAAGAACCATCATGAATACGCAAGTGCTTATTGACACCGCGAGGACGCTAGTCGCCGGCGACAAGGTTCTACTAGCGATGGATGAAAGTAATCCAACCTGCAACAAACGATTTGCCAGGGTGGTGATTCCCCAGACCGAGGAGGCCCGGCGCTCCTATCGGGAGTTGATAGTGACCACACCCGGTCTCGGTGAGTGCATTAGTGGCGCGATCCTCTACGACGAGACCATCCGCCAGCGGAAGAAAGATGGCACTCCCTTTGTCAAAGTCCTCACCGATGCCGGAATCATTCCCGGCATCAAAGCTGACATCGGCGCGAAGGAGATGGCCGGTTTTCCCGGCGAGAAGGTGACCGAAGGTTTGGATGGACTGCGCGACCGCCTGGCTGAGTACTCTCGAATGGGCGCCCGTTTTGCCAAATGGCGCGCGGTGATTGCCGTGAGCGATCGCATTCCCAGCCGGGGTTGCATAGAGGCCAACGCAGAGGGGTTAGCTCGGTATGCGGCGTTGTGCCAGGCAGCTGGGCTGGTCCCCGCCGTCGAGCCAGAAGTTCTCATGGCGGGCGAACATACCCTGGAGAGGTGCACCGAGGTAACGCAGGAAGTCCTGCGAACGGTTTTCAACCAGCTTCACTCACAGTGGGTGGCGCTGGAGGGAATGATTCTGAAGCCCAACATGGTGCTTCCGGGATCGACCTGCCCCAAGCAAGCAGCGGTAGGCGAGGTGGCCGATGCCACGATGAGGTGCCTCTTGCGAGCTGTGCCTGCGGCCGTTCCGGGGATTGCGTTCTTGTCGGGCGGCCAATCCGGTGAACTGGCCTCGGAACGTTTGAATGAAATGAACGTCAGATTCAAGTCGCGACTGCCTTGGGCATTGACGTTTTCGTTTGCCCGCGCCATCCAGCAGCCGGCTTTAGAAATTTCGCAAGGCGAGGAGGCCCACGTGTTGGCGGCACAGCGTGCTCTGTATCATCGCGCCAGTTGCGCCCGGGCTGCGCGTCGTGGCGAATACAGTGCCGCAATGGATAAGGACATGAGTACGACAACAAGTATGCCGCAACTCACTAAACCTGCGGCATAGCAAAAATACAAGAATATCCATGGTCACCCGTCCGGTCAGATATTTGTTGACGCTTGAGCTCGCAACCACGGTCAGTCGTTCCTGTATGTAAACAGTTTGGCAGGAGTCGAAAGATGGCTACCGAGAAAAGTTCCGCAGAAGATGCGAAGACTTTGGACGATTCAAAGGACGGCGCGCCCGAAGGGTCCGAGGCAAGTGCGGTTAAGTCCAATGAGTCGAAGCCAAGTGTGGATGAGACTCGCAAGCGTGCCTACGAAATATTCCAGGAGCGCCAAGGCGGAAGTGCGCTGAGCGACTGGCAAAAGGCAGAGGCCTCAGTTTCCGCAGATGCGCCCAAGGCGGACGCTCCCAAGGCTGGCGACGCTTCCAAAGTAGACGCACCCAAGGCTGATGCGGCGCAGGCAGATGCGGCCAAGAAGTATGGGGCAAAGGCAGATGCGTCTAAAGGTGTGAAGGTACCAACTGATACCGGGACGATTCAGGAGGCGCTCACCAAGTTCAAGTCGAGTATCGAGCATGGGCTGACCCAGGAAGAGGCGGCGAGCCGGCTCAAGAAGGACGGTCCTAATGCCATCGAAGAAAAGCATATCAGCCCACTCAAGCGGTTCCTGACGTTTCTTTGGGGACCTATCGCGTGGATGATCGAAATTGCCGCGATACTCTCCGCAGTGGTTCGGCATTGGGAAGACTTCGTCATCATCTTTTTCATGCTGGCGCTGAACGCGGTCGTCGGCTTCTGGGAGGAATTCAAGGCAGACAACGAGATCGAGGCGCTGAAAAAGAATCTCGCACTGCACTCGCGAGTGCTGCGCGACGGCAAGTGGAGTGACGTCGAGGCCAAGACCCTGGTGAGCGGCGACATCGTCATGGTCAAACTAGGCAATGTCATCCCCGCCGACCTGAAGCTGGTCGATGGCGACTACCTCAGCATCGATCAATCGGCGCTGACGGGAGAATCGCTGCCGGTCGACAAGAAGAAAAACGACGTCGCGTATTCAGGATCGATCGTGCGAATGGGCCAGATGAATGGACTGGTCGTCGCCACCGGGATGAACACGCTCTTCGGCCGCACGGCACGACTGGTCGAGAGCGTTCAGACCGTTTCCCACTTTCAGAAGGCAGTCCTCAAGATAGGTAATTTCCTCATTCTGATCACGCTCGGCCTGGTCGCATTGATCCTGACAGTCGCGCTATTTCGCGGCGACCCGCTGGTCGAAACCCTGCTATTCGCACTGATTCTTACGGTAGCTGCAATCCCGGTCGCATTGCCCGCCGTTTTGTCCGTCACGATGGCCGTCGGCGCATCCGTGCTTGCCAGGATGAAGGCTATCGTGTCCCGCCTCGCCGCGATCGAAGAGATGGCCGGCATGGACATTCTCTGCTCAGACAAGACCGGCACACTCACGAAGAACGAGCTCAAGCTGGGCAGTCCTGTGGTTTTCAAGGCGAGCAACGATCAGGACCTGATCCTGGGAGGGGCCTTGGCGTCGCGAAGGGAGGGCGGCGATGGCATCGACGAGGCCGTCCTCAAAGGTCTCAGCGATCAGTCAGCGTTAAAAGCCTATCAAATCACTCATTTCACGCCCTTCGATCCGGTCAGTAAGCGAACCGAGGCCGAGGTCAAACACGACAGCGCCACTTTCAAAGTCTCGAAGGGCGCCCCGCAGGTAATTCTGGATCTGGTCCATCCCGACGCGGACGCGCGCAAAAAAGCTGAAGGGCAGGTTAACGATCTGGCGGCCAAAGGCTATCGTACCCTTGGCGTCGCTCGCACCGATGCACAGGGAAAATGGGAATTTCTTGGACTACTGTCCTTGTCCGATCCTCCCCGCGACGATTCAGCCTCGACCATCGCGACGGCGCGAAAAATGGGACTGCAGGTGCGCATGGTAACCGGCGACAATCTCGCAATAGCGCGCGAGATATCGCGCGAACTCAAGCTGGGACCCAACATCGCGGTTGCGAGCGATCTTTTTCCCGACGGTAAGGCTGAGGACAATGCCAAGATAGACGCGGCCGACGGCTACGCACAGGTTTTTCCTGAGCATAAGTTCAAGATCGTCAAGGCCCTTCAGGCGGGTGGACATATCGTCGGAATGACCGGTGACGGCGTCAACGATGCTCCCGCGCTCAAACAGGCCGATTGCGGAATCGCGGTAAGCGGCGCGACCGACGCCGCTCGTGCCGCCGCGGATCTGGTGCTCACGGCAACAGGCCTCGCCGTAATCACCGCCGCAATTGCGGAAGCGCGCAAGATATTCGAGCGCATGAACAGCTACGCAATCTACCGGATTTCGGAAACCATCCGCGTCCTGCTCTTCATGACGCTCGCGATTGTGGTGTTCAACTTCTACCCGGTAACCGCAGTCATGATCGTGCTCATAGCGGTCCTCAATGACTTCCCGATCATGATGATCGCCTACGACAACACCATCGTAGCTCCACGCCCGGTGCGCTGGGACATGGAACGCGTAATTACGGTCAGCTCGGTGCTCGGCGTGTTGGGAGTTATCGCCGCGTTCGGTCTTTTCTGGATCGCAGAGAAATACCTTCACCTGCCCCGGCCCATGGTTCAGAGCCTTATCTTCCTCAAGCTGCTGGTCGCCGGTCACCTCACCATTTACATCACGCGAAGCGTGGGAACGTTTTGGCAGCGCCCGTGGCCCAATTGGCGTCTGGTCGTTGCCTGTGAAACAACCCAAGTCATCGGAACCCTGGCCGCGGTCTATGGATGGGGCATGACGCCGCTGGGATGGAAGTACGCACTGTTACTGTGGGGCTATGCGCTCGTATGGTTTTTCATCAACGACATGGTGAAGGTTGAGGTTTACCGCCTGATGCATCTGGGGACGGCACGTCATCAGCGCCATTTGGCGAGAGTCAACGCCAGCCTTCATCCGGCCGGAGTCCCCGCCAAGGTGGCGGCTCCGACAGCTTAAAAGCAGCACTGGATAGCCGCGCTTTGGTTTGGGTCATACCCGCCAATGAAGATCTGATGATCGCAAGGCATACTCACCGAGTAATCTTTGCGGGCCATGAGGAGCCAAGCCATAGGAGAAACCGCAACGATGAACTACCGCAAAAGATTCGTCGTCGAGCCTGGTGCCAAGGTCAAGCTCGGCAAAATTGCCCCGGAATTCAAAGACAAGCACGACGAATCGCACGACAGCGCGACGCCGGAGATCCAGAAGCAGGTCGAACGCATGGCCAAAGCGCAATATCTGCTGTACGCCGACGGCAACCAGTCGCTGCTGGTCGTACTGCAAGCGCTGGACGCCGGCGGCAAGGATGGCGTAGTGCGCCATGTGTTCACCGCGATGAACCCGCAGGGAACGTTGGTCTCCAGCTTCAAACAGCCGAGCAAGGTCGAAGCCGCCCACGACTTCCTCTGGCGCGCCCATCTGCATACGCCCGCTAAAGGGCAGGTCGTGATCTTCAACCGGTCGCACTACGAGGATGTGTTGGTCGTGCGCGTGCACAAGATGGTCCCGAAGTCAGTATGGTCGAAGCGCTACGACTTGATAAACGACTTTGAGAAGATGCTCCACGACACTGGCACGCGCATTCTCAAGTTCTACCTCCACATCAGCCCGGAGGAGCAACTCGAGCGCTTCAGGCAGCGGCTCGATGACCCGATGCGGCACTGGAAAATCAGCGAGGCCGACTACTCGGAGCGCAAGCTGTGGCCGGACTATATTGAGGCGTACGAGGAGGCCATGGAAAGAACTAGCACCAAGCACGCCCCGTGGTACGTGATCCCGTCCAACCACAAGTGGTTCCGCAACCTGGCCATCTCCGAGATCCTCGCCGACACAATGGAAGACATGGGCCTGAAGCTGCCTCCGGCGCAGGTGGACGTTGCGGAAATTTGTCGCAAGTATCACGCTGCGGCGGCGCACCAGGCGCGGCGAGGCCACAAGCCACCGAAGGCATCGCACAAGAAGTAAGCACGCCTCAACCCAGCGAACTAGTGGACGTGACACACCGGAAAGCCGCAGAATAGCGAGCGCTGGCCGTGGCTCTTCGGTGGTCTCCCGCCTGTCAGCCTCGCCGGAGGGCTGCGCGACGCGCTGGCTGGCGATGAACGTGCCGCAGGCACTCGGCTACGCGCGAATTGCCGGCGTCTCCATGCTTTTGGGTACCTTCGAATTGGTCGGCGAATGGAATTGAGGGCGCCGGTTGAGCGCATTTGCGGCTAAACTCGAAGCAATCATCCCGCTATCTTCAGCAAAATCTGGCTAGCCCTGCTCCTTTGCGCACTTGGCTGTCGTGCCCAAAACCCTGACGCCAGCTCGCCTGCACCGACACAAACCTGACCCGTCTCCATCATCAGCGACACGGGCTTGACAACAGACGGGAGTTTTATAGATTATGGAATTACATAATTACAACTGCTGAGAAGGACACCCACAATGAGCAAGACGAACAAAACACTGCGCGCGCTCCGCTTCACGATCGGTGTCGCCGTGATGGCTCTCTCTCCCGCGCCTTGCTGGGCGGCGACGGCCGCACTACCGTGGGACCAGACGCTCCTTGTCTTGCAGGACGTGCTCATCAGCATCGTCGCTCCGGCAGCTATCGCGCTCGCATTGAGCAGTGCCGTCGTCCTCTACGCGCTTGGAGGGCACGACAAGCAGGCTGGGCGCCTAGCCGGATCCGGAATCGGCGGCTGCATCGCACTCGCCATCGTTTATCTCCTCAACTACGTCCTTCCCTGACTCGATTCGAAGCAGCTCAAAATCGCACTTTGGAGGTTCAATATGAAACTCGTACGCATCACCAAGCCACTGCGCGCCGTTCAGGTGCGCGTCATGCTAGCGGGCGACCTCAACGCCAACTTGGAATGTTACGCGCAGTATTACGAGCACGTTCACGGCGACACCGTAGACACTCGCGCGCTCATTCCGGAGATTCTTCGCGCCTTCCTTGATGGCGACCGTGAGTTCCAATTGTGGTCGCGCTCCGCTGAGAGCCAACCGCCCCACGTCGTAAATCCGGCTTCATCCAACGGCGGCGCGAAGGTGCAACCGTGAGTTGTCTAAGTGAGGTGCCGGCTGACGTGCTTCGCACGTGTTTACAACTGACACGTCACTCATCCCTGTGGATGAACGATGTGTACCGAAGCGTACACGGACCGGCGGAAAGTGGCGTGATTCCGCGCGCTTCTTCGTACACGCGGGCGTGTACGGCGCGCCTGCCCGCGCGAAGCACGTCAGCCTAAGTCTCCGGATTCATTGAAGTGTACGGCGTGTACGCCTTGAACAATTGAAGAGCAGTTCGATGCCGGAAATTCCATATACCGTCCGCCTCGCGCCGGAACTGTTGGAACGGATCGAGAAGATGGCGCGGGACAGAGGAATTGCGCCGCGCAAACTGATCCGCGCTGTGCTCGCCGAGCATTTCGGCGGGGAACGCGGCGCTCAGCAGGACGGGTCGGCCAGCCAGTCGAACCCGCGACGCGGACTCGATCAGATTCTCTTCGATCTCACGCGCACCCGGCTCACGCTCCAGCACCTGCTCGATCATCAGGTCGGCTCCGAAATTACCGATCAGATCCGCCAGACCGCCCAACAGGAAGCCGAGCGCTACATGCAGCGGCTCAGGAAAACCACGATATGAACTTTTCACGAACCGCCATCAGGTACGAATTGAGTTGCGGTTCAGCTGCGACGCTGCTGCGCCTGTGGCTCCGGTTCCTGCTGCTTTGGATCCTCATCTGGGCGGCTTCCGATCTCTTCTTCGTCTGGTATTGGAGCGGCCGCATCTCCGGACCGGGCGCCCATCAATATTTTGGCCGCTGGTTCCTCGCCTGGCTCTTCACCCAGAAGCTTCCGCTCTACTTCCTCTCGCTGCCGTACCGCGGCCATCGCTGCACGATCGGAAGCGTGTACGCCTTTCTGAACTGGCGCTTCTACTCGGGGCGCTCCTTCGGCGAATGGTTCGCGTCTTACAGCGTTTGGGCCGCGGTGCCGGCCAGCCTGACTCTCGCCGCGCTCGGCTATCTGCTCCTTCACGACCCCGAAGATCGTCCCGAGGGGAAGCACCTGCGAGGCCTCAGTCTGATCCGTCCCCGCCAGCTCTCACGCGAACTTCACCGCGGCGAATTGCGGAGCGACCGGGCGGGAGTCGAACTCGCCCGAGTGCGCATTCCGCGCTCGATCGAGTGCGAGCATTTCCTCATCACCGGCGCGACCGGAGCGGGGAAGTCGATGGCGATCCGCTCGATGCTGCGCCAGATCCAGGCTCGCGGCGAGCTCGCCATCGTGGTCGATCCCGAGTGCGAATACCTCTCGGAATTTTATCGGCCCGCGCGCGGAGACCTGATCCTGAACCCGGTCGATGAGCGCTGTCCCTACTGGTCGCCGTGGCTGGAGTTGAGCGAGCGCTACTACCAGGTGGACGCGGCGACCCTCGCGGCATCTCTGATTCCCGAACCGCCGCGAGGGTACGAGAGTGGGTCGGACCACTTCTTCCGGCAATCCAGCCGGACGTTGCTCGAAAGCCTGCTTCAAGTCGCCACGCCGCGAGAGCCGCAGAGCATCCCAAAACTGCTCGAACTCGATCGCGACAAGCTGAAGCAAGCCATCTCCGGTACGCCCGCATACAGCCTGATTGATCCCGGCGCGCACGAGCAGGGCGCCGGAATTATCGCGACCGTCGCCAACGCGACTCGACCATTCCTGTACTTGCCGCCGTCTGACGGACGGCCCTCGTGGAGCACGCTCCAATGGGCCGGGCATCCCGAAGGATGGCTGTTCGTAACGATGCGCGATGACTCCAACTCGGCGGCGCTGCCGCTCGCGAACCTCTGGCTCGACCTCATTGTCGGCCGCCTGCTCAACTCCGCCAGCGATCGCCGAAGGGTCTGGATCGTGGTGGACGAGCTTCCGGTGCTTGGCCGTCAGGCGAAGCTCGAGACGTTGGTAACTCGCGGACGAAAGCGCGGCCTCGCCGCCGTGCTGGGGTTCCAGAGCATCGCTCAACTGCGCCGAATCTATGGCCACGAGCAGGCCGCGGTGCTGGCGTCCATGCCTTCGACCAAGCTTCTACTACGTGTGGACGAGCCCGAGACGGCTACCTTCATCGCGCGGCAGATCGGCGACCGCGAGACGCTGCGCGAGGAGATCGGAATAAGCACGGCCGATCACGGCAACCGGTACAACCTCCATCCTGCGCGCCGGACCGAGCCTGTTGTAATGGCGTCAGAGGTCCAGCGCCTGCCGAAGCTGCAAGGCTATCTCTGCATCGCCGGTCTCGATCGCGCCCGCGTCAAAGTGAGGCTCTGCGTTCCGCGCAGGCGGCAGGTCGAGTTCATTCCGCGCGCTCTTCCGAGGCCGGTCATCGATGATCCCAGCGCCGATTTGGCGACGACGACGATCAGTCGCGGCCCGACGCCTCCGAACGGGACCGCGGGCGCTCCGGTGAGGATTCAAGACTAATGCTGGTAATGTCCAAAGGCGCGCTCACCGCCGCCCAGGCCGAGACCTATTACGAAGAGAAGTACTCGCAGGACGACTACTACACCGAGAAACAGCGGGTCGTAGGTCAATGGTTCGGCTGCGGCGCTGAGGAGTTGGGACTCTCCGGCGAGGTGGCGGCCGAGGACTTCCGCGCCGTATTGCGTGGGTTTCGCCCCGCCTCCGGCGAGGTGCTCGTTCATAAGGCGAACGGCTACGACGACCGGCGCGCCGGCTGGGACGCCACCTTCAACGCACCGAAGTCGGTGAGCATTCAAGGGCTGGTCGGAGACGATCACCGCCTTATCGAGGCGCACCGCAAGGCGGTCAGTCGCTCACTGGAGGAGCTTGAGCACTACGCGCTGTCGCGGCGACGAGGCGGGAGCGAATGGGTCGTGACCAGCAATATCGTTGCCGCGCGCTTCGATCACATTGCCGCTAGGCCTGCCAGCGGAGTTAAAGACGGTTACGGTCCCGACCCTCACCTTCACACGCACGTCGTCATCGCCAACATGACCCGCCGCCCGGACGGACAGTGGCGCGGCGTCGATCCTATTGAAATCTATCGCGCGCAGAGCTTCGCGACCGCCGTTTACCGCTCCGAACTGGCCCGAGAGGTGCAGCAGCTTGGTTACGAAATCAGGATCGCCGGACCAGACGGACGATGGGAGCTTGACGGCTACACGCGCGAGCAGGTGATGGCGTTCTCCCGTCGTCGCCAGGACATCGAGCAGGCCCTCGTCCGTGAAGGGCTCGCTGGTGCTGAGGCGGCGCAGAACATTGCGCATCGAACGAGGCGGGCCAAGGATCACCGCGACGAAGCGAGTCTCAAGGCGGAGTGGCGCTCGCGTGCGCAGGAATATGGAATCGAGATCGAGCGCCACCTTTCGCAATCGCACAAACGCGGTCCCATCCAATTTCGACATCCGCAAAAGGCGGGAGAAGCTATCCGCCAGAGTATCGACGAAAATATCGAGCGCGAGGCCGTAATCGATCGGCGTGCGCTTGAGGCGAAAGCTCTACAGCACGCGATGGGGTATAGCGACCTTCATCAGATACGCGCTGAGAGCGAGCAGTTCCAGCAAGCCAGTCAGCTGATTGTCGCTGGCGATTCTGTGAACTCGCCACGAGGTGCCTACACGACGCCAGAGATGATCGCGCTCGAGCGCGGGAACATCGAACTGATGCGTGCGGGCCAGGGCGGGGCGGTGGCGATCAGCAATTCGGACGAGATCCGCCGATGGGCGAGCCAGCGCAACTTGCTTCCTGATCAGACGGTCGCCGCCGAACTCACGCTGGCGTCTACTAACTGGATCACCTCAATCGAAGGCCGCGCCGGGGCTGCGAAGACCACGACGGTCGGCGCGATCCGCGAATTCGCGGAAAACCAGGGATATACCGTCTGCGGGTTCGCACCGACGACGCGCGCGGTCAAGTCGCTCTCAGAGGCCGGCGTGTCGGCCCGGACCGTCGCCAGCCTCCTCGAAAGTTCATCAACACGAGCTGCCTCAAACGAAGTCTGGATCGTGGACGAGTCGAGTCTACTCCCGACCCGCCAGGTTAACCGGCTTCTCCACAAGGCCCGTCAGCAAAGCATCGCGAGGATCGTCTTTGTGGGCGACCAGCGCCAGCATCATGCGATCGAAGCGGGGAGGCCCATCTCTCAGATGCAGGAGGCCGGATTGCTGATCGCACGGCTCGATACGATCCGCCGCCAGCGCGATCCCGAGCTCCGTCGAGTGGTGATGCACGCCGCCAATGGCGAAGTAGCGGAGGCACTCGCGATTCTTGAACACCGCGGCGATATCCGCGAAGTTGCCGACCTCGATCAGCGCCGCAAACAGATTGCGCGCGAGTACGTTGCTGCCCATCAATCCGGGGATCGAGTTCTGGTCGTCAGTCCGGCAAACGACGAGCGACGCGAGTTGAACCGAGCCATTCGAGCCGAGATGATCGCGCGCGGTCACATATCGCCGCTCGGAATTGAACAGACCATTTTGGTGAATCGCGGCCTCTCTGGCGCGCAACGCTCGATCGCCTACAACTATGAGGCGGGCGACGTGATTCGCTTCACGCGCGGGAGCAAACAGTTCGCGATCGCCAAAGGCGCCTATGCGGAGGTCGAAAAAGTCGATCGCGACGCGAACATGCTCACGATCAGCACGCCCGACGGGCGGCGCATCGAATACAATCCGGCCCGGCTGTTCGGCGTCGAAGTCTTTCGCGAGGAACTTCGAGTTCTCGGACAAGGCGACCGAATACAGTTTCGCTCTCCCGACCGGGCACTCGGCGTTGCCAATGGCGATTTCGCCACCATCAAAGCTGTAGACGCTCAACGCGCCGTTTTGTGCTTGGACCACGGCAAGGAATTGAGCGTCGCGTCGGATCGTCTACGCCACATCGACCACGGATACGCTTCCACGTCGCACTCGGCACAAGGCGCAACGGTCGATCGCGTCATTGGCGATATCGATACGCGGCTCTCGCCCGAGCTCGTAAATCGCAAGCAGTTTTACGTCTCGATCAGCCGCGCGCGAAACGCGCTCATGATCTTTACGGATAATCGCGCACGCCTGAGACCCGCTGTCGCTCGTACCCGTGAGAAATCCATGGCGATCGAGCATCAGATCAGTGTTCGCCACTCCTCCTTCATGGTCCTGCCCGATGAGCAGCGGCACACGCTTAATCGGGGCCACGGGATGCGAAGGTGATTAATCTGCTGCTCTCCAAGAAACTCGGTGGCGCTCGCTCCACGGGCACGGTGCGCCACCGGCTGACGCCGGCCGCTTCGCTTGTCACGCCGTGCAGCGCTGCGCTTCACGCGTCCCGGAATCCTGCGCGCTCCCCCAATCTCAGTTGAGGGGAGCGCGCCTTCAAAATGTTCCCGCAATGCCATACCGCACAAGCGCGTCCTGCCCCTTCGGGGAAGCGGACGCTCGTCTTCGATCGTTCGCTGTAAGCCTAAAAGGAGGGTAATTGGCTGGCGCGCGCGGGTGGATGCTCCTGAATCTGCGGGCCAGGTGGAAACTGTGGGAGTCTTATTGTACAATTGCACAGGTATGGAGATCGTGGTCGATACGTCCGTCATCATCGCGGTTCTTGTCCGCGAACCTCACCGCGCCGCTCTGGTGCAAGCCACCGCATCCGCGGATCTGCTTGCACCGCCCTCGGTTCATTGGGAGGTCGGCAACGCATTTTCCGCCATGTTCAAGCGCCGTCGGCTCACCCTTCGCGCCGCGCACCGGGCACTCGAAGCGTACCAGCAGATTCCGATCCGCTTTTCAGACATAGACCTGGATCGCGCGCTCGAAGTGGCTCAGAAGTTCGATCTCTACGCTTACGATGCCTATGTGCTCGTCTGCGCCATGCAGCATCACTGCGCGTTGCTCTCGCTCGATCACGGGTTGGTGACCGCCGCCGCCCGCGCGGGAATCAAAATATTGGAGATACAACCGTGACGGTCTATACATTTTCCGAAGCACGACAGAAGTTCGCCGCTCTTCTCGAACGCGCGCGGCGCGAGGGCGCCGTGCGGGTCAAACGCCGCGACGGCCAGGTGTTCCTCATTCAGCCCGAACGCTCGCGGCGCTCGCCGCTCGACGTGGAGGGCATCGATAGCGACGTCTCGGGAGAGGAAATCGTCGATATGGTCCGCGAGATGCGTCAGCGCGTGAATGTACTTCAGCCAGTAAAGAATTCCCGCCGAGCCGTAGGCAAGCGCGCGCCGAAGACGGGACGTTAGAGAACCGAATCCGGCCGCTGATCGGACCTACGACAAGAGTCGATCGGCTGGGCGGTGCGCGGATTCCTTCGCATTAGACAATTATTATATTTCGGATTTCCGGTGACATTTCCTGCGGACTCTGTTAACCTTCAGCGATCAGGAGGCGGCGAGTGGCGATGGTTCGCGCGGATCAATCGGAATGAAGACATTTGGCCAGGTGCTCAGAGAGGCTCGGAAAAAGGCGGGGCTCACCCAGAGAGAAGTTGCTGCCCGGTTAAGGCGTGAAGACGGCCGGCCCGTCGATCCGCCTCACCTCAACGCGGTCGAGCACGATCACCGCTATCCGCCCGACGACCATCTGATCGAGCAGCTCGCGAAGATTGTCGGCATCTCGCCCGATGTGCTGTACTTTCATGCGAATCGCCAGCCCCCGGACGTGAAGACCGAGGCCGACCAGCCGCGGGTCGAGGCTGCCTACCGCGCGTTCCGCAAGGCGCTGGGAGTCAAACCGACCGGCAAGCGAAGATGAAGCTGCTTCGCGATCCGCTCGGACGCCCGATCAAGCGTCTCTACTTCAAGACGGAGGAGCTTGATGACCGATGCGAACGGATCGTCGCGGACTTCATGGATCTCCACGCTGGCGGCTTCAGGCTTCCAATCCCAACCGATGACCTGATCCGCATGATCGAGGCCGAGGCCGACGATCTCGATATGTATGCCGATCTCCCGCAAGAAGAAGACGGACATACCGACTTCTTTTTCGACCGAAAGCCGAGAGTACTGATTGCGAAACGGCTCTCGGATCCGCGCTACAAAAACCGACTCCGCACTACTCTCGGACACGAGTACGGCCACGTTTGGTTTCACGCTCCGCTGTGGAGAAATTCCGGGCCAGAAGCGCAGCGCGAACCTGCCGCGCCATCATGGACTTGCCACCGCGACACCATCGTGACCGCTCCGGAGAACGATTGGATGGAATGGCAGGCGGCATACATTAGCGGCGCGCTGTTGATGCCGCGGTCGTACGTGCTCGTAATGGGCGGCGAGATCGCGATGCGGGATGGGAGCAAGTTCCCGCTGGACGTTGATTCGGAGCCCGGGCGCGCCGTGGTCGCGCGGATCATGAGGCGTTGCCAGGTCTCTGAACAGGCCGCGCGGGTCCGGCTCCTGCG
>Ga0307372_10002527_pt1 | contig 30180 bp, 30 predicted proteins | sample OX1MG_FD_202533 | JGI IMG/M metagenome (GOLD analysis project Ga0307372, IMG submission 202533) | Soil microbial communities from Risofladan, Vaasa, Finland - OX-1 | ecosystem: Environmental > Terrestrial > Soil > Coastal area > Acid sulfate soil | place: Finland: Risofladan, Vaasa | collected... | reverse complement strand
CCAAATCAACACCAAGTGTTTGAATATTCATGATGGTCTGGCTCCTTCGTGGTGAGAGTACGATATGTGTCTCTCGTGGCTCATATTGAAGCCGAAATAGAGGGGGCCGGACCATCCCATTAATCTTGCCAAGTGTTACACCCAGTATGCAAGTGTCAATGTGCCGGCAGATAACTCAAGGGGTTTACCGGTTTGCCGTTGTAACGGATCTCGAAATGCAGCAAAGGATGTCTGTCACGGTCCAGACCCATGGTAGCGATGCGTTCACCGACTTTGACAGTCTCGCCTTCCTGCACCAGCATCGAGTCATTATCCGCGTAAGCGCTCAGGAACTGATCGCTGTTCTTAATGATAATGAGCTTGCCGTAGCCGATGATGGCACTACCGGTGTACACCACCTTGCCAGGCGCGGCAGCCACGATATCCTGGCCGAGCACGCCGCTGATATCGATACCTTTGGAGAGCGGATCATTCGGGTGATACATGCGCACCAATGCGCCCTTTGCAGGCCAGGTCCATTGCAGGGGACCGTAGGGTGGTGCGTAATCATTTGACTCAGCCGGTTGTGGATGGGTTACGGCCACACTTGTATGTGTGGCTGGCTTGGTGCTGGATGCAGTGAACCGGGAGGGCGCCGCAAATACCAGTGTCTGACCGGGTTTGATCAGGTAATCGGAGCTGATGCCGTTCCAGGCAGCCACGTCATGGTAATCAAGCCCATAGCGCCAGGCGATGGAATACAGCGTATCGCCCGGCCGGACTGTATATTGCCCCGGGATCGGTTCTGCTGTAACAGTCTCCTGCGCCTGCCCGAAAGCGCCACGCGGGTTCCAGTTCAGCGCACCGGCGCAACCCACCAGCAATCCTGCGCAACAAGCCGTCAATAACATGGTTCGCAGGATGCAAATCATTCCATACCTTCCACCAGCGGTACGAAACTCACCCGAACCAAAAGCTTACGAGCATAGTCAGTCTCGTTGCGGCGCGTTATCAGCAACAGTTCCTGTTCGCTGGGGCTGCCCACCGGTATAACCATACGACCACCGATCGCCAGTTGCTCCAGGAGCGCCTGCGGCACCTCGACCGGTGCGGCACTCACCAGGATGCCGCCGTATGGTGCATGCTGCGGCCAACCCCAGCCACCGTCGGCATGTTTGAACCGCACATTGCGTATTTTGAGTTTGTTCAAGGTCTGGCGTGCGCGTAGTTGCAAAGATCCCAGACGCTCTACGCTGTAAACCATCGGCACCAGTGCGGCCAGGATCAGCGTCTGGTATCCACACCCGGTGCCCACTTCGAGTACCGTCTTGGGAATGCCATCCGCCAGCAGCGCTTCCGTCATGCGCGCCACGATATACGGTTGTGAAATAGTCTGGCCCAGACCGATGGGCAGTGCCGTGTCCTCGTAGGCGCGACTTGCCAGTGCTTCGTCTACAAATAAATGCCGGGGTGTAGAGCGGATGAGATTTAGGACTGCAGCGTCTTTGATGCCCTGTTCCTTGAGGCGCAGCATGAGCCGCTCACGGGTGCGCGCCGAGGTCATGCCGATGCCGCGGGCGCTAGTGGCATTCACGGCAGCGGTATCCCCTGTAGCCAATGGGATAAAGGGTCCAGGGCTGTGTATTGGGTCAGATCGATCTGCAACGGCGTGACTGAGACGAATCCGCGGCGCACCGCATGGAAATCCGTGCCGATGCCGGCATCCTGCTCGGCGCCCGGCGGCCCGACCCAATAGATGAGACGACCGCGTGGATCCATTGATCTCGTTACCGGTTCGGAGCGGTGCCGGTAACCCAGACGCGTGGCTTCCACACCCTTTAACTCAATCCATGGTAGGTCCGGCACGTTGACGTTGAGGATGGTATTGGCTGGCAGCGGATGGGTCAGCAGGCGTTGCACCAGATCACAGGTGACACGCGCCGCGGTGGCGTAATGCTGCGGAGTCTCCGTCACCAGCGACACAGCGATTGCGGGATAACCCAGGAAACGACCCTCGATGGCCGCCGCCACCGTGCCGGAATACAGAACATCGTCACCCAGGTTGGCGCCGGAATTGATGCCGGAAACTACCATATCCGGCTCGTGTTCCAGCAGGCCGGTGATGGCCAGATGCACGCAGTCGGTGGGTGTACCATCCACGCACACCACCCCAGGCTCATCCTGGCGCACCCGCAACGGCATTTCCAGAGTCAGGGAATGGCTGGTGCCGCTGCGGTTACGGTCCGGGGCCACAATGGTGACCTCGGCAAACGCGCCCAAGGCCTCGGCCAGGCAGCGCAAACCTTCGGCATGGCAGCCGTCGTCGTTACTGAGAAGAATTTTCACACGCTAATCCGCCGGTACAACAGCGGCCCTTAGGATACTGTAAAACGCGCTTGATATACTGTCTTCTGCCAGGTTAGCAGCAGTCATGACAAGCAAGTTCAAGCTCAGCGATGAAGAGTCACGCGCGTTCCGCGATGCAGTTGCGGATACCAAGCCGATGCCATCCAAACCGCTGCATCTCACACCCAAACCCAAACCCCGTGCACGCTTCGCACGTGCGGCCGCGGCCGAAGTGCTGCTGGAGAGCCTCACTGGCATGCCGGATCCGGACGAGCCGTTGCTGGGCGAAGGTCTGTACTATGCCAGACCCGGTGTGCAGCAGGGGGTGCTGCGCAAACTGCGCCGCGGCCAGTTCAGTGTCGGCGATGTGCTCGACCTGCACGGTATGCGCAGTGAGGATGCGCGCCAGGCGTTAGCCGAATTCCTGCACGAAGTACGCGGCAGGCGCATACGCTGCGTACGCATCATCCATGGCAAAGGTTACCGCTCCGGACCGCGTGGTCCGGTGCTAAAACAGAAACTCAATGGCTGGCTGCGGCAGCGGGATGAAGTTCTAGCCTTCTGCTCGGCACGCCCGGTGGACGGCGGAACCGGTGCGGTGTATGTACTGCTGAGCAGCCGTTAAGACTTTCCAACTTATCCAGGAGAGCTTGCGTGCATATAACACTCAACATTAATTTGCTGGTGCTATTTACATTAATCGGCGGTTTAATCGTGCTGTTCTGGCCGAAGCTACTCGAACGCTTGAAGTTGCTACGCTACATCATTGGCATCGGCCTGCTGGTGCTCGGCTTGATGAATCTTTTCGGGATTCATATCGTTGTTATCAATTGACAGCGTAACCAAACGTCGTGCATTGAATCCGTTATGATTTGCGTGACGCCAATTCCGCCACCAGCGCCCGCATGGCACTCTGGGTCTCTGCAGTGAACCACATGCCCATCAGGTCATCGTGACTGCGATCGCCAAGTTTGGCGAATATTTCTATGAGATCCGCGCGCGCTTGCTTGCGGGTTGTGGCGACCGCTTTCGGAGGTAATGCCAGCAGGCTGCGGCACCATTCCAGTGACGCCGGTATAACCTGCTGCGGCGGCAACACCTGATCCACCAAACCGATATGCAGCGCTTCGTCTGGCGAGATCAGCAGGCCATGCAGGCACAGACGCTCTGCCTGGCGCACGCCCACCAGCCGCATGAGTGCCGCATAGATCACAGACGGCACCGGTAGGCCGACACGCACTTCGTTTAGACCAATCTTGAACTTGCCCTCGGCGGCAATGCGGGTATCACAGAAGATCGCCAGCACCGCGCCACCCGCCGGACTGTGGCCGGTGATGGCTGCCGCTATTGGGATAGGCGACAAGGCGATGACCCGCAGCAGGCTGATGAATTCCTTCCAGAAAGCACTCATACTGGTTTTGTCCAGTTTCAGCAAGGCCGGCACATCCAGTCCTGCCGAGAACATGCCTTCTACGCCCGAAAGTATCAATGCGCGCACACCTTTGTCCGGCGCTGTCCTGATGGCCGTATGCAGCTCATGCACCAGGGCGGGATTCAGTGCATTTGCCGGCGGATGTGCCAGGCGCAGTTCCACTATATTAGTATCGTGTTCAATCCGAGATAGCACCACGGTATTCCCCTTGCAGGTCTTCGGTATTCACCAGCTCCCGCAACACGGCGGTGGCATACGCGCCTGCCGGCAGGAAAAACTCCAGCACCAGCGACTGTGCAGTGTCTGTCGTCCAGACCAAATCCTTGAGTGGCAGTCGCAGTGCGCGGCGCGCCTGCTCCAGACCCGCATTTTCGAGTCCTTGGGCAAAACCAGCATAGTCGCGCACTACCGAGGATTCCAGTGCCGCCACCTCGCCGGAAACCCGGCTCTCGCCCTTGCCCCACAGCGGGCCCGTGGGATGCAGATCGCCCGTTTGCGCACGTGCTATCAATGCGTCATCCACGCTCTCGGCATGAAACACGCTATGACTACCTTCGAGCATGCAGATCTCGCCAGCTAACACCCTATCCCAGCTATGCTCCTGGACGCGCCGTGAGAGCACCGCATTGAACAGCAGACTGCGTGCCGTGGACAATAATAGTCCACGCAGCTTGCGGTCACGCAGAGACAGTTGACCGGAAAACAATGCCTCAACTTGGGCGATATTGGCGCCATCGCGGCCAAAACGCTGCGAACCAAAATAATTGGGCACACCTCGCTCGCGGATACTTTCCAATTTAGAGATCAGCTCATTGGCAGGTACGGATAGATCCCGCAGCACAATCTGGAAATGGTTACCCTTGAGACTGCCGATACGCAGCTTGCGACGGTGGCGGGCGATGTCGAGGATCCGGAATTCTTGATCACTGTGAGTAGACCAGTCCGGTTGCGCATGTTTCCCAAGCCACAGGCTGAAGTGCTGCACCGTCACCGCATTACGGTCCTTCATGCCCGCATAGCTCACATCGCGCGATGAAACTCCTGCATAGCGCGCCAGTTCCCTGGCTACCCATAGGGTGTTGGCACCACGCTTCTCCACCTTGAGCAGCAGGTGCTCACCCTCGCCGTCAGCTTCGAAACCCAGAATTTCTTCGACATGGAAATCCTCGGGTGTTGAACGGATGCGAGCGCTGGCAGTGACCGGACCATGGGCATGCGCCCATCGAGGTATATGTGTCACGTGCTTTAGTTTTCTTCCATGAGTACCACCACCTGCGCGGCGATACCTTCGCCGCGGCCGATGAAACCGAGACGCTCGGTAGTAGTGGCTTTCACATTCACGCAACCAATAGGGAGACCGAGATCGGTGGCCAGATTCGTGCACATGTCAGGAATATGCTGCGCCAGCATCGGCGCCTGGGCAATCAGCGTGGCATCCACATTGACCGGCTGCATCCCCGTGTGACGCACTTTCTCCATCACGGCGCGAAGTAATTTGCGGCTGTCGATGCCTTTGAACTTCGGATCGCTGTCTGGGAAATGCCGCCCGATGTCACCAAGTGCTGCGGCCCCCAGAAGCGCATCGCACAGCGCATGCAACAACACATCACCGTCGGAATGCGCACGTAGGCCATGGGTATGCGGGATGTGCACGCCGCCCAAGACGATTTCTTTGCCTGGGCCGAAGGCATGCACATCAAGTCCTTGACCAACTCTCATAACGATCTGCCTCCGGATTGGCTAAAGATGGCTTCCGCCAGTGCTAGATCCTCTGGCCGGGTAATCTTGATGTTGTCACTGCGACCTTCCACCACGCGCACCGTATGCCCGGCGCTTTCCATGGCGGCAGCCTCGTCCGTAGGTGTGTCGCCGCGCTTAAGTGCGGCATCCAACGCTTCCACGATCAGGCTGAAACGGAACATCTGCGGCGTGAAGGCGCGCCATAGATTCTGGCGCGCCCCGGTTGCGCTAATGCGGTGCTCAGCATCCACGGATTTCACCGTATCCACCAAGGGTATCGCCAGTATGCCGCCCACCGGATCCTGGCTCAACGCATCCATCAACCGATCCAGATCACTGGCGTGCAAGCAGGGGCGCACCGCATCATGCACCAGCACCCAATCCTGCGGGTTCAGTTCTTGCTGCAGGGCCTGCAAAGTGTTCAATACCGAATGTGCTCGTTGTGTGCCACCCTTGGCGACGCGCACCGGCTTGCGTTGGGGACGCAACAGATACTGTCGCCAATGTGTATCGGTCTCTGCGATGGCCACACTCATGCCCGCGATGCGTGGATGTGATAAAAAAACATCCAGTACATGTTCGATGACGGTGCGCCCCGCCAGCGGCAGGTACTGCTTGGGAATGTCGCCGCCCATGCGCGTGCCGGTACCGGCGGCAGGAATAATCGCCCAGAATCGCTCGGGCGCCTCTAAAAATTGATCTTTATGCTTTCCAGCGGCGTTAATAATTACCTCGACTACTCGCTTCGCTTTACTGCTTCGATTCTGGTCCAGGACGGGCATCCTGCCCGCCCGTTCGCCGTATAGGGCTCACCCTCATGTATTGGCATATACACTCCGGTTCCTCGGTCATTTTTACCTAATCGGAAACCAAAATCTCTAATTTTTAGAGGTGCCCGTTCTGCTTACGGTATGCGGTCAATGATTGGGTGGCGGCGGTGGTTCGCGCACGATCTGATAAAAGGTTTCGCCTTTCTTGATCATGCCGAGATCGGCACGCGCCTGCTCCTCGACGGCCGCCTGGCCCTGCTTGAGGTCCTGTACCTGCGCGGCTAGAGCCTGGTTGCGTTTCATGAGCGTCGCATTCTCAGTCTGCTGTACATCCACCTGCCGCTGGAGCGCCCAGGCATCGAACATGTCGCCCACACCGAACCATAGTTGATACTGGAACAACAGCAACAACAGTACCAGTATCAATGGCAGCAGGAATTTTATGTGTAGTCCGCTCATCTGCATATCAGTGCCTGTGTATCCTGGCGGGGAATGCCATGAGCCCCCGATAGCACGCGCGCTTGCCCAATGATTCCTCGATGCGCAGTAACTGATTGTATTTGGCAAGCCGGTCAGTGCGGGAAAGCGAACCACTCTTGAGCTGGGTGGCGCGGCTGCCGACCGCCAGATCCGCGATGCTGGTGTCCTCGGTCTCGCCGGAGCGGTGCGATATGACTGCGGTATATCCAGCGTCCACCGCCATATCGATGGCTGCCAGGGTCTCGGTGAGCGTACCGATCTGGTTCAACTTGATGAGCACGGAATTGGCGATGCCTTTGCGTATGCCCTCCTGGATGATCGTGGTGTTGGTCACGAAAATATCGTCACCCACCAACTGTACGCGGTCACCGAGTCGCCGGGTGAGCAGCAGCCAGCCATCCCAGTCGTTCTCGGCCATACCATCCTCCACACTGATGATGGGATAACGTTCGACGAGTTTGGATAAGTACTCAGAAAATTCAGCAGAGCTGTAGTGACGGTTGTCCGATTCCAGGTGATAGCGGCCGCCGCGGTAAAACTCGTTGCAGGCGGCATCTATACCCAGGTAGATGTCGCTGCCGGGCATGTACCCGGCACGCCCAATCGCCTCCACGATAACTTCCAGAGCGGCTTCGTTAGAAGGCAGGTTCGGCGCGAAGCCGCCCTCATCGCCGACGCTGGTGCTCAAACCACGCTCATGCAGGACCTTCTTGAGCGCGTGGAACACCTCAGCGCCGTAACGCAAAGCTTCCGAGAAACTGGGCGCGCCCACCGGCAGTATTAGGAATTCCTGCAGGTCGACATTATTGTCCGCGTGCGCGCCGCCGTTGATGACATTCATCTGCGGCACCGGCAAGCTCACCGCGTTCTTGCCACCCAGCCATTCATATAGAGGCATCTCATGTTCACGCGAGGCAGCACGCGCGGCTGCCAGCGAGACACCCAGGATGGCATTGGCACCCAAGCGTGATTTGTTCGGCGTGCCGTCCAGTTCGATGAGCGCGTGGTCGAGCTTCTCTTGTTGTTCCACCTGCATGCCGCGCACGCGACGCAGGATCTCTCCCTTCACATTGGCGACGGCTTTACGCACGCCCTTGCCGCCATAGCGCTTGGGATCGTCGTCACGCAGCTCGACCGCCTCGCGGCTGCCGGTGGAGGCGCCCGATGGCACCGCTGCCCTGCCCACGGTGCCACTGTCCAAGACCACATCCACTTCCACCGTGGGGTTGCCGCGAGAGTCCAGAATCTCACGCGCTCGCACATCGACTATCTTGGCCATGGGCAAAGTTCCTGAATTTTTAACTGATCGTCATCAAATACTTTATGCGGGCAGCTGCGTCTCCGCGTAGGGCTGGCGCTTGACTGCGGTATCCAGTTCCTTGAGCGTGACCAGCAACTCTTCCATCAAGCGCAGATGCCAGGAATTGGGGCCGTCGCACAGGGCCTTGTCCGGATCCGGGTGGGTCTCCATGAAGATGCCGGCGACGCCGGCACCGATGGCAGCGCGCGCCAGCACCGGGATGAACTGACGCTGACCACCGGAGCTGCCGCCCTGGCCGCCGGGCAGTTGCACGCTGTGGGTGGCGTCGAACACCACCGGGCAACCGGTGGAACGCATCACCGCCAGTCCGCGCATGTCGGTCACCAGATTGTTGTAGCCGAACGAGAAGCCGCGCTCGCACACCAAAATCTGCTGGTTGCCGGTGGCGCGCGCCTTGTCCACTACGTTCTGCATCTCCCAAGGCGACAGGAACTGGCCTTTCTTGATGTTCACCGGCTTGCCGGCCTTGGCGGCGCGCTGGATGAAATTGGTCTGGCGGCACAGGAATGCCGGCGTCTGGATCACATCCACCACCGCCGCCACCTCTTCGATGGGTGTGTCCTCGTGCACATCCGTGAGCACCGGTACACCCACGGTTTTCTGCACCTTGGCGAGAATCCGCAGGCCCGCTTCTATACCGGGGCCACGGTAACTCTTTCCGGAGGTGCGGTTGGCCTTGTCGAATGAGCCTTTGAAGATATACGGGATCTTCAAGCGCTGTGTGATCTGCTTGAGATGGCCGGCCACGTCCAGCGCCAGCTGCTCGCTCTCCAAGGTATCCGGCCCTGCGATCAGGAAGAAGGGTTGTGAGTTGCCGGCCTCGAAGCCGCAGAGCTTCATGCGCGCGCCGCCTTGAGGGCGGGCTGGGCAGCGGCATATTCACGGGCCGCCTTGATGAAGCCACTGAACAGCCGGTGTCCGTCACGCGGGGTGGAGGTGAATTCCGGATGGAACTGGGTAGCGATAAAGAACGGGTGTCCGGGCAACTCGACGATCTCCACCAGTTTGTCCACTGAAAAGCCTGAGAACACCATGCCTTTCTTCTGGAACTGTTCCAGATAATTGTTGTTGAATTCATAACGATGGCGGTGGCGTTCGGAGATCACATCCTTGGCATAGAGTTTGTGCGCCAGTGTTCCGGAAACCAGATGGCAGTCCTGAGCTCCGAGGCGCATGCTGCCGCCCAGGTCAGATTGCTCGCTGCGGGTCTCATGCTGGCCGCTACGGTCCTGCCATTCGGTGATCAGCGCGATTACCGGGTATGGTGTATTGCGTTCGAACTCGGTGCTGTGGGCCCCCTTGAGGCCCACTACATTGCGCGCGAATTCCGTGACCGCTACCTGGAGTCCCAGGCAAATCCCCAGATACGGGATATGGTGTTCACGCGCATAGCCGGCCGCGGTGATCTTGCCTTCAATGCCGCGTTCGCCGAAACCGCCGGGCACCAGGATGGCATCCATGCCGTGCAGCAGGCCGGTGCCGTGTTTGCCCAGCTCCTCGGAATCGACGTAATGGATCTTCACGTCTGTATGCGTATGGATGCCCGCGTGCTTGAGTGCTTCGTTGAGTGACATGTAGGCATCGGTAAGGTTCACGTATTTGCCGACCATGGCGATGTTGACTGTAGCTTCCGGATTGGCCCTGGCCTCGACGACCTTACGCCATTCGCTCAGGTTCGCGGACTTGGTATTGATCCGCAGGTGATCCACGACGATGTCGTCCAGTCCTTGGGCATGCAGGATCAGCGGGATCTTGTAGATGTCATCCGCATCCGGCGCGGAGATCACCGCGCGCTCCTCCACGTTGGTGAACAGCGCGATCTTGCGGCGCGCATCATCCGGCAAAGGCTTGGCGGCGCGACACAGAAGGATATCCGGCTGAATGCCGATGGAGCGCAGTTCTTTCACGGAATGCTGCGTGGGCTTGGTCTTGGTCTCGCCGGAGGTAGGGATATAGGGCACCAGGGTCAGATGTATGTACACGCATTTGCCGCGCCCCATCTCGATGCCCATCTGGCGTATGGCTTCGAGAAAAGGCAGGGATTCAATGTCGCCCACGGTACCGCCGATCTCCACCATGCAGATATCGGCATCATCGGCACCTGCGCGGATGCAGCGCTTGATCTCGTCGGTGATATGCGGGATCACCTGTACGGTGGCGCCCAGATAATCACCGTGACGCTCCTTGTGGATCACGTTCTCGTAGATGCGGCCAGTGGTGAAATTATTGCTTCGGCCCATGCGCGCGCGCACGAAGCGTTCATAGTGGCCCAAATCCAGGTCAGTCTCAGCGCCATCATCAGTGACGAACACCTCGCCATGCTGGAACGGGCTCATGGTGCCGGGATCCACATTAATATAGGGGTCCAGCTTGACCATGGTGACTTTGAGCCCGCGGGCTTCCAGAATTGCGCCCAAGGAGGCGGAGGCGATGCCCTTCCCCAGGGAAGAAACCACACCGCCAGTAACAAATACAAAATGGGCCATCAGGACTCCCGACGCGGCGCCGGGATGGCTCCGCTGAATCGGGAGTACAGCCTAACAGAATCAGTGCATCTAATGAAGTGAAATATTCTAGGCAGCCAGTAGCATGCCTGCCTAATGCAGGGCCGGATGCGACAGCCATTCAATGCGCAATCCCGGTTCATCTTTTCCAGCGGCAAAGGGTGTACAAACGAACAATCCCGCGACAGCCGCCAGCTGGTCGCCGATATACAAGAGCGGCAGACGCTCCCGCATCCAGGGTACGACCTTCAACTCCTGCAGCCACTTCTTGAGGGGCCGTTGATGGGCGTGGCCCGCGGGCTTGCAGACTTCGCCTCCGGATCGGAAACGCAGCCTCAAGCCCTCGGGGGGGTAATCGGCGGCGCATAACCGCTCGCCGACCAGGCTTGGCGTCAGGCACAGCGTGCCCAAGCCATGTTCCAATACAGTCGGTTCGCCTTGCCTGAGTATGAAATCGCTGCCCCCGATTTCAGGTAGAAGCTCTAGACCATATATGTGGCCGCGATAGCGGCGCACTTCCGCACCCGCCCAAGAGACGCAGGGATTGCGCTCGGCGCGCGCTGGGAATACCTCACTGATGATCTGCTCAAGCTTATGAGCGGGCGGCAACGGCAATTGAAGGTTTCTCAGCCAGTGCCGCAGCAGGTTCTTAGCGCGCGCCGTCCCCATGGCATGCAAAGCTGCCACCGGCAACACCCGACCCTGGTCTTCGGCACAGTGTTTCAAGTCTTCTTCCGCCACCGCATCCAGCAACTCCAGGGTTTCGCTGCAATGGCTTGCGCTGCGTGTGATGGTTGCCGCCGCTGACGGCCAGCGTTGCTTGATTACGGGTATCACCTGCCGACGCAAAAAATTGCGATCGAAGCGAGAATTTGTGTTACTGGGGTCATCCAGCCATGCGAGTCTCTGTGCATCCGCCCAAACTTGTAACTCATCGCGCGTGAACTCAAGCAATGGACGCGCCAGATGTCCCAGCTCGAAGGGGGCAAACAAGGGCATGGCGGCAAGGCCACGCATTCCTGCACCCCGCAACGCCTGCAACAAGAAAGTCTCCATCTGGTCATCCTGATGATGGGCCAGCAATAGCATGTCATCTTTTTTGACCAGCTTCCGAAATACCTTGTAACGCTGTTCACGGGCAACGGCTTCGAGACTTTGACCTTTTTCTGGTTTGACCGAGATACTTCGGCATTCGATCGGCACATGCATCACCGCGCAGATATGCTGGCAATGCTGTTCCCAGTTATCCGCATCGGGGTGCAGATGATGGTTTACATGCAGCGCCTGCAATCGGGCTGGCAGGGATGCTTGCTGTTGTGCCAAGACAGACAGTAACACGGTGGAATCCAGGCCGCCGCTGAAACCCACCCAATAGCAACGCGCGGCCGGGAGGCCGCGCATCACGATTTTCAGTTTGTCAGGGTCGAAGCTCACAAGCGCTGGATAGAGACGCGGCTCACTCCTTGAAACTCCCGAACGAGGTGAAGCGCTTGTAACGCGCTTCCAGCACTTCATCCATGGAAACATTCTCGAGGCGGCTGAGGGCATCGGTGATGGCGTTTTTGAGCGTGGCTGCCATAGTATCCGGGTTGCGGTGTGCCCCACCCAGGGGCTCCTGCAGCACCGTGTCGATGAGCCCCAGGCTCTTCAGCCTCTCGGCAGTGATGCCCATGGCGTCTGCCGCTTCACTGGCCTTGTCCGCACTCTTCCACAAAATGGATGCGCAGCCTTCCGGTGAGATCACCGAGTAGATGCTGTACTGCAACATGATGACGCGGTCGCCTACGCCGATGGCGAGGGCACCACCGGAGCCGCCTTCACCGATGATGGTACAGATGATGGGCGCACGCAGCGTAGACATCTCGAACAGGTTACGCGCAATGGCCTCGCTCTGTCCGCGTTCTTCCGCGTCCACACCAGGATAAGCGCCAGGAGTGTCAATAAAAGTCATGAGCGGCAGACGGAAACGTTCCGCCATCTTCATGATGCGCAACGCCTTGCGATAACCCTCGGGACGCGGCATACCAAAATTGCGACGCACTTTTTCTTTGGTATCGCGACCCTTCTGTTCGCCAATGATGGCCAACGGTCGCCCATTCAACCGGGCGATGCCGGAGACGATGGCCGGGTCATCACCGAAAGACCGATCGCCATGCAGTTCCTCGAATTCGGTGAAGATCTTCTGGATATAATCCAGCGCATAGGGGCGCAGGGGATGGCGTGCCATCTGCGCTACCTGCCAGGCACTCAAGCTTGAGAAGATATTCTCAGTGAGGGTCCGGCTTTTAGCTTGCAGACGTTCGATTTCGTCGGTGATGCTGACGGCGGATTCATCGCCCACAAAGCGCAGTTCCTCGATCTTGGCTTCAAGCTCGGCAATCGGTTGTTCAAATTCGAGGAAATTGAGATTCATCTTGTGATGCTGCGCCGAGAGTATGTAAACGTTACTGGCTGAGGCGGCGGACAACAAGCCCCCGCGCAAGTCTAACAGCACAAAGCCTCCCATGGCGCGCCGACCTGCCTCGCCATCCCGGCGAGGCGCTCGTCGGGATCGAGCGGCCAGTGGCCGCTCGAATAACACATCCGATTCGCTCCTCAGGCACTGACCGCCTCATGGGCAGGGTTTATAGGACGGGTGCCATAGTGCAAGGTAATGCTTCCCATACCCAGCCAGGTCTCCAGTCGCCGGGTCAAGATCTCGCTGGGATGCACCCGCCAGGCCTCCCCCAGGCACATGGGGACACTAGCACCCGCCCCACGGTAGTGCACCCAGACGCTGCAGCGGCCCCCCACATGCGGCTTGAGCGCCTCTTTGAGGCGGCTGGCGAAACCCTCCCCTCCCTCCACTGTCCATTCGATATCCAAGCGTCGCACATAACGTTCCCGCAGCTCGTCCACTCCATACATGTTCTTGACGGTGATGCGCCAGCCACTGATGAATTCGTCGAAGGCCAACCGACCTTCCACGACCACTACCCTGTCCTTCACTGCCAGGGTGCGGAAGCGCTTAAAGGCATCTTCGAACAGCGTCACTTCAAGTCGTCCGCTACGGTCATCCAGTATCAAACTCACCCGCCCGCCACGTTTGCGTAAATCCACAATCAGGCCGGCTGCGACAACGTTGCGCGATGCCGCCATATAACCATAGCCGCGCTCGCCATTGCTTTCCGGAGGCGATTCATCCGCCAGTTCGCCGAGTGGTGCTGTGACCACATGGCGCAAATCCGCTGCATAGCGAGCCACCGGATGACCTGTCAGATACAGTCCCAGGGTATCCCGTTCATTACGCAGACGTTCATCCTCGTCCCAGTCCGGCAGCATCGACACAGCTGCCAGCTGCTGTTGTTTCGCAGTCCCCGGTCCCATCAAGCCGAACATATCGTTCTGGCCTGCGGCGCGCGCGCGCGTGCTCTGATCCGCGCGCGCCAGTGCTTCCGGCAAGCGTGCCATGAGCGTAGCGCGATTAAGGCCAAGCGCATCCAGGGCGCCGGCACGAATCAACGCCTCAATCACGCGGCGATTGGCTTTCTGCAGATCGATGCGCCGGCAGAAATCCTCGATCGATTTGAACTCACCATTGCGCGCTCTTTCTTCCAGCAGCCCTTCGATGGCCGCCAATCCCACACCCTTGATCGCCCCCAGCCCATAACGGATGCTGCTTTGATCAGCCATGGCGAAGCGGTAGCCGGAATAGTTGATGTCCGGTGGCAGTATTTTCAGTTCCATCACGCGGCACTCGTCGATCAGTGTCACGACTTTATCAGTATGATCCATGTCCGAAGACAGCACGGCTGCCATGAAGGCGGCGGGATAATGTGCCTTGAGCCAGGCAGTTTGATAAGCAAGCAGCGCATATGCGGCAGAATGTGATTTATTGAAACCATAACCGGCGAATTTTTCCATCAAGTCGAAAATATAGGTGGCGAGCCGCGGATTCACATCCCGTGCTATCGCGCCTTTCACGAACACATCACGCTGCTCAGCCATCTCCTCCGCATCCTTCTTGCCCATTGCACGGCGTAGCAGGTCGGCATTACCCAGCGTATAACCGGCCAGTATCTGGGCAATCTGCATCACCTGCTCCTGATAAAGAATGACTCCGTAAGTGGGTTTGAGAATCGGTTCCAGCTTTGGATGTGGATAATCAACTTTTGCTTTACCATGTTTGCGCGCCATGAAATCGTCCACCATTCCGGACTGCAAGGGCCCGGGTCGGAATAGCGCAACCAACGCCACGATATCGCCAAAACAGTCTGGCTTGAGCCGACGGATAAGATCCTTCATGCCACGTGATTCCAGCTGGAAAACCGCCGTGGTCTGGCAACGTTTCAGCAGCGCATAAGTAGCTGCGTCATCCATGGGTATAACGCTGATGTCCAAGAGCGCCGCATTTTCGGCCTTGCGCTGCTGGTTAATGATGCCGACCGCCCAATCGATGATGGTGAGCGTGCGAAGACCCAAGAAATCGAATTTCACCAGTCCTATTGCTTCTACGTCGTCCTTATCAAGTTGCGTGACAGGGTGATTGCTGCCAGCTTCACAGTAAAGCGGCATGAAATCGGTGAGCTCGGAAGGTGCAATCACCACACCGCCTGCGTGTTTACCCGCATTGCGCGCCAAGCCTTCCAGCGAACGCGCCAGATCCAGGAACTGCCGGACTTCGTCCTCATTCTGATAGCGGGTGTGCAGCTCCGGCTCCTGCTTCAAGGCTTTATCCAGAGTCATTTCCAACTCGAAAGGAATCAGTTTTGCGATCTGATCCACATAACCATAAGGATGGCCGAGCACGCGACCCACATCGCGAACCACAGCCCGAGCCGCCATGCTGCCGTAGGTGATGATCTGGGATACCCGTCCGCGACCGTAGCGTTCCGCCACATAATCAATCACACGGTCGCGATTCTGCATGCAAAAATCCACATCGAAGTCCGGCATGGATACCCGCTCCGGATTGAGGAATCGCTCGAATAACAAATCATGCTCTAGGGGATCAAGATCGGTGATGCCTAGCGCATAGGCCACCAATGATCCAGCGCCAGAACCACGACCGGGGCCCACGGGTACTCCGTTGTTCCTGGCCCAGTGGATGAAATCCGCCACGATCAGAAAATAGCCTGCGAAACCCATGCGCAGAATCACATCCAGCTCTAATTGCAAACGTTGGTTATATGGTATCGCGCGCGTCTCGGGGTCCTTAACTTCTGGGGTAAGCAATTTGGCAAGTCGTTTCTCCAGGCCTGTCTGTGCCTCTGTGCGCAAGAAGCTCTCGACTGTATGACCCTGTGGTATGGGATAGGCCGGCAAAAAGTTCTCGCCCAGATGCAAGGTAAAGTTGCAGCGCTTGGCGATCTCTACGCTATTCTCCAGCGCTTCCGGCAAATCCGAGAACAACTGCAGCATCTGTTCTTCGGTGCGCAGATACTGCTGTTGGCTGTATTGTCGAGGGCGGCGCGGATCATTCAAAACATGTCCTGACTGGATGCAGACGCGCGCCTCATGGGATTCAAATTCCTCCATTTTTATAAATCGCACATCGTTGGTGGCCACTAAAGGCACGCTGCTGGTTGCCGCAAGTTTCACCGCCATGCGCAAGTAATCCTCTTCACCTTCACGTCCGGTGCGCTGCAACTCCATATAGAAGTGTTCCGGGAATAATGCCAACCAATCTTTCAACAATGCATGTGCCTGATCATTGCGGCCTGCGAGTAGCGCGCGCCCCACATCGCTTTCACGTCCACCAGATAATGCGATCAGCCCTTGCGTATGACCCTCAAACCATTGACGTTCCAGCATGGGCATGCCACGCTGCTGACCTTCCAGATAGCTGCGCGTTATAAGTACCGATAGATTCCGGTATCCTTGGGTGTCACAACACAACAGAGTGAAATTGCAAGAGGTGCTTCCATCATCATCACGCAAGCGCAAATCAGCACCGATTATCGGTTTGATACCGTGCGCCTGCGCTGCCTTGTAGAATTTTACCAGCGCAAACAGATTGCCTTGATCGGTGAGCGCTATTGCCGGCATCTTCATAGCTGCCAGACTTTGCATAAGCTGTGGTACGCGAATAACACTATCCGCCAATGAATATTCGGTATGCAGACGCAGATGGATGAAGCGCGGCGACATGTTCAGGCGATTTTTACTTGACAACGTTGCACCGGCGCAAATGACCGCCGATGGATAGTGCAAGCACCATATTTTTCGAGAGCTGCCATATGCATCGGGGTTGAATAACCTTTATGAATGCGGAAACCATAAGCGGGATAAAGCTCATCAAAACGTCGCATGGCTGCATCACGTTCCACCTTGGCGAGAATCGAAGCGGCAGAAATAATCTGAATCAGGCTATCACCGTGCACGATGGCCTCCATTGGGCAAGACAAATCCGGACAATGATCACCATCTACTAACACTCTTTTTGGCATAATGCCCAGCGCCAATACCGCTCGTTGCATAGCCAACAATGCGGCTTGCAGGATATTCATGCGGTCGATTTCAATATGGTCTGCCCAACCCACAGCCCAGGCTAGCGCCTGCTGACGAATTTCCGCAGCGAGGTGTTCACGCCGCTGCGGTGTAAGTTTCTTTGAATCTTTAAGCCCCGAAATAGGTCGGGATGGCGCCAGAATAACCGCCGCGGCAGTCACTGGACCTGCCAGCGGACCGCGACCGGCTTCATCCACACCGGCGATATGAACTCCTCGCCCTGCCCCAGACTGGATCATTATTAATACGGCTCCCGAACCTGCAGGTGTCATTCTAACCTGCCATGCTCGGTTATTTGGCCAGCAGTTCCAGCACTGCTTCGGCTGCGCGTTCATCAGCCTGGCGACGCAGCACGCGGCTGAGAGTAGCGAAAGATTCTAGTTGTGCAGTCCGTGCGGCCGGATCCTGCAGCAATCTAAGCAGTGACGTGCCCATATCGGATGGCAGCGCACGATACTGGAGAAATTCCGGGACTATTTCCCGATTCGCAAGCAGGTTGGGTAGCGACACATGCTGGATATGCAATAGGCGCAGGCCCTTAACCAGCGCGTAACTGCTAGCAGCCACACGGTAAGCCACCACCATGGGGCACTGCCATAGCATGGCTTCCAGTGTAGCGGTTCCCGATGCAATCAATGCCACATCTACAGCACCCATAACATCGCGCGCATGGCCTTCCACTACCAGTACTGGCAGATCCGGTTTAAGAGTGCGTATCTGCTGCTTGATGAGCTTACTCAAAGCCGGAGTGGCTGCCGGGATAACAAATCTCAGCTTCGGCATCTTAACCAGCAGCCACTGGGCGGTTTCCAGGAACAATGGCCCCAGGCGCTCCACCTCGGTATGGCGACTTCCAGGCAAAAGACCCACAAATCGGTCTTCCAACGGTAGATGCAAAGTTTTTCGCAATGCGAGTCGATCCTGGATTTCCAGTGCCTGGTCAGCCAATGGATGACCGACGAACTTGGCTGAATATCCATGTTGTTCATACAGCGAGGTTTCGAAGGGCAACAAAGTCAATACCAGATCAGTGGCTTTGCCGAGCTTGAATACACGCCGTGAACGCCAAGCCCAAATCGAGGGACTTACATAATGGACCGTAATAATACCTGCCCTATGCAAACTGGATTCCAAACCGATATTGAAATCCGGAGCATCGATTCCGATGAAGATATCCGGACGTTGTTTCAGAAAATACCGACGCAAGCGGCGACGGATACGCAATAAACGCGGCAGATGTCTAATCACTTCCGTGATACCCATCACCGCTAAATCTTCAACTTTAGCCAGCGGTTTGCAGCCAGCTGCAATCATCGCCGGGCCAGCAACGCCCTCGAATTGCGCAGCCGGTATGCGATTCCGTATGGCGCGGATAAGGCCGGCGCCAAGATTATCGCCAGAGCTTTCTCCCGCAACAATGCCGATTCGCAGCATAATAATTTCGCGTCGTGTGTAGAGATCGTTGCACAGAATCAGCGAGTGATGCTGCGCTCGCTGGTTTCCAGAAATTTAACCAGGCGGGCCACTTCCGGATGGACGGCAGCTGGTTCGCGTAGCTTCTCCATTGCCTCTTCGAGTCGGAGTTCGGAACGATAAAGTATCCGATATGCGTTCTTGATGTTGCGAATCTGTTCCGCAGTGAAGCCGCGCCGTTGTAAACCTTCACTGTTGATGCCCCGGGGTTCCGCTGGCGTGCCGGAAACCATCACATAAGGAGGTATATCGCGCGTAATATCCACATTCATGCCGGTGAAACTATGCGCTCCAATGCGGCAGAATTGATGTACTTTTGTAAAACCTGCGAGTATCGCCCAGTCTTCGATGGTTACATGACCAGCAAGCGTGGTGTTATTCGCTAATATCACGTTGTCGCCCAGCTGACAATCATGGGCAATATGCACATAAGCCATTATCCAATCGTCATTGCCGATTACGGTGCGACCCTTATCCTGGGCCGTACCCCGATTGATGGTGACAAACTCGAAAAATGTGTTGCGGTTGCCGATTTCAAGCCAGGTAGACTCACCCGCATACTTCTTATCCTGGGGAATGCCGCCGATGGAAGCGAATTGGAAAATTCGGTTATCGCTTCCAATGCGCGTTGGGCCCTGAATCACTGCATGCGGTCCGATCCAGGTTCCGGAACCGATTTCCACTTGCGGACCGATAACAGTAAACGGCCCGATTGTCACGTCCGCCGCCAGACGTGCAGATGGATCTACGGCCGCGCGGGGATCAATCAATCTTCAAACTTCCTTGAAGCGCACATAAGCTCGGCTTCAGCGGCGATTTTACTATCTACTTCCGCTCTAGCCTTATACTTCCAAATGCCACGTTTGTTCCATAAATGCTCGACTTTCAGCAAGAGTTGATCACCGGGTTCCACGGGTTTCTTGAAGCGTGCTTTATCGATGCCGACAAAATAATAAAGTGTATGCTGATCCGGTGAATATCCGAGGGTTGCGAATGTCAACAAGCCGGTGGCCTGCGCGAGTGCTTCGAGTATCAACACGCCAGGCATTACTGCACGCTGAGGAAAATGACCCTGGAAGAATGGTTCATTGATGGTGACATTCTTGATAGCGGTCAGCGATTTGCCCGGTTTGCATTCCAGCACGCGGTCAACTAGCAGGAATGGATAGCGATGCGGCAGCTGCTTGACGATGGCGTGGATGTCGAGAAATGGATCTTTTGACATGTTCGTTCAGTCCTTCACCTTTTTTTCTAATGCTATTAGCCTGCGCGCTAGTTCATCGAGTTGTTTAAAACGTACGGTATTTTTGCGCCAGCGTGCAGATGTATCCATCGGCAAGCTACCTGAATATACACCCGGTTTGTGAATAGAATGACTCACCACAGTCAGTCCGGTGACAGTCACATCATCACAGATTTCGATGTGTCCTACCACGCCAACTGACCCGCCCAGTATGCAACGGCGCCCTATCCGGGCGCTTCCGGATATTCCTGCACAACCAGCGATGATGGTATGTTCGCCTATATGCACGTTATGACCCACTTGTATCTGGTTATCGAGTTTTACGCCATTATCAATAACAGTATCTTCAAGGGCTCCCCGATCAATAGTAGTATTGGCACCGATTTCCACGTCATCTCCAATCATCACTGAGCCAAGCTGTGGAACCTTGACCCAGGCCACACCATCGCGGGCAAAACCAAAGCCGTCTGCTCCGATAACAACCCCGGGATGAATTAACGCACGCTTACCTATCCGTACATTTTGACAAAGGGTGACGTTTGCAACCAGTCGGCTATCCTCTGCGACGCTGGCCCCGGCTTGGATTACGCAATTAGGACCGATGAAGACATTATCTGAAATCACTACGCCCTCTTCCAGCACTGCGCCTGGGCCTATCCAAGCTTTGGTAGATACTCGTGCTTTTGAATGTACCTTGGATCCAGCATCGATGCCCTTGGGGGTTGATGCTGTGGTCGTCAGTAGGGTTGCCACTTGCGCATACAGTAAATAGGGATTTTCCGATACCAGTGCTGGGACTGGACAGATATCTGCATCAGTCGACGATAGGATAACTGCAGCAGCACACGTTTCGGTGAGATAGCGTCGGTAATGTGGATTGGTGAGGAAGGTGATGGTATTTGGCCCAGCATGCTGGATAGTGCCTACAGCACGAATCAATGTATTGCCATCACCGCGTACCTGACCGCCGCATTTTTTCGCGAGTTCTGCGAGAGTATATTCCACCACCAAACTCCGATATCTTTCATTTGCCCCCATTTGAAGGCGAATTCTTCTGCGAATTGAAATCCTTCTGCATCTGGCTTAATACCTGGTCGGTAACGTCAACCGTGCTATCCGCATAATAAGCGACGCCCTTGTCGAGGATGAGATTGTAGTTCTGGGCTTTAGCGAACTTCTGCGCAGCCTTGTCAATTGCAGCCTGAAGATCGCCCAGTTCTTGATTCCGTTGGTTGTTAACATCCGATGTGAAATCATCCTGCTTGCGTCTAAAATCTTGTTGTAGGCTGTCCAGTTGATTTTCCAAGGTCTGCAACTGGCTGGCACTCATGACTGCGCCATTGCGATTAATTTGATCCTGCAGATCCTTGATTTTGTTCTGCTGCGTCGTCAAGTCATTGCCGCGGCTATCAAATTTCTGGTGCATTAATTTAGTCGCTGCCACCGCTTGGGGTGATTTTTGCAACAGGGCTGCCCTATCGACAACGCCAATTTTAATCTCAGCTGCAAAAACACTGCCCGTATACATTACGGCAGATAAAACGATCAACATTAATGATAATTTATTTACAATTTTCATAGATATGCTCCTGAATTATCAGAAATAAGTGCCAAGTGTGAATTGGAAGCGTTCTGTCTGGTCACCCGGCTTGGGATTCAGCGGCAAAGCATAGCTGAATTTCATGGCCCCAAGTGGAGTCAGGAAGGTGGCTGCAATACCAGTTCCCACACGCAGTTGACTCCAGCGGAAATCTCCTGGATCTGCGAAGGCATTGCCGACATCTATAAACAATGCCCAGCGACTGGAGCCGGTATCAGAATCACTCTTTTTGCCGAATGTGGGCAGAACAAGTTCATTTTGCATGTAAACCATGGCCCGACCACCGATCGGGTAACCGACTGAATCTCGCGGCCCGAGGGTACCAACTTGCCACCCACGCACTGAATCAGGTCCGCCATCAAAAAAATTCTTATAGGGTGGATAGGTGTTGGTCTTGCCATAGGGCGCACCATAATCTATCTCGCCGTTAATGCCATACAGAAATCCTTTGAACAAAGGAATAAATGCCAATTGTTGGTATGTCCATATGTAATATTCCTGGCTAAAGGCTGGTGTAGCTACCGTCAAGCTGATGGATTCTCGTGCTCCATTTTCGGGGAAAATGATCCGGTTGCGGGTATCACGCACATAACTCAATGAGGCCTCGAGTGTATTGTATGTCAACGCTGGATATTCGCAGACAAAAGCAAACCCGCGTGAATCCGAACAATATCCCAGGATCTGGGATACAGTGCCATTCGCAGGATTTGATATGAATTGAATGAATTGTTGCGATGTCCCTACCTGTGACAATAATTCATTGTGAGAATAAGTCGCACCTATACCCCAGGCATCGTACTCTGAAAGGGGTATGTTGAAACTCATCTGTCCACCAAAGGACTGAGTCGAGACTGGCGAACTATTGACTGTAAACCTGGACGTCTGTACCTGAAACAAACCCAGTGTTCGACTGACTCCATTTATCGACCAATAGGGATCGGTAAAATTTAAGTCATAAGTATGCCCAACGTAAGATTTACTTGCAGCGATGGAGAGACGCTCTCCAGTTCCCAGAAAATTTGCATTGACGATATTTCCGTCAAGCACTAACCCTGAAGAACTACCGTATCCAACGCCCACACTGGCTGTACCTGATGGGCGCTCTTTCATTGTGTAATCCACATCAACAAGATCAACTGAGCCCGGTACGCGTACAGTCTTAACTTTCACATCTTCCATCCATGGCAAACGATTTAGACGCGCGCGCGACCTCTCTACGTCGATAGTCGATAACCAAGTGCCTTCATATTGGCGCAATTCGCGACGGAATACCGCATCATCCGTGCCGGGCGCTTCATTGAAATTGACATGCCTCACATATACACGTTGACCTGGCTCTATGTAGAAGGTGATGGAAACCAATTTATTCTGACGATCGATATCGGGTATTGGGTTAACTTGCGCAAATCCATAACCAATCATGCCGAGCCGTTTTTGAATTATGTCAGCTGTGGTAGTCGAGCGCTTGAGTGAAAATATTTCTCCAGGCTTTACCAAGACAAATTTTTGCAATTCCGCCTTCGGAAGAACAAACTTCCCAGCCAACTTCACATCTTTAATTTTATAAATATCGCCTTCGGTTATATTCACAGTGATATAGACGCTGTTACGATCTGGAGAAATCGCCAGCTGGGTTGAATCAATGGCAAAATCTGCATACCCACGATCCATATAATAAGAGCGCAGTGATTCCAGATCGCCAACAAGTTTCTCGCGGGAATATTCGTCTGAACTTCCGAAGAATGTCCAGAAATCTGCTACTTTTAACTTGAAAACATCACGCAGATCATCTTCTGAAAATGCATGATTGCCGACGATACTGATGGAACGAATCTTGGCAGTCACTCCCTCGGATATCTTTACAGACACATTTACCCTGTTGTCGCCTATGTCTGTGACAGTCGGTGTAATGATTACTGCGTATTTCCCATGGCTGTAGTATTCATCGGTAAGTTGCTGAATGAACCCATCTAGCGTCACCCGGTTGAATATTTGTCCCTGAGATAGACCTGCCTTATTCAAGCTCTTATTTAGGTCATCAGATTTGATTAGTTTATTGCCTGAGACCACAAATGTCGCGATAGACGGACGCTCATGTACCAGGATAATGAGCGTGTCGTTATCACGGCGCATTTCAACGTCGCGGAAAAACCCGGTTTTGTACAATGCACGGATGGCATCTTGGATACGGCCTGCGGTAAGTTTATCCCCGATATTGATGGGGAGATAATCGTAGACCGTGCCCTCGGAAATTCGTTGCAGGCCAACGATATCAATTTTTTTAACGGTAAACGACTCATCCGCCCGGGCGATGGCAGAACTTAACACCAGGAACAGCAGTGAGGCCAGGATGATCCCGGTGCCTTTAATAAAACCCAATTCAAATCCTCCTTACCCGAACATCCGCATTAGATCGTTATATATGGCAAAACTCATGAGAACCAGTAATAGTGCAATACCAACTCGCTGACCCAACATCTCAGCCTGGGCAGATAAGGGCGAGCCCTTGACAGCCTCGATTAGGTAATAGAGTAAATGTCCGCCATCCAGCACCGGTATCGGTAGCAAATTCAACACACCAAGACTAATGCTCACGACAGCGAGAAAAGCCAGGAATGGCACCAAACCATTCTCTGCCGTATAGCCAGCATATTGCGCTATATCAATCGGTCCGCTCAAATTACGTAACGAAACCTTGCCAATCACCATGTTCCAAGAAGCATCTAATGTTAGCCATGTGAGGCTGCCTGTACGTGCAAATGCATATCCTAGAGCGGCGATGGGATTATACCGTTGTTCCACATCTAAACGTTGACGTACACTCTCAGGATATTCAATCTGGGCGCCAATATGCCCGATTAGCTTGCCGTCTTTGGTCGTTTGCACACCAACTGGAAGTTGCAATCCGAAGCTGTGAATCCCACGCTGCACCATGATTTTCAGGGTCTTATTAGGTGCTGAACGTAGCATGTCAATTAACTGCTGTGGGCCAGTGATGACTTTATTCTCGACATTTAGAATAAGGTCACCCTTTCTAAGGCCAGCCCGCCCAGCAGTACCATCCGGCAAAATCTCACCAACTTCTGGCGCAGCCTCGGGTTGCCATTGAGTGAAGCCCAGACCTTCAAGCAGCTTGCCTGGCTCGGTCAGTGCCCGGCTGTCCGTGATTTTCAAGATCAACTGTTTTTCAGTATGTTCGGGGGTGCGTACCTGAACGTTGATTTTGCTTCCGTGTATGGTGCCCTCAAAAAGCCTCACCAGAACTGTATCCCACGTGGGTGTGCTGTTGCCGTCGACGGCAAGAATTTCATCTTCCTTCACAAACCCCGCTTGTGCCGCCGCCGAGTCTGGGCGTACTTCTCCAATGATTGGCCGGACTCCTGGAACACCAATCATGAAAATGATCCAATAGGCCACTATCGCAAAGATAAAGTTGAATACGGGACCAGCCAATACCGCCAGGAAACGCTTAGTCAACGGCTGGCGGTTGAAGGCCAAATGTTCCTCACCCACTGGCACTTCACCATCATGCTCATCGAGAGGTTTTACGTAACCGCCGAGCGGCAGCCAGCCTATGGTAAGCACTGTGGAACCGGGCCGGCGCTGCCAGCGCAACAAGGGTTTACCGAAGAACACCGAGAATTGCAGTACTTTGATTCCGAAATAACGCATCACGATAAAATGGCCGAATTCATGCCAGATTATCAGCATGCAGATAGCTACTAGGAAGGCCCCGATACTGATGAAAATATTCATGCAGCTGCCCTGGTAGTGGCAGCTTTTGCGATAACACGCGCCCGCCAATCACAATCAAGCACGGCTTCAATGGAATCCGGGTTGGTCGATTTTGATTGTTCGAGCGTTTGTTGCACTACTTCCGCGATGGCAGTGAAATGCAGTTGCCCTTCTAAAAACGTTTGAACCGCAACTTCGTTGGCAGCATTCAGGGTAACTGGCGCGCTGCCACCTGCCTGCGCGGCCTGTTTGGCGAGTTGTAAACAGGGAAAAAGTTTCAAATCCGGAGGCTCAAAGTCCAGATGGCCGAGAGCACACAAATCCAATGACTGCACACCAGTCACTATTCGGTCAGGCCATCCCAAGCCGCACGCAATCGGGATACGCATATCAGGGTTGCTCAGTTGTGCCAGCACCGAACCATCAGTGTATTCCACTAGTGAATGCACGATACTCTGGGGATGCACGATGACTTCGATAAGTTCTGCCGGCATTCCGAACAGCCAGCGCGCTTCGATCACCTCTAGCCCTTTGTTCATGAGCGTTGCCGAATCCACAGAAATCTTTCGGCCCATGTTCCATTTGGGATGAGCGCAAGCCTGCGCTGGAGTGACAGTATGCAGCGCTTCTTGTGACCAACCACGAAAAGGTCCGCCAGAGGCTGTGAGCAATATGCGAATTACAGAATGACGCTTCTCAGGCGGCATACATTGAAAGATTGCATTGTGTTCACTATCAATGGGAATGAGTTCTGCTCCGTGTTTCTGAACAGCATGCATGAAGAGCTCACCGGCCATCACCAGCGATTCCTTATTGGCAAGCAGTACGCGCTTGCCACTGCTCACTGCAGCGAGTGTCGGCAATAATCCGGCAGCACCTACAATAGATGCCATGATGCAATCATTTTCCGGTAGTTTAGCCACCTCTTCGAGAGCGTGTGTACCAGTAAGCACCCTGACTTTGAGCCCAGCCTGACTGATACGTTCGCTCAACTGTTGCGCAGGTGTTTCTTCAACCATGACAGCATATTGCGGACGATGCTCGAAACACTGGTGGAATAAACCATCCACATCAGCGTGGGCTGTGAGCGCTATTACTCGGAAACGATCACGATGACGACCCACCACATCAAGGGTTGCTTTCCCAACACTACCAGTGGCACCGAGAATGGTGATGCCTTTCATCGCAACCACTCCTGTATAGCCAGTCCAAGCCAGAATGCCGGCAATGCTGCCGTCAGGCTATCAACGCGATCCAGCACACCGCCATGACCAGGAAGAAGTCTGCCACTATCTTTCACGCCCGCCTTACGTTTGAACAGACTTTCTGAAAGATCACCCACTATCGAGAGCCATCCCGTCAAAAGACAGATAAGGATGAGAGCATATCCTTGCGCCGGCAACACCACCCAGACACCCAAGAGAGATACAAGGAGTAATGCGAAAGTACCCCCCGCCACACCCTCCCAGGTTTTGCCGGGGCTTACCTCGGGTGCCAATTTATGCTTTCCGAATCCTTTGCCTACAAAATAGGCGCCTATATCTGCTGCCCAGATAAGCGCCAGCAGGAACAATAGTTTAACCACACCATCCTTACTGGCATGCAGAGATACAAGTGCTACCCACGCCGGCATCAGCGTAAGCATGCCGCAAAAGAATTTGATCCTACCGTGAAACTCACGCCGCCAACAAGATACCCAAAATAGCGCAAATAGCCACCATGCAAGTGCTGTCAGTGCAACTATCCACAGTATCATGATGTCCAAGCGCGAAAGCCAGAGTAAATATAGCAAAATGGCGGTCACTGCCGTATTCGATAATTTCAATGATAATGTGTTTTCTTCACTGAGGACCGCCCACTCCCAGGTGCCCACTAATACCATCCCACCAGCAACCAGCGCGAGCAGCCACGTGGGCGCCAGCCACACTAACAAAACAACCAGAGGCACAATAATCAGAGCGGTAATGACGCGTTGCTTAAGCATTAACTACGAGTACCGAGCTGTCCTGAAGTGCGGCCAAAACGACGTTGACGCGTCGCATACCAATCGAGTGCAACTTGCAAGGTTACACTGTCGAAATCCGGCCACAGGTCATCCATAAAATACAATTCTGTGTAGGCAAGATTCCATAGCAGGAAATTACTAATACGTCGTTCGCCGCCGGTGCGAATGAATAAGTCTGGATCCGGCAATCCAGATAACGCCAGTGCCCTGGATAACCGGTCTTCGTCAAGCTCTTCAGGTCGAATATTTCTGGCGATTGTTTCCAAACATATTTTTTTTACTGCTTGTAACATATCCCAGCGTCCGCCATAGCTGACTGCGATATTCAATATTAATCCCGTATTCAATTGCGTAAGCTTTTCAGCTTGAAACATGCCGTCCTGTAAGACCTGAGTGAAAGCTGAGCAATCGCCGATGAAACGGATGCGGATATTGTTCTTGTGTAAATCAGCCACTTCGCTTTCAAGCGCGCCAACAAAAAGCTCAATTAGATTACTAACCTCAGTTCTTGGTCGTTGCCAGTTCTCACTACTGAAAGCAAATAAGGTCAGAACTGCAATACTATTTTGTGCACATGCCTCGATGATACGCCGCGCAGCCTTAAGTCCAGCCCGATGACCTGCTTGTCGCGGTAAGAAACGCTTCTTGGCCCAACGTCCATTACCGTCCATAATTATGGCGATGTGCCGTGGCAAGATCGCAATTTCAGTCTTGACCATGCGGTCACGCCCCTCAGACTTCCAGGAGCTCTGCTTCCTTGGTAGCGAGTATCTTGTCAAGTTCTGAGATATGGCGATCGGTGATTTTTTGGATATCATCCTGCGCCCTATGCTCCTGATCCTCGCTCACTTTTTTGTCTTTAAGTAGCATCTTGAGTTCCGTGATTAGGTCACGGCGAACATTTCGAACCGCTACACGTGCAGCCTCGGCTTCCTGACGTGCCAATTTTATAATCTCGCGGCGTCGTTCTTCTGTCAGTTGTGGCATGGGTACCCGAATGATGTTGCCTGCCGTAGCCGGTGTCAGTCCAAGGTCTGAAGTCATGATGGCTTTCTCGATTACAGTCACCATGTTTTTTTCCCACGGCATGATATTCAGGGTGCGCGCATCACCCACCGTTACATTAGCTACCTGGTTGAGTGACACCTCGGATCCATAATAGGAAACACGCAGATGATCCAGAAGGCTTGCATTGGCACGTCCGGTACGCAGCTTGGCGAGACCTTCCTTGAGTGTATGCACGCTTTTTTGCATACGTGTAGTAGCATTCTTTTTAATATCATCAATCATGATTGGCCTCCATTATCCACCAACGTACCAACATCTTTCGCACCCATTACGATGCGCATGAGGTCGCCAGCTATGGTTAGATCAAATATTCTAAGAGGAATATTATTGTCGCGACACAATACGATGGCAGTGGCATCCATAATCATGAGCTTATCAGTAAGTAGCTGATCAAAAGTCAGATGCGCAAAGCGCGACGCCTTGGGATGATGTTTTGGGTCCGCCGTATATACGCCATCAACCTTGGTGGCCTTGACCAATAGTTGTGCGCCAATCTCAATAGCACGAAGACTGGCTGCTGTATCAGTCGTGAAGAAGGGGTTACCGGTGCCGGCCGCGAAGATACATATACGACCTTTCTCTAGATGGCGAACCGCTCGCCTGCGTATATAGTCTTCGCATACTTCATTAACGCTCAAACCAGACATTACCCGCACGTGTGCCCCGAGACGTTCCAGGGCATCCTGCATGGCAAGTGCATTCATGAGGGTGGCGAGCATACCCATATGATCCGCGGTGACCCGATCCATGCCGGCCCTGGCTAGACCTGCGCCACGGAATATATTGCCGCCACCCATGACCAAACCCACCTGCACACCCAAGTCGTGTACATCGCGCACTTCTTCTGCCAAACGTTTGATTACGGGTGGGTCAACGCCGTAGTCAGCAGCGCCCATAAGGGCTTCACCACTCATCTTAAGAAGTATCCGATGATAAGCGGGTGTCTGGTTCGACATGGGTCATCCGCTGAGCGAGTAAGTGATATGCAGAGCCCCGCATTGCGGGGCTCATCGACATGCGGATTGTACCGTAAAACGAGCGGGTGGCGTGGGCTAGATCCGCCAGGGTGCGCGATTCAGGCACCCCGAGCCTGAGCCATCACTGCGGCAGCAAAATCTTCCTGCTGCTTTTCGATACCCTCACCTACCTCGAAGCGGGCAAAACGCAGCACCTGAGCCCTAGCCTGTACAAGCAGTTTCTCCACTGTCATGTCAGGTTGTTTTACAAATGGCTGGCCCATAAGGGTTATTTCTGCAAGGAATTTACGCAATCGGCCTTCTACCATCTTTTCGATAATGGCCGTTGGCTTACTGCTGTCCATTGATTGGGCGCGAACAATTTCACGCTCGTGATCGAGCATCTCCGCTGGAACCTGTTCTGGATTTACATATAGCGGTTTGCTGGCTGCCACATGCATGGAAATATCCTTTGCAAGCACAGCATCACCCCCCTGCAGATCCACCAATACTCCTATACGTGAACCATGGCAATATGAGCCTAAAAGCCCATTAACTGTCTTAAAGTAAACACAACGTCGTACGCTGACATTCTCTCCTAACTTCGCTACCAGTTCGCGGCGCACCACATCCACACTTTTACCATCTGTGAATTGCATGTTCATCAACGCACTCACGTCCAGTGGCGCCATGAGCAGCGCTAGATGAGTCACGTTCGAAACGAAGTTGGTAAAATCCTCGCCGTTGGCCACAAAATCAGTCTCGCAGTTGACCTCCACCATGGCCGCAGCCGAACCATTTTGTTCGATTCCAATACGCCCCTCGGCAGCGACACGCCCGGCCTTCTTGTCGGCCTTGGTTAGCCCGGATTTGCGCATATTCTCGATGGCGATATCAATGTTGCCACAGGACTCGGTTAGCGCCCTTTTGCATTCCATCATGCCGGCACCGGTGCGCTCACGCAGTTCCTTGACCATTTCAGCAGAAATGATCATTCCTCATCCTCTTTAGCCGCGGCTTTCTTGGTAGTCTTTTTTCG
>Ga0307372_10002524_pt1 | contig 30183 bp, 17 predicted proteins | sample OX1MG_FD_202533 | JGI IMG/M metagenome (GOLD analysis project Ga0307372, IMG submission 202533) | Soil microbial communities from Risofladan, Vaasa, Finland - OX-1 | ecosystem: Environmental > Terrestrial > Soil > Coastal area > Acid sulfate soil | place: Finland: Risofladan, Vaasa | collected... | reverse complement strand
GCAGCCCAGATTGCAGCCGTCGTTTTAACCGGCGGAGTCGCCGGAATCGGCCTCATGTACGCCCTGCAATACGGCTTCTACGGCCTGGGGATGGTTCTGGATCTCAGACTTCTCGGCGTCAGCCGCGATTATGAGCTGGAGGCCGACCAGCTTGGGATCCAATACGCGTGGAATGCGGGCTATGACACGACCGGATTTATCCGCTTCTTTGACAAGATGGCGACCAGGGCCGGGTATGTAAACGGCGTGAGCTGGTTCAGGACACACCCGCCCTTCTATGCGCGCATGATGGCGGCAGAAAGGGAAATCATGTTCCTGCCGGAAGGCAAGGAGCAGATCGTGCAGACCTCGGCCTTTCTCCAGATGAAACAGGACCTGGCTCCGATCGCGGCTTCCCAGGAGAAAGAGGAGGTCGGGAAACCGAGTCTTCTGCTTACCAAGGAAGAAGGCTGCGAGCCCCCCAGGAAGCTGGAATACAAGCCCGGCCAGCCCATCGAGCAGCTCTGCTCTGAGTCGCTCGAAAGTCCGAAAGCAACAAGCGAATGAGAAACGCCGATAACGTCCGCCCCCCGAAGTATTCGGGCCCCGTGTTCCGGCTTCCTCTGTCAAAAAGTTCTCCACAAACGGTATGGATTTTCTGACGCCCGGGTCCAGTTGACGCCGATTGCATCGAGATTTGGGCCGGAACGCAGCAGACAGCCGGCCCGCAATGGACAACAACGTGCCTGAACTCCTGGCGAAGCCGTTTGGCACGCAGGTTTCGGCTCGAGCCCGACAATGCGCCGGCCGGGCCCAATCGCCGAACTGGTGAAAGGAGCGGTATGGGAACGGGTATTTTCGCCAGAGGCACAGGTACAAAGACTGCTTTAGTAGTCATGCGTCCGTCCGACGCGCCGTCGCGCGTTTTGCAGGCAATTCAGAGCGGCACGGCGGGATGTTCCAGGCTCTTGCTGGCGCAACTGTTGCCTCCTGTAAACGCAACGGAAGGATGCCACTGGCGCTCTCCGTGGCAACCGGCCGGGCGGGCGGCGCTTCCTCCAGGGTTCGACCCGCAACGCGAGCAAGCCCACCGTTCGGCGGAATGGGCGGAAATCCTCAGGAAGGTCTTTCTGATTGGTAGCGCAAACGCAGCGGAGCTTCCCGGGCTGACGCGCCAATTGGAGGTGGAACGTGTAGTTCTGCCGTCTCCTGCAACGGCGGAGTACGCCTGGCAGATGCTCAGCGCAGATGGCGGCGCGGTTCCATCCATGGTGCCGCTCTGGGTCATGACTCCGAACACCGCGGTCGATTTCAGGAATACCCATGCGATTCGCCGCATCCTGTTCCCACTCTCTCTCAAGCCCGGCTTTGAAGGTCGCCTGCATCTGGCCAGCCGGCTGGCCAGATCGTATAACGCGACTCTGTCCATCCTGCATGTCTTCACGGAATCGAGTGCAATACCGCCGCAGGAACGCAGCCCGTTGTATGTGCATTCCCGGCTTCCACTTCGGTCTTTGAGAATGTCCGGTCTCCTTTGCCCCATGGAAATCTGTATCCGTGCGGGAGATCCCGCGGAAGCCATCCTGCAATTCCAGGAAAAAGGCGCGCACGATTTGATCTTCATGCGAGGACCTCGCTGCTTCCTTGGCGGCCGGCCGCCCATCGCAGCAGTTTCGCACAGGATTATGTCGGAGGCGCGCTGCCCCGTGATCCTGGTTCGGGATTCTCCTTTTGTGTCAGAACAGCCTTGCCGGATGGACCCGGAAAGGGAAGTTGAATCCAGCCGCCAACCGGAAAGGCGCACTCAACCTGGAATGGTGAATTGAAATGAAATGCGCGAACCCAAACTGCGTGCATCTGGCCGAAAATCTTTTCGAAGGGAAGCTTCGGCTGATCGAAATGACCGTCCCCCCCGAGACGCGGACTACCGGCAGTGAAGGAGGATTCCCGATCTGCCTTGTTCCGTCCCGATATTTCTGGCTCTGTCCGGAGTGTTCAGTTTCTCTTGCAATCGAGTCCTGGACACCTGCCGGACTTTTGCTTCGCTCCAAACCCAGAAAGACAGAAGCAATGTTGGCAGGCGGGCCGCCCAGCACCCCGTTCCCCGTGCGAAAAGCGGGCATCCGGTCATCGAGACGTGAGCTGCGCAAGACCTCGTAAGAAGGGTTCGGTGAGCTCCCATGCCAGATTCGGCGGAAAATTCCGGTAGGCTGCCATCGCTGGTTCCTCAGTATGCGATTGCTGGGTGGATGATTGCAGGCATGTTGCTGGCATGGACGGTCCGCTCGATCTTCCACGATCGCCAGCAATCCGATGGAATCCTCTTGATTGCAATCGTCGTGGCTTCCTTGCCGCTGCTGGCTGAGCTCATCGCGGAAATTGCGAAGCGAAACTTCAGCGTCGATGTTTTGGCTGCGCTTTCGATCGGAAGCGCAATCGCTTTCGACGAATACTGGGTCGCGGCCATCGTGATTCTGATGTTGTCGGGCGGCAAGGCCCTCGAACAATACGCGACCAAGCGGGCGTCTTCCACCCTGGGGGCGCTGGCGCGCCGAATGCCCAACACCGCGCACCGGGTGGATACGAATGGAGCGCAATCCGAGATCTCGGCCGACTCCATCAGACCGGAAGACACGCTCGTCGTCTATCCCCATGAGCTCTGCCCCGTGGATGGTGTTGTCATCCGCGGAGACGGCAGCATGGATGAATCGTATCTGACCGGCGAGCCCTTTCTCATTTCCAAGGCGCCGGGAGCAGCCGTCCTGTCCGGCGCTGTGAACGGCAATTCGGCTTTGACGATCCGCGCAACGCGGGTGGCAGCCGATTCCCGCTACGCGAAGATCGTTGAGGTGCTCTACGCCTCGGAGAAGAACCGGCCCAAAATGCGGCGCCTGGGCGACCGGCTGGGCGCGTGGTACACGCCGGCCGCCGTCGCCATCGCGCTCCTGAGCTGGGGCATGACCGGCGAGCCGGAGCGCTTCCTAGCCGTGCTCGTGATCGCCACCCCGTGTCCCTTGCTGCTTGCCATACCCATTGCAGTCATCGGCGCAATTTCCATCGCCGCCCGGCGGGGAATCATCGTCAAGGATCCGGCTATCCTCGAGCGCATTACCTCCTGCACCACTCTCATTGTCGATAAGACCGGAACCCTGACCTATGGCAAGCCGTCCCTGACTGAAATAGTGTGCGCTGGGTCTTGGCCGCGAAGGACCATCCTTCAACTGTCAGCGGCAATCGAGCAATATTCCAAACATCCGCTGGCGGCTGCAGTCCTGTCCGCCGCCAGGGAGGCGAACATTGTGCTCCCCCCTGCCGAGGACGTGCTGGAACTGCCCGGCCATGGAATGAGCGCTCATATCGATAACCACCTGGTGGTGCTGACGGGCCGGGACAAGCTTCCGCCTCAGGTTGCGAATCACCTGGGAGAAGTAGCCCCCGGCCTGGAGTGCGTGGTGTTGATTGATGGAGAGCTGGCCGGCCTGATGCGCTTCCGGGATGAACCGCGCAGCGAGAGTGGCCCGTTTCTGCGCCATATCGTCTCCCACCATGCGTTCGAAAGTACGGTTTTGCTTTCGGGAGACCGCGTTTCGGAGGTCGCATCCTTTGCGCGGAGGATGGGCATTGCCCAGCTTCACGGAGGCGCCTCTCCTGAGGACAAGGTAGCCATCGTGCGCGACCTTACCCGGCGCCATCGGACTCTGTACATTGGAGACGGCATCAACGATGCGCCGGCCATGATGAATGCGACCGCGGGAGTCGCCCTCGGCGTGAACAGCGACATCACTTCGGAGGCCGCCGGCGCGGTGGTTCTGCAATCCTCCCTGGCCAGCATCGACGAGCTGATTCACATCGGTTCGCGGATGAAGCGCATTGCTCTCACCAGCGCCGTGGGCGGCATATTCCTGAGCGTCGTCGGCATGGGAGCAAGCGCGTGGGGTCTTTTGAAGCCCATTGAAGGAGCATTGCTTCAGGAGGCGATCGATCTCCTGGCCATTCTTAATTCTCTCCGGATCATTCTCCCTGTGAAAGAGATAGGCGATTTCACTATGCCTGCCCAGGCCGAGGATGGGAGACAGCATACCCAGGCAGTCGCCGCACCCCACTCTGTCTGACCGGCCGCATCGAATCGCGAAAACAAGCCGTTCAATTATTGAGACGGGAAGTCCAAGAGCATGGACGAAATCGCGTTCCAACGCCTGCCGGTCCCCGCAAACCCTTCCTTTTGCCGGCCACCCGAATGGTAAGCGAATTGCCATGGAATAGGCGGGTGGCCGCTCCACCCGGAGTTCCGCTGGCATGCACCCGCAGCCGCTCTGAGATGCGGCATGTCCGACTTGCGGAGTTGCAACATGCGCGGAGTTGCTCAGGGTCTGAGCGGCCACTTTGGAATTATGAGAAATCTCGGAAGGAGAAAAACCATGAAATGTCTACCATGTGCAACCCTGCTCAACGCGCTCCTCCTCACTGGATCCTTGTTGGTCCAGCCCGGTTCCCTGAATGCTCAGGTCGCTGACTCTCCGGAAGTGATCCAGCTCCTCACTCAGGTCAAGGAACATGCGGTCCTCGCCGAAAACGATGCCCAGGTTCTCGAGTCCTACTCCCGCTCAGCGGTGAGCTGGCATTCGCATGCAGTGCGCATCAACATGATGAAGAGCCACGTAAACAATCTCATCGGCGACTTTAACAAGGCCAAGGAACTGCGATCCCTGGGATCGCCCTGGCAGCAGGAGGCTATCGACAACGTTGAGCCCCTGCTCAAATCCATGGCCGATCACCTCAACGCCGCCATCGACCACCTGAACCAGAATCAGAACCGCGTCAAGATGGCGCCCTGGCAGGACTACGTCCGCGCCAACAGTGAGCTTGCGTCCAGAACAGCCTCCCTGATTCGCGACTATCTGGATTACGGAGAAGCTGCCAACAAGATGGATGACCTGGAAAAGAAGCTGGAAATCCCGGAATCCACGGGCGAATGACGAATCGCAGCGCCTCCGGCAACACTTGACTCAATCGCTATCTGGGTGGGCGGCGGCCGGGTCTTCCGATGCGGCCGCCCAATCCAGTGGCCTTTCGGCCCCAGGCCGCGAACTTCCCCCAAACCCGTACTTGGTCACTTTGTAGCCCAGGTCGCTGCGGGAAAGGCCCAGGTGTCGCGCGGCTTCTGCCTGGACTCCGCGAGCCTGGCTCAGAGCACGATCGATAAGGCTGCGCTCAATGCCGGCCAGGGTATCCCGCAGATTCAGATGCGCAGGAAGGTGCGAGACCAGCGATTCGGTGCTCCATTGCTGGCCGCCCTGGGCGGCGCCGGAAGCGGCCGGGAGCAGGAGAAAATCATCCGGCTCCAGTTCCCCATGAGGACTGAGGATGATCGCACGTTCCAGCAGGTTACGAAGCTCCCGGATGTTCCCTGGGAACGAATAGGCGCTGAGCTTCTCAATCGCTGCCGGATGGATCGCTTTCGCCGGCACCTTCAACTCCTGCGATATCTGCAGGGACAGGGCCTTGCACAAATCCGCAATGTCCTCCTTTCGCTCCCGCAAAGGGGGCAATTGGATGGGCACCACTGCCAGGCGATAGTAGAGATCTTCGCGAAACGATCCCTGTTGTACCCGCTCATGCAGATTGCGATGCGTGGCTGTCAATACCCGCACGTCCACGCGGCGCATATCGGTCGAACCAACCCGCTGGATCTCGCCCGAGGCAAGAACCCGCAACAGTTTTGCCTGCGCCGCTGCCGAGAGCTCCGCCACCTCATCCAGGAAAAGCGTACCTCCGTGCGCGGCCTCGAACAGCCCGGCCCGAGCCCTGTCCGCTCCCGTAAACGCCCCCCGTTCGTGGCCGAACAGCTCACTCTCCAAAAGCGTCTCGGTCACGGCGGCGCAATTCAGCGCGATAAAAGTCCGGTTTGCCCTTTGGCTGTTTCTGTGAATCGCACGGGCAACAAGCTCCTTGCCGGTCCCGGTTTCGCCCGTAATAAGGACAGTGGAATTGGTGGCGGCTACGCGCGCAATCAGCTCCCGCACCTTCCGCATCTCCTGGCAATTGCCCAGAATTTCGTCGGCTCCCTCAAGCTTCTTCACCGCGCTCTTGAGGACAGCGTTTTCCCTCAATAGAGCGGTGTGCTCGCTGGCTCGGCGAATGGCGGCCCGCACCACATCCGGGACAAAAGGCTTGGTCAGAAAATCGAATGCACCCTGGCGCATGCTCTCTACAGCAAGTTCGAGGGTACCCACCGCAGTCAGGAAAATCACCGAGGTTGTAGCGTCGTCCTCCTGGGCGGAGCGAAGAACGTCAAGCCCCGTTCCGTCGGGCATCTTCTGGTCGGTCATGACCACGTCGAATTCCTCGTGAGCGAGCAGGCGAATGGCCTCCTGGGCTCCCGCTGCCTCCACCACGACATGGCCATCCCGGCGGAGGTTGACTTCCAGAATCCGCCTCATCCCCGCCTCATCGTCGACTACCAGAACCTTGGCCATCGTCCATCCTTACTGGGTGCTATCCCTAATGCCCTTCTCCAATGACATGGTGAAGACCACGGCTCGATCCTGGTTTTTGCTGATCCATAGATCCCCGCCATGGGCTCTCGCTACCCCCCTTGCAATCGCCAGTCCAAGGCCCGTGCCGTTGCTCTTTGTCGTGAAGAATGGTTCAAAAATGCGAGCGATATCGCTATCGCGAATGGCTTCTCCGGTGTTCTCCACGTCGATCAGAAACTTCCCATCGTCGGGCCGGGTGCGGAATTGAATCCTGCCGGACCTCGGAGTCGCATCCACCGCGTTAAGTCCAAGATTGACGAGAGCGCCTTCCACCTGGCTGGGATCGATTTCGAGCAATTCCTCTCCCGTCGGCTCGAATTCCACCTCGATCGACTTTTCCCCGGCCCGCAGCCGCGTGGCATTCGCAACATGCTGCAAAATGTCTTCGATGCGGCACGGGGTCCGCTGTGGCATGGATGGCCGGGCATAGGCAAGAAAATCCGACGTCAGACGCTCCAGGCGCTTGGCTTCCCTGCCGGCAATCGTGAACATTTCCTCTCGTTCGGCGGCCTCGAGATTCGGGTAAGCCGCCGTATCCAGCGAACTCGCAATCATCGCAACCGGATTGCGGATTTCGTGTGCGATCCCGCTGGCTAGCTGTCCCACGGCAGCCAGCTTTTCCTCTCGCGCCAGCCGCTCTCGCGTCTGTTCCAGTTCGCTCATCTTCTGGAACAGCACCGATTCTTTGCTGCGTATCTGGTTCACCAGATACCAGACCAGAAATCCCATCAACCCGTAGATCAGCGAAATCATCCCGGATTCCAGGAACTCCGTCGGCCGCGGCGGCGGATGAAGCGAAAAGAAGTGCTTTGCCCACGCGAAGATCATTCCAATCGCTGCCCCGATCGTCATCGCCGTCTGGAACACGCCAAAGTGGTAGGCACACTGCAGAATCGGAATGGCCAGCAAGACGAAGTAGGGCGCATCGTCTCGATCGGTAAGGATTGCCAGAACCCCGGCCAGCGAGAACAGCCACACCATGGATATAACTGTCTCGGTGTTGGAAGTCCGGCGGGAAATTCCATTTGTCTGTTTGTTGAGCCAGCTGTACTCGATGAGTTTGGCAAGCGAGCTGAACGCAAGCAGGCTCAAAACGGCCGGAGAAGGCTTTCCCAACAAGGTTGAAAAGAAAACGTGCAGAAGCAGCAGGGCGGCCGTGAGGGACAGCGTAAGCACGGAAAATGCCATCTGCTGCGCCCGGTAAGCGAGAGCCTCAAGGTGATCGAAAGAGGTGATCTTCGGCTCCATCGGATACTTCTTCACACCTCGCGATTGATCGTACTCCCCGCCTCTATACGCCAGGTGGTGATCCAGGTCACACAGGCCCTCCCTCCGGCTTCGACGGCTGATGGTGTCTGAGCTTTTGAATTTCGAGGCGGAGTTCTTCAAGGCGCGCTCTCATCCATTGCGCATTCGCATCCTGGATGCGCTTCGGAGAATGAGTCGATCTGTGTGCTGGATTTGATTCGGAAGTCTGAAGGAACCTGCCCGAGCTCCTCCTCAAATTTCTTCTGGGAGGATCGCTCTCTTCGACCGCGATGGCTTTCGCCTTCGTTCCCTGGAAGATAGCGCGGTTTCGTCACGATATTGCTTATCTCTGCGGTCGTGGGCGCAGTGCGGCATGGACAAACATCCTGGCCTATCGGAATACAAGGATCGTGACAGACTATCAGTAGACATGGTCGTGACACTGGCCGGAATAACACCACTCCAAAAGACGCACGCGATCTCCAACTGAAAAGCGGACCTCCAGCGGCTCGTCCTTGCCGTTGCGATACGCGACCACATTGTGGGTCCCATCGCCATCGAGTTCGGGGTAAACAGCAAATTCACCGGCCTCCCGGTCCTGGCTGTGAGCCTTGAAAAGAGCCAGGACGTCCCGCTCCGACATGTTCGGACGGAGCTGGCTGATGATGTCCTCGTATGGCGTTGGCTCTAAATGGCGGTTATGAGGGCGACAGAGTAAGTACACCGCGATACTGACACCGGTAAAGGCACACACGAACAGGATGATCATGATGGCGCGGGTACGATTCGACTTGTCTTCCGCCTCATCGACTGGATTGAGACTCGGCCGGGTGTAAGAGATCGGGATGGTTGTCGAGAAGGCCACGGAGGTGTCTCTCTTCTCGCTTGCTCTCCGCCTCAAATGGCCACGCCGATCATAGTCCAGCGGGCCCAGCCGGTTTGCAGGCGCGCTGCCGGCCGGGCCCGATTCGACGGCGAGTGTGGCCGAGCCGACAAACAAGCTATTGCCGGCCTCCGGAGGAGCTTTATTGCGATACCGTCAGCGTAAACGTACCCGTCTGCGTGGTGGTGGCGCCGCCACTCGTCGGAGCCGACGCGCTGGCGGTGATGGTGATTGCATGGGTTCCTTCCGGAGTGCTGTTGAAATGGATACCGGAGCACCCCGTACCGCCTGCAAAGGTGAAGAGGAGTACTGCGGCCAGAAGCACGAGCTTGACTTGGCCGGACAGCCTCTTCCGCTGCCAGGCGAGGATGCCGCCCAGAATGAGGCCCGGCCAAAGGAGGATCCCGGCAAGCGCAATTCCCGTCGGTTCTCCACGGCTGCGGTCTGTTGCCGCGGTGTTTTGGTTGTTTCCGATGGTAGAGATGGTCAATTGCGACATCTGCAACGTGCCTCGGCCGTCGGCGGTGAGGCTGGTCGGCGAGAAGTTGCAGGTGACGCCAAACGGCAGATCGCCGCAGGAGAGCGCGACGGTACCTTTGTAGCCATTGACCGGCGCCAGGGTAAACGCAACTGTTCCCTTCTGCCCCGCCTGCAGTGTCAACGAAGAGGGATCCGCCGACAGGGTGTAATTGCTGGCGGTGATGATATGCGAACCGACGGCAACTCCGGTTCCGTAGAGATTCACAGTCTGGCTGCCGTTGGAGGCGTCGGAAGCTACGGTCAACGTGCCATTCAGGGTTCCCAGAGTAGCCGGCGAGAACGTCACGTAGATCTTGCAGGATGCGCCCGCACCCGTAAGATGTGTCCCATTCGAGCAGGCGTTGGCGCCCGTGCCCAGGTTATAAGGGCTGGTGACGGCAATGCCGTTGGGATTGGCAATCGTGAGGGTGCCACCGCTCGTATTGGTCACGGTCACGAACTGGGCGGAGGTCGGACCCGAGCCCTGAACCACGTTTCCAAAGTTCAGAGAGCTGGGGGAGATCGAGATGGTGGCTCCGTTGCCGTTGCCGGTGAGGCTGGCGGTGATGGTGTTCAGCGGACTGCTGCCGCCAGCCACGATGGTGCCGTTCCTGGTGCCGCCGACGCTCGGCGTAAACGTAACCTGGAAGCTGCAAGCGGCTCCCGGCGCCAGCGAAGTGAGGGTTGCGCAGTGGTTTGTGCCGGCCGGAATGGCGAAATCGCTCGATCCCACAGAGACAGAAACACCCGAAGGATTGATGGTCACATTGCCGTTGTTGTTCAGGGTCACGCCCCACGGCGAACTCGTAGAGCCCAGTGTCTGGTTTCCGAAGTTGATCGAGCTGGGACTAAAGTAAGCGCTGGGCGTGTTCGAAACGCCGGTTCCGGTCAGGGCAACGGTTTGCGGGCTGCCGGTTGCTGTGTCGATGATGTTCAGAGTCGCTCCCGAGTACGCATGGGCCGCGTGAGGAGTGAATTCCACTTGAATCGTGCAGGAGGGGCTCACCTTGGTCAGGACGGTTGAGGTAGTGCAAGTGCCGCCGCTGACCATGAAGTTTGTGCTGTCGCTCACGCCGATGGACAGGATGGCCACCGGGCCGTTGTTGGTGTCGGTCACGGTAACGGTCTTGGCCGCGCTCGTGGTTCCCTGCACCTGGTCGCCGAAATCCAGCGAACTGGGCGAAATCGCGACGTTCGACCCAACGCTGGTGCCGGTGAGCGAAGCAGTCACGGTGCCGCCGCCTCCACCGGTGTAGGTGGCGGATAGGGTTGCGGATTTGGCGCCGAGCGCACCAAAGGTCTCCTTGAGCACCCGATGATTCTGCCAGTCGGCGATGTAGAGGTTTCCGCTGCCATCCAGCGCCACCCCGACGGGCTGATTGAGGGCGCTGGTGGGTATCGTGATCTGCGTACTCCAGGCCGAGCCGGTCCAGGGGATCTTCACGATGCGGTTGTTCCCTGTGTCGGCGATGTAGAGATCGCCGGCGCTGTCCACCGCCATCCGCGTCGGGGTGGTGAGACTAGCTGCCGGTTGAGGCGAAGCCAGAACCCATGCGCCGCCGTTCCAGGTCCACTCCGTCACCGAATTATTGTTGTAGTCGGAGATGAACAGGTTTCCGGTCCAGGTGCCGGGACCTCCACCCGTTGTATGCCATGCCAGACCCACCGGTTGCGAGAACGGAGTGGACGGCCAGTACGTCTGCGAGTAGTTGGTGAGGCCGGTCCCGTCCGTTGCAATACTCCACACCTGAGCGTCGCCCGACATCGTGAACCAGATGTAACCATACGGATCGAAGGACATATCCTGCGGACCGTTGCTGAGCCCGCTGATCAGCACCGAAGGCGCTCCGCAAACGCCCGCAGGGCAGGCGACCTTCAGAATCTTGTTGCCGCCGAAATCGGCAATATACAGATTGTCGCTGCTGTCGAGTGTCAATCCGCGCGGGCTGGCGAGTCCGCCGATGCCGGAATTGGCAACCACCGTCTGCGTGTAGGTGCCTCCGGCCGGCTTCAACTCCACCACTTGATTGTTACCGAAGTCGGAGGCGAAGATGTCTCCGTTCGAGTCCACAACCACTGCAGCAGGCTGCAGCGTCACGGCAGGAGTAACCGGCAGCGTGGTCTCAGCCGGCGGCCACGGAACCGGCGGGTTGAATTCCACCTGGAAATTGCACACGGAGTTGCCCGGCCCCAGGGTGACTCCGGCGCACGCGTTCGAAGGAACCAGACTGAAGTTGGTCGGGTCGCTGAGCACCAGCCCGGTCGGCGGGAAGGTTATGCTCGCGCTGCCGGTGTTGTTCAGCGACATTCCCCAGGGGCTGCTGGTGGTGCCCGCAATCTGATTTCCGAAGTTGATGGAAGCAGGTGAGAAGTAGACGCTGCCTCCTGCTGAAGCTGACGTGCCCACACCCAACAAGCTTGAGGTCTGCGTGCCCGCATCGTCGGTCACGGTCAGGGTTCCGTGGAAGGTCTGTACGGCGTTTGGCTTGAAGGTCACCGTGATGATGCAGGAGGCGCCATGAGCCAGCGCGGCCGGCGCCACCGGGCAGGTGTTGCCGCCTGCACCGATGGTGAACACGGCGCCGCCCAGGCTGATCGACGGGCTGATATGGCCCAACGAGCCGCCGCTCGTGTTCGTGAGCGTCGCCGTCTGCGTGGTGGTGCTGGCGCCATCGTCAACCACGCTGCCAAAGTTCAGTTGATTGGGCGCGAGCGCGGCCGTAACCGCCGTGCCCGTTCCAGTGAGGGTGGCGCTCACCGTGGTCGGAGTCGAGCCATAGGAAACGTCGAGGGAGCCGTGGAACGTTCCCTGGCTCTGCGGCTGGAATGTCACGTAAATGTGACAGGTGGTATTGGCCGGCAAAGTTCCGGGTATGGCGCCGCAGTCGTTGGTTTCGCCGAAGTCGGCCGCATTGAATCCGCCGATGCCGATGCTGTGAATCGCGATAGCTGCATTGGTGCTGTTATTGAGCGTGACCGTCCAGGGATTGCTAACCGAGCCCGCCGTCTGGTTGGAGAAGGGAATCGTGGTCGGCGACAGCCAAACCGCCTGTCCAGTAGCCGCTCCCGAAAGGGCGACGGTAGGCGCCGCCGGGGAGCCGTTGTCGCTCACTGTCAGCGTGCCGGTGTAATTTGTGCCCGGAACCGTCGGCGCAAACGCCATCGTGATGGTGCAATGGGCGTATGGAATCACCGTGAAACTGCTTGCAAGGCCGAGGACCGTGCCGGTTCCGCAGGTTGTGGAACTGATGCTGAACGCCTGGTTGTAACCGGCCGGTCCGCCGGTCGTGGCAATAGTCACGCTGTTCACCGTCAGCGTTCCGCCGCTGGCGTTGGTCAGGGTGGCGGTTTGTGTTTGCCACGTGCTGCCAATTGTCCCGGAACCGAAGTCGAAGGACCCAGGCGAAAGGTCGACCTGAATGGCGGTGCCCGTGCCGCTGAGCGATGCTGTAACCGGGTCGCCATTCGAGCTATCGGTAATCTGCAGCTTTCCGGTGTAGCTGTCCGAGGCGTCGCCGGTGGCAGGCGGCGTAAACGTCACCACGATGTTGCAGCTCGAATACGCGCCGAGAGAGGCTCCGGTTACGGTCTGTCCATCCCCGCTGAGGGTTCCGCCGCATGCCGTGCTCTGGATGGCGAATACTCCAGTAAGAGAAACTGGAATATGCGCGCCGACTCCCAGGACGTTGGCGATGCTGATGGTGATCCCAGTGAACGGAACGTTGCCCGTGTTGCTCAGGTTGAAGGTCCAGCCGTTGCTCGTGGTGGTTTGCACCTGCGAGAAATTGGCCGAAGACGGCGAAAGCAACGGTTGTGCGTAGGCTACGCCGCTGAACTGGAGCGTTTGCGTGGCCCAGCTGGGGCCAACGGCATTCAGGTTGTTGTCTTCGAGCGTCAGGTCTTCCGTGAGCGGATTGCCTGCCTGCCAGGGATTGAAGGTGACGGAAAGGCCGCAACTTTGGGATGGCAAGAGCCCCGTCACTTCTAGACTGGTGGAGCAAGAGGATCCGGTAAGGTCGAAGTCGGGCGGAATCGCGGGCGCTCCGCCTTCCAGGGAAAGAGTCTGGTTGCCGATGTTCCCGATGTCGACTGTATGCGGGCTGTCGCTGCTGGTCGCGCTGACCTCGGTGGGCGCGAAGCTCAGGCTGGGCGCATCGGCGTAGTCCTCCATCAGCGCGCGTGGATTGCCCGAATACACCGCGATGTAAAGATTTCCTGCACTGTCCAGGGCAGCATCGTAGGCCGAATCGGAGGCCGCCAGGCCCGTGGGCACCGTGGTGGGCGTGCCCCAGGTAGTGCACGGAGTGACAGACGCGCTGGTGCACGCAACCTTGGCAACACGATGATTGCCGGAATCGGCAATGTAAAGGCTGCCGCTGGGATCGATGCCAAAACGGGCCGGACCGGAAAGGCCTGCGCCGCTGGTGACCGCCGTGGTTGGCGTGCCCCAGGCTCCCGTCCACGGGAAGTTCGCTGCGGGCAGCTCCACAACTTGGTTTCCTGTGATGTCGGTGACGAACAAATCACCGTAAGCGTCAAAGGCCAATCCGGAAGGTTGGGTCACACCGGTCAGGGTTAACTGCGTCAAAACGCCACCCTGGAGCACTCCCGCATAATTCGTGGCTCCGTCCGTAAAGAACACATCACCGAGTCCGTCCACGGCGACCCCTGCCGGCGTATGCCCCGCTCCAATGGGCAGGGGAGTCAAGGAGCCATAGGAACCGCCGTTCCACGGAACCTGGTACAGCTTGCCGCCGGTCAAGTCGGCAATATAGACGTTCCCGGCGCCGTCCACCGCAACTCCACGAGGGCCCAAGAGGCCGGTTGCAACCGTGACCTGGGTATAACCACCGCCCCCGGCCGGCGCCAGCTTCACCACCTGGCCGTTCGCGGTGTCGGCGATGTAGACATCGCCGGCAGTATCCGTCGCGATGCCCACCGGGTCGGGCGTGCCAGTGCCGCTTACGGACAGCACACTCTCCGAAAGCGGCGCCCCCATTTGATCCAGAGGCATGAAGTCGATCTGAGGCCCGGCTCCTGTTCCATAGAGGTAGGCCGTGGCAAGTACATTTCCCGAGTTGTCATCCAGGACCACAGCGCCAAAGCGAGCGCCGGCATAACTGGGCGTGAAGTTGAAAACGACAGAACAAGAATCTCCCGGGTTGTAGTTATGTCCCGTCGTGCAGGTGCCGGCGCCGGTATCGGCAAAGTCCAACCCGGCAACGCCCTGAGTGAGCACTGAGACTGAGCCGAGCGTCCCGCCCGCGGTGAAGCTGAAATACGCAGTCGCCGATGAGCTGGTGGTCCCCACTGGAACCGCGCCGAAGTTCATTGCGGCCGACTCTTTCAGCACGCGGTGATTCATCCAATCGGCGATGTAGATATTTCCGCTGCCGTCCAGCGCCACTCCGACCGGCTGGTTCAAGGGGCTGGTGGGCACCGTTATTTGGGTTCCCCACGCAGTTCCGGTCCAAGGAATCTTCACCACGCGATTGTTGCCCATGTCGGCGATGTAGAGATCGCCGACAGCATCAACCGCCATCCGGGTCGGGTTCGAGAGGATTGGCGCCGGTTGTGGTGTAGCCAGAACCCAGGCGACGCCATTCCAGGTCCACTCCGTCACAGAATTGTGAGTGTAATCGGAGATAAACAGGTTTCCGGTCCAGGTGCCCGGGCCTCCGCCGGTGGTCTGCCATGCCAGTCCAGTTGGTTGCGAAAACGGAGTGGACGGCCAATACGCACTCGAGTAATTGGTCAGGCCGGTACCGTTGGTCGCAATGCTCCACACGTTGGCGTCCCCTGACATTGTGAACCAGATATAGCCGTAGGGATTGAAGGCCACATCCTGGGGTCCGTTGCTCAACCCGCTCACCAGAGCAGAAGGCGTTCCGCAGACGCCTGCCGGGCAGGGGACCTTCAGAATCTGGTTGCCGCCGTAATCGGCGACATACAGGTTGCCGCCGCTGTCGAGCGTGAGTCCGCGGGGACTGAACGACGAACCGGATCCTGCGTTCGAGGTCGAAATCACCACGGTCTGCGTGTAGGCGCCGCCACTCGGCATCAGCTCCACCACTTGCTTGTTGCCGAAGTCTGAGACGTACACGTTTCCGTTCCCGTCCACCACCACTGCTGCGGCTTGTAATGTCGCCGCGGGGGTAACAGGCAGCGTCGCTTCGACGCCTTTAAACTCCACAGCCTGAGCCACCCCCCGGACGCACAGCGAAGTCATGGCCACAAGCAGCAGCACCCAGGCCACGTGCAAAGAGTGTGAGGTCCCCCAGCGGGAAGCGGAAGATGGCCTTGCAGCACTCTCTTGCATCGAGAGCCTGGTCGAAATAAACAGACGTGTGGCGTAAATCGAAATGCGAGCCATGAAATCTCCCCCTTCCGCCCACACCCTAGAGATGTCCACGGAGTTCAACTACCTGGGAGACCACAACTTGAAGCAAATGGATCAATTTCTACTCTATGCCGGCTCGCCGCCTCACCTCAGCTATGACCTTGATACACCTCTAGCTTGGAACAGGCCCCAAATTATAAAGCTAGATCTATTATGCGAATGTGCAATCTGGTAACTGGCGCCCATATCCTTGGGGTCACAGCATAACGTTACCATTGAACAATTGATGATATTACGGCGGTACTGCAACGTGCCACTGGACGTCTGTTGCGGAGACGGTGGGGGGCTGCGGAGGAGCCACTCATTCCTCCATCTCCCGCGCTCGCGGCTCAGTGCACGATGCCCATTTTGGAGGAAATCCAGAGAACGAACAAAGCTATCAGGAGGAAGGCTCCTACAAACATGATCGCTGCCCCGATTCCTCGGGCGGCTCCCAAACCGTCTTCGAGAAAGCTCAGGGGTTGGTTTTCGCTGTTGTCCTCGCTCGATCTGATCTGGGAAATGAGGGGCGGGTGTTCGCCATCATCGGTGAGCCGGGGAACGTCCGATTCTGCCTTTGGTGGTTCGAATGACAACACCCTGTCGATCGCCGAGGCGGATGCAGGGATGGAGCGATTCTGAGGCTGGTCGCTGGAACCTCCAACACCATGCGGCCTGGCTGATGTGCCGGCCACCGGATCGGCAGTGTCGTTCGTGCCTGGAGGGGGCTTGCCCATCGAGCGTTCCTTTGGGGTTTCCCCGAATTTCGCGAAGAATTGCTATTATGCATTCCCGGTAGCAGCGGCCGTACATGCCGGCACGAAGTTAGACGATTTGGAAACCTTGGCTTGCATAACGGTTTCCTCGACGCGTAATTCTATACGCCTCCGCCACCATTGCAAGAGAAATTTCGAACCGATATCCGGCCCTCTCGCCTCCTCCAGCTCAACCCGAACTTCTTCAGCGGCCGGAGTGCGGTTGATTCAGGCGTTTTGACGAGGGATCACCGAGTACACCGCGCTCCGCCGCGCCCGCATCGCCGGCGACGCCGGGGTCCCTCGGCTGTGATTGCTGGCGCACCAGCACCGCAAAGCGCGGAAACGCGAAGCTGCCCGCGACATCGTCGATTACGTTGAGCTGGCAGATGTATTGCCCCGGCTTGAGCCCTGCCAGCGGTACATCCAGCTCCATCGACACCGCGTCGCGCCCTTCCGCGTTCACCGCGGTCGCCTTCACCAACGGGGTCTCGTACACCTTGGCCGATCCCTGGATCAGCTCCAGGCTGCTGAGCAGGTCAATGCCCGGCTTGGCGCCTTTACGCTGGCCTTGCGTCGGCTTCTCGCGTGCCGGCTGATAGACCTCGTAGAGCAAATAGAGGTGCTGGTCCTGCCGGAAGACGTGGCTGATGTTGGGCACGTACTCCTCGCCGTCACGCACCAGCGGGGTTTGCTGCTTGCTGGGCTGACGTGCGCTGGCCAGCAGAATGGAACTCATCTTCAGCGGCATCTTCTTCATCTCGGGCAGCACGATATCCGCCTCGAACGATCCCATGCGGCCGGTCTGGTTCTCGCGCACCACAAACTTCAGGTGGTACTTGCCCGGCGGCAGGTTAAAGCTGGTGGTGTATTGGATGTTCTTCTGCCGCGCGCCCAGCGACTGGTCCAGGTTCAGCTTCACCGTCTCCCGCGCGCGCCCGATCGGCCGCTTGGCCTCATCGATCACCTCGCCGATGATGTCCAGTGTGGCCTTGTCCTTGTCGCCGCCCTTCACAAACGGAACCTGCGAGCCCGGCACAATCAACGAAACCGGCACGTAGAAGCGGTTCTCATCCAGGCGGAAATAGAGCGCGTCGAGATAGACGGCCATATCCGTTGCAGGCAGATCGCTGGCGAGCTGTTCCTCAAGCTGCTGTTCGCGGTCCTCCTTGCCGGTGTGCGCGAAATCCGATGGCGCGTAGTAGCCGGGCCGGTAGTCGAGCTTCATGCCCGGCCGGTTCACCTTGATGGTCAGCTTGCGATACTTGCCATCGCGCCGCGGATCGGTGGAGTGAAAGCCGATGGCGTAGTAGGCCGACGTATCCTTCTGCACCTGCGCGAATGCCGGCGCAAAATCGTTGGAATCGAAAAAGGCCTTGCCGCCAGTGTCGGAGCTGAGCGTCGCCATCGTTTCCTGCGTATCGAAGTTGGCGTTCATGTTGTTCAGCAGCGCGCCGCCGTTATACGCGCCCTGCCCGCGCAAGCTGCCGGTGGAGGCGTCGCCCGTCGCCGTGATCACCTGCAGCCCGCGCGTGTCCACGCTGTAAACGGCCAGGTTGGCGCGCACCGCTGCGTTAATGGTCGCGCGCAGCGAAGCCTCGTTTTCAATGCCGTTGCGCTGGATGCCGCCGTTGAAATAGAGCAGCGACTTCTTCTCCGTGATCTTCTCCAGCGACTTGGCGATGGTGCGCAACGCGAACAGTTCGCGGTCGGTGTTCAGATCGTTGTACTCGCTCTCGTCCGGCGTGTATGCGGTTGTGTCTTCCACCTGGTTCGAGTTGGCCGTCGCGCCCAGCGCAAAGCCCTGTCCCTCGGTGCCGTTATAGGCGCCCACTTCGTTGGCCAGTAAATCGCGGTCTGCGGTAAAGTCCTGGTCCACCTTCAGCGTGTCGCCCAGCGATACCAGCGCCACCAGGTCCGCCGGCGCCATCTTCTTGCGCAGGAAATCGCGCGCCGCATCCACGCTGCGGTCCAGGTCCTCGGGCTGCATGGAAGTCAGATCGAAGAACATCACGATCAGGCGGTGATTGCGTAGATCCTCCGGCTTCACCGCCGCGGCCGCCGGGTTGGTTCCGTTTGCCCCCGCCGCAAGCCCGGACACCGTAGCCTCATTTAGCGGCGTGGCCATATCCACGCTTTGGAAATCGAACGTCGCAATTTGCTGCTTCTTTCCGTTTTCGTAGATCGTGAAGTCGCTCTGTTTAAGGCCGTGCACCAGTTCGCCGGTCTTGGCATCGCGCACCACCACGTTGGTAAGAACCAGCTCCGCGTTCACCTTCATCACAAAGCCGGCCTGGGGTGAATTCTGCCCCTGCGATTGCGCACCCAGCGGCAGCGGCAGCAAAGCCGCCGCCATCACCAAAGCAATCGCCTTGTCCTTGCCTCTTCGCATCGTACTAATCACCGGCTAACTCGCTAACCCGCTGACTCGCTGACCCGCTCAAAACCTGAACCGCGCCGTAAACTCAAACGCCCTCATCTGCCCCACCGAACTCACCTGCCCGAAATTCGAGCTCTGCTGCGCTCCCAGCCCCGTATAGAGCGTGGTGAACACGCCGGAATACTGCACCGTGTTAAACACGTTTTTCGCCGTCGCCCGAATCTCCATGCTGCGCGTCTCGCCCAGTTGCATGGTCTTCGAGAGCGACATGTCGTTCTCCACCGTCCCCGGCCCCGCTATCGAATTGCGCGCCGCATTGCCAAACGCATTGCCGGCCGCATCCGGCTTGGCCGGTGTAAACGCCGCCGGGTTGAACCATTGCTTCAGCCTGCCGCCGCCCTGCATCAGCGGAACCCCGGCCACGCGGTCCGGCCGCTCCGTTCCGGTGGTGCCGTGCGCCACGTCCGTCACGCTGGCCTGCAGCGTGGGCGTCAGCGGCGTCCCCGTGGCAAACGTGAAATCGCCTGACACCGAGAATCCCTCCAGCACGTGCGACATCTTGCCGGTGGTGAAGTAGAACTTGTCCTTCCCGAACGGCAGCTCGTAAACGTAGCTTCCCTGAACCCTATGCCGCACGTCGAAATTCGAGTTGCCCTCATCGGCCGCAATATCCTGCCAGTTCTGCGCCACCACGCTCGATGTACCGCCCACGGAAGCCGCATTGTCGATGGAATGCGCGTACTGGTAATTCGCGCCCACGGCGACCCCTTTCGACATGCGCTTGTTCACGCGCACCGTCGCCGCGTTGTACCGCGAAAGCGCGCCGTACATTTCGTAAAAGAACGGGATCTGGTTAGGGTTCGTGCCCGGACTGCTCACGGTCTTGTTCGGCGCAATCTTCACGTCCAGGTTGCTGCCGTGCGAGCCGTTGTAGCCCAGGTTCATCACGATGCCCCAGGGCAGCGTCTTCTGCACGTCCACGTTGTACACCTGCACGTACGGCAGCCTGTAGTGGGGGTCCACCGCATAATTGCCGACCGGGTTCGGCGCAGGAAATCCGTTGGCCAGCGTGTAGCAAGCCGGAGCGGGCGGCGGGCAGATGTTATTCGCGATATTCGTCTGCTCGTTGGCAAACGGCGGCTGGTAGGCCATCGAGCGCGCGAACGTCGCGTACTCGCCCACCGTATAATTCATGCCGTACCCGCCGCGGATCACCGTCTGCTTCGGCAGTCTCCAGGCAAAGCCTCCGCGGGGCGCAAACCCGATCCGGAACGGGTAGACCATGGAATCGGGCAGCGCGCCGAAGTTGGCGCTCTGCTGCCCCGCAGACACCTGGCCGACGTTCGTAAACCCACCATCCGGATTCGTATCCACCATCGCCATGTGGTTGTACTTCTCGGTATACGGCGCGAAGTACTCGTAGCGAATCCCGAACATCAGCGTCAGGTTCGGACGCGCCCGCCAGTCGTCCTGCGCGTACCAGTCGATCACGTTGTCACGCAGATAGCTCTTACCGGTTGCCGCGGCAATCGAGGTCTCCTGTGGCTCTCCCAGCAGGAAGTCGCCGAAAGCCGACCCTGAGTACGCTCCCGTAAAATAGAACGTGCCGGTCGCATTCGATCCGCCCAGAAAATCCTGGTGCACCCGCCGGAAATCTCCGCCGAAGCGCATGTTATGCTTCCCCGCCCTCCACACCAGCGTCTCGGAAACCGAGATCGTCTGCGCAATGCTGAAGCTCGGCTGCACCTCGCTGATCCCCGTAAACTCCGACATCGTTACCGATGGCACGCCATAATTCAGCGGGTTCGCATTCAGCGCGGCGCCGCCAGGCCCGTTAATGCCCATCTGCGTGGCAACATCCACTCCGCTGGTAAAGAAGTTCGTCGTGCGGGCGTTGCTCCGGTTCCAATTGGCGTTCGAGATGCTCGTCACCTTCCCGCGACCGATGGTGTAGCCCGCCTGCACCGAATACGAATCCGACGCGGTCTTCCCGCCCAGTATCGGCAGGATGTTCACGTTATCCGACGCCAGGTGCGACCAGTTGTAGTTCAGGTTCATGCTCTGCCGCAGACCCTGGCTCTGCTGTCCGCGCCGCCCGCCAAATCCGCCGCCTCTCCCGCCAAACTCGAACGGCGTCGCATTCGCGCCGAAGCTCCGCATGTATCGCACGCCTGCCCGCGTCGAATTCGTTTGCGCCGTGGTCAGCAGATGGTAGTTCAGCGTGTCGCCCGGCAGATTCGGCTCGGGAATGTAGTTGAGCAGCGCCTTCGCCTGCGCCACCGGCGTAATGGTGCTCGACAGCCCCGGAATCGTCCCGCTCCGTTCGCTATCCGTCGGCACCGTCGCATATTGATCCTGAGGAATCGCACTGCGCGTTCCGGAGACGTTCAGGAAGACGTTGTCCTTGCCGCTCGGCTTGGTCAGGTGCGGAATATACGGAGCCGTCATGAAGGTCATGCCAAACTGGTTGGTTCCCGACGCCGGCACAATCTGGTGCTGCCCCAGCAAGCTGAACGGCTCCGCGTCCAGTTCGGAGAAATCGCTGCCCGTCCAATAAACTGCTCCATGCGGCTGCGCCGGATTAAATGCGCGGAAGTTGAACCTCCCGCCAATGAAACCTCCGGCAAATCCGCCCGGGCCGCCGAGAAACATCCCGCCCCGTCCGCCAAACCCCCGGCCGCCATTCATCGCGCGCGCGTCTTCAATGGCATTCCGGATGCGGTCCATATCCAGCCCCGCGAGCGGGCTCACCTGCCCGGCCTGCCCGTTTACGTTTACTGATTCGCTACTGAATTCCGCGTTGCCGGCAGCCGACGGCAGCGCCGCTCCGCTGGACGCGCTGTTGCCCTCGCCGCCCGACTCGGTATCTCCCGTCAGCGCGCTCATCAGGTTCAGATTCTGGGGCCCATTCGCCGCCATCTGCCGGATGGCCTGCATCGCGGCGTCGCCTTGGCCGGCCTGCTGCTGCTCCTGGGCCGCGGCGCGCGATGCCAGCATCAGTTCGAAGTTCACCACATGGTCATGGCTGCTCGCATTCAGCAGCGCCTCGCCCGCGCCTTGCGCAAAGCCCGCAAACTCGGTTCGGATCACGTAGCGCCCGTTCTGCGGAATCGCCATGGACCACGCCCCGGTTATGTCCGTGGTGGTTGCATACCGCTTTCCCGTCAGCGTGTTCTGGGCCGTCACCGTCACCCCGGGCAGGGGCACGTTGCCGCTCTTCACCACGCCATGCAGCTTGCCGCCGGCCAACGTCTGCACCGCCGGGCTCGCCCCCGGCACCGATGCGCTCTGCGCCCGCGCCCCCGGCGCCATTGCCACCCACAGGCACAGCCCCACCGCGCATCTGCCAAGGTTCCGCTGCATTCGAGCTCCCGGCGCTGATTCCCCGTATTGAGACAGACGAACTTCCGCCAGAGAAGGTTTACCTTGCATGCTGATTCGCGCCGCCGTGGCCGGAGAATCGCCGTGGCATGAACCAGCGCATTTTCGCTGCCAGCCTCATTCCCAAAAGCACACGCCGGTAACCGGGGAAGCACTCCTTGGTGTGCAAATGGCTTGCATTCATGCCGCCGGGATGTTAACTATTGTGTTAATACTGCAAGGGTGAACCGCGGCCGCATTCGGTCCGCAGGGAGAACAGGAATCCGTGATGAAGATCGGGACCATTATTCGCACACATCGGCTCCAGCAGGGCCTTTCCCAGGGCGACATCGAAAAGAAGACGGGCCTGCTCCGCTGCTACCTCTCCAGGGTCGAAAACGGCCACACCGTTCCCTCGCTCGACACCCTCTCCAAAATTGCCCTTGCCCTCGATGTCCCCATCTCGCAGTTCTTCGCCGAGGACGGCGCCAACCGCCGCCTCAATTCTCAAAAGCTCTCCGACGACGAGCTCAAATTCCTCACCCAGATTCGCCGTTACTCCTCCAGCTTGAACGAGGGCGACCGCAAGCTGCTGCTGACCATGGCACGCAAGTTCGCCGCCACCGCCCGCTGATTCATTGCGGCTGTCGGCTTTGAAGGGAAACGATCACAGGTTACGTAAAAACCCCGGCTGCGGAAAAATTTCGAAGGAAGGGCGAAGACGCGTAAGGGCGGGACTTCAGTCCGCACCTCCCAGTCACGCCCTCTCACAACGCTATGTGACGCCCGCCACAGCAAGATCCTGCCCGGTGGTCGCAACATAAAAGGAGTCGAGATCCGCCCTCACCCGGCGGGTTTTTCTGCGTTAGGGACGGCGAAAATCCAAGTACCCCCCCCTCCCGGAGGTAACATCAGGTAACACGCTCTTATGGTTACAAACGTGCGAAATTGTCGAGCTCACGGAAGGTCGTTCCAGAGGAATTTGCGCCCCTCAGAAACTCAACCATCCAATAAGACCTTTATTTCCAATGTTTTCTTTCAAATCCATGAGACCAGGAACGCCGCCCCCCCTCCCCTCCAAAGGTAACTTAAGGTAACCACTACCTGGACTTGGTCAGAACCAATTTTGGTGTCACCGGTAGTTCCGCTCCACTAGGAAACACGTGACCCCTCCCCCCCCAGCGGCAACCACCCAGGCGTGGCGCATTGCCATCCGGCCCTCCCGGACTAGAATTGCTTTTCCTGCAGGAAAGGACCATTCGCCATGTCCATTGAAACCACGCGCCGCGACTTCATCCGCCTGAGCGCTGCCGGCGTTGCCGCCCTGTCGCAATCTCTCTCCTCGCTCGCCCAGACGCCCGGCCCAATCGAGGTTCGGCAATCCGCCGGCGACAAGCGCTTCGCCCAGGAGCCCGATCTCCACTGGCAGCCCGCTTCGGGAACTGAGACCGGCGCCATCGCCGTCGATCCGTCCCGCACCTACCAGGAGATCCTCGGCTTCGGCGCCGCCATGACCGACGCCGCGACGTACACGATCAACCAGCTCAGCCCCGACGCGCGCGAGCAGTTCCTGCACGAGCTCTTCCACCCCGACGAGCTCGGCATCAACACCGTCCGCATCTGCATCGGCTCCAGCGACTTCTCCACCGAGATGTTCAGCTACGACGAGGGCGATCCCGATCCCGAGCTGAAGCGCTTCTCCATCGATCACGACCGCGCCTACGTCATCCCGCAGCTCGTCCGCGCCCGCGCCATTTGTCCCGAGCTCTTCATCCTCGCCTCGCCCTGGAGCCCGCCCGGCTGGATGAAGAACGGCGGCAGCATGCTGGGCGGCAACATGAAGCCCAAGTACTTCCCCGTCTACGCGCAGTACCTGGTGAAGTACCTGCAGGCGTTTGAGGCGGCCGGCGTGCGCATCGACGCCGTCACGTCACAGAACGAGGTGGACACCGAGCAGGCCGAGCGCATGCCCGCCTGTGCCTGGGCGCAGGAGCACGAAGTCATCTTCATCAGCCGCCACTTAGGGCCGGCCCTGCGCACCGCCAACCTCGAAACAAAAATCTGGCTGCTCGACCACAACTTCAATCTCTGGGGCCGCGTCTTCAATACCCTCGAAGACCCCGACGTCTTCCAGTACGTCGAAGGCATCGCCTGGCATCCCTACGTAGGCTCAGTGACTGGCGTGACCCGCATCCACGACGCCTACCCGACAAAGAGCAATTACTGGACCGAAGGCGAGTTCGCCATCGCGGCCCGGTCATTCGCGCACCGACCTGCCGCCACGCCCGGGCCAATGACCGAGGGACCAGCCGGCCAGACGGGCGCCGCAACCATGAACCTGTCAGGCTTGCACCGGAACCTTCCCGCGGACGCCGCCATCGCCGCCGGCGGCAAAGGCGGCGCCATGGCGCTGCGCAACTGGCTGCGCTGCGTCATCGACTGGAACGTCGCCCTGGACCAGAACGGCAACCCCAACATCGGCCCGTTCCTGCACGCCAAGGGAACCACGACGATCGATAAGGACACCAAGGAGATCACGCGCAACCCGAACTACTGGGTCATCAAGCACTACAACCACGCCGCGCGGCGGGGAGCGAAGGTCATCGATTCCCAGGGCGAAATCGAGGACGTGGCGCACGTCGCCTTCCTCAACCCCGACGGCCGCAAGTGCCTGGTGCTGAGCAACACCGGCTCGCAGCGCACGGTTCGTGTTTCGGTCGCGGACGCCCGGGCTGAAGTCTCGTTGCCGGCAAGCTCCGTCACCAATCTCAACTGGATCTGATCGCGCGTGATCGCGGCCGCAGTTCCGGCCGGGAACCCGACTTTAAACTGATACGGCCTTCTTTGCATGTGTGGGAAGCGGCGGCAGAAAGACCGGTCCGGAGTCGGCGCTCCTGGCGTGCGGTCGAGTCCCTCCTCACTCACAACTGAGGAGGTGAACTCAACGGTACAGGGGCACGGAAGTCTGCAGTGAAACACAAAGTGCTTTAGAACAGCTTTGAGCTATCCAGCAGCACCGTGACCGGCCCTTCGTTTACCAGGGCAACCGACATCGTGGCCTGGAACTCGCCGGTTTCGCAGCGCAGGCCGCGGCGGCGAATCTGCGCCACGAAGTGCTCGTAGAGCTCGCGGGCACGCTCGGGGCGGGCGGCTGCGTCAAAGGAAGGCCGCTTGCCGCGCCGGACGTCGCCGTAGAGGGTGAATTGCGAAACCGTGAGCACCTCTCCGCCGAGATCGACGACGCTTCGGTTCATCTTGCCGTCCCGATCTTCAAAAATGCGCAGGCCGGCGATTTTCCCGGCGAGGTAATCTGCGTCGGCTTCGGTATCGCTCGTGGACACGCCGAGGAGGACCAGCAGGCCCGTCCCGATCTCGCCAACCAGCTTGCCTTCGACCACGACCGACGCTTTCGATACGCGTTGCACCACAGCCCGCATGGCTGCTTCAGGGTAGCAGCCCGGGCACGCACGCCGATTCAGGTTGGTTTTCGATGCTGGAAGCAAAAAAGCTTGAGCAGCGCCCAGGAGAACTGAGGAAGAGGAGCAACATCCCAGGATCGGCATCCTCTTCTGCGTCGCCGAATGTAGCTTTGCAGTCCGCGTAGTAGAATTCCTTTCCAACCATCGACCGGCAGGAGAAACCGTAATGAGAGAGTTCATCGAGCTTAGGGGGCTTCGCGTTTCCGCCTTAGCATTCCTATGGTGCGCAATCGCATCCGCCGCCTTGGCGCAGGCTAACCAGCCGCCCAAGCCCAAGCCGGCCCAATCCATTCCCGAGCTACGCCAGCAGCTTGAGAAGATTCTGGCCGACACCCATACTCCCGGAATGTCGGTGGCCATTGTGCACACGGACGGTCCGGAGTGGGTAGCCGGGCTGGGCAAAGCGGACGTGGCCACCAATCAGCCCGCCACAGCAGACACGCTCTTTCGCATCGGTTCCACATCCAAAGCCTTTGTCTCCCTCTCGCTGCTCAAGCTGGCAAACGAGAGCAAGCTCTCGCTGCTCGATCCGGTGCACAAGCTCGCGCCCGAAATCTGGTTTGAGAATCGTTGGGAAGCCACCGACCCGGTGCGCGTGATCGACCTGGTGGAGCACACGACCGGCTGGGACGACATGCACCTGGCCGAATACGCGAAAGACGCCGAGGGCATGACTCTCCGCCAGGGGCTGGGTTACTACCGCAAGTCGCGCATTTCCCGCTGGAGGCCGGGAACGCGCATGGCTTATTGCAACTCCGGTCCGGCCGTCGCCGCTTACGTCGTGGAGAAGATCACCGGGCAGCGCTTTGAAGATTACGTGACACAGAACTTCTTTTTACCCATCGGCATGAAGACGGCCACCTATTTCGAGCAACCAACGCCGCAGTTGACCACGCTGTATGAAAACGATGGCAAGACGCCGTTCCCCTACTGGAATATTCTGCTGCGCCCGGCCGGCGCCATCAATGCATCGGCCAAAGACATGGCGGCCTATGTGCAGTTCTATCTGAATCGCGGCACGGTGAACGGGGTTGCGGTGATGCCGGCCGCATCCATCGACCGCATGGAGACGCCCACGCGCACCTGGGAGGCGCAGCAGGGTCTGAAGGCCGGCTACGGCATGAGCAACTACACCAGCGTGCATGACGGCTTTGTCTATCACGGTCACGATGGCGGCGTAAACGGCGGGCTGACGGAGATGGCGTACATGCCCGAGTACGGCGTGGGCTTCTTCTACAGCATCAACACCGGGAACGGCGCTGCTTTTGGCAAGGTGGGCGATGCCATCCGCGCCTATATTACGCGCAATCTCACGCGGCAGCCTGTGCCGCCCGCAACCGCGTTGCCCGCCGACGCGGCAGAGTACGCCGGCTGGTATGTCAACGATGCGCCGCGCGTGGAAATGACTCACTTCCTCAACAATCTGGTCACGCTGAGCCGCGTCACGTTCGATGGCCATGACCTTCTGCTCACCAGCGTCGGAAATCTTAACCAGCCGTTTGTTCCCGTCGCCGGCGCGCAACTCCGCTATTTGCCAAAGAAGGACGCGCCCGAGCCGATCGCGACGGCAATGCTCATTGCGCCCAACTCCGAGGGCCGCTTTGTGTTTCTCGGCGGGACCATGAAGCAGGTTCCCGCCGGGATCGCCTGGCTCGAAATTCTGCTTACGGTGTGGTTCGTGCTCGCGTTCTGTGCCATTCTGCTCTACGCTCCGTTCTGGATCTTTGGCGGGCTGATCAAGCGCCGTCGACGCCCGGCAGAGCGCGCCATGCGCCTGTGGCCGCTCATCGCCGTGCTCAGCCTGATCGGATTCGCGGTTTTCTTTATGGGCGCGGGCGCCGACCAGATCAACCGCCTCGGCAATTTGACGGTGTGGTCCTTGGGGATTTTCCTCGCCACTCTGCTCTTCGCCTTGGCCTCGCTGGCCAGCGTGTACGCGCTGTGGCGCGCCCGCAGCCAGCAGATTCGCGGCTTCGTGCGATGGTTCTCGATTGCCGTAACCACCGCGCTCGTGGTCTCGACGGTGTATCTGGCCTATTGGGGAGTCATCGGCATGCGCACCTGGGCGTAGTGGGAACGTCGGAATCGCGCCGGTCGAAGCGGTTTCCGCGGATTGAGAAACCCGCGTACGCAACCGCCCCGACGGATGGGGCGCAACAGCGGATGCGAATTCCGGGATTGACAACAACGCGGGAATTGGTTAACTTTGCAATGCAAAGTGGAGGGGCATGAGCGACCTGAACAAAGCGCTGGGGGATATCAACAGCATTCGCCGCCAGATGGCGCGCAGCACCGAGTTCCGCGGCTATGGCCCGGCGACACTCTGCGCGACCGGCCTGATTGCGGTGCTGGCGGCGGCTTCGCAGGCGTTGCTGGTATCGGATGCCGCCCATCACTTCGCCGCGTATCTGGCTATTTGGGCCAGCACAGCCGTATTCTCCGCGGCCCTCATCGGCACCCAGATGCACACCCGCACGCGGCGTATTCACTCCGATATGGCCGACGAAATGATTCGCATGGCGGCGGAACAGTTTCTTCCTTCGGCAGTAGCCGGGGCGCTGCTCACGGTCGTACTCACGGCATTTGTCCCGAGCGCCCTGTGGATGCTTCCCGGCTTGTGGCAAATCACGTTCAGCCTGGGCGTGTTTTCGTCCTGCCGATTTCTTCCGCGCCCCATGCTGGTGGCCGGGGCGTGGTACCTGGCCACCGGGCTGTCCTGCATTGCGCTGGGCGACGCGCGAGCTTTTTCGCCGTGGGCCATGGGCATTCCATATGGAGCCGGGCAGTTACTGGTGGCTGCCATCCTGCAACTCAACCGAGAGGAGACGGAAGATGAAGCCTAAAGCCGGGTCCGGCGAAGGGCGCTTCGCTTACGAAGGCCTCGATCGCGTGATTCACGAGCGCGCGCGCCTCAGCGTGCTGACCTCGCTGATGACCAACCCCAAGGGCCTCACCTTTGGCGACCTGAAACAGTTGTGCGCGCTCACCGACGGGAATCTGAGCCGGCACCTGCGGGTGCTGGAAGAGGCGGAGATGCTGGAGATCGTGAAGGGCGTGGACAAGAACCGTCCGCTCACCGTTTGCCGGATCACGCCTTCGGGCCGCCGGCGATTTCTCGATTATCTCGAGACCCTGGAGCAGGTGGTGCGCGATGCGGCAAAGGCAACAAAGGAGATCGACGTGGTTGTCCGCGGCCTGAGTCCGTCACGGGCTTAAAAAATTTTGGGCGATAGCTTTACGGCACAAAGTCAAGGTGGGGAGGAACGGATCAGATGGTGCGCACCAATCAGCGCGATCTTCACGTCGCCATCATCATGGACGGCAACGGCCGCTGGGCCAGACGGCGCGGCATGCCTCGCGTGGCCGGCCACCGCGCCGGACTGGGAGCGGCGCGCCGCATCGTCGAGCACGCCTCCGACACCGGCATCCGCTGCCTGACCCTGTACGCGTTTTCGTCGGACAACTGGCGCCGCCCCCCTGCGGAGATCGATCGCATCTTCTGGCTGCTGCGCGCGTTTCTGCGCCTGGAGACCGAGCGGATGCGGCAGCGCGGAGCGCGCCTGGAGGTGATTGGGCGCCGCGACCGCCTGCCCGCCCAGGTGCTGCGCTCAATCGAAACCGCGGAGGCGGCCACTGCCCATGGGCGCGGCCTGCACCTGCGCGTGGCCATCGATTATTCTGCCCGCGAAGCCATCACCCGCGCGGCGCGCGCCTCGATCGAGTCCTGCGGCGGGACCGCAACCGCCGAAAATCTTACCGCGATGATCACGCGCAAGCTGGCCGGCGAAAGCGGCGAAGTGGATTTGCTCATCCGCACCGGCGGCGAGCAGAGGCTTTCCGATTACCTTTTGTGGGAATCGGCCTACGCCGAGCTTGTCTTTATCCCGCGGATGTGGCCGGAGTTCCGTGAGGCCGATTTCGACGCGGCGGTGGCTGACTTTCGCCGCCGCGAGCGGCGCTTTGGCGCGGTGCCGGAAGCGCCGAAAGCCGACGTGCCGCCGATCTTCGCCGGCGCTCGCGAACCAGGGAGCGGATTCCTGCATGACCATCCCGCCGCAGCCGCCGCGGCAACCGTTTACGATTGAATCGAATGACCGAAGAGATTCAGCGGGGGCCACGGCAACGGGGAAAGCTGTGGCTGGCGACAGGCTTGGTTGGCCTCGTGCTGGCGCTCGTGATTGTCCCGCCCTTCATCGGCATCAGCCGCTATAAACACCGCATCACGCAGCTCGTCTCCGCTGCCCTGGGGCGCCCGGTGCGCTTGTCCGGCGTCGAACTCCGCCTGCTTCCGCGTCCCGGCTTTGTCCTCACCGATCTCACGGTGGAGGAGGACCCTGCCTACGGCACCGAGCCTGTTCTCCACGCCAACACAGTGGATGCCTCCGTCCGTTTTGCCTCGCTGTGGCGCGGCCAATTGCAGATCAGCCGCATCAGCGTCGATGAAGCGAGTTTGAACCTGGTCCGCGCCGCCGACGGCCGCTGGAACCTTGATTCGCTCTTTCGAAATGCGGCGGCAAGTACGCATCAGCGCCGCGCCGTCCCCCGGCCTTACCTGGAGGCCACAAACTCCCGCATCAACATCAAAAATGGCCTGGAAAAGCTCCCCTATTCGCTGCTGGATGCCGACGCTGCGCTATGGCAGGAATCGGATGGGACGTGGCGGGT
>Ga0307372_10002521_pt1 | contig 30204 bp, 21 predicted proteins | sample OX1MG_FD_202533 | JGI IMG/M metagenome (GOLD analysis project Ga0307372, IMG submission 202533) | Soil microbial communities from Risofladan, Vaasa, Finland - OX-1 | ecosystem: Environmental > Terrestrial > Soil > Coastal area > Acid sulfate soil | place: Finland: Risofladan, Vaasa | collected... | reverse complement strand
CTTGCGGGCCGCCGGCCCGCAAGGCGCCGGCCGGGAAAAGGAAAGCGCGCGGCGTATGAGTTCCCAGGCATAAATGCCTGAGCTAATTAAAAGTTGCGTTCCTAAACTCTCTTACACTCTCCAAAGTCCTTGCTTCCCCATCTACTTGCGCTAGAATAGGTGGCTTGCTCATCGGGCGGCGATTGCCAAAAAGGGCTGCCGGCGCAGACTTGGTCGGTTGCGATTTTTGCGCAAACTCTTGCCTTCTTGCGGAAAACTCATCAAAATTGAGCTTTGCCGCCGGATGAAACTAGCTAGGATATAGCGGTGGCCCTCCCGCCAAAGCGGTGCGGCTGCGCTGAACTGCGCATTTGGGGCTACTTGTTGGCCGGCTGAAACGCCGGCCGCCGGAATCTTCCGGCGCCTCCCTTTTTATGGCAATCTTGCCGCAGGCGTGCTTCGCACCAGACGTGACGTGCGATGTACGAGGCGGTGGAACTGTTTTTTGAGATTCGGACATGGATCTGGCGAAACTTCGAAACATCGGTATCTCCGCTCACATCGACTCGGGCAAAACCACCCTGAGTGAGCGCATTCTGTTTTACGCCGGTCGCATCCACCGGATCCAGGAAGTCAAGGGCGAAGGCGGCGCCACCATGGACTACATGGACCTGGAGCGCGAACGCGGCATCACCATCACCAGCGCCGCCACCACGGTCGAATGGCAAGACCATCGGATCAACCTGATCGACACGCCGGGCCACGTCGACTTCACCGTCGAGGTCGAACGCAGCTTGCGCGTGCTCGACGGCGCCGTGCTCGTGTTGTGCGCGGTGGGCGGCGTGCAGTCGCAGTCGATGACGGTCGACCGCCAGATGAAGCGCTACCACGTGCCGCGATTGGCGTTCATCAACAAGATGGACCGCACGGGCGCCGATTTCCGACGCGTGGTCAAGCAATTGCACGAAAAGCTCGACGCCGACGCCGTGCTGATGCAACTGCCGATCGGCAAGGAAGACAACTTCGAAGGCGTGATCGACCTGATCGCGATGAAGGCCTATTACTTCGACGGCAACAACGGCGAGCAGGTGCGCGTGGAAGAAGTTCCCGCCGCCCTGGCCGCCGACGCCGCGGCCGAGCGCCAGCACATGCTCGAAGCGCTGGCCATGTACAGCGACGAATTGATGGAGTTGATGCTCGGCGAAGAGCAAGTGCCCGAAGACCTGATTCACGCGATCGTCAAGCAAGCCGTACAAAGCCAGGGCCTGACCCCGGTGTTCATGGGCACGGCCTATCGCAACAAGGGCGTGCAGCCGTTGCTGGACGCGGTGGTGCGCTATCTGCCCTCGCCGCTGGAACGCAACATCGTAGCCAAGAACCACGCCGACGCCACGCAGCAGTTCCCGCTCGAGCCCGATCCGGCCAAGCCGTTCGTGGGCATGGCGTTCAAGATCGTCGAAGATCCTTACGGCCAGCTGACCTTCATGCGGATTTACCAGGGCACGATCGCCAAGGGCGAAACCTACTTCAACCAGCGCACCAGCCAGAAGCAGCGTTTCAGCCGCATCGTGCGGATGCACGCCGACAAGCGCGAAGAAGTCGATTCGGCCGGCCCCGGCGACATCGTGGCCGTGATGGGGGTCGATTGCGCCAGCGGCGACACCTACGCGTCGCAAAACAAATACTGCACGCTGGAAAGCATGTTCGTGCCCGAACCGGTCATCAAGATGGCCATCAACCCGGCCAGCCGCGACGGCGCCGACCGCCTGAGCAAGGCCTTGCAGCGGTTCGTCAAGGAAGACCCGACCTTCCGCGTGGCCAGCGACGAAGAGACGGGCGAGACGGTGATCGCCGGCATGGGCGAATTGCACCTCGACATTTACGTCGAGCGCATCCGCCGCGAGTACAAGGTCGAGGTCGAAGTCGGCGCTCCGAAGGTCAGCTACCGCGAGGCGCCGACCAAGGAGACCGAATACAACTTCAAGCACAAGAAGCAGACCGGCGGTTCGGGCCAGTACGCCCACATCGTCGGCAAAATGCTGCCGCTGCCCGAGGATTCGGAGGAAGAGAATTACGAATTCGAGGACGATGTGGTCGGCGGGCGCATTCCGCGCGAATACATCCCCTCGGTCGAGAAGGGCTTCCGCGATTCGCTGTCGAAGGGACCGCTGGCGGGCTACCCGATCGTGGGCGTCAAAACGGTGCTCGAAGACGGCTCGTATCACGACGTCGACAGTTCGGACATGGCGTTCCAGATCTGCGCTCGCAACTGCTTCCGCGAGACGTTCTTGAAGACCAAACCGGTGTTGTTGGAACCGGTGATGAAGCTCGAAGTCGAAGTGCCGGCCAACTTCCAAGGCTCGGTGGCCGGCGAGCTGACCAGCCGCCGCGGCATGATCGTTTCGACCGAAATGATGGGCAACACCGCCACGATCGAGGCCGAGGTGCCGCTGGCCGAAACGTTCGGCTATTCGACCGATCTGCGCAGCATGACGCAAGGCCAAGGCACGTTCACGATGGAGTTCTCGAAATACCGCCGCGTCCCGGCGAGCATTCAAGAGACGATCATCGCCGACAAGAAGAAAGCGGATCTGGTCGGCGCCAAGTAAACGCCGCTTGAAAACCAGGTTTTCACTAAACGGCCGCGGTCTATCAGATCGCGGCCGTTTTTCTTGCGCCTTGGGCGAGGCGTAGCGCATTTGTTGGAGCGACGAATTAGTTTGGCGCTTGCGCGTCGATTGGCGAATTGCGAGGCAACTTGGCCACGGATGGAACACGGATCGAACACGGATGTTTTTTTGGAACAGAAGGCAACGAAGGTAACGAAGTTTTTATTTCCTTGTTACCTTCGTTGCCTTCTGTTCTTATTCTTCCCGATCCGTGTTCCATCCGTGGCTCTCTTCTTCGCTTGTTCGGAGTCTTGGCGACGCTCGATTCGAAACACTGCACTATTCGAACTCGAACATTTGCTGGATCTCCGGGCGTCCATACTCGGCGCTGCCGGTGAGAATCCGCACGTTCGGCAGCGGCCAGGTTTCGCCCGAGCTGTGCGTATGGCCGCAAAGCACGGTTAGTTTGCGTTCGGGCCGCTGTCGCATGATCTCGACGAGCGCCTGCCCGACCGCCAGGCAGGTAAAGTGCGGCAGCCATTCGTCGCTGGAGATCTGCCCTTGATACCAGCAGGCCTCGCGCAAGGGAGGCACATGCGTCAGGAAGACGACGTGCGGGTAGCGATCGAGCGCCTTGGGCAGCACGCGCCGCACGTGCTCGGCGGCTGCATCGCCCAGGGCCCTTAATAACGGCCAACGCGCGGCTTTGCCGACGCCGGCCAACTCTTCGATCAGCCGATAGTCGTTCATCATCACCAGCGAGCGCTCGTAGTCGCCCAACCGGGCGTCGGCCCAGCCGTCGTGCCCGCACAGCCCGACCGTCGGCGTCAGCTCGATCGCCTCGGCGGCCGTCAGCCAAACGAGGTGCGGCGCCTGGCGGCATACTTGCACGACGTCTTCGCGGACCTGGCGGATCGAGCCGAAGTAGAAGTCGTGATTGCCCAGCACGAAATAGACCGGGCAAGTCAGCGACCGGGCGATCGTTTCCAATTTCTGCGAAACGTCGGGCGCCTCGGCGATATCGCCGCCGATCAGCACGGCATCCGGCTCTGCGGCGGCGACGTTATCGAGGAACACCCGCGATTCTTCGGGCGAAAGAAAGTTGAGATGGATATCGGTCAGCCAGGCAACGCGCTTCATGTTGTCGGACGTGCGGTGGGATCGAAGTTCCCTCTCCCAAAGGGAGAGAGGGTTTTTGGTTCGGCTCCTCTCCCTCTGGGAGAGGCTGGGTGAGGGCCGGCGTCTGTTTCGTTTTGCCCTCACCCCGACCCTCTCCCAAAGGGAGAGGGAGTTTGACCGCTCACTTCTTCTCGAACGCGTACAAGAACTTCTTGCCGCGCACGTAAATCCGCCCGTTCGAGATGGCGGGCGAGGCGGTGGTGTCGTCGTCGAGCTGGTTTTCGGCCAGGCGGTCGTAGCGGTCGTTGGCGGCGACGACCGTCATCAGGCCGTGCAGGTTGAGAAAGTAAATCCGCCCTTCGGCGGCCACGGGCGAGGCCTTGTAGTCGCCCGGCAAGCGTTTCTTCCAATTCTGGTTGCCCGTATAGGCGTCGAAGCACTTGGCCACGCCGTTGTCGGAAATGGTGAATAGCAGATCGCGCCACAGCACGGGGCAGCAAGTGTCGGGCGTGGCTTCGGTCTCTTTCCAAACCACGTCGCGCCGCGTCCGCTGGCCCTCGCCCCCGAGTTTCACGGCCAGCAGGTCTTTGCGCATGCCTTGGGTGACGAACGCCATGCCGTGGCCGACGGTCGGCCCGGTGATCGTCCGCCCGCCGACGATGCCCGGCAGAAACCAGAGTTGCCGGCCCGATGCGGGGTCGTACGCGTCGAGCTGGTTGGCGCCCATCACCAGCAATTCCCAGCGATCGCCGGTTTTGTAAACGAGCGGCGTGGTGTACGAATCGCACTCTTCGGCGTTGGCCTTGGTCGTGCGGCTCGACTTCCAGCGCTCCTTGCCCGTCTGCTTGTCGTGGGCCACCAGGTAGCTCGGCGCCGGCGGCTTGCCGAGATCGGCGAGCGAGTCTTGCATGCAGACCGAGATCACCAAGTCGTCGAACAGCACGGGGCTGTTGGCGTGGCCCCACCAGATCGTATAGGCGCCGTACTCGCGCTGCAGATTATGGCGCCACAGCTCCTTCCCGTCGAAGTCGAAGGCCGCCAGGTCGCCGTTGCCGAAGTGCGCGACCACAACTTCGCCGTCGGTCACGGGCGAAGGGCTGGCGTTGTTGTGCAATTGGTGGAATTTCTGTTCGCTGCGCGGCGTGCCGGTGCGCGGCGTCTGGGCCGCGCCGATCTGCCGCGACCAGACCGTTTGGCCTTTGGCCCGATCGAGCCGCACCAGCAGCAGCTTGTCGTCTTGTTGCGAGGTGACGAAGATCGCGTCATCCCAGACGGCCGGCGTGCTCGCGCCCCAGCCGGGCAACTCGACTTTCCAGGCGATGCCGCGGGCCTCGCTCCAGACGAGCGGCAGGTTTTGCTCGTCGCTCGTGCTATCGCCGCGCGGCCCGCGCCATTGCGGCCAGTTTTCGGCCAATGCGACCTGATAGCAGTAACAGCAAAGCCAAGCGAGCAACGGCAATCGGATTCGCGCGGAACGCGGGGGATTCAGCATGATGTACGCGCCGTTAGGAGTGGATGAAATTCCGATGTTGAATTCGTCGTTGCCGCGGCATCGGATTACGGGTTCCTCTTCTCTGTTCCGGATGGTTCCGAGTTGCAGATTTCGTTCGCACGTGATCATTCTCGATGCAACTTGACTTGCCGGCAACAGCGTCTGCCGCAGCCGGAACAGAGAAGAGGAACCCGTAATGGCGCCGGCTTGGCGTCTTGCCTCGTCCTCCAAAAAGCAGGACGATCTCTAAAGCTGGCGCCAAGCGTTGCCGGTGCAAATCCGCTCGCTCATCCTCGTATCTCTTTGCCAGCCGCCTTCTACGCACCGAGGAATAAACAACTCCCCTATATACAACGTGTTGCCCGCGCATCCAAATTGGGATGTTATTCTATTCTCGATGCCAAGCAACTCCGGCGCGCTCGAATTTGCCGCCCCTGCGGCGCACGCCGCGCGGGTTGTCCGGGCGAATTTCGGCCGATAAGCTGGCGGGTGTCGAGATCGGCATCGAGTGTTAATTAAGTTCCTAATGCAAAACGTGGGTGCCTGCGGGCTGAGCCTAGGCGAAGCCCCAGGTCGCTGGGGCATCGCTTCGCTCTGCCGCCAGGCGCCCTGCAGCAGTATGGGGAACTTATTTAATCCTCGGTGCTTCGCGGCGGCGTTTGACCGGCGCCATTTTCAACCAGTTCAGGTTCCTTTCGCGAGCGAATCCCCATGAAGGTCTGGTACAAGTTCGACCTGCGGCCATGTTCCTGGGGTTTGCTGTGGTCGGCTTCGCCCGGCGTGCTCGTTTTTTTGCTGGCGGCGATTCTCAAATTGCTGCGTTACAATCCGCCGCCCGTCACGGGGTTCCCGCTTAACCAGACGCTTGAACCCGTCGAATTGGACGAATTGCCGTCCAAGGCCCAACAAGCATTGCGCGCGGTCATCGACGAATGCGGCAAGCATTCGTTTCGCCTGGCGTATTGTTTCTCGACGGAGAATCTTGGCGACGCCGAGAGCTATCTCGCGAGCATGCTGCACGCCGGCGGCCGAATCAGGGGCGCGGCGTTCTGGAGCCACATGGGCAAAAACATCGAGTGCGGCTGTTCGTTCGCGACACGGTTCGAAAATGGCGACATCTACAGCACGTCAAACGTGCGTCGTAGCGGCCACTTGCCGCCCGGTATGCATTTGTTCTCGCTTCCCGGCGCCTCGGTCGCAGAGATTTTCTCGCGCCACCAGCAACTGCTCGAACGGCTCGGCGAGGAGGCGGCCGTCACGCTGGCGCCTGAACAGTTGCCCGAGGAACTGAACGAGCAGCTTCGCCGCACGCATGCGTACTTGATGGCCCGCGGCGCCCTCAAACCGATGACCCAGGCCGAAATCGACCGCTTGACGATCGTCAAGGCCGAACTGGTTCCCGAGCCGAGCGACAACCCGTTCCGCTCGCCGCTGTCCCATGAAGTCGCGACGGCGCCGCGGCGGCGGTCGGTCTGGCGCGCGATGTTCAACGGCGCCTGCTACGGCGGTCTGCTTGGCGCTCTTGCCGGGTTGTTGTTTCGGCAGCCGGCCGCCGCGCCCGTCAATCCGAACCGTGCGGAGCTGCTGTGGCTGGTCGCTAATTATTATGGCTGGTTTTTCTTGCCCGCCCTTGCCGGGGCGTTCCTTGGCTGGCTGTCTTGGCGACGTGCGAAGGACCGAGCGGCGCTAACATCTTTGGATTGACCAAGCCTTTTGGCAACCGCGATCTCGGAACCGACACGCATGACGGTTTGGTACAAAGTCAACCCGAATCGACTTACCTACGGCGAGCTGTGGCGGCTTGCTCGGCACAGGGCGTGGCCGTTCGCGCAGGCCGTGTATCGCAAATGGTTCAATGTTCCGTTTCCGGCGACGTCGGGTTTCGCATTTCCCGAATCGCTGGAGCTAGTCGAATTTCAAAAGCTTCCCGGGCGCGCTCGGGAGGTGCTAGGAGAAATCATCTCTCAAGCTGAAAATCTCGGTTTTCGGCCGCTGTTCTGCTGGCAGCGTTCAACTCTGGGCGAAATCAAGGACTATTCGGCGGTACTGTTAAGTGCCGACGGCACGACGCTCGGCGCGGCCATCTGGGTCACGGCGGGCGGCCGCAATGCGTCGGCCAGCTTTGTCGCAGGCTCGCGTTGCGAGGAAAGACGCCTGATCACGAGCAACAGCACCTACACGATTGACGGGCCGCCGGAGCTCGAAAAGTTACATTTTCCGGGCAAGTCGATCGATGAAATTGTTGCTCTGCATGCTTTGCGGCTCGACCGCCGAGGCATCGAGCGAATTCAGCGCGCAACCGAAACCGACGCCGCCGAGCGCATCCTGGAGAATCAGCAGCGGACTCTCGCCTTTAATCTGGCTCGCGGCGTTTATGAGCCGATGACGCAGGAAGAAATCGACTGGCTAAGCGGCACGATGACACGCGTTGGCGCTGCGGCGGAAAATAATCCTTATCAGGCGCCGCAGTATCTGGACGAAATTCGACCAGCGATCAAGCACAACGAAAAGCCTCAGCCCGCTCCGCCCGCTCCGCCGAATCGACCGCCTCCCAAGGACACTTGGTGGGGGGCGACGGGCGGCGGTTTCGTCGCCGGGATGCTCGGCGGCATGATCTTATTGCAAAATCAAATTCCTTATTCAGTCTACAAGGCGGTCGAACAATGGGAGACTGATTTCGGAATGGTTCTTTCGTTGCCGTTTTTGATGGGCCTTCTGGGCGGCGCGGTGAGCTTTGCAGCGTGGTTGAGACGACGGGGCATTTCCGAACGGAACAAGGCGAAGAAGACGCAGGATGCGGCTGGAAGTTAAAGCCAATGCTGCCGCCGGACGCGCTTGCGAGCAACGGGGATTCGAACGACTGCGGTGCATAGTTTCAGGGAACCGATTGGCATGAATACTTGGTACAAACTCAATCCGAATCGGTTCAGCTGCCGCGAATTGTGGCGGATGTCGGGTCGCGGGCCGTGGCCGTTTGCGCAGGCCGTGTGGCGCAAATGGTTCAATGTTCAGACGCCTCCGACCTCCGGTTTTGCGTTTCCGGATTCTCCGCAATTCGTCGAGCTCGACTCGCTGCCGGACCGTCCGCGAGAGGTGCTTCGGGCCGCGATCGCAGCCGTCGAGCGACATGGGTTTCGTTTTGTGTTTTGTCACAAGGTCCTGTACCTGGGCGACATCGCAGATTGTACGGCGGTGCTAATCAGCGCCGACGGAATGTCGCTTGCCAACGTGGGCTGGCTGAAGATCGGCGCGGGAGAGGGGACTAGCTTGGGACTGGGTTCTCGCACGCAAACGCGACGACTGCTCACGCACAGCGAACCGCGTCGCGCCGATCCGCCGCCCGATTTCGACATCTGGCATCTGCCCGGCAAGTCGATCGACGATTTGATTCTTGCTCATTCCCAACGGCTCGATCGGTTGGGCCGAGAAAACATCTTGCCGGCGACCGAAGCGGACATAGCCGCACGGATCATCGAAAACCAGGGCCTGTATCGAGCCTTCAACCTCGCCCGCGGCGTTTATGAGCCGATGACGCAAGCAGAAGTCGATCGGTTGAGCGACGTGGTGATGGCGGACGTCGTTGCGGAAACCGGCAATCCGTTTCAGGCGCCGCGCGAGGACGTAGGCGCCGCGCCATCCAGCATCATCCCGACGACCCTCCCAGGGACGTGGCAAGGCTCGGTCATCGGCGGTTTCGTCGTCGGCGCGATCTTCATGGAAGTCGTTGGGCTGGCCAGCTACGACCCCCAAGATATGGAAGACATGGGCGAGCTCGGGGGCGCTTGGCTCTATCTATTCTTGATGTTTGTCGCCTGGCCATTCGTCATTGGCGCGTTTTGCGCTGCCGTCGGATTGGCAGTCTGGCTCATTCGCCGCATTTTCTGGCGGCTGATACCCTAGTCCGATTCGCGGCGGCGAAGGCTTGGCAGCGGGGATTGAATCGCTGGCGATTGCGAGCAAGCCGCCGGGGCGATATGGTCGGTTTGCCCGGCGGGCCAGAGCCAGCGCGAGGTCGTTCGACGGCTGGCGCCGCCGCTTTCGAGCGCCGCTTGCCGAACTCACGCAGTTGGCGGCCGAAAACCCGCCTTGGAAAGCGAAAACTCATGATTGATACGCCCCACGAAATCATAAACGTCCGCGACGCAAGAGAAGGCCGAAATCTCGGCCCGCAGGCGAAAACGCCGATCGCGGTGATTTATGGATATGCGTCAACGCGGCCGCCAAATGGGCGCCGATCGGGCATGAAATGCCCTGGTTTGGCCGCCGCCCGATGGCCCCACGCGGCGCGAAACCCTTGTTTTCTCGGAGGATCCTGCGACGCGGCGCCGATTCGCACGCGCGCCGCGCGCGGCGATATAAATAAATCGGCCGAAATATAAATCACCGCGGCTCTCTACAGTTTGGGAGGTTATTCAATCCTCGGTCCTTAGCCGAGGATCGCCCCTCGCCGCGCTTAGCGAACCAAATGAAACTCCGGCAGCATGATCACGCTCCAGAGCACGTCTTCGACGTTCTGTTGGGTCAACGCCGGCCCGACCGCTTCGGCGAGAATGTTCGCTTCGTCCGCCGTCGGCTGGCGGCTGAGGGCGAACTGGTAGAGCCAAGCGATGAACTTCCGCGGCGATTGCCACGGCCGCGCGACCAATCGCCGGGCGCCGCGGGTTAGCATGTCGGCCAGTTGCTGCCCGTTGGATAGGTCGATGGCCTCGAGCGTCGTCAGCTCGTCGGGCCGCACGCTGACGATTTGATCGCGGTTGGGCCGCCCGAGCGAGCGCATCAGAAAATCGCTTTTCACCAGCGAAGCGCGGACCATCAAACCGGCCGCTTGGCCTGCCTGATCGAGCGTCTGCGTCAGCGGCGCCTCCAGGCTGGCCGCCCAAACCTCGGGCCGTTCGACCAAGGCGGCCGGCTGCCAATCGGCCGGCTCGGTCTTGAAGCGGCCGTTGCGCTCGGGCTGCTGCGCGGTCCATTGCCATGCAGCATCGCTGGCGATCGTCTCGATCGCCTCTTCGGCGTCGAACAGCCGGGCCTCGAAGAACAACCCGGCCGGGTTCGGGCCCTGGCCGCCGTTTTTGGCGACGATCAACAGTTCGTTCATGCCGGCTTTCAGGCGATTGGCCAACAGCACGGCGCCGGGCTGCTGCCAATTGTCGCCCGCCGCTGCGCGCTGGCCGTTGACGAATAGTTCGTAACTGTTGTCGCACGAGATCGCCGCCACGGCCTGCTGCGGGACGCTCTTCAAGTTCCACTGCTTGCGGAACACGACCGTTTCGCCGGCCGCCGCTTGCGACGCATCGGCGCGCGACCAGATCCACTTGCCCGTCAGTCCAGCCTGCGCCACATGCGGATTCGGCTTGCCGCGCAGCACGGGCGCGTCGTAACGGGCCGGGGCTTGGCCCGTGAGTTGCCAGACGGCATCGACGAACTGCTCGGCCGTCATGCGTTTGCCGCGCGGGCCGCGGTAGACGTAGCTTTGCTCGTCGGCGCCCTGCGGCGCCGCTTCGACCTGAGATTGATAAGCCTGCGAGGTCGCGATCAGTTCGATCGTCTGCTTCAGATCGTAGCCGCTATCGGCCAAGTAAACGGCCAACTCGTCGAGCAGGTCCGCGCTCCAAGGTTCGCTCTGCATGGCGTCGACCGGATGCACGATGCCACGGCCCATCAATCGCTGCCAAAGGCGATTGACGATCGTCCGCGTAAATCGCCCGTTTTCGGGGTGCGTCATCAGCGCCGCCAACTGCTTGAGCCGCTCGGGCTGCGGCGCCGCGGGATCGACCTGGCCCAATTCTGGAAACAACCAGCCGGCGACGGCTTGTTTGCCGATCGGCTTGTCGCAGCGGTGAATCTCCAGCGGCCGCGTGGCAAACACGGCTGCCAGGCCGTAAGACTCTTCGAGCTTCCAACGGTCGATGAAGCTGTCGTGGCACGAGGCGCATTTCAAGTTGATGCCCAACAACGCCTGCCCCACGCTTTGGGCGAATTGAATCTCGACCGTCTGCCCGGCACTGACATCGCCGCGCCAGCGAATGCCTTCGCCGAACCCGGCGCTTTCGGGCGTCGGCGGGGCAATCAGCTCGCGGGCGAACTGGTCGTAGGGCTTGTTCGTAACCAGAGCTTCATAGAGCCACTTCGAGATTTGCTTGCGGCCCCCGGTAATGAAGCCGGCGCCCGTGTAATCGTTGCGCAGCAGGTCGTTCCAGAACGTCAGCCAGTGCTCGGCGTAATCGACGTCGCGGGCGAGCAACTCTTGCACAAGCCGCGTGCGCTTGTCACTGCCGCTATTATTACTGCCGCGATCGTCGACAAACGCTTGCAGCTCTTCGGGCGTTGGCAGCAGGCCGATCAGGTCGAGATAGGCCCGCCGCGCGAAGGCGCCGTCGTCGACGGCCTCGGGCCGGGGCAATTTGCGTTCGGCAAGATAAGCGTCGATGATCCGATCGACCGGGTTGGTGCGGCCATCGACTGCGGGCGGAAGATCGGGCCGGCGCTGCCGTAGCGGCGGCTCATAGGCGCGCTTGCCGAACGTGAAGCCGTCTTCCCAGGGCAGGCCCGCGTCGATCCAGGCGCGCACGAGTGCCACTTTTTCCGCCGGCATGCGCGGGCCCTCGGGCGGCATTTCGAAATCGTCGTCGTCCGAGACGATCCGCGCCAGCAGTTCGCTCTCGCCGCTTTTGCCCGGCGCCGCCGCAGGCCCCGACTCGCCGCCGGACAACAGCGATTGCCGCGTATTGAACGACAGCCCGCCTTTCTTCTCCTCGCCTGTATGGCATTTGCCGCAATACTGATTCAGCAGCGGCGCCACGTCGTGGGCGAAATCGATTTCCTCCGCCGCCAGCGGCGCGGTAAGGACAAGAAGCGACGAGGCCAAAAACGACCAGCAAGCAACTCGCGACATCGGCGGTAGGGATCCAGAATCGGTTTGGCAATCGCTCCGGCCAGATACGCGAAGCCGGAGTGCGATCTGCCATTCTAGCAGACGGCGCGCGGTCTCGCGCCAACGGACTAACCCCCGGCGAGCAAATGCCGCTGCAACGCCTCCTCATCGACTTCCACGCCGAGGCCGAACCCCTTGGGAACGCTGATTTGGTCCTGCTCGGCGACAAGCGGCCGCTCGAGGATGCTCGTCGTTAGATATTGCGGGCCGTTGAGCGCGGCGGGCACGGCCAAACCTGCGGCGCCAAAGAGCAGGAGTGAAGCGGCCAGCGACAGATCGGGATCGGTCAGTCCGCTGGCGTAAAGCAGCAAACCTTCGCGCTCGAGCGTTTCGACGATCCGCCAGCTTTCGGTCAGCCCGCCGGAGCGTGCAACCTTGACGGCCACGCCGTCCAACAGGCCCAGCTCGATGAACTCCTCCAACTCGACGTGCGAGACGATCCCTTCGTCCATCAGAATCGGCAGCGCCCCTTGCCGCTTCAGCCGGCGATAGCCGCCGAGACGATTGGCGGGCAAGGGTTGCTCGAAAGCGGCGATGCCCAGATCGGCCAGCCGCGGCGCCAGATCGAGCGCCGCCGCCTCATCGAAACCGCCGTTGGCGTCGACCCAGACGTGGCCGTCGGGAGTTTGCCGTTTCAACCGCCGGCAGAATTCAAGGTCTTGCCTGGCGTCGGGCGCCACCTTCAGGTTGAAGTGGCGATAGCCGCGCGCGTGAGCCGCTGCGATCGACTCGTCCAATTCGGCGGCCGAGCGCGGGTTGAGCGTCCAACTGAGCGTAACCCGCTCGGTGCGCAAGCGGCCCAAGCGGTCCGCCGCCGATTGCCGAGCGAGCTTGCCGGCCAGGTCGACGAGCGCCAGCTCGACGCCCGCTTTGCAAATCGGCTGACCGGTGGAAAAGCTGGGGGCGATCTCGCGATTCATCGCGGCCCAGAGCGGCTCGAAGTCGAGCGGATCGCGGCCCAACAGCGCCGGCGCCAGGTAGAGCCGGATCGTCGATTCGACCGTTTCCAGCGTCTCGTAGCTCCAGCGCGGCGACGGCACGCTTTGCCCCCAGCCGACCGTGCCGTCGTCGGCCGTGAGCTTGACCACCACGCTCGGGCGGCCCGAGGGGCGGCCGGCGGGCTGCTCGAAAAACTTGAAGCGGCCTTCCACCGGAAAGTTGACGGCGAAGGTTTCGACTTGCAAGATGGCCGCCATCGGGACTCCCTGCTCACTCCTGGCCGCCGTGTATCGTAGGGCTGGCTTTCCAGCCTGACGTCAGGCTGGAAAGCCTGACCTACGTTTTCCCCCCGCCCGCCGCTAGCAGCGTGGCCAGCGTCTGGGCCAAACTCTCCAGCGCCGCCCGGTCGGGCAGCGTGACCGTCAGCCGCGGCTTGCCGTCGCCGCCGTCTTCGACGCAGGCGCCGAGGCCGGTGCGCAGATTCGCGACCAACGCTTCGGAAGGCGCCGGCGTTTGCTGCTGCGAAACCAGCTCGCCGAGGAACTTGAACGCGGCGCCCAGCAGTTCGCCGCCGGCAGCCGCCACGCGCTCGCGATGCTCTTCGCCCAACGTGCGTTCCGCTGGGGCCGCGGCGGCCCGTTTGACCGATTCGTCGATCGGCGCCTCGGGCTTCGCGCCGAGCAGAATTTCCAGGCGGCCCTTGAGTTCCTCCATGCCACTGTGCAAGTTGACCTGCTCGATTTCCGATTCGACGTCGAGCGCCGCCAGCGCCAGGTCCTTCTTGGCGGCGATCGTGCCCAGCAGTCGCTCCTCGATCGTCTCTTCGGTCACGAGCACGAAGACCTGCACCTCGCGCTTTTGTCCCATGCGGTGCGCCCGGGCGATCCGCTGCTCGAGCACCGCGGGATTCCAGGGCAGATCGACATTGATCACCGTGTTGGCCGCTTGCAGATTCAAGCCCACCGACCCGGCGTTGGTCGTCAAAAACAGTTTGCAGTCGGCGTCGGTCTGAAACTTGTGGACCAGCGCCTGCCGCTGCTTTTGCGGCACGCCGCCGTCGAGCCGCACGAATTCGAGCTTGCGCTTCTTGAGCAGCGCCTCGATCAGGTCGAGCATCGTGGTCCATTCCGAAAACAGCACCACCTTGCGGCCCTGTTCCTCGAACAGCCGCTCGAACAGTTCGTCGAGATAGGCCAGCTTGGTCGAATAGCCGGGCTTTTGCTTGTCGACCAGGTAGGTGCTGTCGGCCGCCATGCGGCACATCAACAGCGCCTTTTGCAGCCGCAGCAGGTCCATCTCGGTGATGAATTTCTTTCGCGTGATCGTGCTGACCACCTGCATGTGCGAGTTGTGCAGCACGAGTTGTTCATCGGTCGGCGCGATGCGGACGATCTCGGTCGTGCGCGGCGGCAGCTCGAGCCGCACGCTCTCGCGCGTGCGGCGCAACAGCACGGGTTTGAGCGTTTCGCGCAGCTCGCCCAGGTTCTTGTAGCCCAGCACCTTGCCCTTTTCGTCGACCATGCGGTGCTTGTTGAAGAAGCGAAAGCCGGGCCCCAGCCGCCGGTCGTCGATGAATTGCACGACCGAGTAGAGTTCGTCGAGCCGGTTTTCGAGCGGCGTGCCCGAGAGCACCAGCGCGAAGCGAGACTTCAGGCTTTTGATGACATTGCTGGTCTTGGCCGCCCAGTTCTTGATCCGCTGGCCTTCGTCGAGAATGATCAAATCCCACTTCACGCACTCGACGGCCAGAATATCGCGCAGCACCTGCTCGTAGTTGCAAACCGTGAAGAAGCAGTCGTTGCCGTACTGCCCGTGACGTTCGCGCGCGGCGCCGCCGATGAGCTGCACGTCGCGGTCGCAGAAGCGGTGAATCTCATTTCGCCATTGCGATTTGAGCGAGGCCGGGCAGACGACCAGCACCTTGCTGATTTCGGCCTCGCGAGCCAGCAGTTCGGCGACGCCCACGCCTTGGATCGTTTTGCCCAGGCCCATGTCGTCGGCCAGAATCGCCCGGCCGGCGCCCGCGGCGAAGGCCACGCCGTCCATCTGATACGGCAGCAGCGGCGTCTTGAGCAGCGCCGTGCGCAGCGGATGATCGTTCGGATCGCTGCGGATTTCGGCCATTTTTTCGCGCATCCGCCGCTCGAACAGTCGCTGCTCGATGAACTCCTCGGCGTCGGGATAGACCGAGACCTCGCGGCCGAGCTTTTGCAGCTTCCCCAATCGCTGCGTCAGGTCGTGCAGGTCTTCGATCGGCCGGTCCTTGATCGGGGCGATGATCTTGGCCGCCTCATCGTCGAGGCGGTCGGGCACGAGCAGCCGCAACGTTACATCGTGGTCGTAACGCAGGTGCAGCCCTAGCCGCTGGCGGCGATAGGGCCGCTTCAACTGGGCGGCCGTGAACTTGCGTTTCGCCTTGCCCAGCACGTGCAGGATGTGCTTGCACGTGCCGAGCGTGTTGGTGCGGAAGTCGGGGCAGGAGCAATACGACTCGCCCGGCTGCACGCCGCGCAAGGCCACGCGGTAGCTCTTGCCGCTGACGCGGTTAGTGACCACGTAGTCGGTCCAAGGCTGTGCGGGGTCTTTCGACGCGACCGTCATTTTCTCGGCCTTGGCCCGCTCGGCCCGTTCGGCCAGAGCTTTTTCGACCAAGGCCTCTTCGTCGAGGCTTTCGATCGGCACGCGCTCTTGCGGCGCCGCGGCCAGACCGAGAGCCAGCTTGTCTTCCAGAATCAGAGAGAACGCCGCTCCCGCGTGCTCGCAGGCTTCGGAACAAGCCGTGCAGTTGTAGTGCAGCCGCTGCAGGGCTTCGGCCATCAGCGTGATCGTGACCACCAGCGGCTGGCCTTCGACCGTCTCGCCGGGAAACCGCAGGCGGAACAGATCGTCGCCCAGGTAAACGTCGCGCTCGATCTTGAAATCCCAAAGGTTGGCGCTGCGCTGGATCAGCTTCTTGCCGTCGGGGCCGAGCAGCTTGCTGGCTTCGAGAAACGTGAGTCGCGAGAGTCGATCCTTGAGCGACAGCCGTCCGCTGGGGCGCGTCTTCGCCAACTGCGTCGTCATGACAAAAGCCTCCTGAGCGCTGCGATGGGAATTCCTACGCTCGGCGTCGCCTGAAAACAGCCGAGCGAAGCTGAGTTTAACCGATAAGGCGGGAGAGGAAACAGGGAAGCTCTGAATTTGGCGAACTCCCTAAAGGTCGCTTGGCGATATGGCGTCTGACCGGTAGGGTAGGCGGGAACTCATTCTTCGGTGTTTACGGGTTCCTCTTCTCTGTTCCGGTTTTTCGGAGTTTGGGAGCATTTGAATGCTTGCTCTCCGACGGCTCGCCCGAGGGAGACGTTTTTCCGCGAGATCAGAGAAGAGGAACCCGTAATGGCCTCGCGGCGAGTCGTGTTGCCCGCCCGTCCAAAATGCACGCCGTGCTTCCAGCACTCGCCTGACGTACGAATAGCGCCTTGACGAATTAGCGCCCTGAATTGGGTCGCCTCCCAAATTCGACTCGAATCATCCGCAATCGCTTGGCTATTGGGTTTCCGAGCCGCCGAGTATTGGGATGTTATTCTATTCTCGATGCTTAGTTTTAGGTTCGCGAGCCATTTCACCCCTGCTGCCGGCGCAGTCTGCTCGTGAAACCAGTCAAGAATGCTTGTGATGTCCTGCTCTGCCTTGAGCGTCAACCGAACCTGATACTTCACGTCGGCTTTCCGTCAGGAATTCCATACTTTTTCGCCAAAGCCTTAAGCGCAGCTCGGGCGGGCTTGGTACGGCCAGCGGCGACGTCGGCGAGCCCGGCTCGGATTGCCGCGACCGCTTCTTCACGATCGGCTTTGCAGGCGGCTTCAACCAAACGTTGATAGGCTGCGGCGTCTTGGACGACCACTTCAGCCTTCCCATTGACAGTCAACACCACCGGCTCGCCGGTTTTGTGCAGCCGGGTCAGGAAATCGGCAGTCTGCCGCTTGAAATTCGTTAGGGAGTCGATTCCTTTGGCAAGATTCAGCACGTCAAACTCCTCGCGCACTTAACACTCAATTCAATGCTAATTAGATGCTATCGCGCACGGTCCTTCCATGCCAGTGCAATTCTGGCGATTGCCGATCAATCATCCCCGCCCAAGATCGCCGGCTTGATCGTCCAGGCCTGTCGTTTGGCCAACTCCATCATGCCCGGCGCGCGAAAGCCGGGCGGAAAGATGACCCAGCCCCAGAGATTCGGCCCGTCGTCGGCCACATAGCCGGCGGCCGCAAGCCGGGCGGGCGCCAGTTCGATCGAGTCTGCAAGCGGCTTGCCATCGAGCAATCGACTCGCTTCGCGGGCCAAGGCCGGCAGATACGATTCGGGCGGCACGCCGAGGCTGCCGAGCCAAACGGTCGGCGGCAACCGGCCGTGGCGGGCGAGAAACGCGGAAACGTCGGCGGCCGTGCGGGCGAACTGGCTGGCATCGGTCGTTACGGGTGCGGCGAGTTGCGGCGTCGGCTCGGCGGGCCCTAAGGGCGTTTGTTCGAGCACGAGTTTTGCCGGCTTTTCGCCGGCCGCCGCCCGAGCGACGTATTCGTTCAACAGCCAAAAAACTTCGCTGGCGGCGAGCGCGTAATCGCCGTGTCGCTGAAAGTTCGCGTCGGCGGCGACCGCGGCGGCGATCGCTTTCAATTCGCTCGGCCCGAATTCGCGGTCTTGGGCCCGATCGCGGTAGAGCTTCGCCGCTTGCGTTGCGGTGATGAACTCGACTTCGGCGAAGCCGCGGATGAAGCGGATGTAACGCTCGAAGTTGTCGTAGGCCAAGCGGCTCTCCGCGGGCGTCTTGGCCGGCGGCGGCTTCCAGGCCGAACGCGGCGGATTCGCGCCGCGGCCGAAATTGACGCCGTCCCAAAATTGTTTGTGAACGAACTCGCAAGGATGATAATAGATGCTGACCAGCCCGCCCCCATCGGCGAGCAGCGCCTGCCGGGCCGATTGAAAGCGATCCTGGGCGGCGAACAATTCGTTCTCGCCGCCCAGGCCGGTGCGCAGCGTGTGTGCCAACTTGTACAGAGTGAGTACGCCGCAGTAGTAGTGCGGCTTGTCGTCGAGTCGCACGTGAGTGCCAGCATCGAGATAGACTGGCAAGCCCCAACGCCGGATGGCGCCGAACGATTGCGGCGCCCAAGAACTGCCCGGCTGACCGTAGCAACTTGGCTTCTGGTCGAAGATGCGCTGCACGTCGCGCAAGCCGGGCCCTTCGCGGCGCTCGAACTCGGCCACGCCGTCGTCCCAACCGAGCGTGGAAAGATACATCGCGGGGCTGGGCTGTACGCTATGGTAGTTCGAGTGATAGCCGATCTCATGTTTCTTGAGCGCGGCGATCACGTCGAACCGCTCGCGCCGCTCGAGCGTGCGCGCCTTTTCGCCGACGACTTTGAACGTCGCTCGGATTTTTTCGCCCGTGAGAAAATCGGCGATGCGCAGCGCCGCGTCGTCGCTGGCCGGAAGCAAGTAATCTTCCGTATCGAACCAGAGCACGACGTAGATTTTCGCCTGGCCGCGGTCAGCCGCGCTGCAAGGGGTTGCAGCGAGCAGCAACAGGCAAAACATCGCGAGCAGGAAGCCGCAGGCTCTTTTTCTCCCTCTCCCTTTGGGAGAGGGCCGGGGTGAGGGCGACCGCATGACCAACCTCCGGGCGAGGCGTTATCGAAATAGAAGGCGAGGTTTTATCGAACTAAAAATCGCGGCGGCGGTCGCCGCTATTTCTTCTCCGTGGCGTACTGCTCGAACGCCCGCGCGATGCCCGCCGCCTTTTCGTCGCCTGAATGGAACACGAAGCGGTAGCGCAAAGCGATCGACTCGCCGACTTGCACGGTGTAGCTGCCGTTGAGCTTGTCGTTGCCTTCGAAGTCTTTCAGCCCGAACGGATTCGCGGCGAACAGCCCATAGTCGCGCACGTGCCAGCGCGTCGGGTAGCGGAAGCTCGAGGGGTGGTTCAGAATGGCGATGCCGACGTGCTGCTTGTCGACCTCGCCGTGATAGTCGACCCAACTGGCGGGCTTGCCCCAGGCGGCCGTATCGGTCAGGCCTTCGCTGGTGACGATCCGGCCCCCTTTCTTGCTGTTGACGTCCATCACCGTCGGAATGCGGATGCCCATCGCGCCTTCTTTGGTGTCGCCGAAGGTGAGCGGGCCTTCGCTGGCCTTAAGCGTGATGTCGAAGTCGATCGTCCGCCCGTGCTCGCCGATGCCGAACGTGAGACGACGCTCGTCCTCGCAGACTTTCTTGCCCTTGGCGTCAACCCAGTCGTTGCGCGTGGCGATGATCGCCGAATCGGGGCCGCCTTCGAGGGCGAGATACTCGCGGTGGACGATCGAGCCGTGCCCCTCTTGTTCGCTCCAGAAATCGACGCCGTTGACGTCGCCGTGCGTGAACCACAGCGAGCGTTGGTGTGGATGATCGTGCTTTTCGCCTTCGACATCCTTCATCGGATAGGCTCGGGTCATGGCCACGCCGCCGGGTCCGAGGATCGGCCAGAGGATCGGTTTGGGGCCGGTTTCGGTCAGGTAGTCGGTGAACGGCAGGCCGTCGATTTTGACGAGCACGCCGCCTTTGTGTTGCTGGACCGTGAATTCGGCGGCGGCCGACGGGCGAATTCCAACCATTGCCAGGCAAGCGAACACAGCCCAGGGCAGAAGCAGTGAAAAACAGCGAAGCATCAGCGGGCCTCCGGCGAGAGAAGGTGCGTGTGGGGCGTGCGAGGTTCAAGGATCATGGTCAAGAACAACCGCATATCGTAATCGCGCCGGCGCCGGCCCGCCACCAGTGCTTTGTCAGAACTACGATCTGACGAATGCTAGCGGCCAGGGTGGCTGGCGGCAGAGCCTAGTGCATTGTCAGGTCTAGGAATAATTTCAAGCAGCGGGGGTGGCTGGCGGCAGAGCGAAGCGATGCCCCAGCGTACTGGGGCTTCGCCCAGGCTCAGACCCAGCCACCCATCACTTGAACATACATCAATCAGCGGCTGACGGAGCACTAGCCTTCTCCCCGCCGGGCCGAGCGACTGCTTGACGCGGCCGTTTGGGCTTGCCAGACTTGCGGATGGGCTCCTCCGACCACGCCTGTTTCCCGCCCCTTGTATTCCCCTTTCAAGCGAGTTTGCCGACCATGGGCCGACGATTTCGAGAACTGCTGGCCAACAATGAACTGTGCCGTATCTTTGCCGCCGGGCGGCTGCTCAGCCCGGTGACGATCGATCTTTACGCCTTGGCCGGCGGATTTCACGGCTTTTGGATGGACCAGGAACACGTGGGCATCGGCTATCAGGAAATCCAGGCGGCCGCTGTGGCCGCACGGGCCAATGGTTTCGATCAGTTCGTGCGGATGGCGCCGACCAATTACGCCCAGGCGACGCAGAACCTGGAAGCGGGCGCCGCCGGATTGATGGCGGCCCAGATTCGCTCGGCGGCCCACGCCGAAGAGTTCGTCGCTTGGACCAAGTTCGCCCCTCGCGGCTGGCGCGGCATGAACACCTCGGGCCGCGACGCCGATTACACCCATCGCACGCAGGCCGAATTCGCCGAGCGGGCGAACCGCGAGCACCTGATTCTGATCCAGATCGAAACGGCCAGCGCCGTCGGAGAGGTCGATGCCATCGCGGCCATCGACGGCGTCGATTTGCTGTTCGTCGGCCCGGCCGATCTTTCGCAGTCACTCGGCGTGCTCGGGCAACTCAGTCATGCCCGGGTCTGGGAGGCGATCGACGCCGTAGCCGCCGCGTGCAAGCGGCACGGCAAGCACTGGGGCGTCGTGCCCGCCGACCCAGCCTTCGCCGAGAAGGCCTACGACAAAGGCTGCCGGCTGCTCTCGTTGAATACCGACATTCTGGCCATGCGCCGAGGGATTGAGGCGGCGAAGACGGCGTTTGCGAAGCTGTTTTAATAAGCTCGTGTCGGTCCGCGCTGCGGGACATTTTGGCGCCCTAGCGGCTAAAATGGCAGGATGGACGAGCCAAAACCTCAGTTCAGCCTGCGAGCGATTTTCGGCTTAATCGCCGTTGTTGCCAATGCGATGCTCTTCGTCACGACGCCGAGGGCCGCCGAGTGCGCAATCGCTGGCATCTGCTTCGCGGTCCCTGGGGCGATCTTCGCCAGACTCACCGGTCGCGACGGCATCGATGCTGCGTTCGGAGCAATCTATGGTTTCCTGGCCGGCGCTGCTTTCTGGCTTGCTTTGCCCCAGATCGACTAGACCGAAAAACCTGCGTCACCGTCTTAAGAAATTACGCTGCCCTGTTGCCCCGCCCCACCCGACGACTATGATGCCGGAATGAACCGAAGGTTTCAGTTCAGCTTGGCGACGATCCTCTGGTTGATGCTACTGGTCCCTGCGTTCTTTTTCATTTGCGGCGCACCGCCGCCGCACATGGACCTCGGCAAGTTCTCGCTCTTCGCAGTGCTTTCGTTTTTCCTAAAGCGAATAATCGAGAGATCGGGTAAGCGACAACCGCGCAGTTCCACTCCGCCCATCCACCCGCTGGATAAATAGCCATGCGCCGGCCTAAGTCCAGCATCCGAAACCCGCTCTGGTTGACGCTGGTCGTGGCGACGTTCTTAGGCGGCTAGTATGGCGGGATGGACGAGAACCCGTACAAATCGCCGGCTTCCGAACGCGGCAAGCAATCTCCAGCTGGCGGCCGCAGGGGCTTGGTTGAGACGCTCTGCATTGCCACGGTGTGGGCCTTCAATGCCGCGATTGTCGGGCTCATCATTCTGGTGGCAGGCTTGGGTTTGACGGTCCTCTTGTCAAATGTCGCAGCCCGGTAACCGCCTGTAAGGCACGGAGCGCACCTCGCGGGGCTGGAATTTCCGCCCGCCGTCTGCTAATTTTGCAGGCTTACCAGTTCGGTTCTGTCGAAGGTCGTGCAAAGATGAAGCAGGCAATTGCGGGCGTGGCCCCGCCGGCGTTGGGGGAAGTGACGATCATGACCGTCTGGCCTTCGTTGGCCGCGATGTCGGGCGGGCGATTTTGGGGCCGCTTGTACGCCAATAACTCGGGCGTCAACATCCTTGGCGTGCCCGTGACGGTTGGCCGTATCATCGCTTTGCTTTCCATTCCCTTCATCCTGCCGATTTATTTCTACACGCTGTTGCCCTGCTTCATCTTTCTGCCGAAGCTGGGACCGATCCCGCGGATTTACGTGCCCAACAAGGCCTGCCGCCGCTATCGGCTGACCAATCGCCGCGTGGTCGTCGAGCACGCGACTTCGGGCGAGGTGCAAAGCCAAGCGTCGCTCGACGATTTCGACGCGATCGACGTCGAAGTGTTGCCCGGCCAAGAGTGGTATCCGGCCGGCGATTTGATCTTCCGCCACGGCAAGGTCGAGACGCTTCGCCTGGCCGGCGTGCCGCGTCCCGAGACGTTCCGCCGGACTTGCCTGAAGGCGCAGCGATCGCATGTCGCGGTCAAGCGGGTCACCGAGCTTCAGCCGGCCTAAGCGGCGCAACTCGCGTCCATGGATCGTGGGGCGGCCTTCCTCACCCGTCGGCGGTTGACGGCCTGGAAGGCCGCCCCACAGTCCGCCAAGATCTCGTGGCGCCCGCGGGCAGAATGTCAAAACCCGGTGCGCGGATAGAACGGAATCGGCTCTTGGCGCCAGTCTCGCGTTGGTGGCTTTTGGGTTTCGTGGCGATCGACCGCCGGGAAACGTTCGAGCCGACGCCCCGACTCCTGCTTCGGCGCCAGAGAAGCTGCGGACGAAGCAGGCGGCTCGGCCGGCTTTGCCTGCAGCGATTTCGGCCGCCAGCCGCCGAGGTTGGGCGCCGGGGCGAATAAGGACCGGCCGGGACTCGTCATTCCGGGCGCCTGGCTGGGTTTCAAGCTGGGGATATAGGCCGGCAAGGTTTTCGGCTCGCTGGACGCGCCGGGTTGCCTTGGGACGCTTGGCGGACGCTCGACTTTCGTCGCGCCGACCGGCGGCCGCCCGAGTGGTACGAGAATCAGCCCTTGTTGCATCTCTTCCGGCGAAAGAGCGCGCGATCCGCTCGTCGGCGGCTGGGCCGTTTGAGGCGTTTCAGACCGCCCGACCGATTGCAAAGCGATGGGAATCGCCGGGGCGTTCAACCGCCGCGGCTCTTGCGAATCGACAGCCCGCGTCGTTTGCTCCGCCAAAGAATCGCCATCCGCGACATGGCTCTCCTCGCCCGGGCGTTCGCTCGGCTCGTCAATGGCCGCCAAGAGCGCCCGCTTATAACTCGACCAGTTGCGGTCGACGGTCGAGCGAGCGGGGACGCGAAATACGAGCGTGGCGATCCCGCGATCGAAACCGGCCAACGCGGCGAACGCTCCGGCCGCGTCGGCGGCGACCAACGGCAAGGGCTTCATTTGCGCCATCTCGGCGAGGCGTATTGCAATCGGTTCGGCGGGCCCGGCATAGTTCAACACGCCCGGCCGGCGCGAACTGCCGAGCACGATCACCCGCGAGGGTTTGAGATCGTCCAGCAAATCGGCCAAGGCCCGCGTCTCGGGCTCGCTTTCCGGCTCGCGGCCGCTGAGCCAACGATCGCCCGCCGGGGATTTGCGCCAATGTCGGGTGCGGAAGTTTTGGTCGAGCAGCACGCCGCGAGCGTTGCCGGCCGTGCGATGAAAGCGGCCGTCGGGGTTCGGGTCGCGGACGATGGTGACGGTCGTTTCGCTCAGCCGCCGGGGAAATTGTTCCAGATGGCTCGCCAGGCGTTCGGCAAGCTGCACCCCTTCGAACTCGTCGCCGGCCAAGGGGGCGACCACCAGCACGTGCTCGTCGCCTTCGCCGAAGCGGCAATATTCGATCACGCGGTCCTCGACGCTGCGCGTCAAGGTTCGCCAGGCAATATGGCTCGCCGACTGCGACGGGCCTTCCGCGGCGGAAACAGGCGCCAGCCCGGCCAAAATGCCCCATAAGCCTGCGCATGCCGCGACGATCTTCGCTCTTCCGTGCATCGCCTCCTCCCCGTTTCGCTCGCCGCGAAAAGCCCCCAAAGCATACCTCACAACGGAGATTGGTCAAGTCGCGGAAACGCGGGGTAGTGACATCATTTGAACTGCTGTCAAGAAAAAATCATCGCTTTGTCTGCCACCAGCTTTAGCTGGTGGTAGCGAAACAACATCAACCTTTCTTTTCAGCCGGCTTTAGCCGGCTTCCCGAGGGCTGAAAAAGCCGGCTAAAGCCGGCTCCCAAAGAGAGAGAATGGTTGCCGGTCCCCACCAGCTAAAGCTGGTGGCAAACACGGATGGGGCCAAGCTCATCATTCCAATTCGCCCTTTTTCCTTGACATGCTCGCAAATGGTATCACTACCAAACGCGGACGTCATCCCCGCCGCTTGCTCGTTGCTCTCCACTCTTGCCATACTAAGCGGGGAAAAATCCACGCGTCGCGAGCGTAGCGGCGGCCGAGACGCCGCGGTTCGCCCAGCGCCCGGTAAAGCCATTCGAGGCCGCAGCGGCGCATCCAGCGCGGCGCCCGCTTGCGCTCGCCGGCCAGAAAGTCAATTGTCGCCCCGATGCACAGCGCGACGCGCGCGGCGATCGACTCGCGGTGCTCGTAGACCCACAGCTCTTGTTTGGGGGCGCCAAGACCGACCAACAGCAAGTCGGGATGGGCGGCCGCAATGCCGGCCAGCAGTGCGGCGTTTTGCTCCGAGTCGCGTTCGAAACCCACGGGCGGGCTGGCCGTGCCGACCACTTCGATCTGGGGCCAGCGTTCGGCAATGTTATTGGCGGCGCGATCTGCCACGCCCGGCATGCCGCCGAGCAGGTAGACTTTGAGCGGTCCGCGACTTCGGGCGGCGTCGAACAACCGAGGCACGAGATCGCTGCCGGCCACTCGCTCGGGCAACGGCCGGCCCAACAAACGGGATGCCAGCACCACCGGGGCGCCATCGGCCAGCACCAGGCTGGCCTCGGCGTAGGCTTGCCGCAAACCAGCGTACTCTTGCAGCAGCACCGCGTGGTCGACGTTCGGCGTGACGACATAGCGGCAGACGCCGTCGTTCAGGGCGATCCAATCGAGCAATTGCGCCACGGCGTCCGGCATCCGCACTGCGTCGATTTCTACGCCGAACATCCGAATCCGCGGATGCGCGGGAGGAGTTGAGGCTAGCCCCGCGGTTTCCAGCGGGCCGCTGAGTACAGTCGGCATGCTTGCCTCACTCGTCGAGGTTCAACACGCGCCGGTACACGTCGGCGACGCCGGCCGCCATGCTGCGGTCGGAGAAACGCTGGGCTTGCCTCGCGTGGGCGCTGGCGCGCAGGGCCTGCCAATCGGTTTCGCCGTCGATGACGCTGGCAATCGCGCGGGCCAGGTCATCGGCGTCGCCCGGCGCGGCAAGCAGGCCGTCGAGCCCGTCGCGAACCGCTTCGGGAACTCCCTCGACGCGAGTTCCGATCACCGGCGTGCCGGCGGCCATGGCTTCGAGAATGACCATCGGCAGCCCTTCGCCGAACAAGCTGGGCAGCACGAACAGATCCATCTGCTCCAACTCAGCGTTGACGTTGCTCGAAAAGCCGCGCCAGTCGACTGCCGGCCCCAATCCGAGCTGATCGACAAAGCGATGGATTTTAAGCTCGTAATCGGGCGTTTCGAACGAGCCGACGGCGCGCAGCCGTACGGAGCGGCCGACCGAGCGCAGGCGAGCGAGCGCCTTGAGCAAAATCTCCAGCCCTTTGCGCGGCCGAAACAGCGCCACGCAACCGAGCGTCCACGAGTCAGCCGGCGTCGAGCGCGGCGCCAGCGGGCCGCGCGTCGGCACGCCGTTGTAAACGACGTAGGTCCGCTTGGGATCGATGCCCATCCGCCGCGCATAGTCTCGCAAACTTTCCGAGACCGCAATCACGGCCGCGACCTGCGCCAGGCTGAGTCGCTCGGCGGCCGCGTTGAACCAGTTGCGAAGGCGGTGGGTCGAATCGACCGTCGTCGGACTGTGCAAGTGGTGAACGATCGGAACGCCGGCCATCGCGGCGGCCATGCGGCCGATGAACGCCGCCCGCGGCGTGTGCGTATGCACCAATCGATAATCGTAATCGCGAATCAGCCGGGCCAGCTTGCGGGCGGGCGAGAGATCCCAGCGATTGGCCATGCGGAATTCATACAGCGGCGTTTGCTGCGATTTCCGCAAGGCCGCGAAGCGGTCGGGCTTCACGCAGGCGAAGCCGACCTCGAAGCCCTCGGCCGGCAGCCCCAGCGCCAACAGATCCTGCACGCGCTCGGCGCCGGCATAGTGCTCTCCATTGACGACGTGCATCACCCGCATCAATGCGGCCGGACGAGCCGTGCGTGCTTGCTCTGCCGATAGTTCGGCCGGGCCGATCGGATTGAGGAGAGTCGCCGACGCCATGCTCAAGTGTAGGTCAGGCTTTCCAGCCTGACGGGGCCGAAGTAGGACGGACCTCTGGTCCGTCACTCGTCCAGCAACGGACTGGAAGTCCGTCCTACGCTTGGGCTGGAAAGCCTGAGCGTACGTAGGGTCGTCAATAGGCGCCGCGACGGCTCAGCACGCTCATGGGAGTCTGAACGAGCAGCTTCAGGTCGGTCCAGAATCCCTGGTGGGCGACATACCACAGGTCCATCTCGACCCACTGGTCGAAGCCGATTTCGCAACGGCCGCTGACTTGCCACAGGCAGGTCAGCCCCGGCTTGACCGCCAGCCGGCGGCGCTGATGAGCGTTGTAACGTGCCACTTCGGCGGGCACTGGCGGGCGAGGACCGACCAACGACATCTGGCCCAGCAGCACGTTGATCAATTGCGGCATTTCGTCGATGCTCGTCGCCCGCAGAAAGCGGCCCGCCCGCGTAATCCGCGGATCGCGACGATTCTTGAAAACCGGCCCGTTCTGTTCGTTCTCGACCAGGTGCTGCAGTTTCGGAGCGTCGAGCACCATGGTGCGAAACTTGAACATCCGGAACCGCCGACCACAAAGCCCCACGCGGTCCTGGGCGAAGATCGGCTTGCCCTTGGTCGTGAACAACAGCGTCGCGAGGGCCCCGAGCATCAAGGGTGAGAACGCCACGAGCAGCGCCGTCGAACCGACGATGTCGAAGGCTCGCTTGAGCCATTGATAGCTGGCGCTGAGATTTCCTTCGGCGGCGACCCGCGGCCACGAATGATCGGGCCGGCGTTCGGCCGGCGGCAACGGAATTGCGTGCTGCGGCAAGTGCAGCGCGACCGTCGCGGCCTTGGCGCCTTCGGGCGAGACGCCCCGGCGGCTGACGAACGAGACGACGTGCAGTTCGGACTGGCCGGGCTCTGTCGAAGGAGTTTGCAAGGCGGGCGCTTCAACGGACGACATCAAGGTCTACCTCGTGTTGATTTGCTTTCGTGGCGCCTGGCTCATCTCCCGGCGCTGCACTCGTGCCAGAAATGAAAAGCAAAGTGCGCGCCCGCGAATTGGCGAGGCCCGCTGTGCGAGTGCTAACTCGCGTTGGTGCAAGAACTTTTTGCGAGAAAAGCGAGGCTGCGGACGGGCGCCAGCGCAGAAAAGGCGTCGCCAATCATCAACGTCGCGTTGCGAATCGGCGACGACGAGCCCGTAGTGCCTCTTCAAGTCTGAGTTGATAGGTGAGGGTGGCTGGCGGCAGAGCGAAGCGATGCCCCAGCGAACTGGGGCTTCGCCTAGGCTCAGCCGCCAGCCACCCGACTGTCAAAATGGCTTTGAAGAGGCAGCAGGGTGTGGAGCGGCCACAGGCGGTAGCGCTTCGATCCGCGGCTCTTTGCGCTGTGCAAGCAGCGCGTGGGGCCGCGCCCCACGCTCCAGCTCAATGGCTCAGCACGGGGACGCCCGGCGCGATAGCGTCTTCCGCACGGGGACGTCCTGAGCTGCGAACCATCGTGTTAGACGCGGCGCCTTTAGTCTGCCGGCTCAGGCCGCTGGTCAAACCGGCCAGATAGAACAGCGCCATGTTGACCATCGGAATAATCGATAGATCGTGAAACATGGCATTGGCGAAGTAGCTGCCCATCAGGGCCAGAAACAACAGCGCCTGTTGTCGCGCCCAGAGGGGCGCCGAGGGCGAACGCCACAGTCGCCAGGCATCGAGCAGCCAGGCCGAAAGCAGAGCGATGAACAAGCCCATGCCGACCAGCCCGATTTCGGCCAGTTGGGACAGAAAGACGTTGTGTTGCAAATAAGGCCGGGCCTTTTCCAGCGGCAGCTCGGTCGTGCGATCGTCGAGATAAGCGGGGAATTCATCGCGATAGTGGCCGTAGCCGCAGCCCAACAGCGGCCGATCGAGAAACATCTTCCACGCGACCATCGCCAGAATCGGGCGCAAGTTGACCGATTCGGCCGCTTCCTGCGCGCTGAGTCCTTCGTCGCGCTTAAAAGCCATGAAGCGTTCCCACTGCGTGGCGCCGACGATCGTCGCCGTCAGACAACTGGCGACCAACAGCGGCATCCGCCAAGTTCGCGGGACCGACAAACCGGCGACGATCATGAGCCCCAGCGCGGCGCCGATCCAGGCGCACCGGGTCAACGTGCTGTAGACGCCCAGCCCATAGACGAGCGACAACGCCAGCAGCAGCGCTTTTCCGGCGCGGCCCCAGCGGGGCCAGAACATCAACAGGCTCGACCAGCAGATGCTCAGAAAGAAACCGCACCCGGCCGGATTCAACAGCGGTCCGCGGCCGCGGCCGAAGAAATTGAGATATTCGCGAGAGGCGATATAACGCGGATAAACCAGCCACCAAAGCTGCCGCGCTTCGGCGATGGCGGTGACGGCCAGATACAGTCCGAAGATCGCCAGGCAGGCGAACATCGCCCGCGAGGATCGTTCATCGAGCGGCGTTTGCCGCGCGATCCAATACATGCCCGCCGGCATGATGTAGAAAAACAACAGCCAGGCGACCGGCTGGCGCCCGCGGACGTGCCAGGCGTGCGTGAACGTGGAGATGAACACCACGCCCAAAAACGCCGCCAACAGCCAATCGCTCTTGGTCATCGGCCGCTTTTCGATCCAACCGCGGGCTCTGCTGACGGCGTAAACTCCCGCCAGCAACACCCACAATAGCCGATCGGCGGTGATCGGCACGGGGCCGGCCGGCAAGCTGAAGAAGGGGGAGCCGAAGCACGTGCCGGCCAGCAGCACCATCAGCCCGCCGGCCAGCAAGCCTCCGCGGAGCAACAGGATGGCGCCCCACACCAATCCTGCCAAACCCGCGATGACAATCAGGAAGGACATGCCGGTTACAACGCTACCTTGTCGCAGTAGATGCGGCATCCTTGCCGCTTTTACGCATGCGGCAGGATGCCGCATCTACGTTGTCACGACGGCTCTTTTCGAACGCCTGACGGAAAGATAGCCCACTGCCGGCGCCATTGCTCGGCGTCAACAACTCGGAAAGGCGGTGTGACTCCGCCTCGTTCTCGGCCGGCACGTTGGATTTCGCGTGCGGCAACGAAGGAACCGTGAGGAACAGCACGCCCACGCCAGTCGACATGCCGCAGCACATGCCCGCCAGGGCGATCATCGAGCGACTCGGACCCATCGGCCAGACGCCCGTAAACGGACCGTCGATGCGAGAGACCAGGCTCGAACTGCTCGCACCCGCCTTGCTGCTGCGAGCTTCGGCGTGCTCGCGGCGAGCGGCTTCGACCAGCGTCGTGTGGTGCTTGACTTCGGCCACGAGCGTCGAGTATTCCGCACGCACGCCGGCCAGCTTCTCCAGGCGTTGCCGCGTGGCGGCCAGTTGCTCGCCGAGCGAAGCAACGCGGTCGTTGGCCAGCGCCAAGTCGGCCTTCACGCCGCGAATGGCAATCGCCAGTTCTTCGTGCAAATGGCTGCCGATCTGCTGTTCGGCTTCACGAGCTGCTTGCAGCTTGGGGTGCTGCTCGTTCATCGAACCGGCCAATTCGGCGGTGCGAAGTTGGGCGTCGACGAGCCCCTCTTTGAGCCGCTTCAGCGAGGGTTGCGATTCGAGCAGGCGGCCGGGGGTGGCCAGCAGCCGGCCTTGATCGACGCGGGAGTCGCTCAGCAGGCCGAGCAGGCTCTCGTCATTTCGCAGGTCGAGTTGGGCCTTTCGCAACTCCGTCTCCAGTTCGAGCGAATTGCGCCGCAGGTCGCTGTCGGCGGAAGTCGATTCGTTCAGGTTGCGCAGCTCGGCCAGATCCCCGCCAACCTCCTGCTCCATCTTGGCCA
>Ga0307372_10002520_pt1 | contig 30211 bp, 25 predicted proteins | sample OX1MG_FD_202533 | JGI IMG/M metagenome (GOLD analysis project Ga0307372, IMG submission 202533) | Soil microbial communities from Risofladan, Vaasa, Finland - OX-1 | ecosystem: Environmental > Terrestrial > Soil > Coastal area > Acid sulfate soil | place: Finland: Risofladan, Vaasa | collected... | reverse complement strand
GCGTCGGTTCCGCCGGGATGTCGCCACCATGTTCTCGCTCGGCATCGCTGAGCCGATCGGACACCCTTCCGCGCACCACGCGCCGACGCCAGAACCGCAGCCACCAGCCGATCAGCGAGCGGCTCAGGAGCGAGAACGTCAGGAGCGAGAGCGTCAGGGACGAGAGCCGCCCGCAGATCCACCGAGTGCGGGCCCACGGCCCGCAGACCCACTGGTCGTGAACCGCACGATGGTGGCCGGCTGCTCCAGTACTGCCGCCCCCGCGATGACCACGCTCCTGTCACCCGCACCGAGGCGGTCCAGGATCGCGGCCGCCTCGTCCAGTTCCTGACTCGCCTTCGCGCCCTTGATGGCCAGCACCAAGCCACCAGGGCGGGCCAGGCCAGCGGCAAGCACCGCCAGCTTGTCGAGGCTGGCCACAGCACGGGATGTCACGACGTCCGCCTGGATCTGGCCGGCGAACTCCTCGGCCCGGCCTCGTATGATCCGGACATTGCGCAGGCGAAGCTCCCTGGCGCACTCCGCGAGGAACGTCGTCCGGCGGCTCATCGGCTCGACCAGTAGCACGTCCGCGCCAGGCAGTAGTATCGCCAGCACGATCCCCGGCAATCCGGCCCCGGACCCCAGGTCCGCGAGCTTGCAGTCCGCCGGGACAAGCTCGGCGACTGCCGCGCTGTTCAGCAGATGACGATCCCACAGCCGCGCCATCTCTCCAGGACCGATGAGCCCGCGCTCGACGCCAGGACCCGCCAGCAGGTCCGCATATGCCACCGCCGCCGGCAGCCGCGAGCCGAAGAGAATCCGCGCTGCCTCCGGCGGAGCCGGTGCGATGCTGTTAGCCGACAGGAAGGACAACTACTCTGCGGTTGGGGTCGACACCCTCGGACTCGCTGCGCAGCCCGGCCGCGGCGATCGCATCGTGCACGATCTTCCGCTCGAAGGCGTTCATCGCGCTCAGCGCCTTGGCTTCGCCCGTCCGTTTGACCTCATCGGCGACGCTCGCTCCTAGCTCGGTCAGATCGGCACGCCGCTGTGCGCGGTAGCCCCCGACATCGAGCATGAGCCGAGTTCGGCCCCCAGTCTGCCGGTGCACCGCTAGGCGAGTCAGTTCTTGGAGCGCGTCGAGTACCTCACCCCTCGGGCCGACAAGCTCGTCCAACGTCGCGCCGACCACCGACACCACCGCGCGGTCTCCCTCGACATCCATGTCGATATCGCCATCGAGATCTGCGACGTCTAGCAGCCCCTCGATGTAGTCGGCCGCTATCTCGCCCTCAAGCTCCAGGTCGGGCAGGTCCGGCTCAGCGTCAGCAGTCTCGTCCTCGACGTCCGACAGCTCCTCAGCTTCGGAGTCGGCAAGCTCTTCGGGCACGGCCTCTTCCGACGCGGCGATCACGTTCTCCCCATGGCTCACGGCAAGATCCTCCTAGTCGGTACAAGCCCGCGGCTGGTCGGGGCCTGGCACAGCAAGCTTGGCCGCCTTAGCGCTTACCGGACCGCTTACTGCGCGACTGGCGCTGGCGCTGCTGCCTGACGATCTTAGTCTCCGGCTCTGCCGCCGCGGGCGGCTCGGGTTCGGGCTGTCCCTTGCCGAATCTCCGCAGTTTGCCGCCGTCAGCTGCGGCCGGCTTATGCCCGTTGGCGCCGGCCGCCGATCCGGTCGTCCCCGCCGCCGGCGACGTACCGTCCTGCGCCGGGCGGTTCGGTGAGACGCGCTCCGTCGGCTCTGCCTTGCCGCTCGCGGCCGCGCCGGATGGCCGAGGCTTACCCGCCTTGCCAGCCCCACCAGTCAGACCGGTAGCGGTCGCCGGCTTTCCGGCCGTTCCCTTGATCGGCAGGTTGCCGCTCGGCCCCATCGCCGCGGCGCCCACCGGGTACTTGCGCAGCAAGACGTACTGCTGGCCGAGCGTCCACAGGTTAGTGGTCACCCAGTAGAAGACAAGGCCGAACGGCCAGTACAGACCGGTCAGCGCGAACAGCGGCATGATGTAGGCCATGAACTTCTGGGACTGGCCCATCGGATTGTCCGAGCCAGTCGGCATCATCCCGCGCTTCATGCTCTGCCGGACGGTGAGGTAGGTGGTCGCCATGCTGGTCGCGACCACCACGCCGATCACCACGTAAATGTGCAATGCGGTCGCGTGCAGGAAGGTGTCCTTGATCGAGACACCGAAGACCTGAGCCTTGCCGACGTCGCTCACGAACGACTCGGTCAGGTGGTATGGCGGCGGGTTCTTCGCGGCCGCGATCGCCCTCAGCACGCTGAACAACGCGAAGAACAGCGGCATCTGCAACACGACAGGAAGGCAGCCCATCAGCGGGTTGACGCCCGCCTCCTGGTACAGCTTCATCGTCTCGGCGTTAAGGGTCTCCTTATCGCCTTTGTGCTTCTTGCGGAGTTCAGCAATCTTCGGGGTCAGTGCCGTCATCGCCCGCTGTGTATGCATCTGCTTGATGAACAACGGAAGCAGCACCAGTCGCATCAGCACCACCAGGATGATGATGGACAGCACCCAGGTGACACCGCTCGTGACGCCAAAGACCGGGCTCAGCACGCTGTAGATGTGCATGATGACCCAGGCGACCAGGTCGTTAATCGGGTTCAAGATGCTCAACGCGTATGTTCCCTTGCTCTTGCGTCAGCCACGTTGGTCTCCGCAGACACCTGTTCGCCACGGTTACGCCGCGCTGGCGGGACGGGGTCCAGTCCTCCGGCATGAAAGGGGTGACAGCGGCTCAGCCGCCGGATGGCGAGCCAGCTGCCGCGGCCGGCCCCATGCACCTGGACCGCCTCAAGCGCGTAGGCACTGCACGACGGGTAGAACCGGCAGCGCGGCGCGAGCAGCGGACTGATGAACTTCCGGTAACCGGTGATAAGCATGGTCAACAGCCACGCCAGCACGGACAGCCGCCGTCGCGTCTGCGTCTGGTTACGTTCAGTCACACCGCACCACCCTGCCGCCGAAGCAGTGCTCGTATTACCAGACCTAGCTCAGCGGCCAGGTCGGTCTGGCTTGCAGTCGCGGCTGGGGGGTTAGCGCGCAACACAAGCAGGCTACCGCCAGGTAGTGAATGCAGATACCCTGCGGCCAGGTGACGCAGCCTCCGGCGTACCTTGTTGCGGACGACCGCCGACCCTACCGCACGGCTCACGATGAAGCCCACCCTAGGCGGATCATCGCTGTCTCGGCGCACTAGCATGTGTCCGACTAGCGTCCGTCGCCCAGCCCGGCTCCCCTCTCGGATCGCGGCACTGAACTCCGTCCTGCGGCGCATCCGTGCGGCGGCAGGCAGCATCGGACATCACCGCCACGGGGACGGCAGGTCGCTGGTCAGACGCTGACCCGGGCACGGCCCTTACGGCGCCGCGCGGCAAGTACGGCGCGGCCTGCGCGGGTGCGCATGCGCAGCCGGAAACCGTGCGTCTTCGCGCGACGGCGATTGTTCGGCTGGAACGTGCGCTTGCTCACTTCAGACTCCAGATGCGACTCAATGAGGTCTTCTAGCTGGCGTTGCCTAGCTGGCGTTGCCGAAAGCAGCCGCCACGAAAAGACTAGCGCGCACGCGCACCGTGTACGCGGGCAGTATGCATGGGCAGTGGCGGCACAGCTGAGGTAGCCAGACTGACAGACGGTACGCTCACTTCCGGTCCTAGTCAAACTACGGCTCGGACAGCCAGGTATGGCTGAGGGCCGAGTGACAGTTTTCCCCAACGTAGTCCCCCGCTGCCCCCTAGTCTGTGGAAAGCTCGGCCGGTTGTCTCGATTCGAGCAGCGACCATGCCGCGCTAGGGCGGCACAGCGCCGCGATGCAGCGTTACACATGCTGTGGAAAAACCTGTTGAACACGATGGGGTGCGCGAGGTGATCGTCCGATGAGCGAACCAGACCTCGCCGAAATCTGGGCAAGGTCGCTGAACGACCTTGCGGACATGCAGATAGAGCCTTACCAGCGCGCATGGCTCCAGCTGACCAGGCCGCTCGGCCTGGTGGAGAACACGGCGCTGATCGCCACACCGAACGAGTTCGCCAAGGACCAGCTCGAGAACCGGCTCCGGGTACTGATCACCAATGCCCTCTCGCGCGAACTCGGCCGCAGCATCCAGCTAGCCGTCATCATCGACCCAGCGGCGACCTCGGCACCGTCGGCGGATAACCGTGACACCCAGGACGCGCCAGAACCGCTGGGCATCAGGATCCCGTTCGGGACGAGCACCGACGGCACGCCGCAGCGTGATCTCCCGACTGCTCCGAACGACGCCGAACCTGGCACCATCCGGGACTCAGGCCCGCTGACCGGGCACCGCGGGCTGCAGGCCAGGCCGCTTCAGTCCAGGCCGAACGGCCTGCCGCGACTGCCCGGCGACCACGAGGAACCGGGCGCGGGGCAGCCAGACCAGGCAGGCCGCCGTATCGGCGGGATCGGCCAGCCGGGCCCCGCCCCGCTTAACGGCGGCCGCACGCCGACCGGTCCAGGCGCCCAGCCGCTGCACGGCAACGCGGCGGCACGACCCGCCCAGACCAGGCTCAACCCCAGGTACACCTTCGAGACCTTCGTCATCGGCTCGAGCAACCGGTTCGCGCATGCGGCTGCCGTCGCCGTCGCCGAGGCTCCGGCTAAGGCCTACAACCCGTTGTTCATCTACGGTGACTCCGGTCTTGGCAAGACGCACCTGCTGCACGCCATCGGGCACTATGCGCAGAGCCTGTACCAGGGTGTCCGCGCCCGGTACGTGAGCTCAGAAGAGTTCACCAACGACTTCATCAACATGATCAGGGACGGCAAGCAGGACGGCTTCCGCCGGCGGTACCGCGATGTCGACATCTTGCTGGTGGACGACATCCAGTTCCTCGAGAACAAGGAAGGCACCCAGGAAGAGTTCTTCCACACCTTCAATACGCTGCACAACGCGACCAAGCAAATCGTGATCTCCAGCGACCGGGCACCGAAACGGCTGGTCACGCTGGAAGACCGGCTGCGCAGCAGGTTCGAGTGGGGGCTGCTGACCGATATCCAGCCGCCCGAGCTGGAGACCAGGATCGCGATCTTGCGCAAGAAGGCCGTGCAGGACAGGCTCAACGCGCCGCCAGAGGCGCTGGAGTACATCGCCAGCCGGATCTCGACCAACATCAGGGAACTCGAGGGGGCGCTGATCAGGGTCAGTGCCTTCGCCAGCCTGAACCGCCAGTCGGTCGACTTGCAGCTCGCCGAGTTCGTGCTGAAGGACCTCATTCCCGAGGCACAGGGACCCGAGATCACCGCCGCGACCATCATGGGCCAGACCGCGTCCTACTTCGGGCTGTCGATCGACGACCTGTGCGGCACCTCCCGCTCGCGTGTCCTGGTCACCGCCCGCCAGATCGCCATGTACCTGTGCCGTGAGCTGACCGACATGTCGCTGCCGAAGATCGGCCAGCAGTTCGGCGGCAGGGACCACACCACGGTCATGCACGCGGACCGCAAGATCAGGTCACTGATGGCCGAGCGCCGGTCGATCTACAACCAGGTCACCGAGCTCACCAACAAGATCAAGCAACTGCCGACCTAAGGCCGCCCGTCCTGACCGGCGTGCAGCCGCAGCCACAGACCGGCCCCGGATGGCACCCGAAGCACTCTCAATACACACAGTGATGGATCGCTTACTTAACGGCGCCGCACATCACTATCCGTACACACAGGCTGTGGACGACGTTGTGGACTACCCTCTGGAAAGCTCACCCAGACTGCGCAGGAGCAGGGGATAACTTTGCCGGTTCCCCGGCCAGGTCCCGGGCTCTCCACAATGCCAGCCGGTCCGCCACCACGTCGTCCACTGCCGCTGTGCACAAAACCATCGACCTGACCTGCGCGAACGTCGCTATCCCCAGAATCCACCGTCCCTATGACGACTACTAGTTCTCTCTCTTTCAAGTTCCAAGAACCAAGTAGCAAGCTAGGCTTTCCGCATCAACGTCCCGCGGTGAACGTCCCGTATGCCAGCCGTGCCCGGCCGCGACGCCTCGGCACCGGCCTGTGCCGCCAGGGAGCGAGAACGAAAGGCGGCTTGCCGTGCAGATCCTCGTCGAACGCGATGTCTTCGCCGATGCGGTGGCCTGGACGGCGCGAGCGCTGCCGGCCCGGCCCACGGTTCCCGTGCTGGCCGGCATGCGGCTGCATGCGACGGCCGACGAGCTGACGTTGTCCAGCTTCGACTACGACGTATCGGCGCAGGCCAAGCTGCCCGTCACCACCCAGACCCCCGGGAGCGCGCTGGTGTCGGGCCGGCTGCTTGCCGAGATCAGCAGGAACCTGCCCGGCCGTCCGGTGCAGATCAGCTCGGACGGCGGACGCGCCGTGCTGACCTGTGGCAGTGCCACCTTCAACCTGCTCACGATGCCCGAGGACGAGTATCCGTCGCTACCGCAGATGCCGCCGGCCGCGGGCACTGTCGGCAGCGACGCGTTCGCGACCGCGGTGGGTCAGACCGCTGTGGCCGCCGGGCGTGACGACACGTTGCCGTCGCTGACCGGAGTCCGGATCGAGATCGAGGGCGACACGCTGACGTTGATCTCGACCGACCGGTACCGGCTGGCGGTCCGCGAGCTGCGCTGGACTCCCTCCCGGCCCGACCTGTCCACCGCCGTACTCGTTCCGGCCAAGGCACTCACCGACACCGCCCGCTCGCTGACCACAGCAGCCGAAGTGTCGATCGCGCTCGCGCTGCCCGGTGAGGAAGGGGTCGGCGGCGACGGGATGATCGGCTTCGAGGCCAGCGGCCGACGTACCACGACCAGGCTGCTGAGCGGCGAGTTCCCGCGCTACCGTACGTTGCTGCCGACGTCGATCAGTTCGACCGCCGAACTGTCGACGAGCCTGCTCGCCGAGTCGGTACGCCGGGTTGCCCTGGTCGCCGAGCGCAATACGGCGGTGCGGCTCAGCTTCACCTCGGGTCAGCTCACGCTCGAGGCAGGCACCGGCGACGAGGCGCAGGCCGACGAAGTGATCGAGGCAGGCTTCGACGGCGAGGACCTGTCGATCGCCTTCAACCCGAACTACCTACTCGACGGCCTTACCGCGATGGACTCGGACACGACCCGGATCGCCTTCACCGAGCCAGGCAAGCCGGCGCTGCTGACGGGCAAGCCAGGACCTGACGGCAGCCCGGACTACCGGTACCTGCTGATGCCGTTCCGCATCAACGGCTAGCCAGCCGCCGGCACCGGCTAGTCTCAGCAGGCGTGCACCTCGGCAGGCTGGCGCTCACCGACTTTCGCTGCTATCAGTCAGCGGATGTCGCCCTGGGTCCTGGCGTCACCACCTTCACCGGACCGAACGGCGCGGGCAAGACCAACCTGATCGAAGCGGCCTGCTATGTCGCGACATTCGGCAGTCACCGGGTCTCCTCGGACGCGGCCATGGTCAGGTCCGGTGCCGAGCGGGCGATCCTGCGAGCCGTGATCCGGGCGTCGGCCAGGGACAGCCTGGTGGAGATCGAGCTCAATCCTGGCCGGGCGAACCGGGTCAGGCTGAACCGGGCCGCGCTGCCGAAACCCAGGGACGCACTCGGAACGCTGCGCTGCGTGCTGTTCGCGCCCGAGGACCTGGCGATCGTCAAGGGCGACCCGGCCGAGCGGCGCCGGTACCTGGATGATCTGCTGGTCGCGAGCCGTCCCCGGTTCACCGCGGTCCGCGCCGACTATGAGCGCGTGGTCAAGCAGCGGACCGCGTTGCTCAAGTCCGCGCGGGCTGCGGGGCGCCAGCCTGCTGGGATCGAGATCTGGGACGAGCAGTTGATCGCCAAGGGCACCGAGCTCACCGCCGGCCGGCTCCGGCTGGTGCGGGCATTGCGTCCGCTGATCACCTCCAGCTACGGTGACGTGTCTGCGGATCCGCGAGGAGCCTCGATCAGCTACCGGCAGGGGTCGGAGCGATCCGGGCAGTTCGACCCGGAGCCGGAACCCGCCAAGATCGCACAGACGATGCGGGAGGCACTAGAACGGCTTCGCCGGGCCGAGCTCGAACGCGGTGTCTGCCTGACCGGACCGCACCGGGACGAGCTCGAGCTGCGCATCGGCGAGCTGCCCGCCCGGGGGTACGCGAGTCACGGCGAGTCATGGTCGCTGGCGCTCGCGTTGCGGCTCGCGGCCTTCGGGCTGCTCCGTGCGGACGGCGACGATCCGGTGCTGATGCTGGACGACGTGTTCGCCGAGCTGGACGTCGGTCGCAGAGACCGGCTGGCCGAGCTTGCCGCCGGTGCCGAGCAGGTGCTGGTTACCGCGGCCGTCGTCGCCGATGTACCGCCGCGGCTGTCCGGGGTGAGCTATTCGGTCGCGAGCGGGGTGATCGACCGTGCCGGATGAGCCAGCCGGCCGGGACGTCAGCTCGCCCGCCGGCTCGCCCGCGGGCTCGCGTGCTGAGCCCGGCGCCGGGCCTGCGGAAGGCGACCGGACCGCGCTTGCGGCGGCGGCGCTGGCTTTGGCCAAGGCCGACGTCCTGGCGCGAGGAGGCCGGCCGTCGGCATCGGCTGAGGAGAAATTTGCGCAACCAAACAGGGCTGCGGCAGCGCTGCCGCGGGGCCGGTCGGCACGGCGGGCACGGCGGGAAGACCCGGCACCGCTCGGTGCCGCGATCGACGGGCTGATCGCCGAGACCGGCTGGGAACTAGCCGTGGCCACTGGGTCGGTGTTTGCCCGCTGGGCCCAGCTAGTCGGGCCGGACCTTGCCGCGCATACCGCCCCCGGCGGCCTGACCGACGGCGAGCTTGTGGTGACGGCGGACTCCACCGCCTGGGCGACCCAGGTCAGGTTGCTGGCAGGAGAGCTGGTCCGCAGGCTCAATGTCGAGCTCGGCGACGGCACGGTACGCCGGGTCAACGTGCGCGGGCCTGGCTCCCAGCCGAGCCGACCTGGGCAGTGGCGGGTGCGCGGCAGCCGGGGACCGCGCGACACGTATGGCTAACTCGCGAATCGCGGTCGCATGCGGCTGAGGCTGGCGGGATAGCCAGGTAAAATAGGCAAGCGTACCGGGACAGCCGCAGTCGGGGAAGAGCGGCGGCGACTCCGGCGCATACGTCCGGCTTTCTGACAGGAGCGAATCGTTTGTCCTATGACGCACGCTCAATCACGGTCCTTGAGGGCCTGGAAGCGGTCCGCAAGCGCCCTGGCATGTATATCGGCTCGACAGGCGAGCGCGGACTGCACCACCTGGTCCAGGAGGTCGTCGATAACGCTGTCGACGAGGCACTGGCCGGGTACTGCGACCGGATCGACGTCACCTTGCTCGCCGACGGCGGAGTCCGGGTAGCCGACAACGGCCGCGGCATCCCGGTCGATAACCACCCGGTGGAGAACCGGCCGGCCGTCGAGGTCGTGCTGACCACGCTGCACGCCGGCGGCAAGTTCGACAGCAAGTCCTACGCGGTCTCCGGCGGCCTGCACGGCGTCGGTGTCTCGGTCGTCAACGCGCTGTCTGCCAGGCTCGAAGTCGAGATCCGGCGTGACGGGCACGCCTGGCGGCAGTCGTACCGGGTCAGCGAGCCGGTCGGGCCGCTGGTGAAGGGCGAGAGCACTGACCAGACCGGCACGGTGGTCACGTTCTGGCCTGACGACACGATCTTCGAGACGACGGCGTGGATCTTCGAGACGCTGTCGCGGCGGTTGCAGGAAATGGCGTTCCTCAACCGGGGGCTTGCCATCAGCCTGACCGACGAGCGCCCTGACCACCTCAACGGCGCCCCGCATGTGGAGAGCTTCCGCTACGAGGGCGGCATTGCCGACTTCGTGCGGCACATCAACGCCACCAAAGAGGCCGTGCACGACTCCGTCATCGAGTTCGGTGAAGAGGCACCCGGCATCTCGGCCGAGGTCGCGATGCAGTGGAGCGGATCGTACGCCGAGTCCGTGCACACCTTCGCCAACACCATCAACACCGCCGAGGGCGGTACCCACGAGGAAGGGTTCCGCGCGGCGCTGACATCGATCATCAACAGGTACGCGCGCGAGCAGAAGCTGGTCAAGGAGAAGGAAGATAACCTTACCGGCGACGACGTGCGCGAGGGCCTGACCGCGATCATCCACGTCAAGCTCGCCGAGCCCCAGTTCGAGGGTCAGACCAAGACCAAGCTCGGCAACACCGAGGCCAAGTCGTTCGTGCAGAGGGTCTGCAACGACCACCTGCGTGACTGGTTCGAGCGCAATCCCGGCGAGGCCAAGTCGATTGTCATCAAGGCGACTCAGGCAGCGCGGGCGCGGATCGCGGCCCGGCACGCCAGGGACCTGACCCGCAAGAGTGCGATGGGCGGTGCCGGCCTGCCCGGCAAGCTGTCCGACTGCCAGTCCGGCGATCCGGCGATCTGCGAGATCTACGTCGTGGAAGGTGACTCGGCCGGCGGTTCCGCCAAGGGCGGCCGCGACCCGCTGTTCCAGGCCATCTTGCCGATCCGCGGCAAGATCCTCAACGTCGAGAAGGCCAGGATCGACCGGGTACTGAAGAACAACGAGGTCCAGTCGCTGATCACGGCGCTCGGCACCGGCATCTACGACGAGTTCGACATCGCCAAGCTCAGGTACCACAAGATCATCTTGATGGCTGACGCCGACGTGGACGGCCAGCACATCACGACGCTGCTGCTGACCTTGCTGTTCAGGTTCATGAAGCCGCTGATCGAGGCCGGGCATGTGTACCTCGCCCAGCCGCCGCTCTACAAGCTCAAGTGGGAGGGCCGCGGCGTGCCGCCTGGCTATGCCTACTCCGACCGGGAGCGGGACGCGGTGATCGAGGCCGGCATCGCGCAGGGGCGCAAGGACCCGCGGCCCCGTGACGGAGTCCAGCGGTTCAAGGGCCTCGGCGAGATGAACGCCAGGGAACTCTGGGAGACCACGATGGACCCGGCGCGGCGCGTGCTCCGCCTGATCACGCTCGACGACGCGGCCCAGTCCGACGAGCTGTTCAGCGTCCTGATGGGCGAGGACGTGGAGGCCAGGCGGGCGTTCATCCAGCGCAACGCCAAGGACGTCCGCTTCCTCGATATCTAGCTTTCCGGCCGGCGGCGCCAGCGGCGCACCGCCGGCCGCATGACCAACTGGTTTTTCATGCTCGTGGTCGATCGTCAGTCGACGTGACTGAGAGGCGTCCGCGACCATGGTGAAGGAGAGATCCGCATGAGCGTGGACACGCCGCCGGTGGAGCCGGGTGGCCGGCTCGAGCCGGTCGACATCCAGGTCGAGATGCAGCGCAGCTACATCGACTACGCGATGTCGGTCATCGTCGGCCGGGCGCTACCCGACGTGCGGGACGGCCTCAAGCCGGTGCACGTGCGCATCCTGTACGCGATGTACGACGGCGGGTTCCGGCCCGACCGCGGCTTCTTCAAGTGCGCCAGGGTCGTGGGCGACGTCATGGGCGTCTATCACCCGCATGGCGACTCGGCCATCTACGACGCGCTCGTCCGGATGGCACAGCCGTGGGCGATGCGGATGCCGCTGATCGACGGCCAGGGAAACTTCGGCTCCCGCGGTGACGACCCCGCCGCCGCGATGCGGTACACCGAGTGCCGTCTCGCCCCGCTGGCGATGGAGATGCTGCGGGACATTGACAAGGAAACCGTCGACTTTCGGCCGAACTACGACGGCCGGTCCGCGGAGCCGGTCGTGCTGCCAGCCAGGTTCCCCAACCTGCTGGTCAACGGCTCGGAGGGGATCGCGGTCGGAATGGCCACCAAGATCCCCCCGCACAACCTTCGCGAGGTCGCCGAGGGCGCGCAGTGGTACCTGGAGAACTTCGACGCGAGCGACGAGGACCTGCTCGATGCGCTCATCCAGCGGATCAAGGGCCCTGACTTCCCGACCTATGGCCAGATCGTGGGACGCCGCGGCATCCTCGATGCGTACCGGACCGGCCGCGGCTCTATCACGATGCGGGCCGTGGTCAACGTCGAGGAAGATAGCAGGGGCCGTACCTGCCTGGTCGTCACCGAGCTTCCATACCAGGTCAATCCGGAGAATATTTCCCGGAAGATCGCCGAGCTGGTCAAGGACGGCCGGATCTCCGGCATCGCCGACATGCGGGACGAGACCAGCGACCGTACTGGCCAGCGGCTCATCGTCGTGCTCAAGCGCGACGCCGTGGCCAAGGTGGTGCTGAACAACCTCTACAAGCACACCCAGCTTCAGGACACGTTCGGCGCGAACATGCTCGCCCTGGTCGACGGCGTGCCCAGGACGCTGCGCCTGGATCAGATGATCAGGCACTGGGTTACCCATCAGATGGAAGTGATCGTGCGGCGGACCCAGTACCTGCTGCGCAAGGCACAGGAGCGGGCTCACATCCTGAGCGCGTTGATCAAGGCCATCGACCAGATCGACGCGGTGATCGCGCTGATCAGGGCCAGCGCCTCGGCCGCGGCCGCGCAGCAGGGCTTGATGGAACTGCTGGAGATCGACGAGCTCCAGGCGCGGGCCATCTTGGACATGCAGTTGCGCAAGCTGGCCGCGCTGGAGCGTCAGCAGCTGATCGACGAGTACAACGAGCTGATGGAGCAGATCGCCGAGTACGAGGCGATCCTGGCCTCGCCAGAGCGGCAGCGGCAGATCGTCAGCACCGAGCTCAGCGAGATCGCCGCGAAGTACGGTGACGAACGGCGGACCGAGATAGTCGCCTGGGACGGCGAGGTCTCGATGGCCGATCTGATCGCCGAGGAAGACGTGGTCGTCACGATCACCCGCGGCGGGTACGCGAAGCGGACCAAGACCGACCTGTACCGGGCGCAGCGGCGCGGTGGCAAGGGAGTGCGCGGCGCGCAGCTCCGGACTGACGACATCGTCGAGCACTTCTTCGTCACCTCGACGCACCACTGGATCCTGTTCTTCACGAACAAGGGCCGGGTCTACCGTGCCAAGGCCTACGAGCTGCCGGAGGCGGCACGTGATGCCCGCGGTCAGCATGTGGCGAACCTGCTCGCGTTCCAGCCGGACGAGCGGATCGCCGAGGTGCTGGCGCTGTCGGACTACGACGTCGCGCCGTACCTGGTACTTGCCACCGCGTCCGGGCTGGTGAAGAAGTCGCGGCTGGGCGAATTCGACTCCTCGCGAGCTGGCGGCATCATCGCGATCAACCTGCGCGAGGACGACGAGGTGATCGCGGCCAGGCTGGTCTCCCCCGAGCAGGACCTGCTGCTCGTCAGCCGGCACGCGCAGGCGATCAGGTTCCGTGCGAGCGATGATGCGCTGCGCCCGATGGGCCGGGCCACGTCGGGTGTGATCGGCATGCGGTTCACCAACGGTGACCAATTGCTCGGAATGCACGTCGTCGACGCGAGTGCACCCGCAGACGTGCTGGTGGCGACCGGTGGCGGCTACGCCAAGCGGACGCCTGCCGACCTCTACCCGGTCCAGGGCAGGGGCGGTCTCGGCGTGGTGACCGCCAGGATCGTGGAGGCTCGCGGTGAGCTGATCGGCGCGCTGATGGTGGGCCCGGAGGACGAGGTATTCGCGATCACGTCGGCCGGCGGTGTGATCAGGACGACAGCGGCGGAGATCAAGCAGTCCGGACGCCAGACGATGGGTGTCCGCCTGGTGAACCTCGCTTCGGGCCAGACTCTGGTGGCGATCGCGCGCAACGCGGAGGAGCCGGTCCTGGACGAGGCCGAAGCGGACGCCGAGGTATTGCCCGGTGCCGACGACAGCCCCGGCGACGAGTCGTCCGGTGATGGCGAGTCGCCTGAGCAGGACCGCACCGCCCAGGACGAAGTGAACTCGGTCGGGGAAGATGTGGGTGGACCGGATGAAAATGGGTAGCTCGCGGCCGTCGGTGCCGGACCGGTGGCGTTCGGCCAGCGCGGCTGGGAACTTTAGGAGTGACACCCTGCACCTGTTAGTTTTCGCAGCTAGCCGCACCCGCTCGGGTGGGCCAGAGGCGGCGAGCCGCGGTTTATCAGCGCCGCGAGCGCCGACAGCAAGAATTATCGATGTCGATTTACCTATATCGGCAACTATTTGGCCAACTGCTGCGTCATACAGGTGTCATGATCGTGACGATCCGGCTATCAGGGCTGAGATATCGTCGGTGAGGATAATGTCGTTGCAGGCGGGTGGGAGGACGGGTGGAGAACCGGGTTGAGCCAGTAACCACACTGGCCGATGAGGCGGAAGCTGCCGCTGAACCGGATACTGCCCTCGGGGGGCGCGAGGTCGATGACGCTGCCGTGCCCGGGCTGAGCAGCGGTCTTGACGCTCCCGTTGGCTCGGCATCGAAGGGCGCAGCCAAGGACAGCACAACCAAGGACAGCACAACCAAAGAGAGTGCCGTCCAGGATGGTGCGACCAAGGGCAGTGCCGTCAAGGGCAGTGCCGTCAAGGACCCAGGGGGCAGCGCGCCGCAGCCGCCGGCTGCCGAGAGTGCCAAGTCCGGATCGACGTCCGAGCAGCCTGCCGTGACCGGGAATGCCAAGCGCCCGGCCACCGATAACGGTGATGTCCCAGCAGCCAGCGCCGCCGCGCTCGCGTCCGCCGCATTGGCATCCGGACGAAGCGACACCGGGCGCACTGACAAGTCGCTATCTGGGGATGCCACGGCTGCCGGAGGCACGGAGGTGTCCGGTAGTGCCGGGCCAGCCGCCGGGAGGTCGGCAGACGCCTGGTCGGTCGGCAAGAGTCCTGCGGCCGGCGCTGCCAAGGCGTCGCCGTCGTCCGGTACGGGTCCCGCTGGCGTCGGTTCTCGCCTCGGGATGTCCGACGTCCGGTCATCTGGTTCAGGCTCCGCTGCCGCGGGGTCGTCCACCGCGAGTTCACCGTCCGGCAAGGATCTCCCTGGCCGGGAGTACAACTCGAAGTCGACCGCTTCGGCGAGTCCATGGCTGACCAGCGAGGCCTCGTCTTTTACCAGGCCGGCGTATTCGCCGCCGGCTAGGCCGGAATTCGATGTTCCGGCAATTGCGACGCCTGATGACATTGCGTCGGCCCCGCATCCTGCTAACCGTGTCCCGGCGCCCAACGCGCCTTCGATCCCCCCTGCGTCGGTACGATCAAGTGACCTGAAGTCCAAGCTCAGGGCATCATTCTTCGTGGCGCCGACGAAGAAGCCGAGGCCCGGCCAGGCGGGAAGACAAGGTAGCGCGATCAATACCGGCAGAGCACCCGGTGCGAAGGTCAGGGCGGCCGCGCCGAGCCGTCCGGCTGGCTCGGCCGCGCAGCAGGCCCCTCGGCCCGGCACAGTTCAGCGGCGGGACGCGCAGCTCGTGCTCGCCAGGATCGAGCCCTGGTCGGTCATGAAGTTCACCTTCATGATCTCGCTCGTTGCCTGGGTAGCCATCTTCGTCGCTACCGCGCTGATCTATTTCGTCCTCTCGTCCCTGGGCGTGTTCCACAGTATCGAGCAGACGATCGGCCTGGTGACGACGTCCAAGGGAAGTCCGGGAAGCAACGCGTCAGGCTGGTTCTCCGCCTCGACAATTCTCGGCTACACGATGCTGGCCGGCGCGGTCAACGTCCTGCTGTTCACCGCACTGGCCACAGTCGGGGCAGCCATCTACAACGTCGTGACGCGCCTGTCTGGCGGAATCGAGGTCACACTCCAGGAAGCCGACTAAACCAGGCAACCGGTTTAGCGCGATCAGGCTTCGTGCGGTAACCTATCTCGGCACGTCCAATTAGGGCCGTGCATCCCTGGTGACCGGGGCTGACGTGCGGATGAGCGACTTCGGGTCGTGTGGTTCGCCGTGAGTCTAGGGTGTCCCTCCAGGGCCTGTAGCTCAGGCGGTTAGAGCGCTTCCCTGATAAGGAAGAGGTCGGAGGTTCAAGTCCTCCCAGGCCCACCCAGGTCAGAGGCCGTTTTCCGGTCTATCTGGCAGCCCGCCACTTCGGTTGAGTGGCACTTTGAGTGGCAAGATCGCTAGCGTCGGCCGTCTCGGTGGCGGTCAGGATGCGGTCGAGCAGCGGCACTGGCGAGCGCGGGCAGGTCGCGCGGCGCTCGGCGACGGCGTCCTGCCACAACTTTTCGAGCACCTCGCAGAGTAGCTGTCGCATCTCTGGCGTGACGTGGGTGTAGATCTGGTCCATGCCCTGCATGGCGTGGCCGCGCCGGTCCATCTGGATCACCTTGCTCAGCCCGGAGCCGTCGAGCCAGGTGGCGTGGGTATGCCGGTAATCGTGGGGTTTGAACTTGCCGGTGAGGTCCGGCCAGGTGCCGTCGGCTAGGTCGGCCGCCTTGAACTTGCGGTTCCCCGCCCGGATCGGGATGCCCGGCCAGGGCTCGGCGGTGACGTAGACGGGGCGGCGGATGCCGTCGCGAAGCGGATTCAGTCCTTCGGCGGCCGGGGTCAGGATGTCGTCGGCGTAGTTGGAGCGGCGCGGGTGGCCGCTCTTCGGGCCGAGGAAAAGGTAGCTGGGCGGAGAGCTGTCGTCGCCCTTACAGGCGGGACGGCCTTCGATGAGGGGACACGAGCAGGCATCCGCGCGGTTGTCCACAGCCCATTGGGTGAGCCCGGCGAGGAACGGCGGCAGGTCGAGGTTGCGGTAGGAACCGTCCTTCGGAGGCGCCTTGCGGACGACGCCGCCGATCTCCCGGAGCTGCCAGTCAAGTGCGTAGGTGGCGATGCCCTGCTCGGGCAGCTGGAGCAGAGAGTTGTTGCTGGCCGATCCCTCGACGGCCATTAGCTCGCCCCAGCGGACACCGGTCCAGGCGGCGAAGATGCCCATGACGAAGTCGGTGTCCCGCCGTGACATCAGGGCGCAGCGTTCCGCTAGGCACAATGCCTGGAACGGCGTGATCACATTCGCCGCTTCCCCCTCGGCGGCGCGCGACGGCGCGCGACCGGCGACACGCACCCGGCCGCGACGGCCCTTGCGACGCTCGGCGGGGTTGCGGACGATCTTGCCGGCGTGGACCGCATCCCCGAGGATCGTGATCAGCAGGGACCGGGCACCTGTCGCGACCGACCGCGCGTAAGGCTTCCCTCTGGCACTGGTCCGGGTGGGGATCGTGTTCTCCCAGAGTTCGATCTCCTCGAAGGTCAGGGAGCTGAGTTGTCGGCCCTGGAACTCGGGCAGGATGTGGAACTCGGTGAAGTACTTGTACTTGGCGTGGGTGGTCGGCTCGATGTCGCCCAGCATTGCCACCCACACGTCGATCCAGTCCTCAAGCGGCATTCGCGGACCTGACCTGTCATGCCAGGTGCCCTTTAGCTGTTCGGTAATCTGAGCCGTCGCGTCGGCTCGGGCTTCCTCTGGGTCGTCGTAGAAGGCGGTCCAGTACCGCTGGCCCTCAAAGCGCCATCCGCATCGGGTCCGGCCCTGGCGATTGGTCTCGGCCCACGGCTTGGGCCTGCGCTTGGTCGGGGTACTCATCGATTCTGCCTCCGGCCGGGGTGTTCGTCGCGTGGCTCACGTGCCCGCCATGTCTCCCTGGCGTGCCGGTTACTGCGAGTGGCCCGACCTGATGACGGCCGGTGAACTGATGGGGCCCGCAGCGCCGGCGATGTCTCGGGCGGCGGATGTGGTCGGCAGGCCTGACCTTCGGCAATCTCGCGAAGGTCGCTGGTGGTGAACCTGACCCGGTGGCCGTTCATGTGGAACGGCACCTGCCTGCGGTAGGCGCGCGTACGGAGCGCGCATTCGGTCATCTCGGTCAGACCAAGGTCGCGGAGGATCTTGGCCGCCTCCGCTGGGTCGAAGAGCTGCGGGAGACCGAGGGGGGAGCGGTCTGCGGCTGTCATGGCGGGCACCTCTCGGGGACTGGCGTAGCCAGTCTAGGCTATCTTATTTAAACTACATCCCCAAGGGTGATCGCTTCGATCCCGATGTCGGCGCGGAAAAGGCTGAGAGATGCGCTCATGCTGTGCCGGGGGTTGTCAGCTACCTGTAACTCCAGGGTGGCTGAAACAAGCTCAGCTCAGCTCAGCTCAGCGAGGGCGCGGCTTTGGCCGCGCGGCAAGTCGTAACCCTCGGAGTCGGCGGATCCGCCCTATATACGCGGCGATGCGGTGAAGAATGCCAGCAGCGGGCTCCCGCGTTGTGCCGGGCCCGGAAAGCCAGTGCGGTCTGCTGATCGCGGTAAACGCATCGCAACCGGAGGAGGCACCTGTGATGACCTCCGGTGGCGTGCCGTTCCCGTGCCCGCCGTGGTGCACCGGCGAGCATGACATGCCTGAGCATCCTGACGACGGATTCCATCACCGTGCGCCCGAGGTTACGATGACCGCCGAGCATGGGCTGTATGACGATGACCCGGTGCCGGTCCGGGTCCATCTCAAGTCGTGGGTTCCGCGGCTGACCGCTGAGCCGCAGCCGCCAGTAATCGAGGTCAGCGCCGACCGGGATCCGGGGCCGCAGATGACCCCGGATCAGGCCCGCCATCTGGCCGGCATTCTCATGGAATTCGCCGAACTGGCAGAGGTCGGCCAGCGTGACAGCCCGCCCTCCACGGGCGGTTAGTCCTGCCGTTCCGGGACCGCGCCGGGGCGTTCAGATCCGTTCGACGGTCACGTCGTACGCGTACCCGGCGAGGGCACGCAAGTCTTCGCTATCGCCGGTCAGCACCGTTCCGCCTGGTTCGGCTGACGCCGTGACGATCGCGTCGATCGCCGAGCCGTGGCGGGCGCGAAATCGCAGCGAGGCCGCCCGCCGTGCCAGCTGGACGGGTACCTGCTCATGGACGTCGCAGGTCCGGAGGAACCTCGGCGTGGCCGCATCGCGGGATCCGTCGCCGGTTAGGCATTCGGTGAGCACCACCGAGGGGACTACTGGCGGCCATAGGCCCTGGCGGCGGAGCGCCTGGATCAGCGCGGCTGTCCGGCCAGTGCGCTCCGACAGGCGGGAGACTGCGCCGGAATCGAGGATCAGCACTAGGACGTCCTGATGTCAGCTGGCTCGCACGGCGGGCCTGGACGCGATCCGGCTGGCGATCGCCTCCGCCCAGGCGCGGTCCTCCGGCGTCGGCTCGCCAGTCTCGGCGGCCAGCTCCGCCATGTAGGCATCGGTCTCCGCGAGCAGATCCTGGCGGCGCAGCTCGGCACGCACGGCAGCCTGGAGCAGCTCCGACGCGGGCAGGCCCCGCGCCTTCACCTGCTCGTACAGATCGTCAGGGAGATACACCTGCATCCTTGGCATACGCCTAACTATACACACTGAGCGGAGGCGGAACCTCTGCCGGACCCTGACCTCGCCCGCCGAGAACCTCACGAGCTGTCAGCGCCGCTTCAGAAGCTGCGCGCAACTTACGGGACGGCAACTTGGCGGATGGGACGTCTGGGACGGCTAGCCGGCTTCAGGGACGTCCAGGAAACGGCCGATTGCGTTGTGTTGGCGTCCATTCCTCCGGGCGCACCATTCCGGTTATGGAAGCCATCATTTTCGCCGCTATCGCCGTAGCGGCCGTTGTTCTGATCATCCCTGTCGTGGTCGTGGCAGTCGGGATCTACCGTCAGGAGCGCGCCGGATCGCTTGCCGCTCAGCCGCGCAGCGCGTGCGCAGCGCTGACCCGCAGGTTCCTCGTAGTTTCAGCCGCCCCGCCGCCGCAGTCCAGGGCCAGTCGCCCCGCCGAGTACCGGCGGGGCGGCAGCTCCCGCCCTCATTCGCCAGCTGTCGCAGGCCGCCGTTCCCCGGGGCCGTCTTCAAGCAGGCAGCTCCCTTCCCGGCCGTCGTCCCTCACCTGCCGCCCGGCCCTTCCCCCGGCCAGGACGTGCCCGGCCAAGAGCGCCAGCCGGGCCGCGATCCCTGCTCCGCCTGCCCGTCTGGAGATCCTGCCATGACATACGTGTACGCGATCGCGGCCGCCGGGATCGTCCTGACCGCGATCAAGTGGGCCTTCCTGCCCGGCCGCCGCCTCCCCCGCCACCGGGTCCGGAACCTTCGGATCCGGCTCCGCCTGCGCCTGCACCCGGTCAAGGGCCACGCCACGGCGTTCGAGCTGTGGTGGCGGTGGAGCCGGCTCGCCGCGTTCCGCCACGCCGCCCGGACCCGCCCGGCGCTGTCATTCGGCCAGCGGCTCCTGACCCCCGCGGTCGGCTACTCGGTGCTCGCGGGCCGTGCCCACTACCGGCACGGCCTGCGGCTGCCGCTGGACGAGCACGCCGTGATCTTCAGCCCGCCCCGAGGCGGCAAGACCGGATGGCTCGCCCGGATCATCCTGCGGTACCCCGGCCCCGTCATCTCCACGACCACCAAGCACGACGTCTTCGAGCTGACCGCCGCCGTCCGCGCCGGCCGCGGCCCGGTCCACGTGTTCAACCCGCAGCGGATCGGCGGGGTCGAGTCGACGTTCCGGTGGAACCCGCTCGAAGGATGCGAGGAACCAGCCGTCGCGATCCGCCGCGCCGACGCGTTCTCCAGCGCCGTCTCCCAGAAAGGCGTCGAGGACTCCTCCTTCTGGGCCGCGAAAGCCTCCGACTACCTCCGCGCCTACTTCCACGCCGCCGCCCTGGCCGGCCTGGACATGCGCCACGTCGCCCGGTGGGTCTCCGGCGTCGCCGCCGACGAGGCCGAGGACATCCTGGTCACTACACCCGGCGCCGCCCGCCACCTCGCCGACCAGCTCGCCGAGATGCGCGGCGAGGCGAACAAGACCATCACCACCGTCCGCATGACCATGAGCCGCGCCCTCGCGTTCCTCGCCGACCCCGCCCTCGCCGAAGCCGTCCTCCCCGGCCCCGGCGAAGGACTCGACCTGGAGCAGTTCCTCAACTGCTCCGGGACGCTGTACCTGATCGCCGAGACCCGCGCCGACGAATCCCCAGTCGCGCCGCTATTCGCATGCCTGGCCACCGAACTGCACTACACCGCGTCCATGGCCGGGAGCCGGCAGGCCGGCGGGCGGCTCGACCCGCCGCTGCTGATGGCACTGGACGAGGTCACCCAGATCTGCCCGGTCCCGGTACCGTCCTGGCTCGCCGACTCCGGCGGCAAGGGCATCCAGATCATCACCGTCGCCCACGGCGAAGCCCAGCTCCGCACCCGCTGGGGCCCCAACGGCGCCCGGATCATCCTCGACACCTCCGGCACCAAGATCTGGCTGCCCGGCATCTCCGATCCCGACACCCTCAGCACCGCCTCAACCCTGTGCGGCACCACCCCGATGAAAGAAACCCGGACCTACCTCCGCACCGGCCGCGACCACCACCCCGACCCCTATCACCGGCACCCCGTCATGACCGCCGACATGATCCGCCAGCTCCCCGCCCGCCACGCCCTGATCATCCGCGGCGGCATGTCCCCCGTCATCGCCCGCCTGGCCATGGCCTGGAACGACCCCGCCTACCGCGCCGCCCGGCATGCCACCAGGCACCTCCCGGCCCGGCTCACCGCCCCAGCGCCACAGGCCGAGCCGGTCACCCAGACTCGCCTGGCCGATCCCTGGCCCTGGGAACACCACGACCCCCCGGCCCTGCCCACTGGCCGGCCAGCCACCTGGCCAGGCAACTAGACCCGCCGCCACCCGGCAGCACGAAGAAAGAAGGAGAAAAGGAAATGACCACCGTCGACGTCTACCTGCGGAAGACCGGCACCGAGCGCTGGGAGTTCTCCCTGCACAACGGCCTGACCGGCCCGGCAACCGGCCTGTTCGGCAAGATCCTCAAGGCCTGCCAGAACGGCACCGCAACCGGACCCTGGGGCGGCAGCCACGCCGAGGTCTCCATGCTCGGCAAGGACCTGCGGCCCCTCCTCGACGGCATCACCCTCCACGGCGGCTACCGCCGACCCGGCGACACCGAACGTCTGGACGCCTTCCGCGACGCCCTCGACGACAACACCGAATACTCCATCGACTGCATCGAAGTCTGAAAATTGAAATTGCCGCAACCGGCCGGCTGGATCACCTCGCGTGACCAGCCGTACCAGGGTAGCTCACCTCATAGGAGAACGTGGCGCCGTCACCGCGCCGGACCTGATGCAGAACCAGGACCGGCTGCCGGGCGGCGTCACGGGCCGTCCGGGCCAGTTCCAGCACCACCGATACCTGCGGCAAGCTGAGCAGCCGCCGCTCCTGGCTACTGGCCAGCCGGGGTGCCAGCTCGTCGTCGCAGTTCTTAATGGTGTGGCCAAGCCCTGCCAGGATCGCCACGGGATCTACCGGGGCCGGTGATGCCAGGTCGGTATCGCGCACCAGGTCGTAGGGGTAGTACTCATCCGACATGGAGTCCGCGCTCGCAGGCGCGGCGTCGCCCGGCGGGCCGCTGTAGCGGATAGCGCGGCGGACCAGCACCCGCGACCCCGCCGCCAGGCCCAGCCGCTCCCCGGCCGTCACGCCCAGGACGAGGACCGACGAGTCCTCGATCGCGACGCTGATCTCCTCCCGGTGCTGCCGCCCCGCCGCCTCCAGGTCAGCGGCCCAGCAATCCAGCGGCCCCGGCCGCTTGCGTCCCGGGCCAGGGGCGGGGTTCATCCGCCAGGTCATGACGTTCGGGCGGCGGACATAGAAACCGCGCTTGCTGACCGGCTCGACCAGGCCTTCCTCGATCAGCACCCGGTACGCACCCCGCACCGTCAGGTTCGCCACCCCGGTACGCGCCATCACCTCCATCGTCGACGGCAGCCTGTCACCCGGCAGGTACTCCCCCGACACGATCGCCTGCCGCAGCTCATCAGCCAGCCGCTCATACACATCCCGGCGCTCCGGCAAGCCGTCCGGCACCGCCGCCCGCGACCTTGGTGACACCCCCGCCTCCTTCACTGCCTTATCTACATCAGTTTGCCGTAAGGCTGGCATCCCTCGGCGCCGATCGCAAGGACGCGGGACCGCGCTGTAGCCGCGAGCAAGATGGCCAGCAACCCCGCGCCACAGTGCCTCGCGTGGTCATGGCTCCCGGTCCGGCGCTGCCTGACCTGATCGGGCGAGGCGCTGGTCCGGGTTGGCTAGGGGCTCCGGGAGGCGGAACCGCCGCCGGCCGGGCTCCGGCGTCTCCTGCGGGCCGGATCGTTCGCTGTCGGCGGCGACGGCGGCGGTAGCACTGGCGAGAACGCGGCTCGGAGCGCTGGCGGATTCAGCGATGGTCGCGATCGATTCGGTCGCGGCGCCACCGGCCCGGCCGGTGGCGCGGTATCTGGCCACGTATGAGTATGCGATAACTCTTGTGGCGCGCTCATACGGCCGCCGGGCGCTGGCCTCGGGGGAGGCGAACCGGGCCGGGACCAGGAGCTGACCTGAGTGGAAGGCTGCCGAGATCTGCTCGCGGTCCGCTTCGGCGATGTCGGTCAGGGCCTGGCTGGCGTAGTGCACCGCCGCCACAACGGCGCGCAGGTGGTCCTCGTCTGGCGCGAGGTCTTCCGGCGTTCGGGCCGGATGGATCGGTCCCTTGCCCAGGTTCCAGCCGGGGCTGGCGTAGGCGAGCCTCCCGGTCCAGAGCGCTAGGTCCTGCGTCTCGGCGGCCGCTGGCGAGACGTAGCTCCGGACGGCGGTGGTTATCTCATTGAGCGAGCGCGCTGTGAGGAACCAGACCCGGCGCGCCCGCGCGGTCGCCTCGCTCGCTGCCCCGAGTTCCGCCCTGATATCCCCTGCTGGTGACTGGCTCGGGTCATCCCGGTTACCGGCGGGCCGGCTGGGATCGCCTACATCCGCTGGAGCAGCATGGCCCATCCGTGTTTCTAGGTTGGTTAGCAGCAGGTGGCAGTGGTGGGCGGTGATGGTCGCTGCTTCGGCGGCCCGCTTCAGCGAGGTGATGGTAAGGCCAGGGGACCGGCGCCTGGTGACGGACGAAGTCCAGGCGTGGTGGCGGACTCGCTCAGCGCAGCTGATCACTCCCTGGCATAGTTCGGCAACGGTTTCGGTCCCGTCGGGCAGCCGCCGAGGACGGCGGGCATTTGCCGGGATCGCGCGCAGCAGTTCCCGGTCGCGGCTGGTGACCGGCTCGGCGCGGCTGGCTGACCGGGCGGCGGCTTCGCTCGTGTGCAGCCACCGGCAGGCCGTAGCCAGCCGGATGCGGTCGTGCTCGGTCCCTTTCGGCCTAGCTGGCCCGGCCTCCGCGAGCGCGATGCCGTGGCGGGCGATCTGGCCGGCGAGGTCGCCTAGCTCGGCGAGCAGGGCGCGGCCGGCTGGCTGGGACGTGATGACCGGTGCCCACTCCGACCGGTGCTCACGGTCGCCGGAGCGGCCGGGACCGAAGTGGGTCTGGAGCAGGTCCCGGCCGGCAGCCAGCGACACAGCGACCGTGCTGATCCGTGATCCGGCCGGACCCGCAGAGGTGGCCGCTGGCCAGCGCCTGCCCGGATGCCGGTCCGGCAGGCAAGCCGCAGCGCGGTCCAGTGCCTCGCGGCACTCGGCGAATGCCCGGTTCCACGGATCCGGCCTCCCCGGACCGGAGCCGGTCTCCCCGGCGAAGACAGCCGCGAGGTCCCCGAGGTAGCCCTGCATCACCTGGATGACCCGCCGCAGGCCGGCGTCGGCTTCGACGACCGTGCCGTGCTCGCCGCCAGTCCGGGGGCCTCCGGCTGGCGGGCCGAGGTGCCCGGACGCCTCGTTCAGGAAGTCGCCGAAAGTGACCGCGGTCCGGCTCACGGCCCGGCCCCGCCGAGCAGTTCCGCTAGTTCGCGGGCGCTGGCCGCCGCTTGCCTGCACGCGGCTAGGTCCCTGTGATCGGCCTCCGCCGTGCCAGCGGCGGCACCGGCCAGCCGGACAGCTAGCAGGCCGGCCAGCGACGCGACCCCGGCCGCGATGGCGCCCGATCCAGCCCGGCCGTCGCCGCCGCTGAACTCCCGCGCTGGCTTCCTGGGCCCGGTGTGCGGCGGCAGCGAGGGCGCGAACAGCAGCGCGTCGCGACCCTCGCCCGCCGGGGACCCAGCCAGGACGAGCGCGGCGAACCAGCCCGAGTCCGGCTCGTAGTGGTCGCGGAGCACGTTCAGGATCTCCTGAAACGCATCACATGCCGCAGCCATCAGCTCCGGCACCGAACTAGCCAGCTCGATCTGCTGCCGGGCTTCGCTGAAAGAGGTCACGTCAGCCTCCGTTTCTCGGTGGTGTTGGCCCTGATCATGGCGGCAGGGCCGGGCGAAGGTCCGGGCCGGAACTTGCGCTGTGGATAAAGCCGGGAACTGTGCGCAGATGCGGATCTGAGTCCGGGGTACGGCCCTTTTCCCCTGATCATCTGGCGGCTTCAATCCCGTGGGCGGCTGGCCGTTCCGGCCGGCCGGGGCTGGGCTGGGGCTGCGGTTCGGTGTCGAGCGCGGCCAGGCGGCGCGCGGCAAGGCCGAGGAGCTGCCCAGGCGGCTGGCGGGGGTCAGCGGCGCTGGCCTGGAGCTCGTGGCCGGCCCGGGCGGCGTGGGCGAGCTGGCTGAGGCGGCGGACTTCGCGGGCGCTGGCGTAGGCGAACGCGCCGGTTCCGCCGGCGAGCGCGGCCGGGTCGGCACTGTAACCGCGGCGGGCCGCTTCCCAGGAGACGGTGACCGGGTCGACAGGCCGGCGCTCCGTGTCCAGGTCCCGCACGATCGAGTACAGCTCGCCGTGCCCCGGCGCCGCGAAATGCTCGGGCCGCAGCCAGCCGCGCACTTCGGTGATCCGGGATGGTCCGGCGATCAGGTCCCGTAGCGCCCGCGACCCGGCGCCCACAGCCGCCGGGTCTCCCGGCTGCTGCTGGTCCCGGGCCGGCTCGGGAGCCTTCCGGTCCGGGCCGGCCGGGCCAGGGTTACGGCCGCCCCCGGAGGACGGGGCGGGCGGTTCGGGGCGGAGGGCTGCGGGAAGGGAAAGCCACCTGGCGCGGCAGGCAGCCACCTCCCGCCGCGCCTGCCACACCACGTGCGCGGTGTCATCGAGGTCGCCGGTGCTGGCGGTCTGGGCGAGGCGGGAACCAGCAAGTTCGAGGCGGAGCCGGATGCCGCGCTCGGCGACCATCGCCGCGTACGCCGGGGCGTGGGCGGGACGCGGCACCGCGTCCATCAGGTCCGCGAGCAGCACCGCGTCCCTGGCCACGATCTTCGGCAGGTCCGGGTCGTTCTGAAGCTCCGGGTAGACCTCCAGCGGGCCCGGCAGCCGCCCGGCGGACTGGACCCGGCGCATCGCCGCGAGGACCTGCGCGTGCCACGGCCGGCGGAAATCGGCGGGCTCGACCAGGTCCAGCCACTGCTGCTGCCCGGCCGGGTCAAGCAGGACCGCGCCGAGCAGTGCCTGTTCCGCGCGGATGGCGAGCACGTCCAGCGGCGGCACCCCGGCGCTGGCGGGCTTACTCATCATCGCGGCGGCCTCGCTGATCCTAGTCGCATTGCGGTGTGCATCTGATTTAAATATGATAGCTCACAAGCGGCGGCAGGCAAGCCCCTTGCCTGCCGCCGCTGACCACCCCGTCAGCACGCGAACGCCTGACCCCCACCAGCCCGTACCGAAGGAGCCGGAATTGACCGTGACCCCAGCAACCCGGAACGGCCGCCACGCCCGGCCGGCCTCCCCGCCGAACGGCTCCGTCCCTGCCCGGCCGCTCACCCCGGCGCCAGCCGACGACGCCGAGCCGCCGCTGCTACCGGCCCTGGCCCACGCCGCGCCGATCCCGCCGATTCCGCCACCCATGCCGGCCGCGCAGCCGGCGGCCGGCCGCGGGTGGCTGCGCGGCGCGATGACCGCGCTGGCCGCCCTAGCCGCCGGAGCCGCCGTCGTCTCCTGGAACGCCCAGTACGAAATGGTCCACGCCGCCCGCCGCGCCACCGCCGTCGCCGCGATCGAGGCGGGCATCCCCGACGCCGGAGCCCTGATCTTCGCCGCCCTCGGCATCGCCCTGGCCCTGCACGGCCGCCGCGCCCTGCGCCCCCGAGCCCTGAACCTCGCCTGCGTCGCCCTGTCCCTGACAATGAACGCGATGGCCGCCGGCCACGGCTGGCGCGACACCGCGATCTGGGTCATGCCCGCCGCGATCTACGCCCTCGCCTCCGACACCCTGATCGGCGTCGTCCGCGCCTGGGCCCTGGCCCGCGAGCACGCCACCGGCCAGGCCCTCGACGCCGACGACACCACCCCGCTCGCCATCGCCGGCGCGACGATCCTGTGGCTGCTCCGCCTGGCCCTGGCCCCCGCCAGCACCCTCGCCGGATTCCGCCGCTGGGTTATCGACGAATGCCCCGTCGCCCCCGGCCGCAAAGCCACCCCCGCCCAACCGCCCCTGCTACCGCCCGAACCCGCCCCAGTGAGCCTGCTCCGCTACCGCCCCGACGGCCGCCCCGCCAAGCAGGACCTCCTGATCGCCCTCGCCAGCCAGCGCCACGACCTGCACCGCCTCCCCCTCACCCAGGCCGCCGCGATCGCCGCCAAGATCGGCGCCGAAGTCGACCTGCACCCCGGCACCGCCCGCCGCATCCTCAAGGCCCACATCCAGGCCCTCCAGACCCCGGACCGCCAGTGACCACCGCCATCCCGCCCGGAAACCCAGAACCCCTATCCGGAAAATGGGCCGTCCCGCAACTCCCGCAGCCCCAGCCGGTCCCGCCAGGCGCGGACCCGGACCCCGCCACCGGCGACGTGATCACCGCGATCCTGCTCAAGCTCACCCGGCACACCGAGCAGCTCGCCGCCCTCGGCGGCCAGCTCACCCAGCTCGCCGCCACCGCCATCCGCCAGGCAGCGATCGTCAGCACCCTCGAAACCCTCGACCGCGAGATCGCCGCCCTAGCCGAACGGATCACCCGCCTCGCCGACGCCCGCGCCGGCCACGGTGACGGCGAACACGACGACGGCTACCAGCCGGTCCCGGCACCGCGCTGGTGGAGCCTCGTCGGCCCCGAACGCGAAAACGCCATCGCCCGCATCCGCGCCTGGGTCGAGCAGGTCTACCGCCCCGGATACGGCCACCACGCCGCCACCCTCGCCCCCTGCTGGGACCAGCACTCCCTGTGCCTGTACGGCCTCGACTGGCTCATGGAACTGTGGTCCGTCCTCTACCTCAGCCCCGCCCGCGAACCACCAGACCTCGCCAGCCAGGCCGAATTCCAGACCCGCATCCTCCCCGCCCTAGCCGACCAGCTCCACCGCGAAACCAACCGCTGCCCCCACCGCCTCCCCACCACCGGCGGGCCCGGTCGGCCAATCCCCGGATCCGCTCACCCCGGCTCCCGGCCGCAGGGCCAAGACCCGAGGTGAGAAGCGGCATAGCCGTCATTCCTGCCAGCGCATTGGGCTATGGCCCCTGCACGCCGGCGATGATGCCAACATGGAAGGCGAGTACTGGCTGAAGAAGTATGTTCGGTTCCTGCACTGGGCCCGGGTGCGCGTGACCGCGATCCCGGCTGCCAGCCCGCAGGCGCAGGTCTCCCCGGACGCGTGCATGTGGCTGTCCGAGAGCTACGGGCCTGGCGCCGTTACGGCCGTTCCCCCGGATTTCAGGGCCGCCGCCGAAAGCGGCGCCATGTTCGCGCTTGCGCAGGCCAACAAGCCTTTCGCGGTCACGGTGACCAAGCTAGAGTTCGCCCAGGCCCAAACCTTGCCCGATGACGTCAAGTTCGCCACAGCACACGCCGTGTGGCAGGCCATCGGCCACACGCCCGCCAATCCTCCATACATCGACGCCGACGGCGTGCACTTCCCGCCCGGAATCATCTAGCCCGGCAAGACGCCGCAGGCGACAGCAGTCAGAGAGGCCTCCGCCCGAAACGGCACCGCTAGCCGTTGCCTGTCCGCGCCCTGTTCAGCCGGTCTTGCGTCAAGGCGAACACTCGCTTCATCACCATCATCAAGACCAAGGCGAGGTGCGCGGAGAGGGCGAGCCCAAGGGCAGATGCGATGCGCAACTCCCAGCCAGATCCCACGCTGGCGATCACGAATGTGACCGCGGCCGCGATGCACACGATGGAGGCGTAACCAGCGTTAGCGGCTAGTTCCTCCAGGTAGGTAGCATGTTCCGAGGTGGTTGGTCCCTGCTGAGGATGCGAGTCCGCCCAGTCCATGGCACGCTCTGACAACTGGAGCATGAGGGTGAACAAGAAGGCGCTCAGAAGCGCGGTCACGGTCAGCAGGCCAGTGCTAGCGACGGAGTCGAGCCGCACGTCGAGCAGGAGGCACGCATCACCGATGGCGACCGGGACAACCTCCAGGATCGTGTAGTCCTGCCAACGGCCTTTTCCTGTTCGCGCGTCCACGTACGTACGGCGGTGTGCACGAATGATCTTCCGAGGATCTGCTTTCGAATCTCCTCGTGCCACGTAGCGAATCGTACGCTCAGCCGCTGACATTCCTGAGGGTCGTCCGCAGAGCCGCGAAGAGGCTGTCCTCCAGCGGGGAGCCGTCGTTCGCCATCTCCAAGCCCTCAAGATCCTCGGTGAACGCATGCCCCGCGTCGGGCCGCTCGATGTTGAACGTCCTGCGGGTCACCCCGTTCGGCATGAGCACTTCAACGCGCGCCTCGTCGAAGGTCATGCCCTGAAACTCGACGATCTCCCCGAAGGCGGCACGAGGATCTTGCTCCGTGAGAAACCGGCTCAGGAGGCTCGTGATGATGCGCTGGGCCCGGCCGCGAGCTGCGATCGAGAGTTCCAGGCGGCCCTCCGCACCTGACGGAACCCATTTGTCCGTCGCCGCGTTAGCTCGGTCGTTCGGCCGTTCCAGCTTCACAAGCCTGACCTTGTCAACCCGGCTGTTCCGGACCGCTTCCTCCAGCGCCGAGCCGAGCACGAAGGGCGTAATCTCCAGGACGCGGTCGGCGAACTCAGCACGAAACCTGGAGCCCAGCCCCTTGTCGAGAAGTCCCTTGATGCCCCGTCCGTTGTTTACGTGAATAGCGAGCCAGCCGGTCCGCTCACTGCCGGGCAGCCTGAACAGGCATGCACACTGCAGCAGTTGGGAATCCTCGGATGTCTGGTGGTAGCGCAGACTGCCGTCACTTCCGACGATATCCGCCGCCACCCCGTCCTGGCCGTGCTGGAAAGTCAGGAGCAGGTCATCACCGTCCGCCTTGTCGGTGACGCAGCGAACTATCTTGGACGCATCAGCGCTGGCTGATTCAAAACCAGGCATATAGCGGCCAAATACAGCCGAGAGGCTAGTACCTCTTCCGTCGATGTCACCAAGCAGATGATGTTCGTTCGCTCCGGCCCTCTTGGTCCGAACACGCACGGTATACACCGCGCCTCTATGACTCACCGTTATTCCGTCCCCTGGCTACGTTCGAAGGCTGGCAGCTAGGATAGTCTCGCCATCGACCTAGCTGGGCGCGTTGCATTTGCCGGGCCCACGGCCACCCGTCACCTCAACGGACCCTGGTAGGCCGAGAGAGTAAAGCTCGCAAGCGTGCCAGGTTGCTACTGCGAAGCGCGCAAGCGGAACCTGATCTGAGTGCAAC